>Ga0137358_10000633_pt1 | contig 16934 bp, 12 predicted proteins | sample Mad1_20_16metaG_FD_105551 | JGI IMG/M metagenome (GOLD analysis project Ga0137358, IMG submission 105551) | Vadose zone soil microbial communities from Angelo Coast Range Reserve, California, USA - Mad1_20_16 metaG | ecosystem: Environmental > Terrestrial > Soil > Vadose zone | place: USA... | reverse complement strand
TAGTGATTTGAAATGACTCCGGATGAGCATCCAGTTTGGAGGCAACGTCGAGGCGTGCGCCGGTTGCGGCATCGATGACGGAAATTCCGCCCACGTCGTCCCCGCCATAGGCGACATAGACTCTGTTTCTGCCGGATCGTACCGAACGGTGTCAGCATCTTCTCCGATATCGAGGGTTTTCAGAAGTGCGAAAGATTCGCCGTCGTAAACTCGCAGCTTTCCATCAGCGCCGTTTGCGACGAAGAGTTTGTTGAGTTCGCCCGCAAAGGCCACTCCTTGCGGGTTCGCTGCGCCCGGGATGCTGTGTACGTCACGACCGGCAAATGTGTCCACCACTTCCACAGTGTTGTTGCCCAGCGCAGCCCCGATGACTCGTTTTGCGTTTGGCGTCGAACGTGAAATGGTCGATCCGGCCTTCTACATGAGGCAGTGGAATCTGCTGTACCAGCAGCAGCGGGGTGCTGTCGGCCGCCCCGGACTGGCTCTGAGAGAACGCAGGACATCCCAGAGACAGTGCCGCGAGATACAGAAGCAATTGTCTCATTCACGCTCCAATCTACCGCGTTACGTTATAAACGCGTACTTCGGCAGTTTGCTTTTCGTGGTGGGGAACGGCCAGGTAGTAGCGATTCAATTCCGGCACCAGAATCGCCGTCTTGGCGCGAAATGCGGTCGGTACGTGGCCCACTTGATCGTAGTGATCGGCATCGCTCTGCTGGAATACGTCGATAAAAAGCGTGCCCGCGAAATAGATGCGTTTGCTGGCGGCGTCGTACGCCATGTCATCAACCATGGCCGCGGCGGGCAAGCTGCTGACTACTTTTCCGGATTCAGTATCCAGCACAACCAGCTTCCCGGGGTCCCGAGTGCCGACGAACAGCCGATGACTACTCTCATCGAGCGCAATTGCGGTCGGTTTCTTTGCGTCTTGCAGCGACCAGGTCGCGAGCAGAGTGTGTTTGTCGCGATCAAACACTTCCACCGAGTTGTTGCCGCGAATGTCGACGAACATCCGGGGGCCTGACCGTTCGATGGCCATGCCCTCCACGTCGTTCGAATTGACTTTGATCTCGCCAACAGCCTTAGCTGCATCGGTATCAATAATGCTGATATAGGCGTTGGGAATGTGGGCGTCTTTCCCGCCGTTCACAACGTACAGATACTTGGTCTTCGGATCATAGGAACTGGCGTCGGCGCCCTCTTTCAGCTTGATGCTGCCGGCTGGTTTGTAGGAATCGGCGTTGTAGATCTTGACCTCTCCCAGATCTCCATCCACCACGAACAGTTTCTTGGTGTCGGCACGATAGAGCATGGAGTGTGGCGCCTTCAGGTCGTCAATGGAGTGGACCAGCTTGTTCGTCTTCAGATCAAAGACGAGGACCTTCGAATTCTCCTCCGCGGTAGCGAACAGACGGTTGCCCGCCAGGTCGACGACGAAATGGTCGAAATCCCCATCGTGGAGTTCGGGTAACGGAATTGAGTTCGAGAGAGCGATGGGTGCTTTATCCTGCGCCACTGCGCCGATTACAAATGCCAGAAACACTACCAAGACCAACAATGCTAACGATCTTTTCACCTTAACCTCCAGATGTGGTTACTTCGAATACGATTCCAAAGAGAAACAGTAGATAGCCTCCATCATTAAGCGTGAAGGACATGAAATAGGCATTAACCCAAGATTAAAAATAATTCGTGTTTCCGATCAGTGCGCCCGCGCAGCCTCATCGTGAGTAGAGGGATGTTGCTTCGCTCCGACCGCCAGCATCAGCAACCCCGACACGAAAAGGCTGGCCACCAGGTACAACAAACCTGCCGCAAAAGAATGTGTACGGCCGGCCAGATAGCCCATCACCAGCGGGCCCACAAACCCTCCGAGATTCCCGACTGCGTTGATCAATCCAATCGAAGCAGCGGCCGCAGACTCACTGAGGAAAAGGGTCGGTACCGCCCAGAAACAAGGCTGGAACCCGTAGAAAGCTCCGCCAGCCACGATGAACAAAACAATCGATACGGTCGGATTGGTACGATAGACCACGGCGAATGCCAGAGCGACGCCACAGAGGAAAATGGGCAGCGCCGAATGCCATCGCCGCTCGCAAGTCCGGTCAGAATGCCAGCCATTCAACTGCTGCGTGATGAACGCCGCCACGTACGGCAAAGCGGCAAGCAGCGCCACTTGCAGATCGCTTCTCCCCGATAGACGTTTAAGAATGGTCGGCAGCCAGAACGCTATGCCGTAGCTCCCGGTCATGGCGCAGAAGTAGCAAAGTGTCAGCAGAATTACATCGCGGTGATGCACAGCCTCCCAAATACTGTAGGAGTGAACGCGTTTTTTTGCCTCCTTTTCGCGTTGCAATTCGCTGGTGATCCAAGACCGCTCGTCGGCGGGAAGCCATCGGGCTTTTTCGGGCCAGTCCGTCAGATAAAAAATAGTAATGACTCCGAACAAGACCGCCGGGATCCCCTCGATGATGAACAGCCACCGCCATCCCCTTAAGCCAAGCCATGAGATCCCGAGCAGCAGGCCCGCCAGCGGAGAACCGATGATGTATGAAATAGGGTTGGCCGCATAAAAGACAGCAACTGCCTTGGCCCGATCCTGGTAGCGAAACCAATGGGTCAGATACACAATGACACCAGGAAAAAAACCAGCCTCGGCGGCCCCCACGAAAAATCGCACAAGGTAAAATTGGCGCTCTGTGTGAATGAAGGCCATCAACACGGTGATCATGCCCCACGTAATCATGATGCGAGCGATCCAGCGGCGGGCGCCCCAGCGCTCCACGATCAGTGCCCCGGGGATCTCCAGCAGGAAGTAGCCAAGAAAGAAAATGCCCGCACCAAAGCCAATCACACCATCGCTGAAACCTAGATCTCGCGGCATTTGCAGTGCCGCGGCGCCCACGTTCATGCGGTCGATAAAGGCAATCACATAAAGTAAGAAGAGAAAAGGAAGAAGCCTCCGCGCGATCCGACGCCGTGCTCGCTGAGCCACCTCGGGATCAACAGGGGAGGACGAGAGGCTCTGTGCTGGTGCATGAGTAACGAGGTTGTCAAGCATAATCACACGTCCGCTGCCAGCACGGATGCTCAACGAAGAACAAGCGTGCTCATCCGTTTCGGTACTTCGCCAACTGGAACCGTCGCCACTTCCTTGAGCGTCATAATGTCGATGACCGACACCAATCGCGCGCCCGAGTCTGAAATATAAACAAACTTGCTGTCCGGCGTGAATGCGATCCACTCGGGTACGGCCCCGACCGGCCTCCGTCCGAAACCATGAACCTCGGGCAGTTTAGCGTGCCCAATCACCTTAAGATCGGGCAGCGAATATTTGAACACGGCATTGGCAATTGTGCTGTTCACCCATAAAGATTTGCCATCTGGAGCGACGCCAATTCCGTGAGAAGGAGTCCCCCTTCGTCCCTCAGCGAGTCCAAACCCAGCCGGTTCATCCGGCAGCTTGATTCTTGCTACTTCCGCGCGTTTGGCGAAATCGACCACTGCAAAGCCGTTGAAGCCAGAAAGCTGAACGAAAATGCGGCGCGTCGTTCCATCAGCTGCGGTCTCGAAAGCCATCGGTCGAACAGGACGGTCGAATTTGACTTCCCATGAAGGCTTCTCGGTTTCCAGATCAATCACGGTTGCCGCTTTGTTCTCTATCGAACCGCTGACCGCATACTTGCCGTCCGGTGTGACAAACACATTGTGTACGCTGCCGTTGACGGGAATGCTCTTGGTTCGCTTTTTAGACGCAGTATCGATCACATCGACGACGCTGGCCGCCGAGCGGATACCAACCAACACGCGGGATCCGTCTTTAGTGATCGCGATATTGTTCGGGCGTCCACTGAGCGGAACCTTGTCGAGGATGTCGCCGCTTTTCCGATCCACAATGTCAAGGACGCTCTCTGACTCATTGCTGATGTAGAGTCGCACCCCATCGGGCGAAAAGGCAATGCCGTGTGGCAATGCGATTCCATGTATGACTTGCACAACCTGGTTCGTGCGGGGGTCAATGACGTCGATGGTGTCGCTCGCGCTGTTCGTGACATACACGAAAACAATCGCGCCCGGGGAAGACGCAGAAGCAGTCTCCCAGCCCGAGCCGCGCACCCATTCCGCGATCACTTGCCAGTCGGAGTCATTCTGAGAGTCGAATTGCCGCCCTCCGGAATGGAATGGATCTCCTCCCGCTTCCGGCGCGAGTGGATGCTTGAGGAGGCGACTTGACAGAGGATCGCCAGCGGTTACTTGATCGAGAATATTCTCGAAGTTCAGCCGGGATTGTTCCTCGGTCCAAGCCTTGCTTCCCGGGGACAGCGTTTCAAGATGAAACCCTCGGTTCACGAGAACGTGGCAGCCGTAACAAGGTGCGTGTCCCGCCCGCTCTTTCAAGAAAATGGGTTCGACTTTGGTCTCGAAGAACTCAAAGTCAAGTGCGTCGGTTGTGCTAGTGGAAGCAGTCGCCGGCATCGCCCAGTGCGTTTTCGCTGCAGGGTTCCCAGGCGAGGCTGATTGCCCGCATGCGCGAATACCCATGCTACACACAGCAACGAAAAACAACAGCGAGCGTGCCCCTCTCCTTGTCGACGGCATTGCTTGCCAATCCCTCGATCGGATGATTTACGCGCTTCGATTGAGTTATACAGAGACTAAGCTCCGAACTCCGCAGACGTTTTGTGCGAGCGACGAAACAGTTCCGGAACGCTCCGCTGCGCGCAGCAAGGCTCGGAGCTCACGAATGTCTTTCACGTCATCGAGTCCGAGCACCCGGTCGATCAGCTTCGAGCACACTTTATCGCCGAGCACAGAAGCCATCAACTCGCGTGCCTTAGCCACTACTTCATCGGGCGTCATCGGGTTTTCAGGAGTCCCCCGTACGTGTTCGACGCGCTCGCTGAGCTGCGTCCCGTCGGTGAGCGTAATTTCGACGATGGCCACCCGGACCGGTATCAGGCGCTCGAGTTCCTCATCGGGCACGAGTTGGACTTTACCGCGCTCGCGGAGCACGGCCGGGTCCTGCATGCGTGCCTTATCGTGTGCGGCATGGAAAGAAACCGTTTTGTCGACGAGCATGATCGCAACCAGGTGCTGGAGACAAATGTCCGGCATATCGCGGTTGTTGACGGTGTAGGCGGCGCTGGTGGCGGCCCGTACGACCACCTTCTGGACCTGATTCGCCTGAAAAGGGTGGCGCTTGTGCAGGTTTTCCAGCGCGTCGAGCGGCGCCTGAATGGGTCCACCGGTTGTCCACTTCTTAAGGGTCGTCACCATCACTCCGTAGAGCTCGCCGAGTTGCACGATCATCCCTGCCGGATCGGCTTTAGAGTTGTAGGACTCCACGAAATTGTTAGGGCCAGACAGAACATCGTTGACGCCAGTCCAGCCCGAGTGAACCACCAGGGCAGCGTTGACTCCGTTGCGAGCTCCCATAGCGCCGAACAGGAAGGCCTTCTCGATATGCTCGCTATCTCGCCGCCACGCGCCGATGCCAGCGCCCGCCTGCTGTGCGGCATAATCAAGCAGCCAGCGCATCTGCTCAGCGTTCAGACTGGCGACACACCCTGCGGCCGCCGTCGCGCCCATGGTTCCAACCAGGTTGTGGGTTTCTTTCATCCCTGGACCGACGGTCTTCATGGCGCGCAGAGCGATGTCGTATCCCAACGCCACGGCCCGCAAGAAATGCGTCCCGCTAATGCCGAACTGTTCTCCCATCGCGAGCGCGGCCGGCACGACCGCGCAGCCTGGATGCGCTCCTCCGGTGGTGAAATCGTCGTCGGTTTCGTCGGAGTGAGCGAGTTCACCATTGGCGAACGCCGCTTCGATCGGTCCGCACATGATCTGCGAGGCGACTACCGTGGCAATTCTTTCGCCGCCATAAGCGCGGGCGAACTGGATCGCCATGCGCCCGGGAGGCAGTTCGGATCCGGAAACCATCGCGGCGATAGTGTCGAGGATGTGGTGCTTGGTCTCCTGCACGACATTGTCTGGAAGGGCGCGGTTCCGGGCTTCGGCCATGAAGGAGCTGAGCTTTTCCATGACCGGGCTGACATCGTTTGCCGCGGCCCTCGCCAGCTGCGGAAATGCGGCAGCAGCGGTAATCCAAGCCGCGTGCTGCAACCAAATGCGGCGCGTCAGACTCCGCGCCAAACCTTTAGGCAGTGAGTCTGGATGTTGATCGTCGTTTTCCACTTTCACGTATCTGGCCCTTATTCCCTGACTAGAAAATGACCTTGACCGCCAACTGAATCTCGCGGGCCGTGGTGGTAGTTTTCGTCAACATCCCTGCGGTTGACAGCAATTGTCCCGACGAATCGAAGATGTCAGTATTGGTGGGGGTAGCTGGCGGCGCAAAGTTCGTGTGATTCAGGATGTTGAAGGCTTCTGCGCGAAATTGGATGTTGAATCTTTCCGAGATGCTCTTGATATAGTTGTTTTTGAACACCGAGAAGTCCATCTCAGTCACGCCCGGGCCGATAATAATGTTACGGCCCGCATTACCGCGCAGGTTAAAGCATTGTGGAAACGGGTGGTCTTGAGAGCAGTTCTGGGCATAGAAAGCTTGATCCGGTACGGTCGGTATGGCAAAGCAATTGGTCTTGATGTAATTGTTGGGATTTCCAGGATTAGTAAGAGTCTTGCACCCGGGACCACCCAAGCGGTTCGGAAATGCCCAATCGTCGCCGCTCTGGGTGAGGGCCGGATCATCTCCCGTCCCCCACGTGGGCGTGACTGGTACTCCGTCGCTCGCCGTGAAGATAAGTCCCAGTTCCCATCCACCCAACGCATGCTGCGCCAACGACGATTCGTATTTGGGTGTCGGAAGTTCCCATGTCCCATTGATCACGAGTGTTCTACCGACGTTGAAGTCGGAGACAGCACGGCTCAGTCTGGGGTCAAACCAGTGCAGGCTGGATATCGAGTTGCCAAAAGAGTCTCCAGCGACCGTAGCTGAACTGGTATCCATACTCTTTCCCCAAGTGAAGGTGCCCTGCACTTGGAAGCCATGACTCACACGCTTCGCTATCTGCGTTTCCAAAGCATTGAAGTACGAATGTCCGTCGTAAAACATTCCGCGAACGGAACCGAAATTGTCATTGAGGATTTGAGCATCAACCGGCCAGAGATAACCGAACTGGGTCTTGGTCGGAAGAGCAAGATTGGCATCGTCCACTCGGAAGGGCTGGTGGATACCGCGGGATCCTACGTAGGCGACCATCGCCGCCAGGGTCGGGGTCAACTGCTGCTGCACATTGAGGTTCCACTGCGCGACATAGTTGCGCTTGGGATTCGATTGAACATAGGTTGTGCGCAACCTGTTCGCCGGGAAATCAGTGTTCCCGGCTAACGAGAAGAAGGGAGCCGAGCACTGACAGAATCCAGCCGGATCCTTTATAACCGTGTACTGGAAAAAAGGTGTCGCTTGATTCGTCAACAGTATGAACTGGTAAAGAAGTGGCAATACGTCGAACATGCCGACTCCTCCACGAACTGCTGTTTTGCCATTGCGGAAGGGGTCCCAAGCGAATCCAACACGCGGTTCGAAGTTCCTCAAAGTCGGGTTGCCAAAAAAGGGATCGCCCAGGTGGGGTGTCGCATCTGTGATATTGCGCAGGTTTGCCAGTTTGCCGCCCGTTTCTGTAGGCACCGTGGACATTTCATACCGCAATCCCAGATTCAGTGTGAGGTTTGAGCGCCAGCGCCAGTCGTCCTGCAGATAGGCGCCAAAAATCGTCTGCCGCAGATTGCGTGGCGAGAGAGTGCTGTGGATCCCTCCTTGAAACTTGGTTGGTTTGTTTTGGAGAAAACTGCTCTGTACAAAGACTCCCGCGCTATCGAATTCACTCAGCGGCCCGAAATTCCAGATTCCGTTTGGGTCGGTATCGGCAACCTGGTTGAGCATGAGCCGTTCCACGGCAACCCCAAAACGAATGGCGTGCGTGCCCTTGGCGAAGAAGGCGTCGTCGTAAATTTGACCCGTGTTCCAGTGGTAGTAGTAAGTCGGGCTGCCTCCCACTCCTCCCGTAAAGTCTGTGATCCCCGCGATCAGTAATTGTGGTGCAGCCCTGCCGGGGAATGAACCCAACTCGGTTTTGGTGGCGTCTGGATTAATCGCAGTGGAGTTCTGGTTATTGTTGACGGCTTCGTGGTTCCACCCGAGGCGTACGGAATTCACCAAGCTCGCGGTGAAGCTATGAGTTTCCTCCATCGCAAAGATCTGCCTGGATGTTTTTGTCAGGTACAAAACATTGTTCAATCCGTCGGGAGCTGAATACGGCGTCCGATCAAATAAGTATGTGCCGAACAGCGCATCGTGTTCGGAAATCGCATTGTCGATTCGGGTCGTGAAGAAATTTTCGTTTACAATCTGTTGCCCGGCGAAGTTGTAGATGCCGGTGTCGCCGTTGTCCAGAATGCCACCATTTGGCAGGTGGTAGAAGGTCATGAAGGCTGCAGCGCTGGGATCCACCGAGATCTGGGTGGGAGTGCACGGATTCTGAGCATTAGCCGGATCTGAACACAGCAGACCATTCCTTCCATTTTCAGATGGGACGAACGTTCTCGATGTTATCCCCTTCGACTGCCGAATCGCCTCGAAGTCAGCGAAGAAAAAGGTCTTCCTTTTAAGAATTGGGCCGCCCAGCGATCCGCCAAACTGGTTGCGTTTGAATGGTGGGATTTTGCCCGCGTCGAAAAAGTTTCTGGCGTCCAGCGCGCTGTTGCGCAGGAACTCATATACACTCCCGTGAAGCTGATTCGTGCCGGAGCGGGTAATTGCATTGACGACCCCTCCGGAAGTCTTGCCATACTCCGCCGAATAGTTGCTCGTTAGAACGGAAAATTCCTGAATCGCATCTACGCCCAAGCTCCCGCCCAGAACACTGCCAGGCGCTCCGTTCGCATAGTCATTCACGCTGACCCCGTCCAGGCGATAGTTGTTTTGCTGCGGGCGAGCGCCCGAGATCGTCAGTTGTTGCCCGAACCCGCGATTGCCACGGTCCGTGCCCGCTGAGAAATCAGGTTGGGTATGAATCGTATCGACGCCTGGCTGCAGTGCCGCCAGGTCAGTCCAACTCCGTCCGTTGAGAGGGAGCTCGCGGACCGTGGTCGCATTGACCACAGCACCGATGTCCGACGTAGTGAGCTGCACATCGGGAGGGTCCGTCTGAACTTGAACGGTCTCCATCGCCGCTCCAATCTGCATCGTCAGATCCAGGACCGCTGCCGCTCCAACCGTGAGCTCGATACCTTTCCTCACATCGGTCTTGAATCCAGGAGCGGTGAAGGTCACCTGGTAGTTCCCAGCCAGCAGGTTGGGCGCAGTGTAAAAGCCATCTGTGTTTGTGGTGACGCTGCGGCTGATACTGGTGGCGGTGTTGGTTACAACAATGCGAGCGTTGGCAATGAGTCGTCCGCTCGTGTCTACCACCGTGCCTGAAATCGTTGCGCCTGTTACTTGGGCTTCAAGATTGAGGTTGGTCGCGCAGAAGATGAGTGTCAACGTCAGGAAACTTGCGCTGAATGTCTTCAAATTCGAGGCACTAATCATTTAGACGCCCCCTATGTGTGGACAGAGCTTAACTCAGCGTTCAACGCTCAAAACACATTAATTTCCATTCATGATGAAGGTCCATGAATTTCTGTTCATGAATAAATTGTCGACGCACGCGCAGCGAACAATCCAATACCGCCGATGAGAACATCATCATGCGGAGGTCGCATCACAACCAGATGTGATTCTCGCGGAGCAGGAGATGGTCCCAATGACGAATGTCGCAACCCTCGACTCGCATGTTTTGTCCTCTTCCTGGGTGGCGAAACAAGGACTTCGCCGCGCTAGGTACGTCACATTGAAATGGACTTGACTTTGGCGGATATCACGCGTCGCTCAAGAGAAGTTACTGCTTGGCGCGATTGAGAGTTGAACGATTTGAATTGGTATCGGGTTTGCCCACCAGCCCGCCCACTAGACCACAGGCACCCGAGATGGAGAGCCACAAGCCTGGAACTGCCCGATTGCCAGTAAGGTGAATCAAATAAGTACTGAGCGCCGGTGTAAATCCGCCGAAGACAGCAGTCGCGAGGCTGTACGCAAGAGCGAAACCGGAAGTCCGCACACTGACCGGCATGATCTCGGTCAAGAAGACGACCATAGCACCGTTGTAGCTGCCGAATAGGAAGGATAGCCAGAGTTCCACGACCAGCAATCGCGAAAAGGAAGGACTGCGAACGAGCCACAACATCACTGGATAGGCGGTCACCAGCAGCAGTAGGGTGCAAGCCAGAAGCAATGGCCGCCGTCCTACGCGGTCAGACAGCGCGCCCATCACAGGAAGCCAAAACAGATTCGAAGCTCCAACCCACAGCGTGACAATGAGTCCATCAATCGCAGCCAGATGAAGCACTGAGTTGGCGAAGGTCGGAGTATAGGCGGTGATCATGTAAAAAGATACCGTCGTCATGGTCACCATCATCATTCCAGTAAGAACGATGTTCCAATTGGCGATGAGCGACCGGAGAACCTCCGAGACGCTCGGTTTGTGCTGGCGAGCTCTGAATTCGCCGGTTTCGGAAAGCGAGCGCCTGAGGGCGAAGAGGAGAGGAATGATGGCGCAGCCCAGAAGCAGCGGGATGCGCCATCCCCAGGCCGTCATTTTTGGTGCCGGCAGTACCAATGTGAGAGCAACCCCCACCAGCGCGGCGAACATGACAGCCACCTGCTGGCTTGCTGACTGCCAACTCACATAGAACCCTTTGTGTCCGGGAGTGGCAATCTCGGATAAGTACACTGAGACTCCGCCCAATTCCATCCCCGCCGAGAATCCTTGCACCAGCCGACCCAGCAGAACCAGAATCGGCGCCCAGAGCCCGATGGTCGCGTATCCCGGCATGCATGCGATGGTGACAATACCGAATGACATCAGCGCCAAGGTCAGAATCAAGCCTTTTCGGCGGCCATGAACATCGGTGTACGCGCCGAGCACGATCGCTCCCAGGGGCCGCATCAGGAAACCCGCGCCAAAAGTCATCAGCGACAAGATCAACGAGACGAAAGGGGTGTCGCTTGGAAAAAAAGTCGCCCCGATGGCCGAGGCGTAGTAGCCGAACACCATGAAATCGTACATTTCCAGGAAATTTCCGCTGGAAACACGCACCACGGACCAAAGCCTCGCTTTTCGCTCCAACGCATCGGTCGGAGCAAGGGTGCCGACCTCAAAGACCGGTCTGGGTGCCACTTGGTTCTTCCCCAGAATTGAGCATCGAGTTCATCGTAGTTGGAAATCGAACACCACGGCCCCGATCCCAAATGGGGCGCCTCATGCTACCAGACGAACCTGAGTCGAAGCTGAATCGGTAGTGAAGTCTCCTCCAATCGGTAACCCGGCTCACTCTTTGTATACGACTGCCTGCGTAGTAGTCTGAATGGAATTTCATTCTAGGTTTACGCGCCCTTAATACGCCACGGCTACCCTTTCATGTTATCTCTCACCACGAAGTATTGCCCCCGGACGGGAGACAGCTTCAGAGTTAAGCTTGAATTGATTCAGGTTTTCCCCAAGCCCGAGGAGAAACAGGAATTGTGAACTACGGAGCTCTCTTTCGATCCGCACTAGTGGCGTTGCTCAGAAACAAGATGCGAAGCGTCCTGACCGTTCTCGGGATCACGATCGGGATTGCGGCTGTGATCTGTGTTGTGGCCATTGGTAAAGCAGGACAGGCGCGAGTCCAGCAACAACTGAACAACCTTGGAGACAACTTCGTTTGGATTGAAGCGGGTGGCCGAGCGGTCAACGGCGTTCGCACGGGAACGCATGACACCAAGACGTTGGTTATGGCCGATGCTGTAGCCATCAAGAACCAGGTTTCTCTCCTCAAGAGCGTTTCGCCGAATGTGGACGATCCGGTTCAGGTTATCTACGGCAATCAGAATTGGCACACCTCTTATCGTGGCGTTTCGCCAGAATACTTCGACATCAAACGCTGGTACGTGGATGAGGGCGCGGTATTTTCACAGGACGATGTAGATCGGGCGGCGGACGTCTGCGCCATCGGGCGAACCGTGCGTGAACAACTTTTTGGCGTCGAGGCTCCCGTTGGGAAAGTAATCCGCGTCAACAGCCTGCCTTGCAAGGTGGTGGCTGTTCTTCACCCCAAAGGGCTCTCTCTTTCCGGGCAAGACCAGGATGACACGATCATCTTGCCCTACACGACGGCGCAAAAGAAGCTCAAGGGCATTGCGTGGCTGGACGATATCCTGTGCTCGGCGGTTTCGCAAGACGTCGTCAAAATGGCCGGACAGGAAGCAACCGCGGTGCTGCGGGATCGTCACCATCTGCGACCGGAAGAAGAGGATGATTTCAATATTCGAAATCCAGAGGACATTATTCAGGCGCAGCTTGACGCCAGCAAGACTCTGACGATACTGCTCATCGCCATCGCCTCCGTTTCCTTGCTCGTGGGAGGAATTGGGATCATGAACGTGATGCTGGTTTCGGTAACGGAGCGCACACGTGAAATCGGAGTTCGCGTGGCGGTTGGAGCCACCGAAGCGGCCATCCAGCTTCAGTTTCTGGGAGAATCGATCATGCTCAGCCTCGTCGGGGGTGCGGCGGGAGTCCTGTTTGGGATCTTTGGGTCCTATCTGGTAGGACAGACACTGGGTTGGCCGATCGAGATGTCTCTTATGTCGGTCGCGGTGGCGGCAATGTTCTCCGTCGCTGTGGGAGTTTTTTTTGGATATTATCCGGCCCGAAAGGCGTCTCGACTGGATCCTATCGAGGCCTTGCGATACGAGTGAAATATTCTTGGTTGTTGACATTTGGAACTCGACGTAAATGACAAAACGCAAGTGGCTCATCCTGGCGGGCGTTGTGGTTGCGAGCGGATTATTCCTTGCCTTGCGTCTGAACCGGGACGGTCAAGTGCACCACTTTACCGCGAAGGTGGGGCGAGGCGACATTCATGACGTTGTTGAGGCCACCGGCACAATCAACTCGGTGATCACCGTCCAAGTGGGATCGCAAGTTTCCGGAACGATTGCGAAACTCAACGCCGACTTCAATTCCCGCGTTCATAGGGGCGACGTTGTCGCCCTCATTGATCCTGCATTGTTCAAGGGAGCTCTGTTGCAGACGACTGCGGATTTGAAAAACGCAGAGGCTAACCGTGAAGCAGCGCGAGCCAATCTCGAAAAAGCGAAAGCCGCTTTGGTGCAGACCAAAGCCGACTACGATCGTGCCGTCGGGTTGAGTAAGGATGGCGTGGTGAGCCGGCAGCAACTGGATCTCGCCAAATCGAACTATGACGCGGCCAACGCATCGGTGGATGCTGCGGGGGCGGCGATCACGCAAGCCGAGGCGCAAATCAGTCAAAAACAAGCAGCCGTCGCAGTAGCCCAGACCAATCTCGATTACACCGTGATTCGCTCTCCGATCGACGGCACGGTGGTAGCGCGAAATGTGGACGTCGGGCAAACCGTCGCCGCGTCCCTGCAAGCGCCCACCATTTTTACGATCGCGCAGGATCTCACCAAGATGTGGGTCTATGCCAAGACAGACGAGTCGGACGTGGACAACATCAAGGTGGGAACAACGGTGACCTTCAAAGTGGATGCGCTCCCGAAGCAAACCTTTCGGGGTGTTGTAAGCCAGATCCGGATGAACCCGACGACGGTGCAGAGCGTGGTCACCTATGACAGCATCATCGAATTTGCCAACCCTGAGTTAAAACTGTTTCCCGGTATGACGGCATACGTAACGATTCCCGTGGCCACCGTGCAGAACGTATTGAAACTGCCAAACACCGCCCTGCGCTACAAGCCCCCGCTGAATCCCGAGGAGGTCTTGTCGCTGTATAAGAGTCATGGGATCGAAGGCGTTAAGGACCCGCACGCCGCTGATTCCTCTACGCCGGAGACTGGATTGCCGGCGACAACTGGCGGCCAGAACCCGGCGCGCTCACCGAAAGCAGAGACGGCCGTGGTTTGGAAACTCCATCCGGATAAAACGATCGAACCGGTTAAAGTTTCTCTTGGAATCACCGACCATGCCTACACCGAGGTCAGTGCAGTTCTTAAAGGGGACCTGAAGGAAGCGGACGAGGTGATTATTCGTTCAGTCACGCCCAAAGCGCAAACTCTAGGCGGCCTAGGGCGTTAGGGAGCTGGAGTCCGAAACCGCCCCATGGAAACAATACCCGTTGTTAAGCAACTCGGAGCCACGCGATCCGACTCTCTCTCAGGCGCGGTCATCCGCGTCGAAGACGCTCACAAGTATTACGAACTAGGCGAGACACGAGTGCACGCCCTACGCGGTGTGAGCCTTGAGATTCAGCGTGGAGAATTCGTGGCGATCATGGGTGCGAGTGGCAGCGGCAAATCCACCTTCATGAACATCCTTGGTTGTTTGGACCGCCTCAGCTCCGGAAGGTACTTGCTGGAAGGGATCGATGTATCCGAGCACGACAAGAAAGCTCTGGCATTGATTCGGAACGAAAAGATTGGATTTGTTTTTCAGGGCTTCAATCTGCTCGCTCGGACAACGGCCCTTGAAAACACGGAATTACCGACACTGTATGCGAAGATCGATAAGACGGAGCGCCGAAAACGTGCCGCCGAGGCCTTGAGGATGGTGGGCCTGGCCGAACGGGCACAACATTTTCCTTCTCAGATGTCGGGAGGACAGCAACAGCGGGTGGCCATTGCCCGAGCGCTGGTCAATCGTCCTTCCATCCTACTGGCAGACGAGCCCACCGGTAACCTCGATAGTCATACTTCAGTAGAGATCATGGAAATCTTCCAAAACCTGAACGACATCGGGCTCACTATCGTGCTGGTCACTCACGAGCATGACATCGCACAATTCGCCAAACGCGTGCTGGTTTTCAGGGACGGAAGGATTCGCAAGGACGATCCCGTTCTCAGTCGACCCAGAGCCAGTGAGGTGTTGAAGACCTTGCCGACGCTCGAAGACTGACCAATTCGATTTCGGCTTGTCCCGTACTTCGGCCACCCAGCCGGAGATTCTTCCCCCCCCGATACGCAGATACTGGACGCATTACACGGATGCGCGAACCGACGCCGAGGGAAGAATCGGAAAGCCCATGTCTTCCAGTTCACCTCGTAGCTGTTCCACAGATTCGAAGCGAACGGCACGGATTCCGAGTCTTTGGGCTGCTTTCACATTCACTTCGCGATCGTCGATAAACAATGTTTCGTGAGCCGTTGTTTCCAACCTCCGCAAGCAGTGCTCATAAATTGCCGCCTCCGGTTTAGCCAGATGGACTTCATGCGAAAAGACCAGACAGTCGAAATGTCGAATCCAATGGAACTCGCGACGCACTTTGGACACCATGTCCGTGTGCATGTTCGACAGCAGAGCCGTTCGTGTGCCGCCCTGGTGGATAAATTCAAGCCACTCGATCATTGCTGGATTTGTGTTGCTCCACATCTCGACATCCCAGGCTCGCAGCAACGGGATCTGCCCCGCATCAAGACTGATGCCCGGTTCGTCTGCATAAGAAAACCAATACTGTTCAGGTGTCAGATCGCCACGATCGTAGGCCAGGCGATTCTTTTCGTAGAGAGTTACGAATTGAGAAATGGTAATGTCGAAAACACTTGCCATTCGGCGGATCTGCTCCTCGATAGGCCGGAGGCACAAAACCTCACCATAGTCGAGAATGATCGCCTTGATATCGGAATTACGAACCGCGTTCTCCGTAGTCATGGTTGCACCCGTCATTGTTGCACCTTCGTGTAATTCTCAACGCCTCTCAGCCTTTCGTCCAATGAATTAATAGTCACTCTGTGATAGCTTGTCGTCATGGATCTCGAACTGGCGGAATTGCATTCGTTTCTGGTTCTTGCTCGTCAACTTCATTTTCGCAAGGCTTCCGAGCAACTCTTTCTGTCTCAGCCCGCATTGAGCAAGAAAATTCGAAGACTCGAGGAAAAGGTCAAGGGGCCACTGTTTACCCGCACCCGGCGCAAAGTCGCTCTGACAGAAGCAGGGCGGGTGCTGCTGCCGAAAGCCGCGAAGCTGTTGTCGGAAGCGGAAGCGACACTGGCGGCGACACGGGCGGCAGTCGAAGGCAAGGCCGGTAGGTTGGGGATCGGATTCGGAATCGCTTCCGTTCCCGAAATCCTGCCTCGAACCATCCTGCGCTTCCGCAAGAGCTATCCTGATGTCGAATTGCGAATGCGGGACATGTCGAGTCCTTCGCAGGTCGCAGCGCTTCTGGAGGGCAGCCTCGACATTGGGATTCTTCGGCTTCCGGTTGCCCATGCCGAATTGATAAGCGTCCCGCTGTTTCGGGAGCACCTCGTTTTGGTGACGCCCCCATCGATTCCTTATAAATCAAAACAAGGCCTCGCCGCCTTCCGGGACAAGCCATTTATTGCGCTGCCGCGCTCCAGCTCGGAAACATTTCATGATCATGTGTTGAACCTGTGCCGGCACAGCGGCTTCACGCCGCATGTCGTGCAACAGGCCAGCGAGATATTTACGATTTTGAATCTGGTTCGCGCGGGTCTGGGTGTTTCTCTTGTCCCGAGTTCGGCAGTGCGTATCAGAGTTCCGGGAGTGCGCTTTCATGAACTGCACATGAAGGAAGCAGCGTGGCGAATTAGCATTGCGTGGACTCGGAATTCGGAGAACCGTGCACTCGTCTCCCGGTTCGTCGAGGTGATCAGGAGTGTCGTTGCAGATCCAGACGCCTAGACAGCGAACCAGTGGGCCAAATCTCAGCCTTTCAGGCAATTCATGCGAAGTCAGCCGTAGCGCCGCCAGCACCATAGATCCCTATGGCCCGTTTTGGGATGCAACCAGAAATTCAAGTATTCATGCCGATGCAATTTTATTGGCAAAGACGTTTCTGTTCAGGAACTCGTTGCGAAACTTGCCGTGCGGATCATACTTCCTGCATATTTC
>Ga0137358_10000632_pt1 | contig 16935 bp, 16 predicted proteins | sample Mad1_20_16metaG_FD_105551 | JGI IMG/M metagenome (GOLD analysis project Ga0137358, IMG submission 105551) | Vadose zone soil microbial communities from Angelo Coast Range Reserve, California, USA - Mad1_20_16 metaG | ecosystem: Environmental > Terrestrial > Soil > Vadose zone | place: USA... | reverse complement strand
TTCCGCGCCCTTGCCGTGCGACATGACGAAGGGATAATCGCGCGGATAGGACGGAGAGACGACGAGCGCGTCGCGGGCAAGCAGTTCGCGGGCCTTGGGGCCGGGCAAATCGGTCTTGATGTTCGGCGTTCTCATGTCCAGTCCACTCCCCGGTAATGCGTGGGATGGCGCGCTTGGTTTCTGGTTTTCGCGATGGCATACTCGATGCGATTACGATCTGCGGGATGCGATCTGTCAACGGCTAGAACAAAAGATCGCGATCTGACACCGCCCTGGGCTTGCGCACGTTTGCGCCGCCCGTCCGCGGGCGGCGTTTCCCACGAGCGGCATTGAGGCAACGATGTGGCGATCTTTCATTGCGGTATCGATGGGCGGCGTGCTCGGCTGTCTGGCGCGGTGGTGCCTGGCGATATTTCTCAACCGCTACTTCCCGACGATTCCGCCGGGCACCTTGGCGGCAAATCTCATCGGTTGCTACGTCATCGGAATGGCCGTCGCGATATTCACCATGTACCCGACATTTGCGCCGGAATGGCGGCTGTTCGTGACGACCGGATTTTGCGGTGGCTTGACCACGTTCTCGACCTTTTCCGCCGAGATCGTGACGCTGCTGCAGTCAGGCCGCGCAGTTTGGGCCTTGGGTGCCGTGGCGGCCCATTTGCTGGGCTCTTTGTTGATGACGTTCGCCGGCATCGCGACGGTCGTCTGGCTCAAAGGCTAGGAACCTGTCTGACCGGCTCTCAACCGGCGCGCCGCAATCCCCGCAACTGCCGGGTCAGCCGCGCCCGCGACACCAATGCTCGCACGATGGGCGTGGTGTTCCCCTTTCCGGCCTCGATGACCAACAAATGGGTGATCCCCGCTTCCTCGAACACGTGCAGCAAGTCGCCGGCACGCGCCGATTGAATGCTTTCCCACTCCACCGCCAATAGCTCGTCCCAAGGCGTCATGATGTGGCCGACTCGAATTTCCCGGTGTCGGGTGTAAGTCGATGTCTGCAAGAACTGCAGCGGTCTCTCGCCCTGGATGTCGTACGAGGTGATCAGGCCCACGACGCGCTGCTCGCGCACCACCAGCATCGCACGGACGCCCAGATGAATCATGTCGTGCAACGCATCGTCGATCTGGCGGTCTTCGTCGACGGTGACGGGATGCTCGCGCGTGAAATCGGTGATCGCATGGATCGCCGGGTCGCCCGGATCCAGGAACTGTCCGTCCGCGATCGAGCGCCGGGGTAATACGGCTTCGCGGAATTTCGTTGTCGGTATCAACGATGCGCTCATCATAATATCTTGACCCCGGGACTGCCGCCGTGGTTCCCAGCCTTGGGAACGCACAGCCACGGTGCGGCAAGGTCTCCAGCGGCTACATTTTCACGTATTTCCGAAGCGTGATATACGAAGCGTACGTGATATATTGCTAGGGCACTAAACATTAGAACTCTGGCTAATGAACGACCTTGAGGAACGCTTCAGCGGCGCCCTGCACAACGCCGCCCGGGCCTGGCGCCAGGCCCTCGATCGCAGGCTCAAATACCTGGGTGTCAGCCAGGCGAGTTGGATGACCATTGCGGTCGCCGCCAAAGCTCGCACGCCGCTCTCCCAGTCCGAACTTGCCGATCGTCTCGGCGTTGAAGGGGCCACGATGGTCGCCATGGTCGACCGTCTGGTGAAGGCCGGACTGGTCATTCGCCAGCCCTCGACCACGGACCGCCGGGTCAAGCGCGTCGTGCTCACCCAGACCGGCGATGTGCTGTACGACAAGGTACGTGCGGAGGCCGTTGCATTTCGAAAGGAACTGCTGGCCAACATGGAGCCCAAGGCGCTGCTCACGGCCACCGAGTTGCTCGAGAAGTTGCAAGGCATCCTCGACTCCATGCCGTGACCCAGCCGTTCGATCGGCCCGTGACCTTCGCGGCTCGATCGCAACGACCTGTGGCGGCTCGGCCGTCCGGCCGAGCTATGCGGGTTCGACCCCGCCGGATGGTGTGGGAGACTCGGCCAGCAGTTTTCCGGCCTTGGGTGCCATCCACCGCTCAACGTCATCGAGGACGGTGAACACGGCGGGTACGATGACCAGCGTCAATGCCGTGGAAGTGATCAATCCACCGATCACGGCGATCGCCATCGGCCCGCGGAAGTCGCTGTCTCCGCCCCATCCGACTGCCACCGGCAACATACCCACCACCATGGCCACCGTCGTCATGACGATCGGCCGCGCCCGTTTGTGTCCGGACTCGAGGATGGCTTCGATGCGCGACCTTCCGGCCCGCATTTCCTCGATGGCGAAATCGACCAGCAATATCGAGTTCTTCGCGACGATGCCCATCAACATCAAGACACCGATCACCACGGGAAGCGATAACGGCAGGCCGGTGAGCAGCAGCGCGAGAACGGCGCCGCCCAAGGACAGCGGCAGAGCCGATAAGATCGTAATGGGCTGAAGAACGCGCACGAACAGCAGCACCAGTACGGCAAATACCATGAGTATGCCGGCGCCCACGGCCAGCAGGAAATTCTGGTACAGCTCGTTCATGAACTCGACGTTCTGGGTCTCGATCAAGTGCACGCCTTCCGGCAAATGCTTCATCGTGGGAAGTGCGTATATTTTCCTGAGCGCGGTGCCTAGTTCGACGCCCGGACTCAAGTCGGTCTCGAGAAAGACGCGCCGGCTTTGATTGTAGCGGCGTACGGCCGAGGGACCTTGGCCGAAGCTCAAATCGGCGACGGATTTGAGCGGCACGCTGGCGCCGGAGGCCGTGGGCACCGGGAGATTCTCCAGCGTCGTCAGATCGCGCCGCGCGCTTTCGATCAGGCTCACACGGATGGGAATCTGCCGATCGATCAAGGAAAATTTCGCGCCGTTCTGCGGCAGATCTCCCAGTGTCGCGATGCGGATGGTTTGACTGATGCTTCGCACGCTGACGCCCAATTGCGCCGCGATATCCAGCCGCGGGTGCACGACGATTTCCGGGCGCGGCAAATCCCCCCTGATCCGCGCATCGCGGACCTGCGGCAGCGCACGCATTTCCGCCAGAACCCGGCGGCCCGTCCGCTCCACCAGCGGCGCATCATCGCCGGTCAAATACAATTGGATGTCGCGGCCGCCGCCGCCCTCGGAAAAGTTCAAATGCCCGTCCGGCACGCGACTCAGCAGCGGCATCACTTTCTGCTCCCACTGTTTCTGGGTCAGGGTGCGCTGGGAACGCGGCACCAGGCTGATATAGGTCGTGCCGTTGCGAATCTCGCCATCTTCGCCGCCCACGAATTCGACGATGTCGGTCACCTCGGGAGATTGCCTCAGGATTGCAGCGGCCGCCGCCGAGACTCGCGAGGTATCCGCAAGCGTGCCGCCCGGCGGCAGTTCGATATCCAGCTCCGCGCTGGCGAAATCCTCATGGGGGATGAAGGCCGTCGGAATGATCAGCAGGCAAGCCACCGACAATGCAAAAAAGACGACGCCTGCCGCGATGGTCTTCCAGCGGTTCGCGACACACCAGCGCAACAGCCTCAGATAGCGCGTCATGACCGGCCCGTCGGTATCGTGCACGGCGATCGAGTCGCTGCGAAGCGCGTAGGCGGCCAATACCGGGGTGATGAGCCGCGCGACCATGAGCGAGATGAAGACCGCCGTGGCGATGGTCAGGCCGAACTGCTTGAAGTATTGGCCGCTCACGCCGCCCATGAAGCTCACCGGCAGGAATACGGCGATGATGGTGGCCGATGTCGCCACCACCGCGAGGCCGATTTCGTCCGCCGCGTCGATGGCCGCTCGAAAGCAACTCTTGCCCATGCGCATGTGGCGGACGATGTTTTCTATTTCGACGATGGCATCGTCCACGAGTACGCCCGCGACCAGAGAAAGTCCGAGCAGCGTGATCTGATTGAGCGTGAAGCCCATCCATTGCATGAAGACGAAGGTGGGTATCGCCGACAGCGGAATGGCCAGCGCGGAAATCACCGTCGCGCGCACGTTGCGGAGGAAGAGCCATACGACGGCGACCGCGAGCACCGACCCCTCGACGAGGGCACTCATCGCCGAATGGTAGGTGCGCATCGTGTGGTCGACGGTGGTGTAGATGCTCGTCATGCTGACCGCGGCATTCCCGACCCTGATCTTGTCGAGCTCGGTTTGCACCGCCCTCGCCACGGCGACGTCCGAGGCACCTTTGGCCTTGAACACCCCAAACGTGGTGGCGGACCGGCCGTTGAGCCTCGCCATGGTGCGCACCTCCGCCACGCCGTCGTGCACGTCGGCAATTTCGCGCAGCCTCACCGATTTCCCGCCCGGAACGATCACCTGCGTGTCCCCGAGCGCCTCCGCCGTTTTGGCGCCGGCGAGCACGCGGATCGCCTGTTCGCCGCCGCCCACCTGGGCGCGGCCGCCGGCAGCATCCATGTTGAGCGCCCGCAACTGCTCGTTGACGTCGACGGCGGTCAGGCCAAGAGCCTGCAGCCGGCCGGGATCGAGTTCGACGCGGACTTCGCGGTCGACACCGCCGCTTCGCGACACCTGCGCGACGCCGGGAATCGTGAGCAGGCGCTTGGTCACCGTATCGTCGATGAACCAGCTGAGCTGTTGGGGCGTGAGATTCGTGGTGGTGACCGCGTAATAGGCGAACGCACCGCCGTCGATGTTGATCCGCGTCACCAGCGGCTCCATGATTCCTTGCGGCAGGTCGTTGCGAACTTTGGCAACCGCATCGCGAACGTCCGTCACCGCGCGGTCGATGGGCGTGCCGATCTCGAATTGCACGAAGCTGGTGGTCTGGCCCTCGACGATGTAGGTGGTGATATTGCGCACATTGCCGATGCTCGATATCGAGCCCTCCACTTTTTGTGCGATCTGAGTTTCCATCTCCGAGGGCGCTGCGCCCGGCTGGGAAATGTTGACGTTGACCACCGGAAAGCTCACATCGGGATCGAGATTGATCGGCAGGCGGATGAACGCGACCACGCCCAGGAAGAACAGCACCACGAACAGCACGATCGGCGTGACGGGATGGCGGATGGCCCAAGCCGAAATATGCCTCATGTCCCGCTCGGGTCTTTCGTTACTGGATTGACCAGTTCACCCTCCTGCAAGAACGCCCCGGCGGTGGCGACGACCTGCTCCTTGGCGCCCACGCCTTCGGCAATGGTCACTCCGTTCTGGACCATCCCCGATACCCGCACGGTTCGGCGCTCGACCTTGTGTCCGGCATTCACGATCAAGACATAGCTGCCCTTGTCGTCGGTCAGCACCGCGGTTTGCGGCAGGACCGCGCGATCGGCGTTGCTCACCGTCACCTCGGCGCGCGCGAATGCGCCGGGCCGCAGATTCAGGTCCGGAGTCAGGGCTACCCGAACCTGCCCCAAGCGGGTCTGCGGATCGATGACGGCACCGAGCAGACGGACGTGGCCTTCGTAGACGTGGGTCGTCCCGGTCAAGCGCACGTCGACGGACTGACCGATCTTGAGCTGCGGTAAATCTTGCTCGGCAACCTGTCCCCGCAGTTCGACCTCACCGCCTTCCGACAGACGAAACAGTGCTTCGCCGCCCGGCGTCGCGGTCTGCCCCACTTCGACGTTGCGGGTCAATATGATCCCGTCCGCCGGCGCGCGCACCGCCGCGCGCGCAAGACGCGCCTGCGCTTCCGCCAGCTGCGCGGCGGCGACCTTGACTCTGGCGGCGGCGGTCAATGCGGCGGACTTGCGGCGTTGCGTTTCCTCGGCCGACAAGGCGCCGGAAGCGCCGACCGCCTGCGCACGCCGATACTCTGCTTCGGCGAGTTCCGCCTCGGCGCGCGCCTGTTCGAGGCCGGCCTCGAGATTTGCCACCTGCGGCTCCAGCACCGAGACATTCAAACGCGCCAGCACCTGGCCGCGCTTCACGTGATCGCCGGCCTCGACATAAATCGCCGCGACGCGTCCACCTTCGCCTTCGACGCCCATGGGCATGTCGTATCGCGCAGCAATGGTGCCGATGATGCTGACGGTCGTCGGCTGCGTGCTCACAGCGACCTCGGTCACCGACACCGTCGGAATCGGGACCGTGGCAACACTCTTCACCGCGAGCGCCTGGGTCAGCCGCATGGCCAGCAAAATCACCACGGTGACGACGACGGTCCCGATCGCTGCCGCGGCCCAGAGATTGCGGCGGGCCGCGAACGGGGCAGCGATCGATCGCGGGTACTCACTCGATGCACTCATTACACGACATCCCAGGGATAACTTCCTTTGTCCAGGATGAAACCGGCCAAGCCGTTCATCTCCTCATCCTCATTGCGCGTGATTCGCCGCACGATGTTCGCCATCCGCCGCTTCGCCTGTTGAGCGAATATGCGCGCGATCCCGATGGCCTGCACGCCCTGCTCGCCCGATGCCTTGCTCAAGGCCGTCGCGCGCGACAACACGCACAGCCCGACGAAAAGATCGATGCCGATGTCGGCGATGCGCTTCAAGTCATGCTGGCGATCGGCGATCGCCTTGCCGTGCCTGCGCAGCAAGTGGTCGGACGCCTTGGCCAGCTCGACAGTATACCGCTCAAAGACCTCGGCCGCCTCGCGCAGTGCTTCGGGCATTCGAGCCAGAATCTTGTCGCGCCCCACACCGGTCGCCTGCGTCAGGCGCTTTTCCGCATAGTCCGTCAAGACGCCGAAGCCCTTGATGAAATTGTTGAAAATGTCATCTACCGCGGCTTTCAGCTCTCCCAGCGACTTGCCGAGGTCCTTGAGGCCGGATAGAGCGATATACAGCCTGAGAACCTCATTGGTGCCCTCGAATATCGTCAAAATCCGACAGTCGCGGGTGATTTGCTCGTACGGGGCGTCGCGCATGTAGCCGCTGCCGGCCGCAATCTGCAATGCCTCGTAGGCGCTGCGCTGCAGGGCTTCGCTGGCAAAGACCTTGCTGATCGCCGCTTCCACCGAATAATCCTCATCCCCCGAATCGATGTAGTGGGCGACCATCCACACGACGCTTTCGGCGGCAAAGCAGTCGACCGTCATTTGCGAGATCTTTTCGCGGACCAGACCGAAATTCGCAATGGGAGTGCCGAATTGCTTGCGCACCTCTGCCTGCCGGGTCGCGTGAGCAATCAGCGTCTTCATGCCCCCCACCGCCCCGCCGCCAAGGCCGGTGCGGCCGTTGTTCAATATCGCCATGGCGACCTTGAATCCCTTGCCCTCGGCGTCGAGCACATTGGCGGCCGGAACCCGCACGTCCGCGAAACTCACCGTGGTGGTCGAGGAGGCACGGATTCCCATCTTGTCTTCGTGCCGGCCGTGACTCACGCCCGGCCACGCCGCCTCGACCACGAATGCCGTGATCTTGCCCGAGGGCGATGCGGTACGTGCGAAGACCGTATACAGATCGGCAATGCCGCCGTTGGTGATCCAGATCTTCTCCCCGTTCAGTATCCAGCTGCCGTCGGCGTTCTTGACCGCTTGGGTACGAATCGAGGCCGCGTCCGAGCCCGCACCCGACTCGGTCAGGCAAAATGCCGCAATCATTTCGCCGCTGGCCAGTTTCGGCAGGTAGCGCGCCTTCTGCTCGGCAGAGCCGAACAACAAGATGCCCTTCATGCCGATGGAGCTGTGCGCGCCGATGGTGAGCGACACCGAACTGTCGTGCGAGCTGCTCTGGCTCAACACGCGCGCATACCCGGCGTTCGACAGGCCGAGACCACCGTGCTCCTCGGGGATGATGAGGCCGAACAACCCCAGATCACGCAGGCCTTGAATGAACTCGGCCGGCTGCCCGGCCGCGCGGTCCCAGCGCTTGAAGTCCTCATGCTTGGGGCCCAGGAACTGGTCCATGGCATCGATCATCATTCCCAGAACTTCGCGGTCCTTGTCGCGCAGAGTCGGATAGGGAAAGAGGCGATCTTCCAAGATCCTTCCCGCCATGAGATTTTTCGCAACGCTCATTTCGACCACCTATTCGGCGACGCGATCAATCACCAGATTGCGCACTCCGTCGCGACCCACATCATAGGAGAGTTCGCCGTACAAATCGCCTGCCGACGGCACGGGCTGTCCGCTGAAGGACACTCGCGCGGTGATGGAAACCTGTTGACCCCTCGCCAGAGCGCGCCCCGGCATCATGGAGTCGGCCGGCGACAGATGAACCTGCGTCCCGATGGCCGTGCTCGTCAATCGCTTGGCGGCCAGCGGCGGTCCACGGCTTCCGGGCTCACGTGCAAAGACGAACAAGGACGCCTCCGACACCAGTCGCGATTTCAGGGCGGGCGCGATACTGATATTGACGGTGACCTCCGCTCCGCTCGAGGCCCCCGTCGACGCATTCGACCCTGCCGGCGATGCACCCGTGCCCGGCGGCGACGTGTCGGCCGTTCGGGTTGCGGAGCTGCCCGACGGCGGCCCCAGCTCAGCGATGCGCGCATCCAGCATTTGCACGATCTGCGGCGGCGGATTCAACGCCTCGAGTGCCTGCCAGCGCGAGCGCGCGAGCGCGCGCTCGCCGCGCACCGCAGCGGCGAAGCCGGCGTACAAGAGGGCCTTGGGATTGGCGGGCGCCAAGGCCAAGGCGTCCTCGAACAGTTGCCCGGCCTGCGGCGTGATCTCCCCGCCCGCCCGCAAGCTCATGGCCTCTCCCAACCCCATGGCGGCCTCCGGGTCCTTCGAGTCCAGCTGATGTGCATGGCCGTAGGCAACGATGGCCTCGTCCAGGCGATTCAGTGCCAGATAGGAGCGTCCAAGCATCGACCAGCCCTTCGGATCGTTGGGTTGATCCTGCAGACGCCTTTCCAGCTTGGCGATCATGGCGGCGACATCCGGTCCCGCCGCAGCCTGCGATGGCGCGGGTGCGTGCCAATTCCAATTCGACCACAGCGGGTAGAGACCGGCCGACGCGCCGATGACCGTCACCGCAACCAGCGCGCCGAGCAGCCTGCTTTGTCGATCGCGAAGCAGCGGTAAGGCAACCGCGCCCGCGGCGATCGCGGCCATGACGGCGGCGATGACGAGGAATGTATTCATTGTTTACTTGTTGCCTAGGAGCCTGTCTGACCAATGGGCGCCGTCACGAGGGGTGCGACGCATGCGTCGCACGAGTGGCCACTGGCGGGACGCATGCGTCCCGCGGGTGGCCATGGGCGCAACGCATGCGTTGCGCGGGTGGCCATGGATGGACACCCAGGGCTTGCGCGGAGCAGGGACAGCGCAGCGCAATGGACACCCAGGGCTTGCGCGGAGCAGGGACTGCGCAGCGCAATGGCCACTCCGGGCTTGCGCGCAGCAGGGACTGCGTAGCGCAATGCCGCAGCAGGCGCATCATTGGTCAGACAGGCTCCTTGGGTTCCGCGGCGGGTTCATCGTCGAGCGGCATGCGTGCACGCTGGCGTACGACGCGATAGATAATGGCGCCGCCCAGCAGCAGCATGATGAATGGAGCACCCCAAATGAGCAGAGTCTTGGGCTCCAACGGAGGATTGAAGCGCACGAACTCGCCATAGCGGTCCGTCATGAAATCGAATATGGCATCGTCGCTCTTACCCCCGACCAGCATCTCGCGCACCTGCCGTCGAAGATCGACCGCAAGATCGGCATTCGAGTCGGCGATGGACTCATTTTGACAGACGAGACATCGAAGCTCCTGAGTTATTCGTTCGAAGCGTGTTTGCAATCCCCGATCCACGAGCTGCCCATTGGCGTCCACCGCCTGCTCCGCAGCGAAGGCCAATGACCCCATGACGCCCGCGAGCACCAGGGTGAGAGCCATGAGTGCGGATTTTCCCCGTGCCGGCCGCTTCATGCGCCGCCTCGGCGCGCCGCAGCGATGCGGGGCAAGAATTCGCGATCCCACACCTGCTGAGTCATCGGCGAGATGTATTTGTAGATCACCCGACCCTGCCCGTCCACCAAGTAGGTCTCGGGCGCGCCATAGACGCCCCACTCGATGGCCGTGCGCCCATCGCCATCGAATGCCACGGCCTGATAGGGATTGCCGAGCTGCTCCAGCCACTGCTTGGCCCTTTCGCGCTGGTCCTTCCAGTTCAGTCCGATGATGGGCACGACGTGTTGCCGGGAAATCTCGAGCAGCGCCTCATGCTCCTCTCGGCAGGGAACGCACCAGGTGGCCCAGACATTCAGGACGTACACCTGTCCGTTCAAGGCGGCATTGCCGACGGGGCGCGAAGGATCGAGCACGTCCGTGAGCGTGAATGCCGGCGCCGGCTTGCCGATCAGCGGCGACGGCAGCGCGTGTATATCGCGATTCGGGTTGAGTCCGAACGCGAACAGCACCACGAGCGCGACGAACGCCGCAAACGGCAGTAAGAACTTCCACATCAGGTCGACCCAAGTTCCGTTCGAGGATCGGGCGGCGCAGATGCGGTAGCCTGGGAAACGACGGGTACTTTGACCCGGTAGCGCCGATCGGTGGCGGCAACCAGGCCGCCGATCGCCATCACCAAGGCACCCAGCCATATGTAGCGAACCAGCGGCTTGTATTGGATGCGCATGCTCCAGGCTTCCCCGCCGAGCGGGTTGCCCATGGCGACGAACAGGTCGCGCGCCCAGTTCACCGAGATGGCGGCCTGGCTATTGTCGCTCTGCTGCACTCTAAAATGCCGCTTTTGCGGCTTCAGGATGGCCACCGGCTTTCCGCCCCGCGTGACTTCCACCAACGCCTCGACCGCGTCGTAATTCGGTCCACGCACATTCACAGCGTTCACGAAGTGAAAATCATACCCTGCGATGGCGAAGGTTCCACCCGGCTTCAAGGCCACGTCCTTTTCGATCTTGTAGCTTTCGACGCCGCTCGCGCCGATCGCAAACATACCGACGCCGCAATGAGCGATGCACATGCCGAGCAACGCCACGGTGACGGTCTGTTTCCGGCGCCAGCGGCGCAGGGGCTCGAGCGCTGCCGAAAATATGAGCCAAAAGCCGAAAGTGAATCCCATCAATCCCACCGGGTGGAATGCGCCGAATACCAGCCCTTGGATTGCGACCGCCAGCACCGCCGATATCCCCAGCAACCACCAGAGAGGATTGGCGGTTGCGGTGAGCTTGCCGCGCCGCCAGGCCGAATGCATGCCAACACCCAAGAACACCATCAAGGGCAGCATCGGCACCAAGAACATCACCGCGAACACCGGAGGCCCGACCGAGATCTTACCGATGCCCAGCAGTTCGTACACCAACGGAGACAAGGTGCCCCAGAGCACGAGCCCGGCGACGCTCACCAGAATCACATTGTTCACCAGCAGAAAGAACTCTCGCGAGAAAAGCTCAAAACCACCGGGCGCGTACAATTTCGGCGCCCGCCATGCATACAGCGTGAGTGATCCGCCGATGGTCAATACCAGGAATGCGAGAATGTAGAGCCCGCGGGTCGGGTCGGTCGCGAACGAATGCACCGATACCAGGACGCCCGAGCGCACCAGAAACGTTCCCACGAGACTCAAGGAGAAGGCGAAAATCGCCAGCAGCAAGGTCCAACTCTTGAAGATGCCGCGCTTCTCGGTGACGCTGAGCGAGTGGATCAAGGCCGTTCCCACCAGCCAGGGCATGAACGAGGCGTTCTCGACCGGGTCCCAGAACCACCACCCGCCCCAGCCGAGCTCGTAATAGGCCCACCAGCTGCCGAGCGCGATGCCGATGGTCTGAAACAGCCACGCGAAAATGGTCCAGGGCCGGGTCCACTTGGCCCAGGTCTGATCGAGGCGTCCCTCCAGCATGGCGGCAATGGCGAACGCAAAGGCCACCGAGAACCCCACGTAGCCGGTGTAGAGCATCGGCGGATGGATCGCCAGCGCGAAATCCTGCAGGACGGGATTCAAATCCGCGCCGTCCGATGCGGTGGGTATCAATCGCAGAAAGGGATTGGAGGTCCAGAGCGTGAACAACATGAACCCACTGCTGACCAGACCCATCACGCCCAGCACGCGGCTCGAAAAACGCGAGGGTAGCTGGCGGCTGAAGGCGGCGACCGCCAGGCTCCAAATCGACAGAATCAAAATCCACAGCAGCAGCGAACCCTCATGCGCGCCCCACAGGGCCGCCACCTTGTAGAACAGCGGCAGCTCCGAGTTCGAGTTGCGCGCCACATAGAGGACCGAGAAATCGTCATTGACGAAGGCATACACCAGGCAGGCGAATGCCATGACGACGAACACGAATTGTCCGGTCACCGCCGGACGCGCCACGGCCATCCACGCCGGCTTGCCGCGCCAGGCACCCGTGAGGCCGAAGAAGGCCTGCGACAGGCTCAGCACGAATGCCAGGATGAGTGAGAAGACCCCTAATTCCGGTGCCATTGCGCGATACCCCGCCGCCTAGGTGGTCGGCCCACCGGCCGCCGAGCCGCCGGCCGGACCTTGCGGAGTCTTGTTCTTCAGCGAGGCGGCCACTTCGGGCGGCATGTATTTCTCATCATGTTTGGCGAGTACCTCATCGGCCACGAAGGCGCCGTTCGCATTCATCGTGCCGTGCGCAATGATACCCTGCCCTACGCGAAACAAATCCGGCAGCACGCCGGTATATTCCACGGGAACCTGGTGTGCGAAGTCGGTCAGCAAGAATCGAACTTCCAGATCGCCTGGCTTGCGTGCGACGCTCCCCTTCACGACCATACCGCCGATGCGAAAGCGCTTCGCCAGGGGCGCCTTGCCCCCGACGACCTGGCTGGGGTCGTAATAGAACATGATGTTCTCACGCGAGGCCATGACCGCCAGCGACACCGAGGCGGCGACGCCGGTCAGAATACCGAGCACGACCAGCAAGCGTTTGCGCCGCGGCGTCATGATTCACCCACCCCTGCCATTGCCGTTTCCGCCGCGCGCCGCGGTGTCATGATTCACCCACCCCCGTCGTTGCCATTTCCGCCGCGCGCCGCGCCCTCAATTGGGCCGCAACGCGAAACCGTCTGGCAGACCATAAATTCCACGCGAGCACCACGCACGCGAACGCAAAGCAGGGCCACACATAGCGTGCGTAGCCGCCCATGGCCCAAAAGCTACCGTTCACCATGATTTAACCGCCTCTCGTATCCACGTAGCCTGGCGTTCTCGGTTGAGCACCTCGCCTTGCAAGCGGATGCAGAGCACTGCGGCAAAGAACAGCATGAAACCAAGCCACATGGACAGCAGCGGCCATAGCATGCTGCCGGGCATGGAGGGCGCGCCTAGTTTAACAATCGTCGCTCCCTGGTGCAGCGAGTTCCACCACACAACCGAGAAGTGAACGATGGGCACGTTGACGACGCCCACGATGGCGAGCAACGCGGCGGCCCGATCGCCCCGCGAAGGATCCTCGAACGCCAAACGCAGCGACATCACCCCGGCGTAGAGAAACAACAGGATGAGTTCGGAGGTAAGCCGAGGGTCCCAGGCCCAATAAGTTCCCCACATGGGTCGGCCCCACAGCGAACCGGTGACCAGCGCCAAAATGGTGAACGACGCGCCGATGGGGGCGGAGGCCGCCGAAACGGCGTGTCCTAGCTTGATGCGCCAAATGAGCGCGACGGCACTGGCGGTCGCCATGACGGTATACACGGTCAAGGACAGCAGAGCGCCCGGCACGTGCACGTAAATCATGCGAAACGCCTGGCCCTGCTGGTAGTCGGGAGGCGCGATCGCGAGCCCGGCGACAAGCCCGTAACCCATGGCCAGCGCCGCGCCACCCAAGAACCAAGGCGCGAGCGCGGCGGCGACCCCATAGACATAGGGCGGTGAGGCAAGCTTATAGAACCAGGTCCACATCATTTCCTACTGTCATTCCAACGTAATGCCTGTCATTCCAACGTAATGCGCAATGCCGTTGTCGCGGCGAACGGCGCCAGCGTGCAAGTGAACACGCAAAGTGCCGCCAGAAAATACAGTGCTCCCGTAGGACTCACGCCTGATATGGCTCTGTCCGTCGCGCCGGCGCCGAAGATCAACAACGGCATCGCCAGCGGCAGCACGATCAAGGACAAGAGCACATTGCCGCGCCGCAAACCCACCGTGAGACCCGCACCGATGGCGCCCAGCCAGCTCAGCGTCAGGGTACCCAGGCTCAAGCTCAACAGCATGGTCGCGAATGCACTGCCGGGGATGCCCAGCGCAGTCCCGACGACCGGCGACACCACTACCAGCGCCGCTCCCGAGACCAGCCAATGCGCGAAGGTTTTCGCAACCACGATGAGCGTCAGATCCTGCCCGGAGAGCGCCAGCTGCTCCAGAGTGCCGTCATCCGCGTCGCTCTTGAACAGCGCATCCAGGGACAGCAGGGACGATAACAGCGCCGCCACCCAAAGCACACCGGGCGCCATGTCCCGCAGCAGCGACAACTGCAGACTCAGGCCCAAGGGAAACAATGTAGTTACGATCAAAAAGAACACCAAAGGTTGCAGCAATTGATCCGGCCGCCGGAAACTGAGACACAGTTCACGGCGCACGATCAGAGACATGGCCTCCCAGGCACCCGTGTTCACGCGGTGAGTTCCAAGCGGTGCACATGGCAGTCCAGTTTCAGGTCGTGATGCGCGACGACCAGCGCCAGTCCGCCCCGTTCCACGTGCGATTGCAGGAGACTCCGGAGCAAATCGCTGCCCGCGGCGTCCAGATTGGTGAACGGCTCATCCAGCAACCACAAGGAGGCGCCCATCGCCAGAACCCGCGCCATGGCGACGCGGCGGCGTTGACCCGCCGATAACACGCGCGCCGGCAAATCAGCGCAAGCCGCGACTCCGGTCTGATCCAAACTGGCCCGCAATTCGCCCACCGTGACTCGACGTTTCAGTCCGACGGCGAAGCGCAAATTCTCCAAGGCGGTCAAATCGCCCTTCAGCGCCGGTTCGTGCGAGGCATACGCCAGGGCACCCTGGTATTCAGCCCTGATATCCAAGATCGATCTGCCCTTCCACGATACCAGTCCCTGTTCCGGCCGAAGCAAGCCGCAGACTACGCGCAATAAAGTGGTCTTGCCGGTCCCGTTCGGGCCTGATACGTGCAGAAGCTGCCGGGACCGTAGGTTGAGGCTGACCCCCTTCAGCACATGACGGTCGCCGCGCCAGACATGCACCTTTTCGACGCCAAGACCATCTGCTATCGTATTCATGGGGCCGCGAGCTTAACTAAATCAAAGAGTTGAAGCTACCCGTATGGCCTGACACATCACCATTCCCAGGTCCCGCCGACACCGATCCGGGCACAGCCAAACCTCATCGCCATCATTCAAACATCCATTGGGGACCGCCCCCTCACGCCCGGTTCCGAACAACCGTTTCGCTCAAACCCGGTACTCACGAAGGAATACTGCGCCTTTGAGGGCGTCCGCTGCTATCGCTTACGAGAGTCACCAATTGTCCGCCAGCCGCTTCGCAGTTCTTCCGCCCCTATCCAAACTGCCCCTGGTTGCTCTCTATGTGACCGAGCGTTGCAATTCGCGCTGCGTCACCTGCGATTACTGGCGCCACGGTCGGGACGACATGGACCTCGCGGCAGTAACGCGCTTGCTGCCCAGTCTTGCGCGGCTGGGTACTCAGACGGTGCTCCTGTCGGGCGGCGAACCGTTCCTAAACCCTGAGTGGGAGGCGATTGCCCAAACATTGCGCAGCAACGGGCTCAAGGTGTGGTTGCTGACGTCGGGTCTGGCGCTGGCCAAGCATGCCCGCCACGCAGCTACCCTGTTCGATGCCATCACCGTGTCGCTGGACGGTACCGATGCCGGGACCTATGCGGCCATTCGCGGCTTGGACGCATTCCATAAAGTGTGTGAAGGCATTCAGGCCGCCGCCGCTCATGGGGCGCCGCCCGGTATCCGAGTCACTCTGCAGCGCGGGAACTTCCGGCAACTGCCGGCATTTGTCGATCTGGCGAGAGGACTTGGCGCTCGCCAGGTTTCCTTTCTCGCGGTCGACGTTGCCAATCCGCATGCATTCGGCCGCGCGGATGATTTTGTTTCCGACCTGGCATTGCGGCCGGAGGACTTGCCGCAACTCGAACGAGTATTGGATTCCATGGAGCAGGGTTACCGGGAGGAGTTTCGCTCCGGCTTCATCGCCGAGAGCCCGCGGAAGCTGCGGCGCATCCTGCAATATTTCGCCGCCGTTCGGGGCTTGGGGCCCTACCCGCCCGTACGCTGCAATGCGCCCGAGTTTTCCGCCGTGATCGGCGCGACCGGCCGCGTGCAGCCGTGTTTTTTCATTTCCGGGCCGCCGGATGCGCGAATGTCGGAGAGCGGCGCGCGGCCCGGCGGCGATCTCGGCGCTGTGCTGAACGGCAGCAACATGAGCGCGCTGCGCACGGCGATTCGCGACGGGCAGCGCGCCGAATGCAAGACCTGCGTGTGCTCCATGTGGCGGGATCCGGATGTCCTGTGCGCGTCGGCCCATTCCAGGGTGTTTACATCGGTATGACTCAACCGCACCGCAAACGACCGAAAGTCGTGCTGTACAATCCTCGTGCGGTTTTCTTTACGATGCCGCTGGCCTTGCTCGCCATCGGCTCCGAACTCGACCCGGAAGCCTATGAGGTCGTGATAGTCGATGCCCGCCTCGACCCGGACGCGGAAACTACGCTTCTCTCACACCTGGATGAGGCCTTGTGCCTCGGAATCACCGTGCTCACCGGCGCACCGATTTCAGATGCCCTGCGCATGTCGCGTGCGGCGAAGCGAGTGCGGCCTGACCTGCCTGTGGTCTGGGGGGGCTGGCATCCGTCCATGTTTTCCCGCGAATGCCTGTCGGAGCGTTCGGTCGATGTCACCGTGCGCGGACAAGGGGAGGAGACATTTGCCGAGATCGTAGAGCGCCTTGCGCAAGATCGGCCGCTGGATGATTGCGCCGGATGCACCGTGCGGCTCGAGGACGGAACCATTCGAGAGAACCCGGCGCGGACGCTGGCGCAGGTCGACAAGTTCAGGGCGCATGATTATGGACTGATTCCGGTCGAGCGCTATTTCCATCTCAAGGGCAAGCGGCAGCTCGATTACATCTCATCGCAAGG
>Ga0137358_10000631_pt1 | contig 16937 bp, 13 predicted proteins | sample Mad1_20_16metaG_FD_105551 | JGI IMG/M metagenome (GOLD analysis project Ga0137358, IMG submission 105551) | Vadose zone soil microbial communities from Angelo Coast Range Reserve, California, USA - Mad1_20_16 metaG | ecosystem: Environmental > Terrestrial > Soil > Vadose zone | place: USA... | reverse complement strand
GATCGCTTCGAAGCCAGCCACCAGCAGTCTCGTTAGGGCGAGCACCACCATGAAGACGGGCACCGACAGCATCGCCGCCAACGGCGCATCGCCACCGCTGACGACGTGCGCGGCCAGGATGACGAGATTGCCAGTAATGTGAGCGGTGAAGAGGCCGCCGAGCCCGAGGAAGCTGATGACGTCCGCACTGCCGGCGATCACACTGAGCACCGTCGGCAGCAGCTTCGTGCCGAGCGAGCTGTCGACCGAGGGCGCCGACACCCAAGCCATCCTGCCTTCAGCTCGCAGCAACATGTATTCCTCGGTTTGGTTATTTGGCTGCCGCAACGTAGGGCTTGACCATTTTCGCGGGATCGACGACGCGATCGAACTCCTCCTCGGTGACGAAGCCGAGTTTCAGTGCCGCCGCCTTCAGCGTCAAGTCGTTGTCCATGGCGTAATGCGCGATCTTCGATGCTTTGTCGTAACCGATCACCGGCGCGAGCGCGGTTACCAGCATCAGCGAACGCTCAACGTATTCGTTGATCTTCTTCAGATTGGGTTTGGTGCCCTCGACCAGGAACTTGCGAAAGTTGGTGCAGCCATCGGCCATGATCGTTATCGAATGAGTGATGTTGAAGATCATCAGCGGCTTGTACACGTTCATTTCGAGATAGCCGCTCGCGCCGCCGAAACCGACCGCTACGTCGTTCGCCATCACCTGCACAGCGATCATGGTGAGCGCCTCGCACTGGGTTGGATTGACCTTCCCCGGCATGATCGAGGAACCTGGCTCGTTCTCCGGAATCGCCAGTTCCGCAAATCCGGCGCGCGGTCCGCACGACAGTAAGCGAATGTCGTTGGCGATCTTGTACAGCGACACCGCGAGCGTGCGGAGCGTTCCGGACAATTGAACCAGCGCGTCGTGGGAGCCCTGCACCGTGAACTTGTTGGGCGCGGTCACGAACGGCAGCCCGGTGAGTTTGGCGATCTCGGCCGCCACCGCTTCGGCAAAGCCCGGCGCCGAGTTGATGCCCGTTCCCACAGCCGTGCCGCCCAATGCCAAGCGGTACACCCCTTGCAAGGCCGCTTCGATCCGTTCCAGATCGTCCGACAACATCCCCGCATAGCCGGACCATTCCTGGCCCAATGTTAGCGGGGTGGCGTCCTGCATGTGCGTGCGCCCGATCTTAATGATGTCATCCCATGCCCGTGCCTTGGCGCTGATCGCATCGCGGAGCGCGGCGACCGCGGGAGCGAGGCGCTGCTTCACGTTGACGGTCGCCGCGATATACATGGCCGACGGGAACGAATCGTTCGACGACTGCGCCATGTTGACGTGATCGTTGGGATGAACCGGTGCCTTGCTGCCGAGCGGCGTGCCGGCGAGCTGGCTGCAGCGGTTGGAGATCACCTCGTTGACGTTCATGTTGAACTGAGTGCCGCTGCCCGTCATCCAAACATGCAGGGGAAACATGTCATGGTGCTTGCCGGCGAGGATCTCGTCGCAGGCCTGAACGATCAATTTGTAGCGCGCATCGTCGAGCCGCTTGCCGGCGTGGTTGGCGGCGGCCGCGGCTTTCTTCAAGATGGCATAGGCGGTGATCATCTCACGCGGAATCAAATCCCGGCCGATGCTGAAATGCTCGAGCGAGCGCTGGGTTTGCGCGCCCCACAGCTTATCCGCCGGCACCTCGACCACGCCGAGGCTGTCGCTCTCTTTTCTGGTGTCGGCCATGGGATTGCTCCTTCGGTGCAAACTTAAGTTATGGAAAGGCGAGGTCAATCTCCTCGACGCCGCCCGGCCGCGTTGAAATGTCCTGCCTCAACAGCGTGCGCATCTAATTGATCGTGTGGCCTGCGGTGCTCGGAGGCTGAATCGTCTGGGTCGGCTTGCGCGGGCCGGCACTATGGGACGGATGAATATCCTGCGCTTGATCGTTGTTGCGCCCGTGAAGATGATTTTGGCGCCGGTTGCCGAGCGCCGCATGCGCAGCGCCTGCAGGCCTCCTGGCCCGCAGTTTGCCGGCAAGTCGGCGTTGCGTCGTGCAAACGCCATGCGGCGCACCCTTGTAGACTCTCGGACGACAGAGCCCTTGCGGCCTTCCCGGCCCAGCGCGCGATTTTGCGCGCGTTTCCTGCAGCCAACGTCTCCCGTTGGGACGCGCGTCGGGTAAACCGGCGGTACCGAGAACACCTCGCCCCGGCCGCTGACCAACCTGCTTTCTCTTTGTCGTCTTGACGAAAGAAGGAAGGCAATATCATCCTTCGGACCGCAAGGTTCTACAAGCGCGATATCTGTCTTTATCGCTGCATGCGCTTCACTACATGCGGGCACCCGCTGGGGCCGAGCGGATAACAACAAGCAGTTGGCGAGGAACCTGCACGACGCCAAGACTCTTGCGGCGGGCGGCCCAAGTTACTTGGACAACCCCCGACTTCGGGGCGCGGAATCTATCATTGGAGGAGCCCATGATTGGGAATCGAGCCGGCGAGCCGGATGTCATCCTGGTGGGCGCCGGCATCATGAGCGCCACACTCGGCGTCTTTCTGAAGGAACTCGAGCCGGCGCTCAATATCACGATGGTCGAGACGCTCGACGGCGCGGCGCTCGAGAGCTCGGACGCCTGGAACAACGCAGGCACCGGCCACGCAGCCAATTGCGAGCTCAACTACACCCCGGAGCGCAGCGATGGCAGCATCGACATCTCCAAGGCGCTGGACGTCAACGTGGAGTTCGATCTATCGCGGCAGCTCTGGTCCTACCTGGTAACGAAGGGGGCGATTGCGGATCCGCAATCGTTCATTCATCCAGTCCCGCACATGAGCTTCGTGCACGGGCCGGACAACGTTGCCTTCCTCAAGAAGCGCTTCGCAGCGATGAGCGCTCATCATTTGTATCACGGCATGGAATATACGGAGGACAAAAAGAAACTGAGCGAGTGGGTCCCGCTGGTGATGGAGGGCCGCGCCAGCGACGAGCAGGTGGCCGCCACGCGGATCATCAGCGGCGCCGACGTCGACTATGGATCGCTCACCCGCAGCCTCGTCCGCTACCTCGCAGGCACGAAGGGATTTGCGATCCATTACTCGCATCGCGTCACCGGCCTCAGCCGCGAGCGTGACGGGCGCTGGCGCCTCGAGACGAAAGATACGACGAGCGGTGAAAAACACTCGACGACGGCCAAGTTCGTCTATCTCGGTGCAGGCGGCGGCGCGCTGCCGCTGCTGCAGAAATCAGGCATCCCGGAAGGCAGAGGCTACGGCGGATTTCCGGTCAGCGGCATCTGGCTCCGCTGCGATGACCCCGAGGTCAACAAGCGCCACCACGCCAAGGTCTATGGCAAGGCGTCGGTCGGTTCGCCGCCGATGTCGGTTCCCCACCTCGACACGCGGGTCATTGGCGGCAAGCACTCGATCCTGTTCGGCCCTTATGCGGGCTTTTCCACCAAATTCCTCAAACACGGCTCGCTCATGGATCTGTTCGAGTCGATCCGGCCGGCCAATATCGGACCGCTGCTGGCGGTTGCTCGCGACAACTTCGATCTGACCAAGTACCTGATCGGCCAGGTTCTGCAGACGGCGCATCACCGTTTCGCTGCGCTGCAGGAATACTATCCGCGCGCCAAGCGGGAGGACTGGAAACTTGAAGTGGCGGGACAGCGCGTGCAGATCATCAAGCCGGATCCCAAACGCGGCGGATTTCTCGAGTTCGGCACCGAACTGGTTGCGGCAGTCGATCGTTCGCTGGTGGCGTTGTTGGGGGCATCGCCCGGCGCATCGACGGCGGTGTTCATCGCGATCGGCGTGCTGGAGAAATGCTTCAAGGACGAACTGACGGCCAACCACTGGCTTCCCAAGCTGAAAGAGATGATCCCGTCCTATGGCGAATCTCTGATCGAGGATGCTGCACTGTCCCGGCGCATACGCGCGGGCACTGCCGCCGTGCTGCACCTGGAAAACGTCTGAACCTTGATCTGATGCGGGAGACAGCACGGCTTCCCGAAACCCTCAGCGAGGAGCATCGAATGGTACGAGCATTCAAACTGTACACCGGACCCGACAATGCATCGCATGTGCTTGAAGGCACGATCGACGAAAAGGATCGCACCGATGTGGTCGCCATCCATTTCAAGGAGACGCCGGCGCATTCCTCGTATGATTGGCACCCCGACCCGGAGCCGCAATTCGTGATCACGCTGTCGGGAACGCTTGAATTCGCCACCCCCGACGGCGAGACGTTCATCCTCCGACCGGGCGATGTGCTGGTGGCCATCGACCACATCGGCAAGGGCCACAAATGGCGCCTGATCGACGACCAGCCATGGCGGCGCGCCTACGTGGTGCTCAAGCCCGGCGCCAAGGATTCCTTCGTGGCGAAGACCGGAAGTTAGGGCGCCCGTTGAATTCCGGCAGTCGGCATCCTCTCGATGGGGCTCATCTACCCGCCGCAGAGGCATATCCTCAACGCATCGCTCCACGTCGCGGAACGCATTGCGACGAATATCTTCGATCAGGGGCTCGCGCGCGTGCCGCGGCCGGACGATGTCGGCGCGCTCATCCGCGCTCACGCCTATCGTCCGGTCTACGCAGAGTGAAGGAACGAATGAGTCTGATCTGAACGCGCCACGCTTTAGGCACCGCTGTACCACTGCCACAGCGGGTATCCCCGCCAATGACAGAAGTCGGTTTGGCCCGACTGACAGCGCTGCTGATCAGTCTTGAAAATCCAGTAGGTTTCAGTGGACGGCCGCGCGGCAGTCCGAGCGAATGCCGGGCTGGCAATCAGCGCGATCAATGCGAAAGCAGCGATGAACGCCCTCATGAAGCTCTCCACGGGTTACGGAGCTAACTCGCCCCAGACATATTCGATCGCCTGCCGATTTGCTTGCCCGGAATTGCTGCAAAATGGGCGCTCGTGCGTCGATCGCCGCAATCCAGAAGGCTTTCCGCTCGCCCGTGGCTGCTGGGCGGCAACTTTTTCCGCTGGAATACTCACCGCCCTGGGGATTGCGGATGCGACGGCCGCGCGCGATGCTCGATCTCCACGGTCGCCGTCTGGCCGGCCGCCAGAATTACGCCCTCGGGCACGTGATCGATATGGACCCGCACCGGGATGCGTTGTGCCAGACGCACCCACGTGAAGATCGGGTTCACGGTCGCAAGTCCTTGCGGGCCGGCTTGCGCATTGGGGACGTTGATGCCGCGCGCGATGCTGCCGACGTGGCCGCGCACGATCTGGTTATAGCCCATGAGCTTGACCTTCGCCGGATCGCCCTCGCGAATGGACCCCAAAGCGGTCTCGGTGAAGTAGCCATCGACCCAGAAGGAATCCGCGTCGACGACGCTGATCTTGTCCTGTCCCACGGTCGCGTAATCGCCGAGTTGCGTCAACAGGTTGGTCACCCAACCGTTGACCGGCGAGCGGATTTGCGTGCGCCGGAGATTGACCTTGGCCTGCTCGCCCTGGGCCTTGGCTTGTGCAAGGCTCGCCTCGGCGCTGGCGCGCTGGACCCTCAACGCTTCGACCTGCCGTTCTGCCAATTTGAGCGTTGCTTCCGCGCTCTCCACCGCCGCCTGCTTTTCTCTCTGCTCAGCGCTGAATTGCTGGGCGCTCTGAACGGGGCCGTAGCCTTTTTCCGCCAACTCCCCGTAACGCACCGCCTGTTGCTGCGCGAACACCAGCGATGCCTTCGCCTGCTCCACTTGCGCCTGGTTCGCGCTCACTTGCGCCTGCTGCACGTCGATCTGCGCGTCCACGTTCTGGACGTTGGCTTGTGCCTGCTGCACCGCCGCGTCCGCGAGCTCGACTGCAATCTGGTAGTTCGTCGGATCGATCACCATCAACAGCTCGCCCTTGGCAACGAACTGATTGTCGGCGACCGGCAACTCGACGATGCGGCCGGCGACCTCAGGAGCCATGGTGACGGTATAGACACGCACGGTCCCGTCGCGGGTCCAGGGCGTCTCCATATAGGCGTTCCATGTCGCCCAGCCGAACGCTGCGGCAAGTCCGGTCGCGGCGAGCGTAATCAAAAACGGAACAATTCGGATCCGTATCCTCCGCATGGCGCGCGCCGCCGGCTGGGGGGCGCTGACGACGCGAAGATCGGCACTCTTCCCGCGCTCCGATTTGGCGTCAGCATCGGACATGGCGAATCTCAGCGGGCGATGACGAGCACCATCGACGATAACACAATGACGTACACGGCGAACATGAACAGCGCCGGATGCCAGACCTGGCTCAGCAAGTCGAAACGGTCCGCGATCCGGCGCAACCCGATTGTAGCAAACCACGCCGCGATAATCAGCAACGAGATCGGCGCGACATAGACCCCGAGCAGGTCGATCTCCATGAACTTCAAGCGGGTGCTCCTTCCTCGAAGTAAGCGCGGTGCTGGATGAGGGCATCGGAGATGACGAGAATGAGGGCGCGCGCCCGCAACGCAAGCGAAATCTGCGGATGGGTGTCCGGCAAGGCGGCGAGACGGCGATCGAGCGCGTCGAGCCGTGCGGTTGCGCCGTCGACATCTCCTTGCGCCAAGCCCGCGAGCGCCGCGTTGAGCTCGGAGTGGGCGCCGAGTTGCGGCGCCATGCGACGAAGCTCGAGGATTTCGCTCCCAACCGACAGCGCGGTCACGATTTGCGCCCGCTGCAGCGGCTCGGCGGCGTCCGGCAATACCGCGATACGGCTGTACATGCGGCCTTCCCACTCCTCCCGCAGCGGCGGCACAGGGTCCGTCACGATGCGGCGCAGGTCGCGCAAAGTCAGCATGAGCAGGCGGCGCGTCCGAAAGGCGGGCGAGAGCGGCGGCAATATTCGATATGACAGCGCGCCTGCGGCCGATCCTGCAACGATCCCCAGCGCGGCGTTATAGAATTGGACGGTGTCGTAGGTCATCTGGTTCGTGGGAGCGAGCAGCGGCAGGAAATTGTAGGTCGCGCCAATAAATACCGCTGTTTGCCAGGGTTGGGCGACCCCCGCACCGACAGGGATGAGGAAGAGCCCAATGACGATGGCGAAGCCGAGGAAGGTCTCAACCTTCGGCAAGGCCGCAAATTCGACGATCGCGGCGCCGGCCGTCCCAATGCCGACGCCCACCACGAAACGCAAAGCAAGTGCGTAGGCCTCATCGGCTCGCGGCGCGAGCAGCGTGACGACAATGGCCGTAAACGTGATGGCGAAAGCACCGTTCGGCCATGCGGTAATAATCCAGAAAAGCTCCATCGCGCCGATGACCACGAATGCGCGCCCGGCGTTGACGAAAGCAGGCCACCAGTCGGGCACGTGGAGCCTTACGTGTCCGCGAGGGTCGGCGCGGACGGGATTGCCGGTCAGCAACGCGAGTGCCTCGAGAGCATCCATCAGGCCGACCAGAACCCTCGCACTCTGGTCGGCGAGGAGCCGCAGTGAGGGCGCACCGGCCGGCACTGCGATCAGCGCCCGAACCGCCGCGCTACAGAGGCCTCGCATGGCGGCGGGGTCGGCCATCCAAGGTGATTGCTCACCCTGCGGGGGAACGGACCGCAACGGTTGAGGAATATGGCGCAGCACGGCATCGGCCTCCTCCCGGGCCGCGTGAGTCGGCAGTCGCGTGAGCCGTATCGCGACGTTGCGCCATGCGGTGATCGCAGCCAATAGGCCGTTAATCGCCGACTGCAGCACCGGCGAATGATAGCGCAGCGTCGAGGACTCTCCGATCGCCTCGTCGATCACGGGGTCGAGTGCAACGACCTTTCGGATGAGCTCGCGTCGAAACGGCTGTTGCGTGTCGGACGGCGCCGACCCTGCCAGCGCCAAGTTGGAGCCGAAACGAGCGGCGATTTCGGCCGACACTGCCGCGAAAATCGCTGCAAGCCGCCGCTGTGCACCGCCGAAATCGGTCCCGGCGAGCACGATCCCGGCGCATACGATGCCGATCCAAATCTCGCTGACGCGGGTGATCGCGAGCATGAACGCGTCCCCGTTGGGTCCGCCCGTCGCGCCGAGCTGATCGCTGGCGATGATGGCGGCGGTATAGCCTGCCAGCGCCGCCGCGTAGGCCGCGAAATTGCGCAGGAGCGTGGCGACGAGCGCGCAGGCCGCGCCCCACAACGCAAGACCGATGAGAAACGCGGCACGGTCCTGCGGGAAGAAGGCCGTGAGCACCACAATCGCGACCCCGCCCACCAAGGTGCCGATCATACGGAACCAGCCCTTGCGCAGCGAAGCGCCGAGATGTGGATGACACACGATCCCCGCCGAGGTGCCGGCCCAATAGGCGTTGTCGAGCTCGAGCCAGAACGCGACGTAAAGCGCGAGGCAGACCGAGGCCCACAGGCGCAGCCCAAAGAGCAGCGGTGGCCCCGCGGCTCTCGCGGCATGAATCAAAGCCGCGCTGAAACGGAGCGGGTGAGTTGCTCCTATCGCTCCCGCCTGGCTCATGGGACATCACTCTCGCCGGTCGTCCCGCGAGGGAAGTCCGGAATATCTTATCACCTCCCGCATGTGCTTGCGCGGAATTGCTGCAATCGGCCGCCTTTGCCGTCTGCGAGTCAGTTCGCGCAAGGCACAATTCCTATGAGGTCCGCCGCAAATCGCGCTGGCTATTGAGACCCTAAACCAAAGTATGCGCGGGGCAACTAAAGTATGACAGCGACAGAACGCGAGTATGTGCGGACAAAACCACTGAATGAGCCGCATCAACCTGCGTACGATTGAGAGATTGGGGGACAAGTGACCTAATCGCAGGCGAGGGCAGGGGCCGGCCCCACAGAAAGGGTGCAACGCCATGTTGACTTACTCGCAAGCTTCCAACGCTGCACGGCATGTCAACTTCGACGAAGCTTACGCCCGCGCCTTCGACGGTTCGCGGCCCGGATCAGGGGTAAAGCTCCTGCGGAGCGACAGCCGCTTCGAGAAACGCGTTCAGCCGAACAACGGCCGAGCGCGGCAGCTGCCTGTTGCCGAGATCGGCGATGTAAGTAGCCGCGCAATCGAGATCACTCCAGCTGATGTCGTCAGCCGCCGCGCGCGCGCATGGGACGGCATCAAAGTCGAGATCATTCAGTCGGCCACCCACGACAAGGTCGAATTTCGGTTCCGGAACGCGTGCCATTTGCTGCTCATCTACGAAGAAGGCGTTCGCGACGAGGGCGAGACGGTTGTCGGGGATCTGTCGCCTTCGACTCTGCGAACTCTCAGACGCAAGCTCACCTTCGTTCCCGCCGGGCACGACTATCGCGAGTGGCAGCGCCCGCGCGTGCGCAGTCGCGTCATCTGCTTATATTTCGATCCCGCCAAGATGCCGATCCATGCCGATGCGAACACGGGTCCGCTCACGCCCCGTCTGTTCTTCGAAAACAACGCGCTGTGGGAGACCGCGGTCAAGCTCGCCACAGCCATCGAGGATGGCTCGGAACTCGACAGCTATTCTCAAGCGCTTGGGGTCGTGGTCGCGCATGAGCTCCTGCGCAGCCATGCCCAGACGCGCCGCCGCCTGCCGCCGGCGCGCGGCAGCCTTGCGGTGTGGCAGCAGCGCATCGTCACCGCTTATATCGAAGAGCATCTCGACGAGCCGATACCGCTCACCGCGCTGGCGAAGCTCGTCCACCTGAGCTCCTATTATTTCTGCCGCGCGTTCAAGCAATCCTTCGGCATTCCACCGCACCGTTACCACATCAATCGACGCATCGAGCGTGCCAAGACACTGCTCGCGGATAGAGTATCGTCGGTGACGGAGATCGCGCTCGAGCTCGGCTTCAGCGAGACGAGCTCATTCTCGGCGGCGTTTCGGCACACGACCGGGATCACGCCGACCGAGTATCGGCGCGCTTTGGCATGAGGCCGCTGCCGGCGCGTGAATGGAGGTCCATGATGGAAGGCGCAACTCTCGTTTCGGGCGGTACGACCCGGTATCTGGAAGAAATTCGCCGCTTCCCGATGCTGCAAGCCGAGGAAGAAAGTGCGCTGGCCAGGCGCTGGCGCGAGCACGGCGACTCCGACGCCGCGCACGCGCTCGTCACCAGCCACCTGCGTCTGGTGGTCAAGATTGCCGTGGGCTATCGCGGCTACGGGCTGCCGGTCTCCGAGCTCATCTCGGAGGGCAATCTCGGGCTGATGCAGGCGGCCAAGCGCTTCGATCCGGAGCAGGGCTTTCGCTTCGCCACCTATGCCATGTGGTGGATCAAAGCGGCGATCCACGAGTACGTCCTGCGCTCGTGGTCGCTCGTGAAGATGGGCACGACCGCCAACCAGAAAAAGCTCTTCTTCAACCTGCGCAAGGCAAAGAGCCGCATCGCGGCGGTCGAGGAAGGCGACATGCATCCCGATCAGGTCAAGCTGATCGCGCAGCGCCTCGGCGTCACCGAGCAGGACGTCGTCGAGATGAACCGGCGCCTCGGCGGCGACGTCTCGCTCAATGCGCAGCTGCGCGATGATGGCGACTCAGGCGAATGGCAGGACTGGTTGGTCGAGGAGGGTTCTGACCAGGAAGCGCAACTTGCCGACAGCGAGCAATCCGAGAACCGCAGGAAAGCGCTGGGCGAAGCGCTGTCGGTGCTCAACAAACGCGAGCGACGCATCTTCGAGGCGCGCCGGCTCGCCGAGGAGCCGATCACGCTGCACGATCTTGCGGCCGAGTTCGGCATCTCGCGCGAGCGCGTGCGGCAGATCGAAGCGCGCGCCTTCCAGAAGGTGCAGCGGGCTGTCCAAATCGCGATCGCACAGGTGCGGCCTTCGACCGTGCTTCACTGAAGCACTCACGCCACAGACTCAGTCCGCTCCCTATCGGATGCCGCACGAATCTAACTGATCGAAGAACCACGGCGCGCTCGCGGCAATGATCAGCCAGGCCCGCGATGAAGGAAACCACAGCTCGCGCTCCGCTCGATCAGAAAGCTCCGCTGATCAGGCCGGCATAAATCCCGGCGGCTTGTTCGGGAATCGCCGCACGACCGACGCGTCGACATTGAGATGTTGCGCGACGAGCTCGGGCGGCGTGTGCGTCAGCCAGTCCGTGAGCGAGACCTCCTGGTACTCGGAGGTCTTGAATATCGCAAGGAACTGCGCGTCTGTCGTACCGGTGTTCTGGACGTAATGGCCGTAACTCTTTTTGACCACGGCGAGATCGCCGGCGCGGAAGTCCATCGTCAATGCCTGTGGGCCAGTGTTGAACACGGTCATGCGCCCTTGGCCTTTGACCCAGTACTGCCATTCATCCGCGTTCGGGTGCCAGTGCATCTCGCGGATGCCGCCCGGCTTGATCGTCTCCAGCGCCGCGGCGATCGTGGTCGACACTTTGAACGTCCTGCTGTCGGCGATACGCACGTTGCCGCTTTGATTGCTGCGAAGAGGCGTCGCGCTCGCGAGCGAGAAGGTGAACGGGTTAGGCGGCACGCCGCCGGAGCGCACCGCGGCCTCGTCGGCCGCGAGCGGTCCCGGCTCCTTGCCCTGGAAGATCCAGAGGTCGTGCAGCGGGATCGATTTGAACGTGTCGGCGGGAACGCCGAAGTTGAGCGCGAGAACCTCGGGCGGAGTGTGCGCAAGCCAATCGGTCACCAGCAGCGTGTTGAATTCGGACGCTTTGCCGTCATCGAACACGATGAGGAATTCGCAGCCGTCCGGTCCGATCCCCTGCAGCGAGTGCGGCTGGCCGGCGGGAAAGAACCAGAGATCGCCTTCGCTCACGTCCTGCACATAAGCGCGGCCTTCCGCGTCCAGCACCGTGATGCGGCAGTGCCCGTTGGTCATATAGGCCCATTCCGCCGATTGATGCCAATGCAGCTCGCGGATGCCGCCCGGACCGAGCCGCATGTTCACGCCGGATACGGCAGTCGAAATCGGGAAATCGGCCTGGGTGACCTCACGCGCCCAGCCGCCGCTCTGGATGCGTTTGTGGGCGTTGTTGAAGGAGGCCCAGAACTGCGGCATGTCGCCGACATCCGTCGGCGGCGGATTGACCGCATTGGGGAATTGCGACTGCAGCTTCGGATTCTGCGGCCCCGGATCGCTGAGAGCGCCCGGGGTGCTGTTGATGGCGCCTTCCGGCGGCTCGTCGGGATTGCCAAAGGTGGCGGCATGCGCCGGACCGGCTGCAAGCACCGCGCCGCCGGCGGCTGCGGCCGCGAGCACGTCGCGTCGCGAAAGGAAAGTCCCGGTCACGGGCCGGAGCGGGACGGCTTTGTCCGCGGCGGAAGCGGGCAATTCGCTCATTGTGATAGTCTCCTCGAGAGCAGCATTCAGGGCGAAGAACACGTCCCAGACATCCGACGATGGCCGCGCGCACGCGCGCCCCGCGCGAACGTCGAAGATGTAGTCAGGGAAGGGATTCGAGCTTGAGACGCATTGCCGCAAATTGACCGACCTTGCCTTGATCTTGCGGCAGACCGGGTGCCTTCGCTCAAGGCGCCGCGGCACGCGACATTGACGCACCCGCCTCTTCGGCGGCGATGAGGCCGAGCGCAGTCCAGTCGAGCTCCGCGTAGCCGCGCGCAATGGCGGTCAGCATTCGGTCTCGCACCACACTGACCGAGGGCATCGGCACTGCCGCGCTTTCCGCCTCCGCCAGCGCGAGGCGCACGTCCTTGAGCGCTAATGGCACCGCGAAGCCGGCTACATAGTCCTGCGCTGCAATTCTGTTGCCGTAGATCCGGTGCACGCGGCCGCCGAACATCGTGCTGGTCATGAGCTTGACGAAGCGGCCGGGGTCGAGGCCGCGTTTGCGCAGCAGTGCCGCGGTCTCTCCCAACATCTCTAGCGCGGTTGCGGTCAACATGTTGCCCATGAGCTTGATGAGGTTTGCATGCGCGGGATCGGTGCCGACGACGAAGGTCTCTTGCCCGAGCTGGTCCAACAGCGGCCGGCAGCGCTCGACGTCGGCCGGGGCGCCGGCGGCGACGACGAAGAGTTGGCGGGCTTTGGCGGCGTCCGGATTGCCGAACACCGGCGCTGCGACGTAGCCCTGTCCACACCTGGCGTGCGCAGCCGCCAGTTGTGAGGCGGCCGCGGTGCTGATCGTGCTCATGGAGAGATGGATCGCGCCCGGCGCCAGGCCGGCGATGAGTCCCTTGATCTCTTCGCGCCCGAGCGCGACCTCGCGCACGGCGTCGTCGTCCGGCAACATGGTGATGACGATTTCGCAATCGAACACGTCGGCGAGATCGGTGGTAGGTTTGAGCCCGAGCGCCACCAGCGTGCCCATCTGCTGCGGACGGCGCACGCAGGCGATCACCCGGTGGCCGGCGGCGGCCAGATTCTTGGCCATGGCGGTACCCATTCGGCCAAGTCCCACAAATCCAATCTCACCAGCCGTGGGGCCGCGCCTGGCAATTTGATCGCCGCGTCGCCCTGACGGCGCGCTCGTCGCAGTTGCGGACGAGGAGCGGGAAGACCCGGATTCGGCCTTGAACATGAGACTGCTCCAGATCACGTGCGTCGCCGCTGCCTAATGCGCTTGCGACGCTCGCATGGGCATGACGGGCAAATGTCTCAGAACAGGCGCCCTCGGTCTTGTTCGCGATTGCGGGCTTTTATTCGCGCTTGTGGTTTAGCGCCGGGCATTCTCTTCGGCGGGGACGGCGGGGAGGGCGGGAGATAGGCCCGCGATCAGCACCGCCAGGATTGCGGTCAGAAAGATGCCGTCGAAAGTGCCGGCTCCGCCGATCGATGCCACCGGTGCGCCGAGTCCTTGAATCCTGCCGAGGTTGAGCAGGTCGGCCCCGATCAACGTGCCCATGCTGCCGCCGATATACGCGAGCGGCGCCGCGTAGCGGCGCGAGAGCACCCACGCGGAAATCGCCGCGGTGAGGGCCGGCACGAATGTGGGCACGGCAATTCCGACACCCGGCACCGGCTGTGCCAGCCAATGGGAGACGCCTGCGACGCAGGCGATCGCGAGGAGTCCGAGGCCCCATACCTGGTCTTTGGCGAGGAGATAAAGCGACATCACCGTCGGGATGAGCGCGCCGCCGACATTGATCGCGATCACGGTGCCGGGCCAGTCGATCACGACGGGGACCGAATAATGCACGCCGAAAAATTCGGCGTGCCGTCCGGAGAGGATGTGCTGCTCCGGCAATTGGACGACCGGGATGTTGATGTAGCTGCCGATCAGCGATCCCAGCAGCAGCAATAGCGCGGCGCCAGAGCTTACCCCGAGCCGCATATAGGCATAGCGCAGGATGCCCACCTGGATCATGGCCACCAGCAGCAAGAACAGGCCGACCAGGATGGCGAAGAAGCCGGGGGTGAGCGGCAGATAATGAATGGGGCTCATGGGCTACGACTATGTCGCACCGCGCCTAACGTGCCGCATTGAAAGACGCGAAGCCATCCGTCAGCGTCTGCATAAAGCTCACGAGCGCGTCCTCCTCTTCCTCCGATAGACCCAACCGCCCGACTCGCTTCGTGTTCATGTTGGCGGTCGACTCCGGTGCCGGCCAGCAGGTCGTGCCTTCGCCGGGATCATTGGGCCCACAACGCGGCAGGACGTCGCGAGTATTGTAGAAATGCACGATGGATTTTAGGCTCTTGAAATACCCGTTGTGCCCGTAAGCTTTCACGAAATCCGGATAAGGGCGCTTATCGACGTTGCGCAGCGTCGGTACCTGAAAGCGCGCTTCGTTATCCGGCGCGAGTGGAAGCCAGTTCGTATCCACGACCGAGGGCTGGCTCAGCAGCTGGTTCCGGCGCAGGAAACGGGCGACGCCGCCGTCGACGAACGATGGTCCTGCCGGGTTGGCGACATAGCCGCGGGCGTCCGGCCGATTCTCTATATAGTATGGAAGCCGCGGGTTGGCGGGCGTTCCGATATTGCTGGCGGTGAAATCGGTGAACATCGGATCTTCACCGGGCCCGCCGTCGCGGTGGCAGGCGTTGCATTGCCCTTTGCCGCGGAACACCTCGTAGCCCAGCTGTTCCTGCGGCGTGAACTGCACTTTGCCCGCTTGCACCGCGTCGAACTTGGAGGTGAATGTCGTCACCTCGGCCGAGGCCTCGTAGCCGGCGATCGACTGCGCCATCTGGTCGAAAGTCGCGGCGGCGCGTCCGCGATCGAGCTCATTGAGATGGACCGGCATCGGGTCGTTCGCCGGTGGCGGTCCTGGCTGATCGCAGACCTGCTCCACGTCCTTCGGCCAGTCGATCGCGAAGGCTTGTTTGCCCCAAACAGTTTCGAACAGTGCGCGATATGGCCGCTGCGACGCGCGATAGACCGCACAGGCGATATCGGGCAGCCCCATTTCGACCGGATTGGTCGGTGGACCTTGCGCCTGTTCGGCCGCCGGGTTGCCTAATCGGCGCCCGGTCGCACGCATGTCCCAGAAATTACCGCCGACGAGATCGCCTTGGCCGGGGTTGTAATGCAGCACGGGTGAAAGCGGCGCATAGGCGTGCGTTTGCGGCTTGCGATCGCTGAATCGGGTGCGTACCGACCCGGGATAGGATCCGGTCGTGCGGTTGAGCTCCGACACCGGGCCGGTGAAGCCGGTCTCGGGCATGTGGCAGAAATTACAAGCCTCGTTGCGGTTCACCGAAAGATGCTTGTCGTAGATCATCAGCTTGCCGAGCAGCTCGACTTGCTGAACCTGATTGTCCGGCGGTGCCGCCAGCCGCTCGAGTGCCTGAGCCTCGATGCGGTCGATCTCGGCTTCGACTTGTGCAATCTCCGCAAGCGCCGCGGGCGTGAGCGTTGTGCTGGGTTCCTGCGCGCTCGCGATATTCGTACCATGCACGGTCACGAGGGCGAGCGCTCCAAGCGCCAATCCACCTATCAGCGCATGCATCCAGCGCGACTGCATTATCAAACCCTCCGTCGCCAAAAACGCGCATCTTTGCGGACAGCCATCACTCGATGTCTCGGTGCGAAGATGGAGCCGCGCGATGGCATCAGTCGCGCGGTCTCGATGAGGCGCCGCTGGTTCGCTTCCGCGATTCCCGTCCTGGCGGAATAATACCGATGGGATGGAAATGGCTTTGGCTCGATTGCCGTAATTTGAGCAGCCTTGCCTCAAATCCCTATGTGAGAGTAGGCACCTTTTGTCCATCGACGGGTGCGGCCTTCGTCTCTCGGCAATCGCTGTCGACATGGCGCTAAGCTCTGCCAGGGCAAAATTGGCACAATCACAGCAAGACCGTCAAAGCGCGTCCAAGTGCCATGCCCTAGGTGTCTCGGTAGGTCGCGATGGTCGCATCGCGGGACCTATTCGGGGCGGCGAAGATGAAAAATCGTGCCAAGCTGATTTCAACGTTGCCCGTCTCGGGATTCGCCGATGGCAACGTGCGCCGTGGCGGTGGACAACGTAGCCGCGCGGTAACACGACTGGCAACTGCGGTGCTTTTCGCAACCCAGGCCAGTTCGTTACCCAAGTCCAATCGGCAGCGCAGAATCACAGCCAGGTCGTTCAATTCTGCGTACCCTCAGAGTTAGATTCAGATGCGCACCGATTGTATTGCCGGGATTCGCCAAACGGCGCCACCAGCCCTTCAACGCTAATGTTTTACTCACAAAGCATCCGGGCGGCGCTGAATCGGAATAAATACAATGCAATTACTTAAGATCGCTACGCGGCGCGGACGGATAGCCATCGGTTTCCTGGGGCTGTGCATTCTTGGCGCGTTGGGGTTTCTCGCCTTCGCTTGGCGATCAAGCATCGCGCCGATCGATCCGCCCGCCTCCACGAGCTTTCCGGCCGAGTTGATCGCCAAGGGCGAGGCGCTCGCCGGCGCAGGATATTGCGCCACCTGTCATACCGCTAAGGGCGGTGCGACTTATGCCGGCGGTTATGGCATGCCGACACCGTTCGGCGTCATCTATTCGACCAACATCACGCCTGATCCTGAGACCGGCATCGGCCGTTGGTCCGAGGCGGCATTTGCACGCGCGATGCACGAAGGCGTCGCCCGCGATGGCTCGCATCTCTTTCCCGCCTTTCCTTTCGATCATTTCACGAAGGTCACGGATGAGGACGTGAAGGCGCTC
>Ga0137358_10000627_pt1 | contig 16994 bp, 27 predicted proteins | sample Mad1_20_16metaG_FD_105551 | JGI IMG/M metagenome (GOLD analysis project Ga0137358, IMG submission 105551) | Vadose zone soil microbial communities from Angelo Coast Range Reserve, California, USA - Mad1_20_16 metaG | ecosystem: Environmental > Terrestrial > Soil > Vadose zone | place: USA... | reverse complement strand
TGTTCACGATGAAACGAGATGTGAAAGGCGTGTCATTTGAGCGCCATTACGGTATCTCATACTTTTCCAGCATCAATTCGGATGTCAAGCCGAACCTCTGTTTGCCAGCCCTGCTGTCTCCTCCCTGTGGCCTAGCCTGGTATTCTTTCGGAACAAGATGACAACGCACACATCGTAGAATTCCCGCTCATCTGCGAGTCAACTCTTGCTAGTGTGGTAACAATTGTGTTCTCAGCTCGTGGCTCGTGTTTCAAATTTCATTGTACCTATGTACAGGAGACTTAGGGAAGGCAATACAGACGGATCCGTCAATTATAGATTTAATTTCATGTAGCCCTCAGGCTTGTTGCGACTTCTTTCCTCGTAAATTTGACAAAACCCACCACGCACGAACCGTGGTAGGTTCTAGCCGTGGGAATTGGCAAATGAACTCGGACTTGAGGACAGAGTAGATTGTGTTGGACTTGAGCTCGGTAGATGTTGACTCGTACTTTGGGAACCACAACAGTTCGAGTGCCTCTGATCAACGCATACTATGAGCGGGCGTAACGACAAGGTTCCTGGGATATATGAGTTTGCATTCGCGCAATAGGGACTCAGGGAATCATGAATTTATAAGCTGCTAATAACGACGAAGTACCCGTATGATAGCAAATGTAACATGGGAATATAGTAAAGCTTCTTGAAGAGAGCCCAAAATTAATGTGAAAAGATTATGTATCTATGTCAGCTTTGCGAGCTGGATCGTATTCTTCCCTACGTCTGTAGAAAAGTACGCGTTCTTGAGGAATACGTCTCCCGCCAACCATTGGTTTGGGTTAGCGGCATTCACGTTACTAGCAATTATCCCCGATTGACAATCCCCAGTGGGATTGTTTTGGTCAATGGGCGAAAACGCGATGTCACGGGAATCAATAGCAAAGGATTGTTGGCCAAATGTGAGCGCAAGACTGGCATTGGTCGTGCAGGGTACCGTGAAGGTACCGTCAGCGTTCTCCTTAGCCCCGGTGATGCCTTTGTGAATAGCTTGGGCATCACCTTTGGAAACGAGCAGGAGGGTGGTTCCAGTATCCAGGATTGCGGTACGGCCATTCAAACCGAGATCATTTCCATCCACCGATACGGCGTCGAGCTGCCCCTCCCAAAAGCCCTGCTTGTTAACATTATTGAGCGTGACCAACGTGTTTTGGTCAAATTTGCTGGGGTCCACACCGCCCAGCGTGGCTTGGCCGTCGTTCTTCTGATCGGCGAGACGCGGAATCTTGAATGAAACTACAGCATTTTTAATCAAGCCTGCTTTGGTGAGCGATTCCACGGGGGTCAATGTCTTCTGTTGCGAGAGAGTACTGTGGGACAAGCCCATAATGCCGTCAAAGATGGTCCGATTTCCCGAAAAGTCTTCGGTTTCAATGGTCGCTACGCCAAAAGTGTGACCAGAAAGGTTCAAGCCGGCGATAACGACGTTGTCTGTGACGATATTACCCTTCACGGCTCCGGTGCCGTATGTAACTTGGAAGGGCTTTTGTGAATCCACAAATGAAGACGAGGATTGTGTTCCGAGAAACACATGGTTGCCCTACAGCACAGTGAGGTTGAGCAAGGTGATAAAGAGGAAAGTGGGTCTAAAGAGGGAGCTCACGCAGTCACCCCCCGCTACAGATTGGCATCCCTCCGCGCCGACCCAGAGATCGCCAGAACCAGTATCCATTAAGAGTTTGAAGTCGCGAGGAGGAGTGCCCATCTGGATGGTTGCTATATAGCCCACGTCATTAGCCTGGATGTCAAGCCCGACCGTGTTTGCCGCCGTAGGCTGATTGGCAACGGTAAGAGTGTCTTTCGCCAAAGCTTCGGCATCCACTTTGCTGAAGCCAGTATTGGTCGCATCCGTGGCAAAATCAGATGTAGCTATCTCAGAAGCTCCTCTGGGCACATCGTGAGGACAATGAAATGAGAACGAAGGTAAGAAAGTCGCACGTGGATGACACGTTGAGGCCATTATTGTTCAAGTTTTTGCCTCCCGCGTAACCAATACGAGTTAAGTCGCGAGCAGCAGGTCGATCGATCTCATTAACAGAAGACACCGCAGGACCCGTCATGCGGGCGAGACGTCTTTGCGCATGAGCATTGTGGATTTGGAAGAGCTGATCGATTGTATCACTATAAGCTTTACTCGGGCAAGAAACGAGAGGACAAACCATCCGAGGATGAAGATCGCGCCGCATGGGAGTCCGCTTGAGAGGCAGCGTAACAACCCCCGTTTGTTTGCGTGTTAGGGGAATAGCATAGGTATCCAGAGTTACTCGAAAGAGAATTCCCAGAATCAAGACGAAAGAAGGAGTGAGCTGCATCACGTCAGTCGGGGACAATGTGCGTGTTATTGGAGAAAGCGAGGAATGGACCAGCCAATAGAAAACAACAAAGGAGTGACGGGGTCGTTGAAGTGGAAAGTACAGAGCAGCAGGGAAATGAGTGTTTTTATATGCATTGGGGGTATGGCAACCGGAAGGATAAAAGCACAAGCCACAGCCTCATGGATACACATTGTGTGTCAAGAGACGGGGCCATTTCCTGCCGTTGTTTGTCAGATGTTACTGGTCCATTTGTTCAATAATGATTAACAGCTGAGTCGGAGCCTCGGGTTAACAGTACGTCACCAGGACAATAAGGGTGTCGAGGGCGTTGGTCACTATTGTGCGTTGTGCCAAGAACCGTTGGGATCGTAACACTAAAGCACAATTTGACGGGATATTAAACCGTCTGTCTTAAACGTTGGCGCCTGAAAGGGGAACTATTGTCAGAGTGTTTGCCTGTGTGCATGGTTCATGTCATGTTCAAAAACGAGTCAATTGGCTGGCGTTTGTTACTGTACCCCCATTTCGTAGCATGGGTGGTCACGTGAGCCGTAGGCGGAGGCAAAGGGGCTTCGGCTCTTCCCGGCCGCTCTAAACACTCGTCGATCAGGGTTCCCTTGTGTTTGACCGGGCAGGGTGTGTAACGAAGCTGTGATCGAACAGGTGAATTGTGGATGGCACGGGCAAAGGGGGCCGCTGCAATTGGACGGTGAAGAATGTTATTATTGTACTGTTGTGATGGCGACGGGACCGGCTCGACTCGAGTCGCGCGTTAATCAGCGGGCGCAACATCATTGCATTGAAAGGAATGGCCTGACTTTTTATTTTTATTTTTCATTTTGGTGGAATAAATAAGTGCATCATCGGTTCCGGGTGACGGTGTATCCCACAAATGGACCTCGTACTGAGCGTCGCAGATGAATATCTCCTGGACAAGTCGTGGGCCTTCATTGTCCCAGCATCTGTCTTTGTGACTCCCTCACGAGTCGTTAATATTTCCCAATCCAGCCTCGCTCCGATTGCGCTGCAGTGGCAGCTCACCTCATGGCACCACAACCTCGTCTCCCTCTTGCCACATCCCCCACTACCGTCCACGTATGATGCCTTCACACTCACTCCCGTCTCTGCGTGGCCTCGCGACTACATTCCCCGCCAGCTTATCTCCCTCTCCGTGGTAACCTTGATCGGGGTATTTTGCCTCTACTTTTTGTTTGCTGGGCTCTCATATCAATACATCTTCAATCATGACATGATGAACCATCCCCGTTTTCTCAAAAACCAGGTCAAGCTCGAAATCCAATGCAGTTTGCGTGCCTTTCCCGGCATGACACTCCTCACTCTACCTTGGTTTCAAGCCGAGGTTCGAGGTTACTCCAAGTTGTACGATAGTGTGGATGACTATGGCCTTCCCTATCTATTGTTCTCAATACCTTTGTAAGCCACTTCTCTTCACCTTGTGGGTTTCTCTGACACAGGATTTATAGTTTCCTGGTTTTTACTGACTATGGCATATACTGGGTACACCGCACATTGCACCATCCGTCAATTTACAAATATGTTCACAAGCTGCACCACAAGTGGCTTAGTATGTTCCGTTTTTCATTTCATTGTCCTCCCCTCAACAATCCCTCCACAGTCCCAACTCCCTTTGCATCTCATGCCTTTCATCCCCTCGACGGTTACCTGCAATCTGTGCCCTATCATTTGTTCATCTTCCTCTTTCCGTTGCATCGTTGGCTCTATCTCGCTCTCTTTGTGTTTGTGAACTTCTGGAGTATTCTTGTGCGTTTCTGTTGCACTCGTTCTGACGTAGCAATTTTGACAAGAGGTGATAGATTCATGACTCGGACATGATCACTGGGCATGCTCTTGAGAATGTCATCAATGGGCCGGCGCATCACACCCTACATCACCTCTTTTTCACTGTGAATTATGGCCAATACTTTACTTGGGCGGACAGGTGGGGTGGTTCTTACCGTCAACCAGCCTCGGAACTCGATCCACTACATGATGCCCTTCTTGCAAAAAAAGCCAAGAAGAAAGAGGTACTCGGAAAGGAGCAGTAGCTTGCGGCCGCAATCAACTGACCGTACAAGTATGATTCAATGTTATAGTGCGCGTATATACCACCTACTAATGAGAGTGACGGAGACGGATATATTTCATCACGATAAAATGATTGAATCGGATGAGTGTAGGCATTTTCAAAGCTGAAACCAAACACCGTAGCATGAGGCTTTTGAATTAGTTTGGTCGTGGCACGCTATATGGCACGATCTCATTCGATGTAGAACACAGTAGGTCATAGACATGACATAGGCAGGATACAAGACGCAGCATGCGAAGGGCTCGCTATAACAGCATACTTCCATTACCGCTTTTGTGTAGTACGCTTCTTCACCTCATCCTCCTTGACCGGGTGCAACATGAGTTTGTTCGGGTGTCCAGGAGTATTGCCTGAATGCCCCTTCGACCAGTCGTACGATACAGCGTACGCAAAGATCGACCCGTTCCGACTAAATGCGGATGAAGAAATTGGGCCGGGGCGCGGATCAAATGCTGTTACGACGGTCATCAAAAAAGTACACAAGACGAAGTGAGGTCAAAGTCAAGTACTTTTCAAGCGTGTGCGTGAGTCCTTGTCCCAGAAATTAATCGTCCCATCCGATCCTGTGGTATGGCAATGTTCAAAAGAGTTTTGGGAGAAGGCGAGGAGCAGGTCATACCGCAGGTGGAGAATGTACCATGTATGGGATGGAAATTGATGTCATTTACAGCAAACACAAGTGATTGGTCTTTCCCAGCCGGTGTCTGGTCGCGCCGATGGCATTTGAAAGAGAAGTTATTCCTATACATGACTTGTTAACCGGCACATCGCTTGACGGGGAGCCGAGTGAGAAGGTACGGACTGAGCATCCTTCTCTTCGACATATCTGGGGAGGCATGTAGTATCGGTCAAAGGAGAAGCGAAATAAGTGATAAAAGAAATGGGTAGAACATACTGGATGGCTACGCGACCTTCTACGCTGCCCATAGCGAAGCCGGTGCTATTAGGGAAACAGGATATTACACGTGTTTGCCATTTTAATGGCGACATCATTGTCTAGAGAATGGTGTCAACTCTGCAATATATAGGGGCAACCATCCAACGGTCGCACCTTGAACGGAGTCGCCGGGTTTGTGAGATTGAAAATCTGAACATGACGCTCTGCGGTGCCAACGACCAAGAGCGGGTACGAGACGTCGAGCGTGTAACAGCGTTCTGGCAGCTGCACAGTCGAGACCGGATTTGGTGTGCGCATGTCCCAATACTGGATCAGACCCGCGGGATTGAGTGGCTGGGCCTTAAGCAAGAGAGTTGGACGCGTGTTACCTTGATAGTTTTGTCCCACGAACCGGTGGCAAGAATGCCACCCTGGGGTGTCTCGAGCCATTTCACGACTTTGACAGGTGCGTCGTGCTGCGCGACCTGCTGCGCCTGTCCGGTTTGAATGTCGAAGAGACGCGCAGCATTGTCGCCACCACCAGAAATGATCTTGTTCCCTTCCTATGAAGCATGGTTTGGAAGAACCCTGACGTGATGTTCAGAGGGATGTGTGCTTACTTTATTCCAACAGACTGATAGAACTGGTGCCTGGTGCCCATACATCGCCTTTCCTTGTGTCTGGCCATTCTGTCCTACTTCATATATCCGCACCTAAGAGGGACATCATCCCATGAGAATAGATATGAACAAACAAAAGAAGAGCAGGCCGACATTGTTGTCCCAGCTCCCGACCGCAAGAAAGTCTGCGACAGGACAGAAAGAAAGCGAGGAGATCGAGTCGGGGGGAGGGTCTGCAACTTCAACATCCTTCTCGGGTGCCGAAGAGACGTTAGCGGCTGTGGGGCTTGCTCCGAAGAATGACATGGTTCAGCAAGAGTCAGTTCAGTTGTTTAGCTATACCTGCACGGGTCATATGACGCTCAAATTAAGTAAGCAATTAAACGGGACCTAGACACTGCAACACGCGCAATGCCGTATCGATCTTGTCCAAAGCTCCATCATAAAGTGTCGATTGATACAAGCGGTATACTACTCCTTGAACCGCAAGAAAAAACACTGGTGTCAAAAAAACGACGAGCCTGGGACTCGAACCCAGAACCGCTAGCGCCGGAAACTAGCACGCTACCATTGCGCCAGCTCGCCAACTAGACGACGGCATTCTAGGTACATAATCAAATGACCAGCGAACCTTTTACTCTACTTCTTTGGATTCCTTGTCACTAATGCCCCGATGACGCATGACGAGGGATTCCTGCTGTTGTGCATGCACGTAACACCCGCGCCTGGACCCTGACAAACATTTTACTCAATGATCTACGCTGATATAGCTGCGCGACAGCCGCGACTCAATTGCCCAACGCCAAGCCATTTATTACACATAAAACGGCGGCATTTGTCAGACATCGAAGTCAGAGACTTAAATTAGAACGAAAGAATACGGCCGAATGAGCCGACACATTTGCACATCAGGGACTTTAAAGGAATTATAGAAGGTAAACGCGATTCCCGGTTTCTGTTTCTGGCTATGTTGTTAGACAGTCGCGCACACACGCGCACTGCTTCGGAATTGAGAATTCCTTATTTATTGGGTAATTACCTGTTTAGTTTGGAGGCGCTCGGGCGGTCGGCCTTGTGCGCCGATCGATCGATGTGTGTGCGTGATATCCCTTTCCTTGCTGGGCACTGCTTCGCTTCGGCTAAGTATATAGTTATGAGGGGCCGGGCCCAGCCAGACTCCAGACTTGTTAATCTACCCCGACCATTCCTCCCCCTCTTCGCACTTTTCAATAATCGACTTTGTTATGTCCGCAACAACTCGTGATGAGGAAGTTCCTCCTGGTGAGGACACTCCACTTCTCTCTTCGGAGCCGACTCTTCAGAAACCGTCCACCCCTGTCCCATGGGCGCAAGTCTGGATTTTGCTTGTTCTCCAGCTCGCAGAACCACTTACATCCCAGGTCATTTATCCCTTCACACCGGAGGTCTGTCGCTTTCTGCAGACGCGATTTATTTCTTCTCATCCATCCTCTGCAGTTCGTTCGTAATGTTGGGATTACCCACGGTGACGAATCCCGTGTAGGCTATTATGTGGGCATGATGGTGTGTCCCGGAGTTGATCTGTCTACATCATCTCACTTAGCATTGTCAAGCAATCCATGTTCTTTGCCACTCAGGCTATTACAGTGTTACACTGGAGCAGGCTCTCCGATGTCGTCGGTCGTAAGCCAATCATCCTCGTTGGATTGTTCGGCCTATCACTATCGATGTTCAGCTTTGGGCTTTCAACTACTTATTGGGGCGCCGCCTTTTGGCACGTATCCATCCCTTCAAATCAGTCATCTGATCTACCTCTCATAACATATTCCAGCCGGAGTCTCAATGGAGCCCTCAACGGCAACGTTGGCATCATTAAAAGTATTGTTGCGGAGATCACCGACCCTACAAACATCCCGCAGGTCTACGCGTATATGCCAATTGCATGGTCTCTCGGTGGGGCACTCGGGTAGGTGATGTCATTCTGACCAGTCCACAATACCGACCACAGTTTGCAGCCCGACGATTGGAGGCTCATTATCGCGCCCAGCTGAGCGCTTTCCTGACACCTTCGGAAATTCCGAATTCCTGAGGGACTACCCGTACTTCCTTCCCTGTGCTGTCTCTGCGACTTTTTCTGCATTCGCATGGATCTTGACTTTCGTATTTTTACGAGAGGTGGGGGTGCAATTCAATTTCTGCTCGTCTGTAACCGACGGTTTTGCATTTTAGACAGTTCCTTCTCCCAAAACTCTTCGCACCCTTTTGACAAAGAAGCCTAAAACCTCGTCGATCGTTGGCCTTTCTGAAATGGATGACGCTGAGAAGCCATATTCGCTGCGCCAGCTGATGACGCGGCCGGTTCTGCTGTCTGTGACCAACTACGCGGCGCTTTCACTTGTCGACATCGGTTATCGTGCGATCCAGCCTCTATTCTTCAGCACACCCATTAGTAAGGGTGGACTTGGACTCGATCCCCCATCGATCGGCAAGATCCTTGCGTGCTTTGGGATTCTCAATGGAATCTTTCAGGTCACTTGCTTCGCACGTGCTCACGCTCTGTGTGGTATAAAGAGGTTATTTGTCGGTGGATTGTGTTGTTCAATTCCCATGTTTGCGCTGTTTCCCGTGATGAATGCCCTAGCGCGTGTTTACGGTCTTGGCCTGGCCATGTATTCTGCTCTGGCTCTTCAGATCGTATGTTCTCTTGGGTTGAGTTCGTGCTATGGTAGGCCAATGTTCCTACCAGCAATGGAGTAACTGGTTGATCCGGGTCTTACAGGTTGTATCTTCATATACATCTCTGCTTCATCTCCCAATCGCGCATCTTTAGGTGCGACCAATGGAATGGCCCAGTTACTCGTGTCCATTATGCGCACGATTGGTCCTGCAGTCGCCACCTCGCTCTTCTCTCTGTCGCTGGCAGAGGGGCACATGGCTGGTGGAATGGTCTATATAGTACTCTTGATGATCTCGCTGGCCGCGGTCACCTTTGCAACCACGCTTCCTCGGCAAGTGTGGCAATCATGAAGTTGAAAATGTACCCCATAATGGTCACAAATTTGATGGCAAGATCACGATCTCATGATATAACAGTTATGGAATAATGCTGTTGTTGAATAGATAGCTATATACAAATCCTCATTGGACGACTGGAGTTTGTCTGGATCGAGTGGAGGTGGTAGTAGACGCATCGCAATTGGGAAAGGGTCTATCTTTATTCGTACAGTACATAAAAAGAGGAGCTAGCATGGACCTATTCTACTGCAATGTAATCATACACAATCCTACCGAGACAATTTTGCTCCGAAACCTCCGCGTTAAAATATGTTGTAGGCCCTCGTCAACGGTAAGGTCTGAGCAGGGGCTATGTCTGCGAGCTCCCCGTCAGCGCGAACCTCATAACTCTCCGGGTCGACGGTCACATGAGGCGTGAAATTGTTCCATTTCATGTCCTGTTTTCGAACGCGACGACAGCCACGCACGGCCTCCACACGCTTGGTCAGTCTATAACTCGCCATAGTCCCGGATTCAATAGACGCCTTTGAAACGAAACTGATCGAATTGCGTGCAGCGGAGCCCGGGTGTGCACCCCACATGGGCCTACCGAAGAATGGTTGAACGGTAGGAATAGATGCATTCGCATCACCCATCTGCGGAAATGAATAAAAGGGGTAAACGCTATGTCATGTTACAACCGTACCTGTGCCCAAACAATGACGCCGGATTTAAGCACCATCTCAGGTTTGGCACCGAAGTTTTCTGGTTTCCAAAGCACCAGGTCGGCTAGTGATCCAACAGCAATCTGGCCAACCAGGTGCGAGATTCCATGAGTGATTGCACTAGGAGTGCGCATTCAGCAAAATGAAATTTTATCAGAAATTAATGCTTACGGATTGACGGTGTATTTCGCGATGTATCGTTTGACGCGTGCGTTATCGCGGCCCTCGGTATCACCCAGAGCTGTAAGCGGGCCCCGGAAACTACGCATCTTACTTGCCGTGCGCCATGTCCGACTTACGACTTCACCAACGCGGCCCATAGCCTGGGAGTCGGAGCTGATCATCGAAATCGCACCTGAATCATGGAGGACATCCTCGGCTGCGACCGTCTCCGCGCGTATACGCGATTCTGCGAATGCCAAGTCCTCTGGGATTGACTTGTCCAGGTGATGGCACACCATAAGCATCTATTATCTACGGCTAAGTGGATGGATGTTGACATAACACATGGTAAAACATACGTCCAAATGCTCGTCAAGGGTGTTGGTTGCATACGGTCGCGTCGGATTTGTGGACGAAGGTAGAACGTTATCGAGGCCACAGACTGTGATGATGTCCGGGGCATGCCCGCCACCTGGACGAGAGTCAGCCTCGGGAGTAACAAGATGTCGCAGCCTTCTGACCTGCTCCTTCTGTGTGGTATGTATGGATGGTACGCTTTCCAAATGCCTCGATTGTTGCTGCAATAGAATGAGCAAGTAGAAGAGAAGCTCCCACAGGACGTACTCTCCACGAAGCCTGATTCGTTCAAGGTGTCTGTGTGTATGTTTACCTGGCACGTCATTGAGCGTTCGGCATCTCTGCCAATAACCATCACCAACCTGGACGTCGTAAGCGTCTCCCACGTTCAGACAGTTAATGATGGCCGCCGGGGTGGAGCCCCAGTCTTCATGTAACTTCAAGCCTGCAGCCCCAGCCTTCACGATGTCTTCGAGGGCGGATGGACCCGCATCGTTTCCTTTCCCCGTGAAGCCGAAATTCATTGGTAAGGTATCTGTAGCGGCTAACATATGTTGTATATAGAATGGGCTTGGTGTACATGTTGTCGCATTCGTGCCGGCACTCGGTCCAGTTCCTCCACCAATCATTGTTGTAGTACCCGCTGCGAGGGCCTCGATAACCTGCGTAGGTGAGATGTAGTGGATGTGTGCATCGATAGCCCCAGCTGTGACAATGAGCTTCTCGCCTGCGATCACTTCGGTACTAGAGCCAATAAGAAGGGATGGATGGACACCATCCATGATGTCCGGATTCCCGGCCTTTCCGAGGCCTACAATAAAGCCATTCTTGACGCCAATATCCGCCTAAACACGGATGCTCAGTTGAAGGCTCAAATTGAGAAGAGAGCCAATACCTTGAAGATCCCAGACCAGTCAATTATGAGTGCGTTCGTGATGACAAGGTCAAGCGCCTCTGATGCGGGACGATTCGTTGCCTGTCCCATACCTTCACGGATGGATTTGCCTATTGGAAAGTGAGTCAAACTCCCAGTTCTGAACAGCAGGACTGACCTCCACCGAACTTGACTTCATCGCCATACACCGCCTGCACAGTATTAAGGCATAGTATCGGACGTCATGTTGATTACATACCTCATCGCGTTCTACCTCTATCCAGAGTTCAGTGTCCCCGAGGCGTATCTTATCTCCAGTGGTCGGGCCAAACATCGATACATAAGCCTCGCGGCCAATAAGTGTATCCTCTCGAACGTCCGACGCATCTTGATCAGATATGGATAAGAAGCCCCGGGCCAGTAGCCTTGACAGGATCGCGTCTAGTGAAGCGTGGTTCAGAGGACCAGTTGCAAGCAAATTGCCACCAGAGATAATTTGGGCGCCTCCAATTGCGCAGAGCGTGACGGTCTTTACGTCGCCTGGCTCGAAGCGGACTGCGGTGCCTGCAGGAATGTCAAGGCGTTTTCCATAGGCGCGGCCTCGATCAAACGAGAGGGCAGCATTGACCTCGATGAAGTGGTAATGTGAGCCAATCTGTACACGTTCAATATAATGATCGATTTCATTGATATGTACCGACCTGGACGGGACGATCGCCAGTATTTGTAACGCGTATACGAACGCGTTCGCGACCTTTGTTGATGACGATGTCCCCCTTGCGCACAACGATCGCACCAGGTAGCTTCTCGCGAGAGTAAAGCAATGGATCTTGTACCGGGAAGAGGTCATTGGATGGGATAGGGAGGAAGGATCCAGACAGCGCGGCCGCTATATCACCATCTTCCGATGAAATAGGGTCATGGACAGTGACTAGAAAAACACTTCTCAAAAAGATCAGGACCACAATGAGGAGAGTCATGAAATCTAACGTACCCGTCGTAGAATGTGCCTTCCACTTGAATTTCATGTAGGAGTGCTGGGACAGAAGGCAAGACATGACGTCTCCCTAGGAGATTCTTCCCATGTTGCATGAGATCTGCGACGGAATGGACCCCATCACGTATGCGCTCTTGAAGCTGCGAAGCGATAAGAGCAGTTGCCTCGGTTTGATTCAGGCGAAGACCCCTCGCCAGACGACTCTGAGCCAAAAAGCCGAGCTGTCCGTGCAATTATCAGTTGCGAACAAGGTCGAACTGACGTTGTGCATCACCTGGTGGAGTACGACCCTTTCATGCTCTCGGGGTGAGAGTCGCATGGAAAATGTGTGCTACAGTTGACCTTCTCATAATGCATAACGTCATAATGCATATTTGTCATCTTGCATGACCTTCCGGGATGTCAACACTTGGGAAGCGGGGATGTCACACCCTTATTGGATAATGCATAATGCATAGCTTAGATGTCAAGGTATGCGTTATGAGATGGGTACTTATTGATATAAACTAAGAGTAACGGACCTAACGGTACCTCACTGTGTCAGCTAAGGGACCTAGCAACCTGGTAACTCAATTGTGAGCATGGCACCACACACACAGATCACTCGGTTAGATAAGATACTCCGGACATCGCACCAAATGGCGCATATTAGCACACTCACCAGCACAATATTTCCATGCTAGCATGGATGTTAAGTGTTTCACTAATTCAGTTCTGTACCTTAGAGACTAGACTATAATTCATGTACCGCATCCAGTAGCATAGCTCAGAACTCCCCCATTTTTCCACAACCCACACAGGATCACCAGCACAGTGTGATGAGCATTCACACATTACTCACATCCTAGTTGTCTGTGCTATACTTACTCTGCTAGACACTATGCCAAGAGAACTGAAAAATACACGCAAACCACAAGAAAGGCCAGCCCCTTATTCTCGGAAACCAAAAGAGGCTGCTGCCTGAGGAAGGGATGTACCAAAGACTTCTTCCAGGCCAGTAAATACAGGCAGACATGAAAACCTGACATTGGGTGACTGGTTCATCGTTTTTAATTTTATAGACAAGCATCCACACATATCCCAGGGAGACATAGTCAAATATTTTGTGAACCAAAAGGAAGGGGTGCTCATCTTCAATCAGTCTACACTCTCCTGAAAACTGAAGGCCCAGTCTCAGCTTGAAGAGCAAGCCAAGTCCCATCCTAACGCTCTCTCATTAAAGTGAGTTTGGGTTGTAACATGACCAGATGTTGAACGTGCACTGATTTTGTGGGTTCACCATATGGAGAGCAAACAAGAGTTGGTGACCAGACCAATGCTGCATGAGAAGCATAAAAGGTTCGAAGAATTGCTACAGGTTCCTGAGGAAGAATGCCTTTTAGGAGAAGGATGGGTCTTACCATTCTGCAAAGTGTACAACATCAAGGAACACCAACAACATGGAGAAGCTGGTTCTGTTGATGTCGAGGCCACAGAAGCTGAAAGAAAACATCTTCAAGATCTGACAAAGAAGTATGCGGCAAAGAACCATTTTAATTTCAATGAAACAAGTCTATTTCCTAGGTAAAAGGCTCTGTCATCCAACAGCTTCCTGACTGATTGATAGTGATTTTAAGGTCTGTACCAGATCGAGGGCTGGCAACCAAAAAAGCCAGTGGAAAGAAAAAAGACAAGCTTCGCATCACCCTAGGCTTTGCTTGCAACGCAGACGGCAGTGAGAAACAACCTCCAGTATACATTGGAAGATCAAAGAAGCCTCTTTGCTTTGGCAGGCAATCACCGTGCAGTTATGGCTTCAAGTATTATAATAACAAGAAGGCATGGATGATGGCTGTGATTTTTGAAGAGTATGAAACTATTTTTTCTTCATCTGCAGGTCTAAATTGGTATTCACTGTGACTGCAGCTATATAAAGGAGTTTGATATTGAAATGCATGCTCAGAATCGCCACATTCTGCTCAGTATCAATAACTTTTCAGGTCATTTTATCAACTACAAGCCCACAAACATTGAGCTCAATTACTTTAAGCCAAATCTCACCCCTTTCGTTCAGCCTCTCGATGCTGGAATTATCAGATGCTTCAAAGCACACTATAGAAACAGTTTCTGTCAAAGGGCAATTGACAAGGATGAAAAGGGTGAGGCTGATATTTACTCCATGAATCTTAAGGAAGCCATGATGATGGCCGACGAAGCATGGAATGCAGTGACAATGGAGACAATCCAGCATTGCTGGAAACACACCCAAATTCAACTGTAAGAGATGCTTTCAATGTTATATTAGTTACAGCTCATTTTCCGTATCAGAGCCACAGTAGACGACAGCCAGAATGGAAACAAATGGTCACCATATTGTGACCATGGCACCTGGGATATCCTATGACAGTTTGCCAGCTCCAATATGACCTTACCACAGGCTGAGGAGAATCTTCGCAACCACCTTGGAGACCAGTATGAAGACAAGGACTGGTGTCCAGCATTTGATGCTGTTATGAATGCAGAAGGCGATGTCATCAAGGCACAAGAGTCACTTCAACAATTCTCCATCAGCTGTGAGTGACCAAGGCTTGTGATCAAGCTCCCAGCTCATCCTCCAGGCCTGGTGCAACAGGTCATTGCTGTTGAGAAGGACTTACTTGAATCGGTTGAGACTTTGAAGGGTCAAAATTGGATATTTGGCCCTCTTCCAGCCATTGAGGACATCGTTAACCCTAAGGAGGAAAGTGAAAGCTTTGAGGACTCACCTTATGCTTTCCCTGGTGGCAACCACAAGATCATTAGCCAAGTCGAGCATGAAGTCATGGTGCAGAGTGGAGAAATCCAGGAGGCTGAGGGCAAAGAGGATGAGGAGGACGAAGACCCTGGTGCAAACATTACTCGCTGTCAAGTCATTACCCTAGCAGCACAACTCGAGCAACTCACCATGTTACAATTTTCCTACTTCTGCCTACTGTATGATACAACTTGACTCTGAACCGGCACCCAGGAGACCTAGCTTGTACGGTCTGAACTGGGGTAAGTCTTGGAACCGGCCTGACATCACCTCTGACATCAGTTACTCCACTATGCTCTTCTCCATGGTGGGGTTTGACCGGTAGAGAAGCCACCTGCTGCCTGTTGGGCCTGGGTGGGTAGTGTTACAAACTCCTGACTAAGTGAGCCTAGCCAACTCACTTATGACATCAGTACATGAGATGTTCCTTAGGCTGCGGATGGACGGTACCTTGACTTGATAGTACGATATGGGTAGATGCTAGTGGGCCATAGCAGCCATTTCAACATTAGGCTACAGTATGTACGACTTGACAATAGATGCTGGTTCACCCTAGGGGGGGGATGCCCCTTAGAGTGTTCCACCATTCACAGTTCTGCGAAATACTCAGACTTGTTCATCTTTCCTCTAAACCTCTATCCTCGTCTTCGCATCAAAGGATCAGACCCTTGACCACTGCTCCACCAACTAAGGCACAGCCTCAGTTGTAGAACCTCTCTCTCAAAACCTATTGAAACACCAGTCCATGTTGGTCCGGTGTCATCCCAAGAGCCTTCAGCACCTCCAGTAGAGACTTGATAAACACACAACCCGCAGAGTCGTAACACACCATCAGATTTGGACCAAACTTGCTGTTGACATTGAATCTTGCACATTCCCTGCAGAAATTTCAGGCCTTATTGCTTTGAGAGGACTTGCTACATTCTACCCAAATGAGTATTGATGGTTATTTTCTTCATTCCAATGGCCAGTAGCTGTAAATAACAGAGGTTGGAATGTAGTGTCATCATTTTGTTACTCGTTGTCACTCGTAATCACACTTCTCACTCATGTCACAAAACTGTCACACAATGTCACACTTGTGATGTTGCATAAATCTCATAGTGCATTGCTAGGGGGCCGTCTCATAGCTTATGTGTTATGAGAAGGTCAACTGTATCATGACAGTAAGGGCCGCCGCAAGCTAACACAACAAATTAGTTAGTGCTTGCCAGTAAACAGGATTTATTACTGTAAGACTCAAACAATTGAATTGACTTTTGGTGTGCTAGTTATTGTCTTTTTCACAGAAGTGTGCACTTGGTGATTTTCATCATTATTTTTGCAAAATTTCCAAGAGCTATATCTCCTTCAATTCTTCACCAAACCCTTAGATATTTTGAAGGTGGGCTCGGACTTATGTAAGCTAGATGCATGCCAATTTTTAGATCCTAAAACACCCTCCTTAAAAATGCCTTTTTTGGCCAGTGCACCAGTAGTAAGGCTCCAACCATTTCATTTATTTACTGTTTAAAATGGTTGTTTCTGTTTACTATTACCAATTATTTATGCCCACAACCCAGAAATGAAAATAAATAGTTATATATGGTAAATAAATAGTATGTCTATGAGGTATATGAGAAAGAGCATGCACCCAAAATGCTGGACTTAAGTGCTTAAGCTCTCATGCTTCAACCCCAGATGTCAATTCTAACTTCCTTGCTGATATTGCCATGGTGGGTGCTGAGAATGCCTGTCCCCAAGAACAGGTGCAGAGCAAGTTTGAGAGGTATTTGAAACTTGGACAGGGAGGGCTGGGATTTGTGGACAAACCTCTCCAGTGGTGGAAGGTGAGCACAGTTCATGCTCCATGTTAGAGGCAGGAGCTGACTATGGGTTCCACAGGCTCACAAGCAAGAGTTTCCAATTATTGCACACATTGCATGTGACTATCTTGCCATTCCAGGTGCAAGTGTCTCTGTTGAATGGCTGTTCTTCAAGTCCTGTCACCTCTGTACCAACTGTTGTTCATCACTCAAAGCTGAGACAATTACCAAGAGCATGTGTGCTAAGAAGTGGTTGTCTGACGGGTTGTTCAAATTCATCTAGACAAGAGAAAACATCTTTCCTCCCAGCCAACTTATAAATTATTTATTTACCATTTTTAAACAGTTAAATTCCATTTATTTACTGTTACCA
>Ga0137358_10000610_pt1 | contig 17117 bp, 22 predicted proteins | sample Mad1_20_16metaG_FD_105551 | JGI IMG/M metagenome (GOLD analysis project Ga0137358, IMG submission 105551) | Vadose zone soil microbial communities from Angelo Coast Range Reserve, California, USA - Mad1_20_16 metaG | ecosystem: Environmental > Terrestrial > Soil > Vadose zone | place: USA... | reverse complement strand
TGGCTCGGCTCAGGCATACGATGCTTCCAAGCGACTGATTCGGACTTCCACGCCCAGTCGCAGAGACTTGGCACTCTCGACGCGCGAGCGCGCCATGGCGGGCTTCCTGTCTGCCGTGCCCACTACCCTGGTCGCAGCACCAGTGGAACGCGCGAAGGTCCTCTTACAAGTGAGTTACCATGGCTGTAGGAATCGACGTGTCATTCTTATACTCTATCAAGGTGCAAGGCCAGGGAGGATCTGGCACACAGTACAAAGGTGTTTTTGACGTGATTGGACACCTATACAAAGAGGGAGGAATCCGTAGCATCTACCGAGGCACATTTGCCACACTGGCACGGGATGGTCCTGGGAGTGCAGCGTGCGTTAGTCTCACGGGTGACCGCTGCCCATCGTCGTAACCATTCAATCTGCCCAAAAGATACTTCGCAGCCTATGAGGTTACGAAAAAAGCACTCACATCGGACAACGCGTCGTCGTCGGATCTCAACATTGGTCAAGTTATCCTAGCTGGTGGTACAGCAGGTGTAGCCATGTGGGCAATTGCTATTCCCCCCGATGTCAGTTTCACTCAACTCACGTGCCAATCTTCAATTTCTCCGTGCTGATACGTCCTGCGCTAGGTTCTGAAATCAAGGTTACAGTCGGCGCCCACCGGTACATATTCCGGTATCATAGATTGCGCTCGTAAGGCTATCGCCACGGATGGTGTGAAAGCGCTGTGGAAGGGGTTCGGACCAGCGATGGCACGGGTGGGTCCTAAAGAGTAGTTTGAGGCATTTATGTTTGCTAACGTGGTGCTGTCAGGCATTCCCTGCAAATGCAGCGACATTTGTAAGTCTTTGCTGTCTTTGTTTCGTTTCCGTTCAGGTAGTGGCTAAGTGTATACAGCTTGGCGTTGAGGCATCACGTAAACTAATGGATGGTCTCTTCTGAGGGCAAGGGCATACGAGATGACGCGACGCGGTCACGTGGTACCTAGTCGGAGCAAACCTAACTTCTAGACGCCCGTTAATAGACTATTCTTTCTCTCCTACTCCCATCTGCAGAGGTTGAATACCTCTGCTCAGCCACTGATAACACTTAAACGACTGACGACTGTGACGATAATACTAACGATCTTTCTTTTAGCAATCCTTTGACGACGACATTCTTTACTCAAACTCAAAACAAGGACACGGAAGCAAAAATGGCGAGGTCATCACTAGGTTCCGTGGGAACATCGACTTATGCTAAGAAAAAACCAAGTTATTCAAGGACCCTTTCTGCATCAGTGTGCGCCCTTCTTCCCCTCTGCGTCTTGAGTCCCGTCCAACCCTCTTTTAGAATTGCCAAGAATGCCAAGAACTTCGACACTTGGTGTTCATACCAGCGTTGCGAAGAAGTGGCATTCTCGGACCTTCCGAGTCATTTCAGTGAATACGTTGATAGCGTGTTCAATACCCGGGGGTGTCTTCCAGCGGAGTGGATGGACCATGTATAGATATTTCTATTCTCCGACTGGCCCTACGTTAAACTGAACCGCTGTTGATCTAGTCATCTAAGTTTTATCGACGAATTAAAGCCACCTCGAGTGCAGAATTCATGGCGTTTATGAGGAGAGCCCAGGAGGAGTGTCCCCAGTTATTTTCCAAAGCTATCCCCGCCCAGAACAACTGTCGGCTGCTGGACGAACTAAAGAGTGCATTTTTGTCGTGGGAACGCCTCCAGCGAATGCGATCTGAGTCCAAGCAGATGGCATCAGAGGCAGATTTCGTCTCCAATATGTGAGCCATATTCCCAGATGGCTATCCCAAGATAGATGTGTTCAAGCTCATAGGCAAATCAGATACGAAGGGCTGCGCAGCTCTGGACTCCGGCAATCCACATACAAGTAAAGTTCTAGAGCTGAATCTTTGACCGTTTGTTCATTGGTATCTTCAGGTCGAAATGGCCTATCGGCCTGCCCCAGCCCCCGGCACACCGCAACATACGCGCGCAGTCGATAAAAATTTTGAATGCGAAAAGTGTCGTCCCTGATGGTGCGGTTTTTGTGCCCGAAAAATCCGTACAAAAATTATCACTCGCCGCGGAATCGGCCTTCAAGCAGTTGAAGCGCAGCGAACACACGGGTTCCGCAGCAAGAGGAGGGGAGTCATTTGCGTGCCAGAGCACACCAAGCGTGCAGTTACCACGGACACCGGGCTTTCAGTTTGCCTCCTGCTTTTGGGAGGACAAAAAGCCCGTGCATAGTATGCTTGATGTTGCCTACAGACAGAACCGGATGGCAACAGCTGCAGCAGTCAGACACCTCCATTCGCTGCATGTGAAAGCGCCTGTGTTTGGGCTTGTCTGGTCCGATGGCAGCGTCAGGGCACACGTAGATTGGTGCGTCAGTAAAGGGCAAGAGCCTCCGGTGCGTACAACGACGATTTTCTTGAGGAAAACGTCACAGTTAATCCTTTGTTGTATAATAGATCGTTCGTTCTGCTCTGTTCCCCGGCCCGCGCGGTGACAATGGCGGAGGGGAAGGGAACCACGCTCACGAATGGAATCTCGATAGTCCCGCACATATCATTGAGGTGTTTCTGCTGATCCAGAACATTGACCACTGGACCATCAACGGGTTTCTGGAGTGTGTCGAAGTAGGAATTGCCGACTTGGTGGATTCGGTCTTGGTCCAGGGTCGTCCGTATCAACCTTGGAAAAGGATTGGGGCATTTAAATCCCCAAGGGCTAAGGAAGCTCATGCAACCGAAAATTCGAGCTCGCAGCCATCCGCTCAACCTAAGATACCAGAGGTGAGAAGGCGCAGGGTCCGCAAAAGTTGAAGGTCCCTCTATTTTGTGTGGAATTTACGTCTTTGTACTGTACATGAAATTGCATTACGGCATGTAAGGATAATTGTGCGACACGTCAATACATAATATACTTCCAGCTCCAATCCCAGAGGCAACAGGAAGCTAAATCCTATATGTCATACATTTATGTTCGGTTCGTATTACTTTTTCCAACTTGAGGGCACCTTGGGGACGACGTCTGCCCATAATGATAATCTCTCGTGCTCCCACTCTTCTACGTATGACAGGCCCGCAGAGGCACGCCGACCTTCCTCTGTTTTTAGCCGTTTTTCAGCGTCGCACCAGAAGAGGACCCAGTCCCCCATCCGTACGTGACCCGAACTGCGCTCGAAGTACCACTTGTTGATCGGATTGTTGGAGCGGCTGCGCCAGACGAGATCCTGGCCCTCACCGCAGCCCTCCTTCCCGCCGTTCAGGTTAACGGAAAAGGGCAAACCGAGCCCATACGTCTCGTCGTGGAGCGCAACCCAGAGAAAGTCTACCGTGCCATCCCCTTGGTGGCTCGGGAGGACTGCAAATTTGTCGAGGTAAACGATTGGAGGAGCGGAAGGGTTTGTGCCTGATGTTTCTCTGGTAACGACGGCAGCGCCGGCATAATCGCCTGCGATAATGACAAAGTCGAGGGTCTTTTCTAGACGGGTATAAAAAGCGTCGCCATCGAGCACGCGACCGAAGGATTGTTCTAAAAGCCTGGTCATCTTTGCTTTGTCGATGTTGACACAATCCCGGATGACCTCGACGCTTAGACCTCGGCGAAAGAGAGTGGGGGTGTTGGGTGTAAAACTCCGGTTTCCCTGGAGCAGCGCGTGAGGAAGGCTGGAGCTTACGGCTGGCTTGTTTGTTATTAAATTGCCGATCAGCGAACTTGGCGCCCGGTGATTTACCATAATTGCCGATGATGAGGGTGGCATGTAGGTAAGACATGTATGCGCCAAAGCGAGATTCGAGAGCGCAGTTGGATGGGTGGTTTTCCATGACGACTGGAAGGTGTCGTGGATGTACTTGTATTCCGCCTCCAAATTGACGAGAAGATGAGGAAGGCCAGACCGCGCATATGAAGGCACACCGCCTTCCCTATTGATGATCATCAGACGCATTGGGGTTAAATCAACATCAATCTCCGGACGTGTGATTGTTTCGACCGGCTTTTGACCAGGTTCGATTTCGGCAGCTTCAACCATGCCACGGGCCAGAGCGGCAATCACGTCGTCAGCGTCCACCCTAGATGAGCGGCAGAACGAATCCAGGGCGAAAGGAGAAAGGATGGGTATCTCTCCGGCACGCAGTGCGGAATGTATTGGGGCGAGATCGGAAGGGAGCGTGTGTGCCTCTGGGGCGGGCACACACGAACCCCTGGTGGCTGTGTCTTGGCCAGGAAAGGGACCAAGGCGAACGACGGCGCCCAGCACGGGGCGTGTTTTTGCTCCTTGCTTTTCGAGAGCTTCCACGACGCGTGAAGTCTCTTCTAAAATAACCTCGCGTTCGCTTTCCTCACCACGGGGCACTTGGTCTTGTTCAACGACGATGACGCTGACAAGGCCGAGCTTTTGTAGATAGACCATGCCACGGGCGATACTGTCCAATTGGCGATCCGTGAAAGGACCCTGTACTTTGACAAGGGCGGTTTTGTGATGTACAGGGTCGAGGATGGATGATACGATGGGACTGGGTTTGGGCCCTTCTACCGCGGGCTGTACATCACGAATGACCCGGGGATCGGGCAATCGAGGGGGTGGGTATTTTGGGACGGCGGCTGGGCGAGGTCGAGCACCGAAAGAGGCTAGATATGACTTTGCATCCCTTGCAGAAGGGTTTGAGCGAAGGATAGACACAATAAAGTCCTATACCAGGACGATGAGTAAATTTTACTGGCAGGCGGCCACGTTCAACGAACGTTTTCGGAAGAACTATCAATGTCCTCTTGACACTCTGCTTCATAGCGGAAGCCTCTTACGGTCTAGTGGTGGCAAAGACAGGAACGTGAGACTGTGTGTGACGTTGGAGAGCAAAGTGGCACTGACAGCATAGAAGGCACCGAATGACTGGGCTGAATGTGGCTTAGTAACAGCAGAAACCAATTTATACGAAGCGGATTTGAACATGCAGGGCAGAATGAGGAAGGAGCAGAGTGCGAAGAGAAGCGGTATTTATATGCAAATGAGTCATGGATGAAATGGAGTGGACGGATGGAGTTGAACTCGGTGCTCCTGACAGGGTCTCACGAGCTCAATGCGTGGCACTGCTCCGTGTCCGGCCCAATGGTAAGTTACAATAGAGTCGCTCAATCTGGCCTCTCAACCGCGACGCTCCCGTACACTGCCTCCAATACCCTCTGACCTATGCCACTGACACGCGGAAACCCATTTGCGTCAGAGCATCACTCGCACAAGTACTGTCGACTGGTCATAAAATCCCGTTCGCTCGTCAGAATGTGAGTAGGTGAATCAGTCGATTGCCAGTGGTGAGGTCGTTCTACAGCTCGATGGCATTAGTCGTGCAGCCATAAAGACGCATAGCCTTTATACAACGAACCTCGAGTGCCACGATACCGTCTTCACTGATCATAAGATCTATGTCGGAGGACTTCTTGATGCTTCTCGGAAGAGGGACGCTTTTCACAATCGACGGCGGATAGGGCTCCTTGGTCCCCATCGCCTTGTGAAGTGCATTGCTCTCCTCGCGCTCCTCTTCGCTTGCCCTCATATAGCGCCTTGGACAAAGATCACGAACGATCATTAATCGTCTATCGTCGTGAACGGCAGTCACGGTCTCGGGTAGAATATGACGCTTTCCAAACACGAAACACGTGTACACAGTCCATCGGCCTTGAAGGGGTACAACGTTTGTTGCCGCGCTCCATGATTCCCACTGGATGTCACGCCCCATCTCGGTGTCCATGATGTGCCTGAGAAAAGCACTAGCGGGCATCAGGAAGGTCTCACTGCGGGGAGTCCCACGAAAGAGACGAAAAGCAATTGTCCGTTCATCGCGAGAAATTTGGAACGGCACATGCAGATCAGTACCTGCTGGCCAACTAGGTGAAGGATCCGAAGTTAGAGAGATAATGGAGTGGCCGCGGGTAGGGCCTGCGGGAAATAGGAAACGCAGAAGATGAGAGTTGGTGGTTTCAATGCTGCGAGTAAGCGTCTGGTCGAGGCTATAGAGTAGCAACGAAGGTTGGCCATAGTCTAGGGGCGGTGGTGTGGACGCGGATGCCAGGACAAAATTGTCGCCGAGGAAAACGAAGGCTAACATACCGACCAGCGTAACCGTCTGAAAAATAAATGATTCGGACGGCTCAGTGTAGAAGGTGCGAGTATTCACTCACCAGATTTTTGACACCTGTTTTCCAGTTCCAGACCACCAATTCATTCTCGTCACCGTCATCGTCGTCATCGCCGTCATTGTCATTGTTTATGAACAATATCCCTAGGTAGTCCCCGCTGATCCGAATCGAATGCATCCGGCGGACGCGGGGAACAGCCGGGAGGTATTCAAGGGTTGTGTTGTCTCTGGCTAATCGGTGCTCTTTACCGGTTGATAGTGTGAGTAACCGGATTCGACAGCGGAACAATACACTTGATATAAAGTATCCCTAAGTCTTTTATCCTGCTCAAAAGTCGGCCAGACGCACTGCGTAGCCATCTCAATCGCCACAAGTAGGTCCTGAGATGGGTCTATACCAAAATCTCGCAAGGGAAAGTCTAATCTGGTTGTCCACTGACGCAAAGGGACGTTGCGCAGACGAGAAGGTATTTGTATGAAAAAGATAGCATCATCTCCTTTGCTATGTCCCCAAACATTGCCATAGAGTTCCCAGAGATTTCCTACAGGGAGGGGAAGAGATATGTGGGCGTTCCAATCTAAGTTTTTCCACGAGGTTTCGTAGCTCCTGAGTAAGCTTAGGCGTTCTGATGTGCTTAGTTGACTAGGTGGGCCATCCACCATACCGGATGAGTGGAGAGCGATGCGATACTGAAGAGTGACTGTGTCATCGACGACCGATTTGAGAAGGCGACTCGTCTAGATTTTGTCAGAACGATGGGCGAAAGCACATTGTAGAAAACATTACCCTTCTGCAGGTGAGTATTGAGCATGGATCGAGAGCCTCTAGTATGCGAACAATCAACTCGATTGGGAGTGCTGACCAGGCCATGACTCGGATGTGAGTGGCAACAGCCTGAGCGCACGGGGTCTCTTTATCTTATCTTATCATCACGGTGATCGGGGTCTGGGCGACACGGCCGCAACGGCGGAGAGCGGGAGACTCGCTCACTCACTGGTACACACACGCACCCACTATGACACCAAATGGAACGGCCAAGATACCCACAAAGGTCCCACTTCCTACTCAACAACAGCTCACTCACTCGTCTTACTTTTCTCTTTCTTCAGTTCTATCAAGAAGATATTGTACAACGCAATAATCCCCGCTCTTACGGTATTGTTTTGGTGCGCAACTGTGTTTCTTCCCCCTAACTTTGGCTCATCGTTTTGGTCTCATAGAGATGTTGGCACGACTCGGATGATGCGCCACCGCCACAAGACCAGCATGACCCACTGATGAGGCCGCTTGAGAAGGGAGAAGTCGGGGTGTCCTTCTTTCCCAATGGCATCCGCGAAATTTTGCCAGAATCGGAATTTACTCTTGTAGATCGCATGTTTCAGCCGGGAGATTTGTGCAAGAGGAGTATTGACGATGTGCGCTCTGGAGTGATTACCAGTGTCGACGTCAAGGGCCGTCTCGAACACGCTATTAGTGGTGAACCCGTTCCCGATTGGAAAAGCATGAATGATATTGAGACCCCGGCGGACGTTGATATTGGGGACTATGTGGCTTATGACAATTGGATTGGCCAGGTGCGCCCCCCTCTTGGTGCGAAGCCTTCAACACGCTTACCCTGGATCAGGTTGTCGAGGTAAGATAGCTCGCTCACACCATAGTATCTCGTCGTCCTAATCCATCCATACGAGCTTTTTGACGAAGCTGTTGTGGATGTCTCCAATGGACAACTAGTACGGTTACCAGAGCTAAGCTCTCGTCTGACAGTTGGAGAAAAGGGCAGCGTAAGTTGCTTTCGTTTCTTTCATTGCTAATTTTACGATTACTAGGGGTGATCGTCACATCCTGTTTAGGATATAATCCCTCCACCAGCGAGTGTCGGTAATTTGTTCGGCCTTTTCGCACGACCACTCCGAAATGGCCATACAGACACGGTCGTGGACGTCAAACATAGCGTCTTGGCCATCTCATGGCTAGCTATCAATCAGTCGGTGAGCTTATATGTCCTCATTTTTTACTTGTCATGTTCCTTAGTTGGTACAGTTACCACCTCCGGTTGCACAGAGCATCTCCCGCCCAGAACGTTTTTGGTCAGGAGAAGACCTCGCCAAGCTGAAGTTAGTGCGCAGCAGAGCAGAATGGATGATGCGTGTTGGAGATAAGGTTATTCTTAAAGATGCCGCAAGCCTTCCGTCCACTCGCCATGGCAAAGAGGGAGAGCCGTATGGTATCATTGAAGTTCGTGTTTATGTGGTGCGGGAGACACAAACCACGGTGGACGTCCTTTGGCAGGACGGTTCAACAGAAACTATGCTAACGACCAAGCTGATTCCTTATCTGAATCCGGACGAATATGACTGCTGGTGAGTGTATGGACGCCACTGTCCTTCCGTCGGCACTCTGACTTGACCCTCGATGAGGCCCGGTGATCACGTTCTTTGGAAAGGCGAAGACGAAAAACGTGTGGCTGTGGTACTAAGTGTTAACGCGGTAGACAGAACGGCCACCATCAGATTCAGCGATACCGGGGACGTTGAACTGGCGTCCGTGCTCGAACTCGATCCTCACGGTACGAATGACTGGTCGGCCGTTGCTCCCTCTACTTTCGATGGCCTAGGGGTTCGACGGGGTGATTTTGTCTTCATCCACAGTAAAGGTACTACTAATGGCTTGGAGATGCCAAAAGTGCCTCGGATAGGCGAGGTTGAGCCTTGGGTACGAGAATTACCCGTAGTGCACCCCGACGGTCACTATGGAGGATGGCGCAAGACAATGGCGGACATCGGCATGGATATCGCTCACCGGCGCGAGCAGGAGCGCATAGTAGAGGGTAAAATTCGCAAGCCAGGTCCAGACGACACATCGTTAAACTGGTTTGGGGAAGTTTCTAATGTTTGTTTAACGCGCATGTCATTTAACTTTCGTGAAGCTGACTTACACCAATAGCTAGGATTAGACGGCAGCGTGGAAGTTACTTTGCCAAACGGCACAGTGGCGAAGTATCCTCTGGAACGCCTCACGCGATTGTATGATACCTTAGAACAACTAGAGGATCTCTGGGGTGAAGGTTCTGCTCAAGACGACCCGGAGAATGACCGCGTTCACGATCACGACGCTGAGGTATGGGCAATGGACGAAGATGGGGTCTGGCAGGCACAACCCAACGGCAATGTAAATGATGAATGGGAGGAGACTGATGACGAGGAGGATTATGATATGGACGTCGAGGGGGATGCACAGATGGACGACATCCATGCCTCAGACAATGAAGTCCATGCGAGTTGGTGGGACCACATCATCCCAACAGTGACACCAGTTCCCGTCGATCAACAGGATACGGCATCGGTCTCTCAAGTCCCATCATCTACTTTACGATCGTCATCCCCCGACGTACCAAGAGACGCTGCTGAGAAAGAGGATGTATTAGTCGATGGAGCCGTCGTGAGTGGAGTTGATGAAGATGGGGATAGAGAAACGCACTGGAAGCGCTTTGAAATCCTTCCTGAAGCACCACACGATCATGCATTCTACAACTCAACAGCATCACAACCCTCCCGCAGTTTCTTAACAAGGTTACAAAAAGAGTATCGTGCTTTGTCGAGCAGTTTGCCAGGTCGATTTTTTTTTTCATCGTTGTGACATTTTACTGAGCATTCGAGACAGAATCTATCGTCGTACGAGCTTACGAAGACAGGTCGGACCTACTCCGCTCCCTCATTATTGGCCCAGAAAATACACCATATGAAGATGCGCCGTTTGTCATTGATTGGATGCTGGACTCGGACTTTCCACAGAGTCCTCCAATAGCTCACTTCCTCAGTTGGACGAACGGGAATGGTCGTGGTGTGTACCGTTGATATTTACTCTTTATGTTAACACCTGTATAATTTGATTTTTTCATAGTAAACCCGTAAGTCTCGTTGCCGTTGCCACTTTTCTCAGCGCTTTGTATTAACCCCTTCCTTTTTATTCCAGGAATCTCTACGAAGAGGGAAAAGTCTGCTTATCCATCCTTGGTACATGGGCAGGCGACAGAAACGAATCATGGAGTCCCTCCCGGTCATCACTACTCCAAGCCCTGGTTTCCATCCAAGGTCTCGTCCTAGTGAAAGAACCGTACGTACCCAATCCGCTCGTTCAATACATTCTCTCCTTTTTTTTTTCTGACACGATCCCTGGGCGGTGGTTGGCGAAACAATAGTTGGTTCTGTGAGCCTGCGTATGACAAGCTCCGTGGAACCGAAGAGGGCATCATCAACAGCCGACTATACAACGAAAAAGCCTACGTTCTCTCACGCGGCTTTGTCCGCCGCGCACTCGAGATCCCACTCGGCTCTCTCGAGTCTGAGATTAGCTTGTTGTACCATAACCATGGCCGGCTTGCCAAAGTACTCTGCGATGCCCGGGCGCTCGTCGAGAAGAGCCGCGGGGAATCATCGTCCCAGGCCCCAGAGCCATCGTCTGCCGCCGCAAGTGCGGCTCAGCCTGGGGGTGACCGCGATCGGGAGCCTGCCGTACCTCGGTTGACGGCGGGAGGGATCATTACGCTCGAGCGAACATTGGCAAAGCTGGAGGCATTACAACAGGCTCCTACTCCATAACATTCATTCGAGGAGAAGGAAACTGGAAGGCGGGTAGATTACGGGGAGCAGTCATCGTCACGACGCGCGTGTACACACTTCTCACATACACGGCCCACATTTAAACACCTTCACCTCCACCTCGCATTCATTTCTCATTTGGTACTCTTAGTGAGACTAAGTGCAGGCTATTTAATTCATTGTACTAAAATTTGGAGACTGCACGGAAGGGCAAACTAAGACAACGTTCATGAAAGTATCATCTATATTCACCAAAGCGCGAGCTGACAATACAATAACACCCTCAGGGATGTGGTGTCCGGAGGGAGTATATGCTGCATATCAAGAATGTCCAATATAAGGGGATAAGGATAGAAAGCTCAAGCTTAGGCTTGTGCACAACATCCGAAAATGCTGAGCTAGTCGTAGACCAGACAGGGTATAACAAAGCGCTGCAGGGTCCAAGTGGATGGTAATGCAAGTGATATGAAGGCGAACACAGAGGTAGTGCGGCCACAAAGTTTCGTGTGGCATATTTGAACGCGACAAAACAGAAAGGTGCCCGAAAGTTCTCCGTATGTTAGCTAACATTGGTCAACGAGACGATTTTTCGGAACTTTCTGTCCGAAATCATCCTTCCACGTTGTCAGATTAGGGTTAGTGTATGCCTCAGCATACCTTCAGCAAGGACAAGTCAGTTCACAAATTGCACACTCAGAAATAATAGCATCACTGACTGATTGATATACGACGCCGTCGGGAATCCCGATGGATCACACCCAATATTAATCTGATTTGACTGTTGGTAAACGCGAATATAATCTATTCGCATCGTAGTCGGGAACGTTAAGTGCGCAAAATCTATCTTGCCGAAGTTCGGTGACAGTCCCAAATTAGCAATGATGTACTGTGCAATCATTTCAGTAAGGTGGAATACCGCCTCAAAGCCTACATACCATTGGCTCTTGGGGGACGGGCCGGTCACCGATCTGAACCATCGAATCAGAACCCACGCCGGCGCTCAATAATGTCCAACTAGCCCGGTTGTCTGATATCCAAGTGACGTACTGCCAAACCTCAGTCGGGCGGAGATGGAATGTGAGAAATAACGTACGGCATCATTGGTTCCGGACTTGTATTCATAACCATAAACAGAAAAACCACCTCCACTCAACTCGTAGGCTTGCTGGTTGGTTTGCGTAAGGGCAGACACGGCTTGCTGAAACACACCACCCTTGTACGTATTGAGTCCAGTAATGCCGGTGTTATAAATTGTGGTGTGGTTGATTTGATAAGTATAGTTATAGTTGAATGGCTGAGGTGATGTGTAAGCCTCGAAGGTCCAAAGCGTATCGATAACTTACGGCAAATTGACAAGACTGGGAGACTGCACCCGTAAAAATGCCGGTATCTTGGTCGTACTGAGACTTAAAGTGTGTAAGGTCAGATTTAGAACAGGGAGGGACGCGCCACCAAACGCACCGTCGCTTCAAAAATATCAATCTCTGGTGCAGACCTCCCCACAAACGTCCCATCTGAATGCATAGGTCCAGGATGCGATTCACCAGCACATGTACACCGAGATAACCGTTGGCCTTGGAGATAGGAGAGCACATTGTCGTGATACGGGTCCCCATTTATGGTTGCGGCCTCTGGCTTGCCGTTTTGGGTCTGATTAGGAAGCGTCCCAACATCGCATGAATCATATGAATATGGCCACTGTCATTATGGAAAGTATGAATAATCCACGTCGATCAATCGGAAGGGTGACATGGGAACGCACCAAGCCCTCGAGAGAAGCGCCATATCCCGCGCGGCCAAGATTACCCATAGTCCAGATGGCAGGCCACAAACCAACCACGTTGCTCGCTCCAGGTAAGGAAACGTTAGCGACAATAAGGCCACCGGTGAAACAAAACTTGTTCCATGATGTCATCATGCCACTGGTATAGTTTAGTTCGTGGTTCCCTTGTTTCGTCATAGTGATCTGGAGGTACCCATCCTTTGTTATGATCGCTTTGGGGTCGTACCACTCGAGGTTGTTTGTTTGCCAGTAATGAAGGTCGACAGCTTCAAAATACGGGTCATCACCTGGCCAGAATGTGCGATTTGGTGTTTCGAATTCGTCAGAAAATACTAGCTGAAGTGTTTGAGACGAATCGTGGAAGGAGGTGATGGTCCAGGCACTCTGTGGGGTGTCTATGTCAATGAGGCCCGAGTTACCATTCAACTTGGGTACCTGTGCTTAATAAGTCAGCAAGATTCGAAAGGAAATAGAAGAACGTCTTGACTTGTCCAGAACTGTTCGTTCCCCCAAAGTTGAATCCACCTTGCCGAGAAAGAGGGTGCTTGGTGAAGAAGGTAATTACGGGATAGCCAGCACTGTTGCAAGAGTACGGATGAGCAAGTGAGCACCATGTATAACAGCAAAAGACAGACAATAGAGCAAGGAGAGTGAGGATCAGAAGCGTAAGACAGCCGAGATTTGAGAGACCACGAGAGGTAAATATTGAACGACCCCTGTCATTATTCCTGTCACGATTTGGGTCCGGGTTGTGAAGGTAGTCGTCGGGCTCTTGGTGATTAGGAGAGAGGTCTGAACCCCACGATGCAGGGTCAGGGGATAAAGAAAACTGAAAGCAAAACAAAAGAGTGTGTTGACGGGTTGCTATGTAGTCATGCAGTCATTGAAGGACACATACCTTGTCGGATATTGACGGTATCAAGGCAGTCTTGCTACTCGCGGTCGAAGGATAAGGAGAGTCATTCTGCGTGTGTGTGTGAGAGAGAGAGAGCTAAAAGAAAAGCAGGGGCGCGTAATAAAAAACTAACAAGGGAAGTAGAGCTGAGTGATGACTTGATTCTTGAGCCCGGGCCCCGAACAAGCGCGGCCTGCACGCTCGGTTGCCTTGGAGTAAGAAGGTTTGCTGGAGAGGGAGAGTCTAGGTCGGCAACATAGTATCTGTTGGGGCCTCTGGACATGGCGGCCAGGAGGGGGATAGTGGTACAAGAGAGCGACAAAAGAACGGAGGTGAGGGCGACGACGACGACGGGTCACACGGGAGTATTCAATAGTTGATTAGGTAATCACGCTCTCGACAGACCAGCTCCTTGGCTCAGGCCTAATATCCCGCCGTTGGCCATCTCCCCCGCTGCTCGTTCAACTCGACCGAGTCCCGTCAACTCGCCCCCTTCTCCTCCCACTTCCATCCCCCTCTCGGCCACCATTGCGTCGACCTTCCTCAGCCGACCTAGTACCGCCAAGTTCGCGCGTTCCAAGGCCTCCACCCCCTTGCCCTCCTCTCTTTCTAGCAAGGCACCCAACACACGGGCCTTCTGTGCCCCGTAGTTTGCTCTTGATCCAGTTGGTGCATGAGACAGCAGAGCCTGGCCACGCGCACGACTCGGCCCTGCTCCGTCCCCGCTCGCCACCTGGCTCACCGACTCTGTACGCTCTAGCCACCGATCGAGTCCTGCGACAGCTTCCTTCGCCCGTTTTGCCATATCACGCTTCGACGGCCGGCCTTTCTTTTTTTGTACCTTTCTTGTCACCGCATCTTCCCCCGTGCCGTTCAAGCCTGGCGCTGGTGGGTCTACCTCGAACTCCAACGGAGTGGTCAGTGCGTCTCTTTCTGCCATCTCGTCCACGTCTTCGATGTATACCTCACGCGGGAGCAAACGTGGATGATATGGCCCTAGCTTGGACACCGGTAGTATGTAAAACACATTCACGTTTGTCAATGCGGATAGGACCTGGGAAGCATAAGGTGCTAGCATTGGCGGAACTGTCCTGGGCATTTCCAAGAGTAATTCATATTGATCTATCAAGTAGAATTATCAAGTCGTTAGGCCAACCAAAACCCGACAGCACCCACCTAAAGCGATGTCAACATGCCTTATGGAGTAGAGCGGTATTCGGGAGTCCAGTGGTTGTGTAAAATAGAAGGTGTACAGTCCGAACAGTGCGACAAGCCGTCGAATGGGCTCCACGTGTTCGGCAATTCGCTCTAACGGCCGCCTGTGTTTATTAACGCATCTATGCAATGTAAGAAACACACACCGACGAAAAGCCTACAGGCAACGGTTAGATAAGTATGACGCGTGCGAGCATCAAAGATCTTGAGGTGCATATAAGTCCATCCTTGCTCTTGCCAGAGGCGTTTGAACAGACCAAATGGCGTGATGGGATGGTCTGCATATTCTTGAACAAAGATGTCGATAAGCTGCTCTATGTCTGCGCGGAAGGGGTCCACAAATAGTGAGGATGTGAAGAAGGGAGGTTGAAGGATGAGATCTCCGCGTGTCGCTGATGGTGTTGGTGCGAGTGACATTCGTGCTTTCCAACCACGATGGCTGCTTTTCTACGCAGAACAACCCCCACCGTCTGTTTCTTCTGCCAGACAACCATTTCACCTCCCCCGCCTCAGCCACTCTCCTTTCACTGTCCCCACTGTTCATGCTGGAACCACCACGACCCGAACGGAGACATTCTCTCCGATGATCCTGCCATGTACGACGAGACACTGAACCGTAGATCCTTCGCCCGTCGAGGTGCATCCTCCCTCTCCTCCCTCGTCTCCCATATTGTAGCCTCTGATCTCCGCACCCGCAGCATCCCCACGGAAAGATCGCCTCCTCACCACATTTGGCAGCGCCCCGTTCTGCGCAGCCTGCCAATCAAACCAGAGGCTCATCGTCAGCCTCCTTTCGAGCTATCTACCTCCCTCAGATGACGTGCGCTCCTGCTGACTCTCGTGCACTTAAATCATCTCACCAGATGTCTTTCGTATTACAGGATCCTGATTATGAACCTCGCCTTGCGGGCTTCGCCGCCTACAAAGCATCCATCTACACGCGCTACCCTCCCGTCTGCGAGAAATGCGCCCCCCTTGTCGAAGAGGAAATTCGGAAAAAGGACTTCTTGGCACGCTCAAACGCGCTCGGATCGTGGCTGAACGAGAGTAAAAAGAAAGACACGCGACGGCAAGTGTCTGTGTCCAACATGGATCGAAACAAACTGTACCGCGAGCTGCGGTGGTGGACCGCGCGCGGCGTTTTATGGGTCGCTACCTTACTCGCGGCGGTCTCTGCTGACATGGCTGGTGTGAACTACTCTTCGTTCAGTGTTTCGGCTGGAGCTGACTTCTCGCCTCGGTGATCAGGTGCCGTGGGTCGTTTGACACTGCCGGAGCGGGTTAAACTCGCCCCATTACTCCCAGTTGTGACCCTCCTGTCTATAACCTGGACTGCCTGGTTGCCCACCTATGCTCATTTTCGGAGAGCAGAACTACAAGGTCTGAAAATACGCGTGCGTGGTAAAGAGCGATACATTGTGAATCCATTTCCGCTCGTGGAGATTGTCCACCTACCCATCACTTACTCCGCACGTATTGTCCCATAGGTATTACAGGCCGCAGTGTGGGTGGGAAGAATGTTCACAACAACCCTGATTGCGTTGTCCTGGCACCGTCCTTCGATAGACTTTCTTTCCCTGCGCTCCCGTCCTGCTTCACTTAGCAGCCGCATCTACTTTAGCTTCGCGTTGTGTTTTGAATTATTCGTAAGCAGACCACCCAGCCTCTCACGCAACCTTCTGATAGATCTCTCAGGTATCCATATCTTCTTTCTTCACCCTCCGCCTTCACCGCGCGCCAGCCGTACGCCTGATAGACTCATCCGTCTCCCGTTCCAGCACCCCAAGCGCAAGCACCTCTTCACGACCCTCACGTTCTCCCCCACCTTCATACCCCGCAGCCACCACCTCTACCACCACCGCCATCACAACCGACACCCGACGCTCTCTCGATCCACCCGAACTACTCGATAGCCTCTCCCTCTCCTCAGCCCCGATCCCGCTACGCACATGGCATGCAACAGGACCCGTCTTTGGTCATCCCTCGCTCAGACCGGCCACGTTCAAACTGCCATCACCGCAACCATCCTCACCACCCGCACCCGCACGCACATTACAATCACAATCACGCGACGAGGAGGACGAGGACGCGATGGATTGGACACCGACTATGTCCCCTGTGCGACCAGAGTCGGCCTCGCGGAGCCTTTTCCACGCGCGGAAGGCATCAGATGCGATGACGGGTTTGGAGATGTTATTAGAACGCACGGATATTATTGACCCATCGGATCCAGGGCGCATGACTTCCCAGACCAGACGAGAGGAAGGTTCAAATAAGAGTCTACAGAGGTGGTCATGGGGTTGGGTATACGCACTCTCACTGATTCCCTTGGTCGGTGTGATGTATTATCATTTGCTCCGATACGAATAGTCTCAGGTAGTGTTGCCGCGGTCCAGTCCGGTGCGGTCCAAGTTGAAACTTGGTGTCAACTTGTGCTGAACAAGTTCACACCGGTGCACACCGGTGCAACTTGGCCACTGATGGCCAATCAGAGTGCAGG
>Ga0137358_10000609_pt1 | contig 17130 bp, 21 predicted proteins | sample Mad1_20_16metaG_FD_105551 | JGI IMG/M metagenome (GOLD analysis project Ga0137358, IMG submission 105551) | Vadose zone soil microbial communities from Angelo Coast Range Reserve, California, USA - Mad1_20_16 metaG | ecosystem: Environmental > Terrestrial > Soil > Vadose zone | place: USA... | reverse complement strand
TGCCAGCTTGGGTTCATTCCGAGGAACCGTGTCCTGGTCGGTCTTGTATAGGCCGCTCGGCTCTGGTCCGATGGGTAAGCTGTTGCGGCGGGGTCGCCGGCCTTTGTCTGCGATGGCCAAGAGGGTGTCGATATGGGGTAGCTTGATGTTGTATCGACCCGTCTCGACGAGCCATGGTGGCAAGACGAGCGGAGGCAGGGCGGAAGCAGCAACAGCGGAGGCCATGATCAATGGATGGGGTCGAAGAGAAAAGAGACAAGTGGGGGGTGGGGGCTGTGTTGGTGTTGATGACGCCCAGCGCGTCAGGGACCGTGACGATGCTGAGCAATTTTTCAAGGGCAGAAGTGAGAGGGGCGACAGGTGGGGGCTGTGCGAAAGCTTTTATCGTCGGGCGGATGTGTTTGAGGAGGACATTGCTTGGTCTGTGACATTCTTGCGAGCGATCACAAAGCAAAGTTCGGCCAGGCGCTTTCTATGTTTGCCCCGCGTGCGAGGATAGTGAGAAGTGGTGCCGTTGTTTCATCTCTCCTTCTTCTCTCCTTTCGGCAGAGCCACTCACTTTGTGGCAACCCATGCCGCAATACAGTAACTTAGACACCCCGCGGTCGTACACGCATGCAATCCCACCTGATGCGCGGACCTACCCCCGCGGTTGCAACTCGAAATATTGCAGGATGATGAGGTGGGCGACTATGACCCACTGCTCCCAACTGACAACCGACTATGGAACCATGGAAGGATACATATGGACCGCTAGTCCCAAATCCATGGGACCTAAAAACACTCCGGGTAGCCATCCAATGATGGCAGCTCACCCTTCCTTCGATTGGACCCATCCTTAGGAACTCTCGTAAATACAGCAGTCCGCTCTAATCACGAAATCCCCGAGGACCATTCAACGCATCCTCCTTGGGTGGGACGCGAAATGCTCGGAGCCGATGAGCCGATGAGCCGATGAGACCCCGAGCTGTCGTCCAGCTATGACGCGTCACGCGCATGACGAACCCCTCCGAATTGCCATGTGGCCAGATGGCCAAAGGACCGACCGTGGATGATCGGTGAAATATCACAGATAACTCATTACTCACCTAACTGCGCTGCAATTGGACCACGCGTTGGAATCTGCTCATTGGATGTGCTTGTGAATCCTCGCCCATTGGTTGGAAGTGGGCATCACCGCGGGACCGAGAGGTCTGCCGAGAAGGGTGTGTAATCCACGAACAGGTACATCGTATCGTCCTTCTTCTGTGCTGCGGCTCCAGCCGCCAACTTTCCAAACGTTTGGCTGGTCTGGGGAGCCGCCGACATATCCTTAATTTTCATGGAACGGCCCGCGCATGCTGCACTTGGGTGGGATCTGCGTACCCGCAGCGCTGGGAACGTCCTCAGAAACCATGGAAAGCAGCAAGGAGAGTTGGACTTGTGATGTGTTTTTGGCAAGGGCCCAAGGGACATGGGCGGTGTTCGTTGCTAGCTGGCAAAATAAGAATCGATCCGTTACAAGAGAGGAAGGAAGATGTCGCCGATATGTCCGAAATATGAAGCAAAACCAAGTTTTCAGCGCCCCGGCCCCCGTGTTTTGATCGGAGGAAGGGAGTAGGGCCTATAGGGTGTGTCATCGATTCTGGAGGGGTAAAGACGGGACAAACCTTTCATAGCTTTCATCCCGATGCATGGATTGTACATGTCAAGGACTGGCATCGGGCGGCCCATCTGAACCCGGAACCCGCGGTAAGTTGCCAGCTTTAGAAAAAGCACACAACACTACAATGCGTGTGATCCATCATCCATCACGCGCCAAGTCATAAATGTACGTGAGACTCAGCGACATCAAAGTGAAACGGGCCTGAACCAACCTATTGGACATGAAGTAGAGAGAAGAGAAGACACAAGGGGGATCTGCTCAGACTGCGTGCCTGTCCCTTCATCATGGTCAAAGACTCTAAGAAGACTCTAAGAAGAATGATGGGTCCCTATTGGACGCTGAGCCTGAGGGAATCCATTTGGAGAGATACACGTACATACCGTACATTAAACCAGGAAGAAACAAGTGTGAGAGAGAGCAAGAGATCGCTGACAAAGGTACTGTAGTAAAGTGACGAGACAATACTGTAGCAGAACGGAATTAAGTTTCCGAGGTCAATGCGCGTCTCGGATCGGCGGATCAGAAATTTGGGCACCGCGGGGCCGGGAGTCCACCTCATCATCCCGCCTCGTCCCTTCCTTGTCCCTGTCTCATACAATACAAATAACCCATAAACGAAAGGCGCCTTCCTCTCCCACCAAGTTACAAGGCACGCACGCACATGGGCGGCAAGGAAAAAAAAGGGGACGGGAAGAGTGGACCGGGCCGGATCACGTGATTTCAAGGTTATGATGGCATCAGCACACTGGTGCAACTGTATACGTATAGGACGCTCGTATGGCTCATGTCACACGACGGAACGAAGCCATATGTATGGACTACGTTGTGCACCCAGATCAACAACGAAGTTCTTACGGATAGGACGGACCAGGCCAAAGAAAACCGAAAGCGAGCCGCCTGAGAAAAGCCTGAGCGCGCGGGCAAAAGCGTCTCATCGGTGCAGCTTATCAAACTGATAAAATCTCACCATAAATGCAGACTACACCATGATCGTGTGCGCGTCGCGGTGTCTCTGACAAATAGGTGAAAGGAGTTGGGTTGAGAACAGGCGTCCACGCTCCACGTATACGGTGCTGCTTGTCCTGGCTGGCACTCAAGAAGTGTCATGATAGCCTGCCTACTTGGTCGAGCGCCGCACGCGGTTCCGCGGGAGAACAACAACAGCCAAACGAGAGAGAAAAAAAGGGGGGAAAGGAACAAGAGGAACAAGAAAAAGAAGCCGTGATTCGAACCCAAAAAAGAAATTGCATAACGTTATTTTGAGTGATGTGATGGAGTGGTTTTTTCTCCATTCTCGAGTGTTCCGTCTGGTAGCCTAGCTGCGGAGAAGAGGAGAACCATCGCGGCCGTCTCGGTGCATTCCAGTGTTCGCTGTTGGTTCCTGGTACTGTACTGGTTCCATATGCGTGTACTGTATAATGCTACTAGCGGGAAAGTCGCGAAAGCATTCTTTGATTAGTGTGCCTGTATACACTGTGTGGGTGACAACAATAGTCCGAAGTTCTGCCATATGCCGAGTAATGATTACAACGAGGAAGAAGATTCTGTGGGGGGGGGCCTTAGCTGGTCAACAACAGGCTAATTTGTCCCGTCTGTCCCTGAAACTGTGGACCCAAAAAAAGGGAAGAGATATTATGTCTAACGTGACGAATCAAGAAAGTACTCGTGTGATGATGCATAAGTTACTGTAGTAGAGCAACACATCCGATGAGCATTCGTGAGATCGGGAATCCATGAGTTTGCGGAGTAACCACCATCTCGAGCCAAGGGAAGCCGTCAGCTCAAAATAGGCGGAGATATCATAGACGTTTTCCCTCCGTATGAGGCCGTAAATTGGCTGCTCTCAAACGTGGTGGCGCCAACCGGAAGTTCGACTGTCGTGAGATCCAACCTATTCGTGCGTTCTGGCCTAGTGGTGTACGGATCTTGACCGATCTGCATGCAGACGATGATGATGATGATTGCTGGATACATACTCTACAAAGAACAGGATTCAGTCACTTTACAACAACTCAGTTCCCATACGCACCGAGATGAAAAGCATGCCCATATTGACGATGTATGTGCCAGCACCAGGAAGAATGCTAAACGCGCTCAACAAGTAAATCGCCTGCGATCACAGTGAAACGCCATTTAGTTGACTGCCGATAGGACAATGAAGAGACGGCGGATTACCCAAATGAGGCAATATACGAAGCCGGACTCGATCAGAAGCGCGAGAATCTTCTCCACCCGCTCCGAATGGCTGCCTTTTCTGAGATGCGTACCCAATACTCGGCGGACTTCCCTGTAAGCAATCCGTCAGGAGAGTTGACAAGAACGGAAGTAGGTCACCCCGTGGGTGGGCGGCGCACCATGCCTTCCAAGCGATTAGGGATGTTGATAGGAGATTGGTGCCGAGCATAGGCCCCACAACGATCACCGCGAGCTTGCCCTCTGGGAGATTCTGTTCGCCTCGAGTACCCGGCCGAACGTCAAGGGCTAACTTGAGATCATATATACATGCGCCTTTGGTGTCGATCGGGAATGTTCGAGGTTGATGAGCCAGCCAGATCTTCGCTATCATCGGAGGGTGTGCACGCACCAAAAGTCCCAAGCACGCAGAAGGAAAGAAGAGCGACCACCCTCCGATCAAATTTCCAAAGAACCATGGCTCGCCATGCACAAACCACGTCGCTGAGGACAGGCTGTATCATAGGAATTCCTCGTTATCCCGCTGCCCAGATGATGAACAGACGGATACGTGCATTCAACCTGGTGATAACGGCGATAATGCCAACAACTACGTCCAACTTGTGTGGTGACCAACCGACGGCGATAGAGGGATCGATCATCTTGATGATGATGGGAATGCCCTGGGTCGTGATTCCAGGTCCGAAGAAGAGCACGATGGTAGCGAGGACAAAGATGATCGTCGTGATTATGAACACGAACATGTGTCCCGGGGAATTCAATAGGGACCCCTTGGAACTACAGAGAGCGTTTGAGTGAGCGGCGTCTCAAATGTTTGGGTGAAAATGAAAAAAAATACGAGGCTCACAGGAGTATCCTGATTGAGATGCAGTACACAGCAAGGAACATCCCTGAATGCCGGACGTGTTCACATAATTAGACGTGCAAGAAGTCCAAAATGACGGTACGTGCCATAAACGAGGCCGGACCAGAGATTGTAAGAGATGGCATTGTCGAGTTGTTTGTGGATGGCGTCGAGGAGGAGCTCCTTTTCAGCGTCGGACATTAGACGATGGAGGGGGAAAGGAGAGGAAAGGAGGGGGAGATTAAGGGGGGAAAGAGTGGGGAAACAGGTGGGAACATAAAAGAAGCAGACGAGACGAACTCAGGCAGAGGCTCGGGTGGTGTTCAAGAAATAGGATCAATAATCGCCCTTGTCCCTGGATGCGTTTCCCCTTGGTTCCCATTCACAACCCTCGTCTACGTTTCCCAACTGGGCCTTTACCGGCCTCACACCTCCGCGAACCTGAGCCTGATCTCGTCGTCGGGGCCTTGGCTACGCCGGTCTTCTCTGTTGTCAGGGTCAACATTTTTCTCTCACCAGTCGGCGCCACCGCGCCGCTTGATCATCTAGTATTGGGGAGGGATGTCAATGTCAATGCCCTGATGGGCGAAGGGGTGGACCGGAGGGGGTGGCATGAACACAACCCGGCAGTTGTTGACACAAACCTGCCAGAGAGAACGCAAACCTGGCGCAAACTGCCAAAAAATTACGCTAAAAATGCCGCAGGCGCTAACGAGTCGAGTTGACAGCGCGGTTAGTAAATCGACTTACAGTTACAGGACGACTGAATTGCGTTACATCACATCATAGTCCATTAGCTACTTTATAGTACTGTACTGTAGGATGCTCGAAAGTTTGGTGGAAAGTGGACTTGATCCATTTGATCCCCTCGGACTAAGCCACACAAAGCGTCCCCCGATTCCTTCCGTGCGCTCCATTCGTGTAATCCATCAACTGATACAGTAGAGCATGAGTTGAGACATGTCCGATTGAACGGTGCGCCAAGTAACCGAGTTCATAGGATAGCGGAGTATCGTGCGCATATCGTACACGGCTGAAGGGCGCAGCACGAGAGAATGCGCGAGCAAAGGTGCAGCTTCGAATACTGCACTGGCTGCTCCGCAAGGACGAAACACAGCGAAAGAGATCGGATAGATGATAAGGTAGTATTCAAACACGTATTCATCCGAGAGCTTCATGCAATGAAAGTGACCCTTGGCACGCATATATCGCCTTGTATAGCAGGTGAAACGTGGACCCTCGGAAGGGGCCCGTGTAATTTGGCGGTGAGAGACGGGCCGCCGAGTCACTAACCCAACCCCATAACAATACGTTCCCCTATACCACGACCACCGAAGGAGATATGGTGCACGACCAAATGTTCTTGAATTCGTGCGTACTAGTAGATGGCCTGTGACTGTCCTAATAGTGACCCATGACTTCAGCGCAGGTCCCTCGGCATCGCAAAGCGCAGGACGAGGGTGCGTCAATCCCTTCTTTTGTGTAGTGATGTTGTTCAAAAACTATCCATAAACAGCCCCCAGATCGCTGAATTGCACGCAGGACTATCCGAGCAACGCTTTGAGGTGACCGGTTCGTGTTTAATCCCAACTCGTTGATGCCTTGATGACGTTCTAATCTTCTGCTTAGTCCTTTGAGCCGAGAGTGTCCCAAGTATCAAGAAATATGGTCTCCTCAAGAGGAAGCTCTTCGTTACTGTTTCTGTTTCCAACTGTGAGACGACGGCAAAGGAAGCAAATGCTCGGGTTGAGGGAAAGACAGCGACGTGGAACCAGAACCTGAATGCCTTGTAGGTCTTCCTTATTTACCTCCAATTTTTTGACTAAAATCTCCATTCAGTCTTGTACAGAGATGTGCGGTCAACACAGTGGCAGCTGGTCACACTCTATATAATGGTCATCATATTAGCAAAGACAAGCACTCCGAACCTGCCTAAGAGCCCCCCAAATATACGAAGTTTCTTTGGTGAGAGAATGATCACCTTCGGTTGGTATTACCAACTGAAGGTGATCATTCTCTTTGCCAAAGAAACTACTATACCAGGACACATTCAATTCATTGCTGCTGAACCCTCCTTCATCCCTGCTGCATCACCCCTCCATTGAAAATGACACTCCTATGCCATGGAATTGGGAAGAGATGTTGCCCACTGAGGATCCTCTTTTTGCTCATCATCACGCCGAAGAGACCATGAAGGCAATTGTCCCAATTGACGGACCGAAAATGAGGGAAAGCGTGGTCAAGAGGATCAATTGGGTGATGGTTACGTTGAGCCCAATTGCGGAAGTGCGCACGATGCCCTTTTTGTTGTCCTTGACTAAGCTAACTTCCACTCAGCTTTTCCCACTTGCAAAGATGGCGCACAGTTTACTTTCAGCGATCCCAAAGGTATGTCCATTTGCGCCATATTCCAAACAAGGTGCTCATGTGGAAGATAGACACTCCTGCAACAGTATCAACATGACGACAACATCCAATCCCTGCTCGAAGGCCATGCATGACGCATTTGATTTTGCACATCATGAAAATGCTCTGAAATCCATCAAGCCGCAATTGGAACAGGCCCGAATCCTTACTCTCATGCTGCAGGATGTTTGTAGTTGCTGTGACTTTATCCAATCATATGCAAGGGACTTGCAATTCTGTATGTTGTCTTCATCTGCTCCGTTGGCTTTTTGTAAATGTAGTATTTTCAGGGAGCGGAGATTGAAGAACACAGGGGGCGGACCCGAGAATAAAATTAAGGATTTGTCCGATGCCCTTGACAAACGCCGAAGGGCCTTCCTGGGTCAAGTTATCATCTCTACAGAGATTACTGTGTTCCAAATTCTGTACGACTTGGGAAAATTATCGAGCCAAACTTTAGATGCCAGTAGGTCGTTTATCATGCTTTCTGGGTTTACCGATCTGATAGTCGTCATAGAACTCGATGCAAAAATCGGAGAAATCCCATACGGATTCAGTTCGCGATTCAGCCCTGACAAGGGCTGTCTCTTGGGAACATGCATGGCATTCCTGGACTTCATTGTCAATCGGGTGAATGACCCCACTCGGAACAAAGTCTCATTCTTTTCATTCACAATAGCATCTTCGGATACAGGTTGGGGAATTCAGGTCATTTGTCAACGATGGCTCAGTATTTGTGCGGCATTTCTGGATGGCCATGGCAATAAGTGCCCACATGTGTATCTTTCTGCTCTACCATTTGTGCCAGCTTGTTCTCTTGTCTCCACGCATTATTCTAGCTCGTTTCCTCAAATCCTACATGTAGAACGTGGACGATTGTCTCATTGGCCATCATGCTAGATGGTAATTTTAAATGTTGGGGGCTCTGTCCAGTCTGTCGCGTTCTCACCAGATGGCCTCCACCTCGTCTCAGGCTCCTCCGATGGAACAATTCATCTGTGGAACGCCACGACGGGAGAGACAGTGGCAGGCCCATTCACTGGACACACAGATTGGGTCTGGTCTGTGGCGTTCTCACCAGATGGCCACCACATCGTCTCAGGCTCGGACAATCGAACAGTTCGAATTTCAAATGTTACAAAAGGGAAAACAGAAACTAAAAACGATGTCTACTTCAACGATCACTCCGTGATTGATGACAAGGGGTGGATATGCAGTAGTAAAGGTGAACTATTAATGTTGATCCGAGTCCCACCAATGCATAGGGAACGTCTTCACCGTCCGAGTACTATTTGGACTTCAGGCGAACATCAAACCAGACTAGATCTTTCTAGTTTCGTGCATGGGCACAGTTAGGCTACTGGTGTTGATACCTAGATAGAATTGTTACGATAACCGACGGTTCTCATCATAGGCCATCGAATAGCATCCCATGAACTATGACGCAGTAATATCCGCGCTGCACTGCTTTAGCAATTCGATAAAATTGGTATCTAAAGTAAACACTAAAGACGAATATGGCCCAATGACGTGTTTCCGTTGATGATCCTCTGCCTGGTAAGACGGTGAGTCAGTGTCCGATAACAGAAGAATTTCGTAGGGCAGAGCGTACCGGTTGGTGCAGAGCTCAAATGAGCCTGGCAAGTGTCACACAACACGTAGACGAAGCGTTCCTGGGTTGACATGTGAGCACTCAGACCACGACAATGCTCCTTAAAGGTCTCTGCAAGCACTTCCGCCGCCTCCGCGCTCCTGGCCAGGTCCTTTCTGCCCTCAGTATCCGAGTGGATCCAAAAGCGTGCGTCCCATGACGGCGACTGTTCTCAGCGCAGCAAACGCGATCTTGGGGTAGTGGTCGCGGGACAGATGCTGGAGTATGTGACCAGTATATTAACTAGAGATCGTAACTACATATCTTAACTTGAAAATAGAGAAGGAAAAAAAAAATACAGTGGCCGCCCACACACCTCAGCGGGGCATGACAAGACATCCAACTTCCAACTTGAAGTCCATCCATCCACATGTACAAGACAAATTATGTTCACCAGGAAGACGCGGGCATGCTGGCCGACCCGGGGATGACGCCGTGAGCCATTGCATCCCAGGACTGGCGTGCTGGTCTACTATTAGGTACGAACCAAGCCTGATCGTGGTGGTTCATTCGCTGCCGCAGGCGGAGGCCATGACAGGAGAGGGGGCCCTGAGGATACACGTACTGGGCGTACTGGGTCGACAGGTCATAGTGTATAAAAGAAAGCCCCATGGCGTGTTAATGACGATACCATATCCGCCGCGCATTCTTGTGGGTGCTGTGGGTGATTCTGCAGACTCGGACGGCAGATCTTGACTGCAGCAGCGAGAAGTTATGGCCGGACTATGGCAACAACGGTGGCGGTGATGCTGGTCAAGTGCTTAGGGTCCGCCGTAAACGGGCAGAACGAGACCATGTCCGAGTACGAGAACGGGCAGGTGCCAGCTAGGTTCGGCAACGCGTAGATGAAGGGTCCCGGCGCGTTCTGAAACGGATTCTTCTGGCCATGATGGCATTGGCATTGGCAGCCCAGCACTTGCGAGCAATACCATGGAACCCGGTGATATATATCAATAACCTGTCGAGGGTGGTGGGGACGGAGATGGAGGAAGAGAGGTTTAATGTGAGTTGTCCACCCATATATCCGTCCGGCCCAAGCAGTAGTAAGACTAAGAAAGGCGGGGTTGGGAGGACAGAGGACAGACGAGAAAGACGAAAAAGAAAGAAAGAGAAGTTTATGTGCGTGTGGCCTAGCTCTCATCCTTCCTAACCCAGTTGTCAGGAAATCCCAACTGTGGCACAGAAACAAAGCGAAAGCTCTCTGCACGATCCCAAAAGTCTGCCACCGACCACTTTACCACCACAAAGCGAGCTAACTAACACATGGTGCCTGTGCCAAAGCGTGGACACGCGAGTGGCCTATCCCGCCTCCCGTTGCATGTGTGTGTGCGCGCCCGCGCATGCACGAGCTGTCATACACACAAAATGCCGTGTATGTATGTGTTTCACGCTCAGCCAAAGCGCGGTGGCGGCGGCGTCCGGTGTGTGCAGGGATAGTGAACCGAGTACTAGTTCGCAAAGCGGGGTCAAAAAGATAGACGAGTCCATCATTCACTAGAGACAAAGCCAAAACTGAACACGATGTGGAGTGGGATCTAAAGATGAGGCTCGAGAACGAGAAAATAATCGAGTTTTGCCAGTGTGTTGTTTCGCAGATCCCACGCCAACATTTGAAAGCCCGTCGTGGTCACTTGCCGCCGCCGTACATGGTCACTGCAAACTGCGCACGCACAACAAAATTTGCATCACATCCAGTTTAGATAGGACCACCGATGCACGGAGAAGGAGGCGGGAGCACCACACTTGCGTCATGGCGGCGTGGTCAGATGACCATTGCCGATGTGGCCGGGATGTGGACATGGACATAGCGGCCTTGCTGTACAAACGACCAGGCGAAAAGCCCTCAACAGCCTCGGACTCCCTACACAACGAAGACACCGAAAAAGATGACGCCGTCCAACCTAGACCATCTCCGGTCGACGGCCGACAGTAGAAAACCTAATTGCACAGCCAGATGACAGCTTTGACAAGCGGATGACAGATGAAACAACCTCAGGACGGGCATGCCAACAACAGACCCCCCTGCCCAAGAAAAACGGAAAACCGACGCAAAGTACCCACACCGACAAACATCAACCCGCTCCAAATCCTCCTAGGGAACATTATGCCCACGCAACCCATCCACAGGGCCGAGAACGCATCGGAAGGCAAAGGTAAAATGACAACAAGCGGAAAGCAGTATCATTGAAAACCAGAGGACAAACAAGACTTCATAAATCCTTGTCGTGGAGGCTAGCAATACGAAAGAGCGATATAAAAGAGAACGCACACGTCCTGGGAGATCAAGGCCAGATGGCAAAGTAAGATAACTGACAGACTCTCTACCGACCGAATTACTGCCACCAAGAGAAGAAGTTTACCAAACATTATGGACGCGATGGAAAAACGCACTCGAAAAGAAGGGGTTCCACACCAGAACTGGTTACGACACCGTGAGGTTTTTAGTGGATAAAGTTACAGTAGTACAACTGTAGCGAGTGAGAACCCAGGCACCGAGGAACACAAACTGAGTCTTACACTAACCCAATACAATGTTATTTTATCAATGACATTCTCACCCGGGGCGACGGCGCGTTGCTTTATGTCACTCTTTTTTTTACATACGGAACAAGGACAAAATAGTCTGAAATAAAGTTTCTTATGAACTAGAAGAGAGGGGTAGTCAATGCATAAACGGCTGGGTCTATACGATGGCTCGTCGGCTCGATACATATCGTTCTTCGTAGGCCGGCAGAGAAAGAGAAGAGGGAAATCGTCCTGAGACGGCCGGTGCGCAGAGAAAGTGAGACGGAAAGGGTTATATTCCATTGCGATCGATAGGGAGTAATCTAACTACATGAGGCTCGACTATTCTACTAGTCCTTTACAAGACCAGCGGATGTGAGCGAGAGGAACTCAATGAAATACGAAAGGACAACGCGACACATCCTGGACGTAACACGACAATGTATGCTACTGAGTCGCTAAGTCATGCGCGCACAGCAATCGCGCGTACGCATACGGCAATTACGTCCTGTCGTACTATCATAACGTAGGGTATAGAAAAGGGAGTCGAGGGGGTGTGTCCGATAAGGCCGAGAGTTGCAGTGATAAAGTATATGCCTGAAACAAAAGGAGTGAGAGAAACCGCTAACGCGACGAGAAACTTAAATAGGAAAACGCTATAGCACTTCGGGCGACTAAACTAAGTCCAGCGATCCAGAGTGAGAACAATTCGACGCGATTGAGAGGAGATCGACGCTAGGAGCAGCAAACAAAAGTGAAGGCTGGTGGACGGTTGACGCCAGCAAGCAGCGACTCAAAATTTAGCACCAAAAAAAAGATATCACCGCGGAAGCTGCCAGGCTACCCCTCCTCTCCAGCCCCAGGCAATCAGATCATCAGAACCTGTCTGCTCCGAGGATCAGGCGTGTCCATACGCGGGTTACCTTGACCCGCAGCCTCGTAAGAGTTGCTTGGTTGATGGTCGAGCTGAAAATGTAGCGGAATAGGCGCGGTTCATCTGAGGAACAAACGCGTGGTCGGTTGAGGGAATCAGACGATGCGCTCCGGTGGTACTTACCCGCATCAAACGGCTCCGCTTGTGCATTCCGCGAAGCTGACGGAGCAGGGTGGAGTATAACAATGGCTCCGGGCGCTTTGCTAAGGAACTTGCGCAACAAACCCAACGCTTTGAGTCCTTCATTTTCACATATAGGTTCCTGCGCTTCGAACTCCATGCCAAGCCCGAGTTCCCCATACTTGCCACGGAGGTATTCGCTGACTTTCGGTGCATCAGATGCCTAGGGAACAATACGCGGCATTATCAGATGCGGTCCTTGGTTTAGTAGCCTAGCTGTGACGCACTTCGCCGAGCATGATGCTGAAGATAAGAGTGCGGGAAGGTCGGTAGCCAGAACGAAGGAGTGCGTCTAGTGCGATCCTAAACGCAGAGGTCAGGAACAGTAAACAAAAGGACAAAGAATAGGACTACTCACATCATGCCGAAACCACTCTGGACGTCGGCCAACTCCACCTTTTGCTCTATGTTGTTGTCACCGCATAACGAAGAGCCGGACGACAAATCCTGTGCATGCTTTTGGGGTGCTTTGACATCCAACACCGCTGTAACCGAATCGGTTATATACAAGTCCACAGCCGAACAGAAAGAGCGGACATACCATCGCTGTTGGAAATGAGGACTGGTTGTAGGCTACTGTCTGTCCCCTGCCAATGTAAGACAACTGCAGACTCGGCCACGTTTGTACGGTTGAGAGAAGGGTCCCTGGAATGAAGAAGAGCGTTTATTTATTAAAGTTCTGTAACACAAGAAAAGGCTCGGCTAGGCACGCACAAAAGAGGGAAAGTCCGGCGGAGAAAGCGCCGCACAGAGACATCCTGGCATTCATCACGTAAACAATTCGATTTTTGGTCCCTATTGAATTCCGATCAGAATCGAGAGACAAGACAGGCAAGAATGGGGAAAAAAATATTGGGCGACGCGACCGTACGCACATCGCTACCAAGGCGTCGTTGTAGTACTCGTTGACCAGGGTCCTATAGGACTGTGCTTGAAACGCGGAAGACAGCTGGTCAGCGATTGATGCATGATGATCGGGTACGTCGGGCATCAGCCAACGACTAGGGGAATATCCCAGAAACGCGCTGGCGGTGAAAGCCATGCAGAAGACGAGAAGTGCGAGGAGCATGGGGTAGCCATGGCGGTTGTGCGCCTTGCTCTCGAGCAAGGGCGTGGATTCATCGGAGGAATGGGACTTTTCCTCGGAGTGTGAATCAAGTGTTTCAAGTTCCAACGAGCCGACAGCTTCAAAATCGACGCCGCCAAAAGAATGAAGGATTGCATCGCAGGTGTGGTAGGAGGCTCCGGGAAGGGGACGAGCAGACATAATTTGAAGAGAGCGACGGAGGGAAAAGAGGGGAAGTGGTCTGTATAATTACCAAGCTGACTCGAAGCGGGGGCGAAAATGGGATAGAGTGAAGAGGGTTGGAGGGGGAAATGATCTATATAATCTACCCGACATCGCCTGTCGATCCATGGAATCCCAGCGGTACCCAACCGATGGAATTCAGGGACTGGTTCCCCACGTTTTCAATTCCGTTCCCGCGAGTGTCCCGCCCCGTTAAGCTCCGACGACACAGCCTCGACACCTTCCGCGTCGTGCTGACGGCAACATGAGTATAATACAAATATAACCATGAAATACAGTATGTGATTACACCACTTGCAGTCCCCAGGAACTCCCGAAAACCTGGAGCCGGCTCACTGTGTCCCTCCACTTGCCAGTGTACTGCTTCCCACACCACCAATTCATGTGAGCACCTTCTGCTGCTCCCGCCCTTGGCAAGCTCCAACAATGCAACCAATGGTGAGCATGGGTGCCGCAGTACTGTTCGGCTTGAGCATCGACGGTATGATTCCTCACCCGCTCAACTTGAATCAAGGACTCGAAAGACGGATGGTTGATTAAACAAACACTGAACGCATGCATTAACTAGAGATCATAACTACATATTTTAACGTGAAGATAGAAAACGTCAAGAAAAAAAAAACAACGGCCGCCCATTTCGCCTCAGCTGGGGTATGACAAGACATCCAAGTCCATCCGCATGTACAAACAATGTGTTCACCAGGAAGACATGGGCATGCCGACGGATCCAGGGACGGCAGGGACGACACCGTGAGCCATCGGATCCCAAAACTGGCGTGCTGGTTTATTGGGTACGTGCCAAGCATGATGGTGGTGGATCGTCGCTGCCGCAGGCGGCGGCCATGACAGGAGAGGGGGAGGATGAGCCTGAGGATACACGTACTGGGCGTACTGAGTCAACAGGTCATAGTGTATAAGAGAAAGCCCCATGGCGCGTGGGCCTCTGGTGATCCCACAATGCTCGGGCAAAGGCCTGCCCTTGGCCCGCTTGCGGTGTCGCTTACGCCGGACCCTCTTCCCCTTCCCCTCCTCGTCACCCTCACCCTTCTTATTCTCCGAGGCATTCGTTTCCGCAAAGTTGGACCCCATAGGGCTCGATAGCGCGATAGATTGTGTCGGGGTAGACGACTCGCTGGCTTCCTCCTCCTGGTGCTCGTCTGGCTCGGTTACACGTTCTGTCAGGGACGAGGAGCTGATACTAACATCCAGGTCGAAATGGGTCTCGTCTGAGGGAGGCAACGGCGCAGGTGGTCGGGGCGATAATGGCAATTCCATATCCGGCGCGCCTTCCTTTGCGGGTGCTGTGGGTGGTTCTGCAGACTCGGAAGACGGATCTTGACTGCAGCAACGAGAAGTTATGGCCGGACTATGGCAACAACGGTGATGGTGATGCTGGTCAGGTGCATTAGGGTCCGCCGTAAACGGGCAGAACAGGGCCATGTCCGAGTACGAGAACGGGCAGGTGCCAGCTAGGTTCGGCAACGCGTAGATGAAGGGTCCCGGCGTGTTCTGAAACGGATTCTTCTGGCCAGAATGCATTCGTGGCCATGATGGCATTGGCAATGGCAGCCCAGCACTTGCAAGTAATACCATGGAACCCGGTGGTATATATCAATAATCTGCCGGGGGGGTGGGGATTGATAGAAATGGAGGAAGAGAGGTTTAATATGGGTTGTCCGCTCGTATATCCGTCTGGGCTAAGCAGTAGCAAAACTAAGAAAGGCGGGGTTAGGAGAGACGAGACGAGACGAGAAAGAAAGAAAGAGAAGTTGTGTGGGTGTGGCCTAGCTCTCGTCCCCAACCCAGTTATAAGGAAGTCCAAACTGTGGAACAGAAACAAAGCGAAAGCACTCTACACGATCCCCAAAGTCTGCCACTAACCACTTTACCACCACAAGGCGAGCCAACTAGCCTATGAGGGAGCGAGGCAATGCCATTGGCCCCCGGGCCAAAGCGTGGACATCCCAGTGGCCTATCCCGCCTCCCGCCGCATGTATGTGTGCGTGCGTGTGCGCGCGCATGCACGAGCCATCATACACACAAATGCTGTGTATGTCTCACTCTCGGCCAAAGGGCGGCGGCGTCCAGTGTGTGCGATAGCGATCCAAGTAGTTCGAAAAAATAGACGAGTCCATCATTCACCAGAGACAAAGCCAAAACTGAACATGATGTGGGATCTAAAGAGGGATAGGCTCGAGAACGAGAAAATAATCGAGTATTGCCAGTGTGTTGTTTCGCAGCTCCCTTCGCAGCTCTCGCACCAAGATTTGAAAGCCCCGTTGTGGTCACTTGCCGCCGCCGTACAGGGTCACCGCAAACTGCGCATGCGCAGCAAAATCTGTATCACATCCGGTTTAGGTAGGACCAGCGATGCACAGAGAAAGAGGAGTGAGGCACCGCACTTGCGTCACGGCGACGTAGTCAGATCCACAATCACACGTGCACGTGACCATTGTGGATGTGGTGATGTGGAGTGGACATGTGATCGAGGCACACGGCGATGGCGCGTTGCTTTGACATCATTCTTTTACATGAGGAACAAGGACAAAATAGTCTGAAAATAGTATCTTATGACCCGCAACCAACACCTTGTGAGAGCCATAACTACAATGAACAAAAACGGGCGATAAAATTACAATGTAAAAACAGAGCAAAGCAACATGAAGGAAAAGTCGAAATGACCTGCGACATGCATCAAACAAAAGTGAAGACTGGTGGACGGTTGACGCTAGCAAGCAGCGACTCGACATTCAACACCAAAAAATCGATCAACGAGGCAGCTACCAGGCTACCCCTCCTCTCTCGCTCCAGGCAATCAGATCATCAAAAACCATCTGCTCCAAGGATCAGGCGTGTCCATACACGGGTCGCCTTGACGCGCAGCCTCGTAAGAGTCGCTTGGTTGATGGTCGAGCTAAAAATGTAGCGGAATAGGCGCGGTTCATCTGAGGAACAAACGCGTCAGTCGGTTTAGGGAATCAAGATGAGACCAGATGATGCGCTCAGGTGGTACTTACCCGCATCAAACGGCTCCGCTTGTGCATTCCGCGAAGCTGACGGAGCAGGGTGGAGTGTAACAACGGCTCCGGGCGCTTTGCTAAGGAACTTGCGCAACAAACGCGACGCTTTGAGTCCTTCACTTTGACATATAGGTGCCTGCGCTTCGAACTCCATGCCAAGCCCGAGTTCCCCATACTTGCCACGGAGGTATTCGCTGACTTTCGGTGCATCGGATGCCTAGGGAACAATATCAGATGGGGTCCTCGGTTTAGTAACCCAGCTATGACGCACTTCGCCAAGCATGAGGCTGAAGATAAGAGTGCGGGAAGGTCGGTAGCCAGAATGAAGGAGTGCGTCTAATGCGATCCTAAACGCAGAGGTCAGGAACAGTAAACAAAAGGACAAAGAATAGGACTACTCACATCATGCCGAAACCACTCTGGACGTCGGCCAACTCCACCTT
>Ga0137358_10000605_pt1 | contig 17175 bp, 16 predicted proteins | sample Mad1_20_16metaG_FD_105551 | JGI IMG/M metagenome (GOLD analysis project Ga0137358, IMG submission 105551) | Vadose zone soil microbial communities from Angelo Coast Range Reserve, California, USA - Mad1_20_16 metaG | ecosystem: Environmental > Terrestrial > Soil > Vadose zone | place: USA... | reverse complement strand
GCCGCCGCGCTGTTCGTTGACCGCCGCGAATCTGCTTTGAATGAAGCGGGAGATTATTTGATCGCGGCACAGGAAGGCGCGATCGGCCCCGAACATATCCGCGCGGATTTGGGAGAAGTGCTCACCGGCGTCTACCCTGGCCGAACCTCGCCCGAGGAGATCACGGTTTTCAAGTCACTCGGTCTGGCGATCGAGGATCTCGCCGCCGCCGCTCATGTCTATAAGAAAGCGCAAGAGACAAACGCAGGTACCTGGGTCGAGTTTTAATGAGTTCAGCCGATCTCCCGGCCGTGCGTCTCTTTGATTACACCTGCCAAATCCAGAAGCGCACTGCGACCATCTCCCCGGAAAGTTGATCCGTGCATCAGAGCGAGAGTTCGCGGTTCTAAATCGGCGAGTCTTTGCATAGTTTGATCGGTATACGGCGTGTACGCCATGTCTTTGGCCAGCGGGGATTTCATTCCTTCGATGATCGATTCCCTGGCCCGGCCAACGACATCTGATTCAGTCAAGGGTTCGGGATCGCCGGGATGAAAGAAAAGATCCGAACACAGCAGAGTACGATCGTTTTCTTCGAAAAACAGGCCCGCATCCCAGGCGTGTGGAACATGCGGTGTGGCCAGAAAACGTAATCGGTGACTTCCGATCTCAAAAACCTCGCTGTCGTTTAGCGGACGCGGTGGGCGATCCGCGAAGTCCGTTACCGTCACCATCGCGCCGACCACACTGCAAACGGCCTGTCCCGCGGGCGCAACTCTTAGCCAATCATTCAGGGCCCCGCATTCATCCGATTCGAAGTGGCTGAATCCAAACCAGCGGAGCCTGGGATGGATCGATAATTGAAGCCACGGCCTCACGGGTAACATCGAACATTTTCCTGAAGCCCGTATGCATCAGAAAAGGTTCGTCGTCCTTAATGAGATACTGGTTGAATTGAATTTGATAGTCAGGATGAAACGTGGAAATCCGATAGACATTGGCAGCCACTTCCGTGACGTTGCTATTCATATTGAAACCTCCCGAATTGTTTGCAGCAGGGACGGGTTAAGTATAAATCGGGAGATCTTTTATGAAAAGCTCTTCTTCGTGGAGTGGCGATCAAGTCTTCTTGCGTCTGACTTTTGCGCGAGGCTTCTCGTACTCGTCGACCTCGTTCGTGTGGATGATCTGAAAGACTTTTCTGCCTTTGCCCAATGTTTCCACACCAGTGATTGAGTCGAGCGCCGGCATGCCCGTCCGGAGCGGATCGAGGGGCGGGCCTGCCGTCGCTTTCTTTGGCCGGCGTTTGCCGGGACTCTGTTTCTTTTTCGATTTGGCCATTGCTTAGCGTGCCGGTCGTACCGAATGCTTCCTCATGGTTTTTTCAAAACGATCTTTGTGATCGGGTGCACTTCCCAAATCACGGGCATACGACTCTTCAAGCTGGGTGGGCCGGGCCGTTGCCCGGTGGCGTGCGTCATGTCAAAAAACAACGAGCCGTCAATCTGCACCGGGACCGGTGGATGATAAAAGTCGTACGTCAATCCTGGTAGTTTGCCCCCGGGGATGCTTTTGAAGAACGCCTTAAAAGCATCACGCGTAGTTTTTAGCTGCGCAAAGGAGGCGTCGGTCTTAGCGGGTAACCCGGACAACTCCATCGTCATATACATTTCCGGAGTGGCGCTCAGGTCTCGCCCAATGATCAGATGGAAGTCATTGTCGGCTTCGCGGCTGGCCGCGTACATGAAGGCGGTCACGTGAATATTCCGCTCCTCTTCCTTTACCCGCTTTGATGTCGGCCCGGTTCCAATCTTCGGCTTGTGGGCGATCATCTTCGCGTCGGGGACCAGAGATGCGATTAGGGCCTTTACGTCTTTAAAGTTTTCGGTCTTGGCAGCAGAAATAGAAAGTTTTGCGGCCTTCCGCGCCGTGCCGCCAAAGTCGTCGCCTTTAGGTAATTTGGCTTTGGCCGCAGCGAGGAACCCCGGACCCTGCGCGGCTTCTTCATAGCCATCGACCTCGTTGGTATGAAGGATGGTGAAACCAACGGCCGCCGAGGTCGTCATGCTCGTGATCGAATCCTTCGCCGGCAATCCCTTGCGGTGGGTCGCGCCAGGAAGTGCGGCCATGGTCATCTCGATTGTCTGAGGGTTGGTGATTGTCTTACTTGATTTTGGCATTTTCTACGTTTCTCCTTTCAAAGAGAGTGTTGGAAGCGAACAACCTGATGTTCGATGGCACTCCCTATTGCGCGTTTGAAATTGCGTGAGATAAAGAGGGAGTGGAGCTTTCACCTATTGCTGCGACGTTTGCCACCAAGCATTAGTCGTGTCTGGCGAATCACGTTAACCTGAACCTATCTGCGATGCGGGTCGCAATCCGCTTCAGGAAAAATTGTGTCCCGCTAAGGGATCGCCAAACTTAATAATAGCTCGCCGCGAGGCTATTCCGACTAACCACAAATGTCAACAACGGCTTCACCATTTGCCCGGCTTGCAAGACCGGAGATGCCGGAAGTGTAAATCTTTTCCGCTGCGATCCTCGCCGATGCAACCGAGAGGGCTCGACGGTAATAAGCTGCGTCGCGGTCCGCTATGGCCGCAGAGAGTAAGTGAACTTGCACCGTTGGTGAAACGGCGTTCTTCCTCGGAGCACGTCTTTCTCAATCGGTGTGGACGACCGCTCACTCGCTTCGGGATTCACACCATGATCGAACCGACCCAGTACTTGGTTGTAACCTCCGTTCCCAGTTCCGAGTGACATCACAGAATCCCCTATTTGGCAACCGTCGCAATGGCCAAGACCAGCTGGGTGTCCAATTTCATGAGACATGACCTCCAGAACGGCATCATAGCTCGTCACACGCGAATCAAGCGTGGTCTCCGCTCCAGAGGTGTTACCGTTAACGTCGCGAAATGTAGTGGTGTCACCTCGCTGGATAGTATTCTGATCGGACGGGAGCGTACCGTCATGGACGACATAGCCTGCATGTGAAGCAGGCGGCGTGTCCACGAACGTGTACTGTACTTTGGAGTTATTTCCATTGGCGCCATTGGCAGTATTGGCTCCGCCCCAGTTATTGAACGCTTGTATGATGGCCTCACGTCGAGGCCCTGTGATGGCCGAATCGATCCAAACTGGTACTGGCGCTCCCTGCGTCCAACCCTTCTTGTTGACTGGCGGGGTGTTTGAACTATCGCAAACTTGAGCCTTCCCGTTAGGGACAGTGAGAGAGTTGAAGCACAACGCTAGGAAAAGGCAGAAGAAGAGCCGTAGGGAGAGAACAGTTCTGACGGGCGAGTCCTCCTGTCGTGTTTCCTCACTGCTTCCTCGACGGCCGGCCTGAACTTCTCGTAGTCTTCTCCGTTATGCTTGTCAAAAGGCCATCTGCCCAGTTCTCGATCGTTTATTCGCGAACCGTCCATGGCAAATATCTTATTACCTCTAAGTTCATAACCGGTTAGTATTTTGTAGTTACCTTGGCCTGCTTTCGAGAGAAAGAGAAGATACTTACTTCCTTTCATCGGAGAGCCTTGACCAACGAACCCATAACGGATGACTCTGCCGTCGGGGTATCTGACTCGCCCACCTGGTCTTTCCGTAATAACTGAGTCCCCACGATCTACCCTCGAGCCAGGAGATGTTTTCAGGACATCGGTGACATCAACAGTAAATTCCGAGTACACATCACCTTTGTCGCTAGAAAGAAAGGCCGCAGAGTCGGTCACACGTCCTTCAATGACCAGATCACTCTCGTCACTGGGGAAATCCGATATACGGGCTTCTATCTCCTTAACTGCGGATGCTACCCTTTGATCAAGTTCACTCTTAACAAAATTGTGTCCATCGTAACGTCCATTCTTTGATCGCCGATCACTACTCACAGGATTTGAGGCATCGTTAAGATCTACGATTGGAGTTGCCGCGTCGTCGAGTTCCTTGCCTGTGGGCGGCTGATCCATAGATGGTGCTCCGCGCCTTAAGATCGTCGCCGTTTGTTTTTGCTGGTTGGTTTGTGTTTGTCCGTTTCCGCTGAAGGCCAAGAGAAGACTGACAGACAAAATACAAACGGCGGCTCCAGTTAATAACGCATAACCGGATCGCCTATCTATGATGAGCATGGACGGCCTCCCTCCTAGTGTGCTCTCAGCACAGCATCCAAGTTGAAAAGTGACAGGGCGATCAGAAGAACGCGACGTAGAGTGAGCCGCTCGCGGCTCTCGCTTTCCCGAGTATCTTACCACTCTCGTCAAGCCCTAAGTTTGAGATTGAAGATAAATAGTCTCTCGGATAGCTAATCAGGGCTTGGTAGTGCTCCGTTAGTAACTTTACCCACTACCATCGGGAGTTGGAAGCGTCAATTGCAGCGGGGATACCTTGGGAGTCCTTTGACAACAGTAGCTCGCTAGCAAGCGAGAATTTGACAACAGTTGGTACCAATAGAATGGTGTTTCAAGCGATAACGACCGAGATTGACTTCGCGCCGGTCGGAGTATTGTCAAGAAAGCGAAGACTGGGTGATGAGACAAGACAGTACCGATGAATTTCTGGAAAGGAGAAGGTTGGCTAGTTGAATTTTGGACGCGGGCGACGGGGATCGAACCCGCCCTTGAACGTGTGCGCCTAGTTTGGTGCATGCACAACACCTATTTGCATGTTCCGCCGAGTCTTTGCGTATGCGGCCCTCGTCGGCCAACCCGCCACTCAGATTTGAACCGAAGGGTAGCAGCCCTCAACGAACATTTTTCAAGTTGGGCCGCGGCATGCGTATGTCAAAATGCATTATGTCTCCGTTAACGTCAGGGCCGAAATCACAGGCTCCCCACCTCATCATCGAGACGTCACACAGAGAGCGACAGCGAGATCTACACGGAAGTTCACGAACCCTTTGAGCGGGTTTCGTGTCCTTGCTGGGATGGCCGAAGGGGTGCCCGCGACCATCTGAATCCGGACATGCTCATAATCCCTGAGGATCGGACCGTACTGCTCGATAGCGTTGAAGGGATGATGTTACTCCCGAACCCTGCAATGCGCTTTGTGAGGTTGTTGATCGGGATTAACACCTCTTCCTTTCCCAACCAAGCTTAAGTGAAGTGAAGATAAGGCAAATCCTATATAGTCGTCCGGGCGCTAACATATGGCACGCTTAAAGAGGCTCATCTCGTGCCTGCAATGCCTGATCTGCAGATCGCTTGCGGGACGTTGGGGGGGACGGTTTTGTCGCATGAGATTTTCGATCGAATCCCGAGGCCTGACCCAAGTGCCCTGAGCGGAGCTTTGTGATAAATTGAAACCCTCAGTGCTTAACCATTCGCGCCGATGAAGTCTTCTTACTCTAAGGGCCAGCGCAAGCTCCAGTCATTCCAATCGGTAATGGGAGGCGGAGCGTGGCGAAGCGGGCTAGTGGCCGCCAGTACTCTCGCGGGCTTGTTCTCGCTGCCAGTCTGCGCACAGCAGGCTGAGTCAGGGACGCCGGTAGTGGTGCAGCCTGGTGCGCCGGGCCAGCCGACCCGGACACTGCCGCCATCGACCAGGGCGACCCTGCCGCCACGTTCGCCGGCAGATGTTCAGTTCATGCAGGGTATGATCATGCATCACGCGCAAGCGGTTGAGATGACCGCGCTGATCGAATCGCATACGCAGACAAAGGATCTCCGGTTGCTGGGGGCGCGAATCAGCCACTCGCAGTCGGAAGAAATAAAGTTTATGAAGCGCTGGCTGGAAGCGAGGGGAGAGTCGACTTCGCTGCCGATGCAGGATATGCCAGGCATGGATATGTCGAACCAACCGATGCTTATGCCGGGAATGCTTACCCCAAAGCAGATGGAGGCTCTCAAAAAAGCAAAGGGCACAGGGTTCGACCAACTGTTTTTGACCGGGATGATTCAGCACCACAACGGCGCCTTGATTATGGTGAAGGACTTGTTCGACACTGCGGGTTCTGGGCAGGATGCCGAACTGTTTAATTTCACGACAGATGTTGACAGTGGCCAACGCGCTGAGATTAGGATCATGCAAACCATGCTGCGGGTAGCGAAATGATTTGAGGATGAGGTCAGTACCGGGAGCTGTAGCGACCGGGTCGCTGTGCAACATGCCGAAATCGCGAGGGAGACCCGGTCGCTACCGCTCCCGGTACTGACTCCCATGCGGTCCGCGGACCGTCCCACTGAGAATTAGGCCACTACCATACTGCAGGAAAACCGCTAGAGGAGAAAACAATGAATCGAGTACACATCATCGCTTTCCGTTTGCTGCTAACTTCACTTGTTGTGTTGTCGTGTTTCGCAGCCGGCACGCTCGCGCAAACGCCGTCGCCTGCGCCGTCGGCAACACCGGCTACTCCGCAAAACGCGAATCCGTTTGCTCCGCAACCGGCGCCGCCGCTACCGGCCGGCATGACGGGCTCGGACGTCAATGATCCGCGCGCGAAATTGTCGCCGGGCATGTACGACGCGGGCGAAACAGCGATGGGCATCAAGCATCTCATGCTGCTCAAAAAACCTGACGCATTCGAACTTGGCTCCAACGATCCTAACGATCCAAAAGTGAACAAGACACTGACTACGGTACTCGGCGTAGGCGACCCTTCGAAGATGCCAAACGCGACGAAGTTGGTGCTTGCCGGCCTTGGTTTTGCGAACTCGGACATCGCGTTCCAAGGCAATCACTTGTTTCTGGGAAATTTCTACGGCGTGAATATCTATGACATCTCAAATCCGGCGAAGACGCGTCTATTGACCTCGATGATTTGTCCTGGCGGGCAGGGCGACGTATCGGTTTATAAGAACCTGATGTTTATGTCGGTGGAGATGACGAACGGTCGTATCGATTGCGGCACACAAGGGTTTCCGCCAAATCCTCCGCCAGCTGCGGGACAAAATCAGAATCAACCACCGGCTGCGCAGAAAGATCGTTTCCGCGGCGTGAGGATTTTTGACATCAGCGACATCAAAGCGCCGAAGCAAGTAGCAGCGGTGCAAACGTGCCGCGGATCGCACACGCACACGCTGGTAGTCGATCCGAATGATAAAGACAACGTCTACATCTACGTTTCCGGCACCTCGTTTGTCCGTCAAGACGAAGAGTTGCCCGGATGTTCGGGTGGAACGCCAGACAAGAACCCGAATACGGCGCTGTTTCGCATTGATGTGATTAAGGTGCCGCTGGCGGCGCCGCAGAATGCCCAGGTGGTATCCAGTCCTCGGATATTTAGCGATCCACAAACCGGCGCACTGAACGCCCTGAATAACGCGGGCACCCATGGCCCGAACGGACTGACAAAGCCATCGGACACCAATCAGTGTCACGACATTACCGTGTACTCCGCGATCGGGTTGGCGGCAGGGGCGTGCTCCGGAAATGGAATCCTGCTGGACATCAAAGATCCGGTTCATCCAAAACGTGTGGACGCGGTGAATGATCCGAACTATTCGTATTGGCATTCGGCTTCGTTTTCGAACGACGGAACAAAGGTCGTGTTCACCGATGAGTGGGGCGGCGGACTAGGCGCGCGCTGCCGGGCAAACGATCCGAACAAATGGGGTGCTGATGCCCTCTTCCACTTGAAGAATAACAAGCTGACCTTTGCCAGCTACTACAAGATGCCGGCAGCGCAGGGGGACAGCGAAAACTGCGTGGCGCACAACGGCTCGCTCGTTCCGGTTCCAGGCCGCGACATAGAAGTACAAGCCTGGTACCAGGGCGGCATCTCGGTGATGGACTTCAGCGACGCAGATCATCCAGTTGAAATTGCCTATTTCGATCGCGGGCCGATCGATCCAAATATGCTCGTGCTCGGCGGCGACTGGTCAGCCTACTGGTACAACGGCCGAATCTACGCTTCGGAGATAGCCCGCGGCCTGGATATCTTTGAGCTGACGCCGACGAAATTCCTGACCCAGAACGAGATTGACGCCGCGAAAGCGGTTCGCTTGCTTCAGTTCAATGTGCAGAACCAGGAAAAAATTGAGTGGCCTCGACAGTTGGTCGTGGCGAAGGCCTATGTGGATCAGTTGGAACGATCACAAGGTCTGCCGGCTGATCAAATTTCATCGCTGCGGCAAGCGATTCAGTCTGCGGAAAGCTCACACATGAGTAAGACCTCACTCGCAAAGCTCAAGACTCTTGGAGAGTCGTTGGATAAGAGCGAAGCGACGACGAAGAGTGCGGCTGACGCAAGTCGATTGCAGGGGTTGGCGGAGATTTTGAAGCGGCCGGAGGTAGCTAAGCGCTGAGGTTTCGTCCCGTAGGGACGAGAATGTTTATAGCCGGTGATAGCATGAAACCCTTTCCGCCTCTCGGAAGTGGCGCTGCCACTTCCGAGAGGCGATGTTCTTTCTAGTGATTCTGCGGTGCTATAAACATTTCGCTCCTCCGGAGCGAAGGCGTCAGCGAGGCGCGAAGCGCCGAGATGCAATAGCCCCGGCCGTTAGGTCGTGGTAAACGTTTCAATAAAAGGATCGAGGGGCTCGCAATGTAAGTTTCAACTTTGAAGCAAGATCGCGGAATCGAAGGCCTGACCCTACTTTTTTCCCCTGCGTCGCCCAATTGAAAGAAGCGGTGCTGACGATCGATTTCAACTACAGACAGTTTCATTTTATGTCTTCCTCTGTGTCCTCTGTGGTTAAAGCTCATTTCCCCGGCGCAGTTATTAACCACGTGAGTTTTGTTGATTGCATCTTCCGCGGCGTTCGCTCCACCGAGCTCGTGGAAGCCAGCGGCGGAAATGGGCCGCCCACGTCCACGAGATGCACCTCGTTCGACGCCGCGAGAGCCGGTGCGATTTGAGACGACGTGATCTGCCGAACGTTCACCCAACCGGTGGATGGGTTCGACCCGTTCCTGTCGCCGTTCGTGTCGCCGTTGGACCAGAGGCCCTGGCCAATCGCCGGTGTCGCGATCACACCAAGAGTGACGGCAACGAACAGAACCAGAGATCGCGGATTCGCTACATGCATAGAGTTCTCCTATGGGACCATTGGTTACAAAGAACTATTAACATTTTGGATGAAGTACCCGCCGTTTCGAACAACAAAGCATGGATTGCCGTTGACGCCGTTTTCGATAGTGGCCTGTCCGTATGTCCGCCAGCCTTGCGTCCCATGACCAGCATCTGGATTTTGCAGCAGATTGCGCGGCTGAGCATTTATGAGAAAACAAACCTGGGCCAGGCTTGATGGTATGAAGCAGGCCTGACCCCAATTGTAGACGCCCCTTTTGCTGACCCCGCCGCCCTTAACCCAATGACTACTCCGCCTCTCCCTGAACAGATCGAACTCCATCGCGACCGGATGTAGCGTCGCGACGAAGACCTCCGCATTGAATCAGCTATTGACGCCGAACGTTTCATCGAAGACGTGGGCTTTGCGAATCTGCTGACAGATGCTCGTCGCGCGGGTCCGTCGTTCCGACATCGCGGTGTGCGGTCGCCGCAATGTTAGTTTGCCTCGCAGCGGAGTCAGTACCGGGAGCGATAGCGACCGGGTCTCTTGATCGCGATCCTCGAGCATGTGTGAGTTGCACCCGGTCGCTATCGCTCCCGGTACTGACCTCACGAGACCCGGTCGCTACACCACTCCAGGCGGGCTGCCCGCGCGGGGAACCCGGTCGCTATCGCTCCCGGTACTGACCTCATCACATTGGTTCGCAACTTTCATTACTTGATCAGGATGAGATGATCAGGCGATGTGGAACGACACAGACATCCCACTCGCTTACCTGATCACATTTCGCTGCTATGGTACCTGGTTGCACGGCGACAAGCGCGGCTCAATCGATCGCTTTCACAACGCTTACAAATCGCCATACATCGAGCCGAATCCGCGATGGCATCGTCACAATGCTCAAGCGCTTGAAGGCGAGCCGGTAATCCTCGATGCACGACGGCGGACTTCAGTTGAGCGCGCCATTTGCGAAACCTGTAGACTTCGGAAGTGGCATTTGCATGCCTTGAGCGTTAGAACGAATCAAGTCCACGTGGTTGTTTGGAAATCTCTACTAATGACCGGACCTAAAATAGGGAGGGTTACAACCCCCCGACTTCCTAAGTTCGAATTCTGATGCTGCCCGAATTACTGGTCTGTCCGTGCGCTTTGAGTGTGATGATGCAGGTGCCAACTGATGTGTTATCAGGAAGCCTGAAAACTACTTGGGTAAACGGAAAATTCGGCACCGGACGCACATCCTCAGCCGCGATATCGTAAGACTGGTTGTTACTATCAACTAGACTTACCGTAACGGCAGAAGAACTCTCTCCCTGCAACAACTGAAGATTCATTGCGAAGACTAATACTCGGGTGTTGCGATCGACTCCGAGATTCAATGAGTCCGCCGCGTTTACGACCGGAAAGGGATCACGCGTAAGAAGTACTGAGTCTAATGCTGCAACTTGGTTTAACGCCGGGCCAGACTCATCCAAGAGTAGTTGAAGCGGTCCTGGCGTCGGAGTCGGTGTTGGCGTTGGTTGTGTTGATGATTGATAAGCTACCAGCAGAGTAGAAGCCGGTACGACCACCAGCCCGTCACCGGCACCGATTCCGGTGTGCGGCCGGCTGACGGGCGACTCGGTCGTCTGAACGACCGCGCCAAGGTTCCCGGTCCAGACGTTCGCACCCGTACTCCCATCGAGAGCGTAGACCTTTCCGCTGCGAGAACCAATGTATACGTAGCCGTTATCTACGATTGGCGCGGAAATGAGGGTGCCATCGCCGGTGAAGGACCACCGGACTGCCCCAGAGTAGGCATCGCGCGCTTTTAGAATGGATCCGGTGAGGAAGAAACCTGTGGAGCCGCTGAATGCCGGAGGTGGACCTGCCGGGAAAGTCCCTAGCACCGCACCAGTGGGGGCGTGGAACATCCGCTTGTCTGTCAAAGAATCGCCCTCATACAAACGCCCGCCGAAGAGGACTGGTGTACTTCCTCCTCCGCCCGTGCACCCCTCGGAATGTTGCCAGATTAGAGACCCGTCCTGAGGCGAAAAATCGTAGACCGCGTTGCAAGCAAATGAGACGAATACTCCTGTTGAGGTTACGGCTGGAGAGCTGTCGCTGCCACTAAACATCAATTCGGACCAATTCACAGCGCCATCCTGCTCGTCAACCGCGTATAATGTTACGCCCGTACCGGCCCCGACCACGTACACCACGCCACCTGATGCGGTCGGCGGTGAATCGAACGAGTATTGCCCTGGAAGCTGCTTCGACCACAGCAGCGCACCTGACGCCGCGTCGAAGGCGCGGAGAAGGCCGTCGAAGTTCACAGCGAAGATGCGTCCCGCCTCATAGGTGGCGTTGGACCAAGGACGGCTTCCTCCGAGATCGATCGGCCCCCACATTGAGGCACCATTAGCTTCATCGAGCGCGTAGAGCGTTGATCCATTAGTGCTCGGGTTCGTGACCGTGACGAAGATCCTGCCGTTGACGATGAGCGGATAGGAGACCTGACCGCCCAGATCTCGGGACCACCGCTGCGCTAAAGGTGGAGTAACCGTGTCGAACTGCGCCCCGCTATGGGTGGCGTCGATTTGATAGGCCACTGCGGTCCCCTTAGTCGGCGGAGGGGTTGGTGTTGCCGTGGGAGTCGGCGCTGGGCAGAAGGTGCTCGTCGACATCACCTGAAACGTGTAGTTGCCGCCCAGTTCCGCCGTGCCGTTGACGGAGAAGACGACAATCGCAAAGCTGGTGTTGCCTGGGACGGTGAACTGGAACGAGTTGATGAGCGGCGACGGAGTGCCACTACTGATGCCAGGATCACCGAGGTAACGGGATGCATTGGTGATGTCAGTCGCGACAAACGGCGCCAGGAAAGCCGCGATTTGATAATTCGCGTTGGACTTGGAATTTACAGTCAACGCCGCTGATACACAGACTGGCGAGGGCGATGAGTTCGTTAGAGTATAAGCGTCGAATGGAAATGAGCCGGAAGCAGTATTCCCGGGGAAGGAATTCGTGTTGCAGGTGCCCTGCGCGTCGCCTCGGAGCAATCGCGTCGTCATCGTGCCGGTAGCGGCGGGCGCCGGCGGGCTGCCGAGGTTCGCTGTAAAACCGCAACTAGCGTTGGCTGTCGGCGTAGGAGTCGGAGCGGACGTCAAATCGAAGGTATAGGCCGCGCCAGTGTTGGAGTTCTTACCCACAGCACCGACCACTACTGTGTCGCCATCGATCCCTACCGACGAACCAAATTGGTCATGCGCCGCCGCATCATTCGCGATGAGTTTCTGCACCTCTCCCCAGCCTTCAACGCCATTCTGATTGCGCTCGAAGATGTAGGCCGCGCCACCAGTGGCGAGATTTATGGCCCAAGCTCCGACCACCAGCGTGTCGCCATCGATCGCTACCGAAATACCGAATTCGTCGAGTAGTGTCGCATCGCTCGCCGTCAGCTCCCGCACCTGTCCCCAGCTTTCAACTCCATTCTGATTGCGCTCGAAGATATAGACCGCACCACTAGTGCCACGGTTCCCATGATTAGCTCCGACAGCCACCGTGTCGATATTGATCGCTACCGAAATACCGAATTGGTCGCCTCCTATCCCATCGCTCGCGGTTAGTTCCTTCACCTGTCCCCAGTTCTCGGCTCCACCCTGATTGCGCTCAAAGATGTAGGCCCTGCCAGGGTTCTTACCGTAAGCTCCGACCACCACTGTGTCGCCGTTGATCGATACCGAGTAACCGAAAGAAGCATAGTTCGCGGGATCACTTGCGGTCAGCTTCTGCACCTGTCCCCAGTTTTCAGCTCCACCCTGATTGCGCCCGAAGATGTAGGCCCCACCGCTGTAAAACGTGCCAGTGATCGAGTTCTTATTGGAAGCTCCAACCACTACGGTGTCGGCGCTAATCGATACCGACGAACCGAAATCGTCTCCTCCCGCCGCATCACTGGCGGTCAGTTTCTTCACCTGTCCCCAGTTCTCAGCTCCACCCTGATTGCGCTCGAATATATAAGCTGCGCCAGCGTAGGAGTTCTTACCTTGAGCTCCCACCACCACCGTGTCGACATCGATCGCTACCGACCAACCGAATTGGTCATTTGCCGCCGCATCACCAGGAGTTAGTATCTTCACCTGTCCCCAGTTCTCAGTTCCACCCTGATTGCGCTCGAATATATAGGCCGCGCCTTTTGATATTGGGGCCATTCCTGGTTGCCAGTTCTTGCCGTAAGCTCCGACCACCACTGTGTCGCCGTTGGTCGCTACCGAGTAACCGAATCGGTCATCTGCCGCCGCATCGCTCGCCGTTAATTTCTTCGTCTGAGTGAAAAGTGGATCAATCCGAAGTGGGTAAACTGCCTCCGTGTCATCTATCAAGAGCGAAATCTGTTTTCTGTCAGCCCTGAAGCGGGCGTGTAATTGTCGACCCGACGCATCGGTAGCCATCAGATGATCATAGCGCAGCCAATGCTTGCCATTGCCGCCGATCAGTTCTAACGCCTTTCCCGAATCCACCAGCGCCGGTCTGACTTCACCCATAACCGTCAGGCGCACTCGCAGTGGCGTTCCCTCGTGCCTCTTCCCGGGCGGCGCCGCCAGGGTAAAGCCCTGCTCGAGGCCATCTTTTCGGTTTTGATACCACTCGACGATCTCATCCGAACTGCCCTGGTCGGTGTTAGTGGGACTGGATTGCGTAGCGAGTCGTCGGTCAATCTCGATGCGATTGCCATCGACGCGCATCGTTCCCGTTCCGGCAGTCAACATTCGGCGACCATAACCATAACTCCGCAGCCTTAACCGCGCCTGTAACGTCGTCGTGCGATTATTGGTGAGTGGCTGCAAGACTACGTCGCGTCCATTGAAACGGGCCGTCAGCTTCTGGGCCGGATTTGTTGCTTCGTAGATCTCAGCCGCATTGTTCTTTCGTAGTCCTGATCGCAACGCACTCGACTTTTGGGCTTGCGGCTGCTGGTCGATCTGGTACTGTGCCGCCTCGATCAAATTCTGCAGTCGAACATAAAGGCCGTGCTCTTTCAGATAATCACTGGCTGGCTTGCCTTGCAGGCTGGGCAGCGGTTGGGTAGATTGCGCCTGTGAGGCTTTGACTGAATTATCCGAGGCCAGGCGTTTGGTCAGCTTTGGAACTTTGGTGGCTGGGCTGTTTGCCTGAGAGCCGTGCCGACTAATGATTAATGGCAGCGCAAGGGCGACTAGAGCGAGGAGCGCCAGGGAAACGATTGTGCGAGAGCGCATTCGACGGAATCTCCTTATTACAACGAATACGCAAGCAGCAGCAACTCCTCCTGCCCATCCGCTACTTCCTCGTGCGCGATAGTGAGCGCTGCGACTCTTGTCCGGGAGAACATTTTTCTACACGCTTTCCGCGTCGAACATGAGGTAGTCTTCTTATCAAAGCAGGAGTTCGGCCCTTCTAGTTGGGCGAATTTTTCGTGGCCGATACTCACGGATCGAGACTGTCTGACCCGCAAATTGTAGCACGTCTCAGTCGGTTCGAGCCTGCTCGGGCGATAGGTGCGCGATCCTTTGGGAGCTGGGAATACATTGGAAGGTATTGTCAGCTTAACGTTGAAAGATGTAACAAGAGTTGTTCATGCGACATACTCCATGGATGCACTCCAATTCTCTCTACCATCGCCATCGTTTCTCTGCCGAGATCATCAGTCACTGCGTTTGGTTGTATTTTCGCTTCGCGCTGAGTTTCCGCGACGTCGAAGAAATGTTAGCCATGCGCGGCGTCTAGGTGAGCTATGAAACCGTACGAGAATGGTGCCTTAGATTCGGCCAGACCTATGCCAACGGCCTGCGACGCAAATCTCCTCGTCCATTCGACCAGTGGCACCTCGACGAAGTGCTCCTCAAGATCAACGGTCGCCTCCATTATTTATGGCGTGCGGTAGATCAGGATGGCGATGTCTTGGATATTCTCGTCCAAAGTAAGAGCGATAAGAAGGCAGCCAAGAAATTCTTCCGCAAGCTGTTAGGGATTGAGCTATATCCCGCGTGCGATCATTACAGACAAACTGAGGAGCTACGGGGCGGCGAAGGCTGAAGTGTTGCCCAGTGTCGAGCACTGCCGGGAAACGTGGCAGAACAATCGCGCCGAGAATTCGCATCAGCCGACCAGACTCCGGGAGCGTGTGATGAGGCGATTCAAGTCAGCCGCCACGCGCAACGTTTTCTCTCGGCCTTCGGCATCATTATTTCACACTTCCGCATGGGGAGACATCAGTATAGTGCTCATGGTTATCGGGAAGTGAGGAAGTCGCGCTTCGCAGTATGGCAAGAAGTAGTTGGTCTTGGGGCAATCGTCAGTTGACCAGTGGACGAAAGTGGGATTCGTCTTGTTTGAGTGCCGAATTGTGTTTCCTCTTGAGTTAAGTTGACAATACCGTCAAACGGCTTGGGAATGTAATGACCGTCCGTCCGTCCGTCCGTCCGTCCGCCCGCCCGCCCGCCTTGACCACTTGAAGGGGACTTAGTGAGAAATTGTGGAGCGGGCGACGGGAATCGAACCCGTATTACCAACTTGGGAATCAAAAGTTTCGATCCTTTATTTTCAAGACTTACAAAATCGCTCAGAAAAAATGTACGTGCATGCGCTGCATGTCGTGCATGCGTTGCCTGATTTGCGTGTCGCTGGGGGACGTTTGGGGGACGGTGTGTCAGGGTCTGATGGAACAGAGCACTCTTCTGGATCAAGCAAATGGCTCGTCGGGATGAGGTGAGTCAAGGACGTAGTCGCTCCTCGAATTAGCTCGATCATTATCCATACCAGATTGCGCTCACCACCATCCCGAGTGTGCTCTCTTAGCTCAGAAATTCGGGACTCCTGCGCACACTGGTCACTGTAAAAGACTTATAGTCACGCTAAAATGCGTTCGGCTAATAATGGCCACTCATTTTTTCGAGCGTTTCAAGAAATGCGGAGTCGCAGTGCAGTCATCCGTTCAAACCTGAGTACGGCAATCTAGCTCTCTGTCTTGATAACCTGACGACGTACGGTCACGTGGCAAACTACGGTCACCACAAGCAATATCGTCGGACCGTCAATTGACTGATCTCAGAGCCTCCCACACAGTTTAGCCGATGTAACTCCGATCTTACTTTCAGTTCGCCCAGCACTCAGAGGTGGCAAGGCACTTGCAATGTCAACGAATGACATCCGAGCAGAGCTTTAAGAGGTAACAATGCCAACGCGCATTACACAAATTGAGAGCCCAACAAACGAGACCTCAGCGCTAAACGATATTGTAGGGAACGGTGATCAGCCTGACAGTTCTCATCCTGAGAGCGTCACGAGAGACCCGGGCACCGTGCCGACAGTGTTCAAGGTTGAAGGTACGCTCCATCTACAAGACGCCGAGTTGCTGGAGAAGATTTGCCGGGATGTCGGTAATCAAACCAAGCGGCCCGTGACTCTCGAACTTGACGGACTCAGCTACCTCGACAGTGACAGCGCGGCTGTGCTCTGCCGCATGAAGCGAGAGCAGAACGTAAGCCTTGAAGGACTGCACCTCTTCATAGAGAAGCTGGTTGAACTAACGGAAGAATGCGAAAAGGCAACGAAGTACCTGCCGAAACCCGAGCTACCACTCGAGTAAGTTGAGCGAGCTCGCCTGCAGATCACACTCGCGACTATTCAGGGAATTTAAACGAACGTTCCCTTGCGTCTGAGACGCTCAAGCTTTGGCAGTGAGCACCGCCAAGTCACCTACGCGCTCTTCCTGGTAAGGTTGGGACATCTGCACGTTGTAATGATCCATCAACCAGAGTTCGGGAATGATTTCAGCCACCAGCTTGCCGTCATCGAACACTCTCACCATAGAGCTTTCGGAAACCACGATGGCCACAGCGTCTGTAACTTGAGAGACAGAAGCTCCGGCGAGATGCCGGCTTGCCATGCCAAATGGTAACACCACGTCCGAGGCCATGGCATCGAGATAGCGGCAAGCTGACAGCACAATTCCCTGGTCTGAGACTACGAATGCGCCGTCAAGCTGTGCGAGTTCCTTAATGGTGCCGCGAAGGTTCGGGTCTCTGATCTGGCGCGACTGTTCGGGGTGCCCCGCTAGCGGATCGAGAATCAGCGGCCGAGAGCGCGCCAGCACTGCATCAGCGTCCCCAAATGTGAAGAGGGTTCCAATGCGGCGACCTTCGCGCCCTTCGCGCGCGATCTCGACAGCTAACTCGATCGTCGGTTCGAGATTCTTCTTGTCGCACCGACGCACTCGCTGGCAAATTGATTT
>Ga0137358_10000604_pt1 | contig 17190 bp, 23 predicted proteins | sample Mad1_20_16metaG_FD_105551 | JGI IMG/M metagenome (GOLD analysis project Ga0137358, IMG submission 105551) | Vadose zone soil microbial communities from Angelo Coast Range Reserve, California, USA - Mad1_20_16 metaG | ecosystem: Environmental > Terrestrial > Soil > Vadose zone | place: USA... | reverse complement strand
TAGATGAAATCGACCCGTTGGCCTACGATGCCGATCCTCCATGTTAAACCCCGACATACGCGCGCCAAAGGAAGAGAGGCTCACCTTTACGCGCTTGGAAGTCGACCCTGCCAGCGGCGTGCCCTCCCTCTTTTCTGCCTTGCCCTGCTTGGCCGCGGCTGCCTCTTCACGTACCGGTCGGAGGTGGTTCAGATCTGCATATTTGCGCCATGAGATACCGCACGCATCGCATAGTACGGGCGTCGGCAAGCCCTTTGGCGCCTTCCACCACTGCTTGGTATCACGCGTTCGACAGGCACCGCACGATGATAGCGCTTTGCTTGGCGCACGTACGATTGAACTTTCCGAATCCGAGTCGTCAGCGGGGGGCATGCTGTGTGCGGACTGTGGTGTTTTCGACATGCCAAGTAGACGCAGCCTGCTGTTCTCTTCTCCGAGTTTCGTACTGTTTTTGGAAGTTTAAAGTCAGATAGGACGGAAGAGAGGAAAGGGACAGCAACGCACTTTTTCCAGTGCCCGTAATATCGCACGACTTCATAGATCGTGCGTGTGCCAACCTCGTCGCGAACAGTGCGTAGCTCAGCGCCGTGGGTGAGAACGGCATCTTCAAATTCAGCCATCTCGTCGTCGTCCCACTCGCGGTCAGCACAGCGGGTTTCTGTGGTCTTCCACTGGTACAACGTAATACTAAAGTAAGAAAGGGTTGTGAGGAGAGAAATACAAAAGCCCACCTTTTCAGTGCGAGAGACATTGGACATGGTTACAGCCGAAAAGTCCCGACCGAGAGCGTAAGCCTCAGAGAAACGCCGAATGGCCTCAGTGAGCCAGTCGACGTTGGAACGCAGGCCCTGCTTTGCAGTTAGGCGCATCTTACGCTGCTCGACTACATGACACAGTATATAAGGGGTGTGTGACGCCGACAGAAAGGTGGACTCACGCTCGGCAACTGACGGAGAAAATTGGGCGTGAGTATACAAAGCAGGCGACTTGAGAGATGAAGCATACCCACCTTCTGAATCAGACATGTCATGCACGAGACTCAATACCTCTACGGTTGCTTCCCCACCTCGTTCTTGGATATCTCAAGTAGCCTCATGAGCCCACGAAGTGAACGGGCGGAGCTCATACCTACCTGGATCACGTGGACCATCCTTAAGGGGTGTAGACGCTTGATATTTTGTGCCGAGCCGGGTCGTAGTGCGGGGGAATATGAGGTCATCGGGATCTGGATAAGATGCGCAATCTCAACATCCATTTCCAGCCAACTGAGTAGGAACCCACCTAGGGTATCTTCTGCGACAGTGTGCAATCTGCGATAACCAATCAGATGACCACGTTAACCATGATGTCAAAAGAATCTCGGATACGGACCCAAAATATCGGAACGGCCACATCTTAAAATGGCGCACTGGAACGCTTTCCTCCTTCTCCGCCAGGGTACGGTCCTTACGTGGACGCCCACGGCCTCGCGCCGGCGGTGCATGGGACTTGGGTTTTGCGGCAGGCGGAGGCACGTGGCGCACGTCATGACCCTCCACGGCCTGCTCGTGTGCGCGCGAGCATGGCCCACACGTCCAACCATAGCCGCGCGTAGGCTTAGCGATCAGTGGTGGTTGCACACAAGCCATGTGGAAGAATGATTTACAGCGGTCGCATCGGACAGTTTCTTGTCTTGATGAGAAAAGAGGCGGGGAGGAGGTTCAGGAAATGGTGGATTGAAGAGCAGGGGACGTACGGAGGGCACCAATTGGAACATGTGTCACAGTTTCGAAGGGCGTCGGTAAGGTCAGGCACAATCTCCTTTTCAGCCACTACGTATTCGTAACGCGAAGTGAGTTCATCACGGATGCGTGGGGGGACTACAAATACGGGCGTATGATCAGGGTCATTCCTTTCTGTCGCCACAGATGAACACGTACGGTTGCGGACGTCGTTAGACTGGATGACTTCAAACTCTTTCTTGATGTACGGGTCGAAGAGACGATTGAAGTAGAATCTGTCTGGGCGCTTTTTCCAGCCTGCTAGGTCGGTGATCTTGTCACGGTGTACGACGAAGCACTTGGCACGTAGTTGGTTGATATCGCAGATCTCAGAATAGATCGCGGCAAGGAGGAGCCGTGAGTCTGCCACGGGGCGGTCGCTCACATCTGAGGGGCGGTAATACCACGCGAGGCGCACGCGCATGTACACTGGCGCAGGCTCCTTGCCTTTGCCCTTGTGCGAGGGCTGCACGTCCTCCGCAGAGAGGAACTCCATGATGCGGGCGACAGAATATGGCGTACCATCTCGAATTGACCAGCTGGGTGAACAGTAGACGTGGTCTTAATTTGCGGATGACAAATAAATGGAGGAAAAATGTGAATTAAATTGGATGAGAATCTGCAAGTGCCAACGAGGGAAAGTGGCGGATAACTACCATTGACTTTGACCGAGTCCCCATTTTTGAGAGTGATAGCAGTAGCCATGAGGCACAGGCGTTGGCGAGGTCGAGGGAGAGATCAAGTTGGGCAAAAAGGGCCAGAAATAAATTTCCAAGTGGCAAGGCGGATGGGGGTCGTCGAATTAAGGCTCCTTGGAGCTAGAATAGGTTTTTCTGGGTTGTGGAAGGTGGTAGTGGATGGGAGGTCGAGCTGGCCCAAGGATACCCCCGAGAAACTGGACCAGTGTTAGAATCCAAACTCCGACGGAGGCATGTATTGAGGACGTGTTCGATGGTTTTCTTCGTCTGGTATTTTCTGAGGGCAGGTCGACGACCTGAGGCTGATAAACAGGTAATTGTGTGTGTCGCGCTCCGCCGTAAATTTTACTTTTGTGGCTTTCTGAGGTTCCAGAGCCCGTCGTCGTCGAGGTGGCGATGTGCATGTGCTTCCTTTTTGGGACAAAATACCCACGCATTACAGCGCATCATCACATTCCATGCCGCACTCTACTGCAACTGTAACACATCCGTCTTCCCATATGAGGACGCCGAGGCCGAGGCTGCCCCATTCTATACGGATCACTTCAGGTGGCAGATATATGACGTACTTGTTGTGGTACCTGAAAGGCGTTGATAAGATGATGCGAGAGATGCAAGTACCCTCGAAAACCTCGGCAGGCGGAAGCAGTCGGTTTAGCCTGGCCCAGGCCATTTAAAAAGGCGGACCACCTGGCTCTGCTCTGCCTCGTATGATAGCACAGTCCCCCACCGGCCGGCCTCCAAGTTGTTCCCATTCTGGCACACCCATTTCCTACAGCGCAACGGCGACCGCGACGACTTCGACCAGATGGCCTTCTCAAGACATCCCTATGTCTTCCTCTTCGACTCGCAGGGAATTCCCAGTCAAAAAGCCTCTCGAACCACTTCCCCCTCGCTCTAGTCGTTCTCTTTCCCTCGATGAGCCCGACTCAGACCCTGAGGCGCCCGTCCTCCCTCCCCCTGCCACTGCCACCACCACTTACAATAAGCCGAAGAAGACGATTCGCATCGCTGGTAGCCCTGGGCTCCGTGTCTACTGGACCCGTTTTCGTCGACGCCTTGGCGCAGGCACCGCTCCCTCTACCTCGTCCCTCGTCGACAGCTCTGCACAGGGTAGCAATGACGGCTTCCGCACTGACACTCAGGAGGCGCGCCAAGGCGATGACGACGCAGAGGTTGACGAGGTCGTCGTTGACCGAAACTGGTCGGACGAGATCAAGTCCTCCATTTCGCTATCTGAGCAGGACATCTCGCTCGACAGGACTGGTGGCCGCCATCATGTCGCCGGCCCGAATACCGATCGGGATTCGGTCGCCCCCCACGCTGGCGGCTTCTGGGGCCTCTGTACGCCCCTTATCATTCTCAGGTGGCGTGTGTTCCCCGCCATCGTCGACTTTTTCTCTTCCAAATTTCCCAATCAAAAGTCGGAGCAGCATTATGTCAAGGAGAACTGGTTCATGCGTAAAGTGCGTCGCCCGTCTTGGGCTATATTCATATTTTCCGTTCTCACACGCTCTATTTTTGGTGCACGTCGTCGTCGCAGCCGCTCGCGTTGTGGTCTTCTGTATTCCTTGTCGTCAACTGGGCGGTCAACGCCGCAACAATTCCAGGGCCTGTTCTACTTATAGATAAAATATTTGTCTTTGGTGTACGTAAATGCAGTCAATATCCATATCCGCTGAGAGCAATCCTCCTTATGCTCACTGTGCTCTAGATTGCGCCTGCCTGCACTTTTCCTGTCCTTGCACTTGTCATTTATGACTGGCCACGCGACCGTCCAATCGCCTATCAGATCGTACTTTCTATCGCTATATGGTGCTGGTGCGCATTCTAACCCCGGTCGTTGCCACTTTTCTGATCCGTCGGACGGTCACGTAGGGGCATTTATGTACTTTTGTACATGTAGGAGCATCCCATGAGATTCTGAGCGTTCTGGAATCTGATGTCTGCGGTTTCTAGCTTCCTTTGTGGGCAGTATAACCCGAATTTTTCACTCTTCAGCTGTGGGAAGAGGGACTTCTTAAGCTTATTTTAGTGAGTTTCTTCGTGTTGTCTATACCAGTCCTTGCCAGGTCATAAACTCTCCGCTAGCTTTGTTTGCGCGGTACCAACGGTGGCGCTCTTTGGCTTATGCCAGAAGCGCTTGCCTGCTGTCATTTGTGCGACCATCTGGTCTTGCTTGTTTGTGACACCAGTATTCCTACATTTTCCAAGACATACTTTGCTAACCTGTGAATACTCAACCCTGTCTTTTCTTTGACCCACACCTCTTCCGGGACTTCAAGCACGAGTGCTGTTGTCCTCCCATACCGCAAAGTATGGACACGAAGTGGGTCCTCCCAGAATCTCGGCCCACGCGTTCTCTCATTACGTCTCCTTCCCATTCTCCTCAGATATTCTGGATTTTATTATATTTCAAGGATTCTTGGTTTGCGTGCACTACATGCTCGAGACCGTGTGTCGACCATTCCCCTCTCGAAATGTCGATTTTAGTTCTAAGAGACTTTCCGGACGGTTGTCGTGGCTGGCAGTCCGAACGCAGGCTGTATGTCCTACGCGATCAGCTTAAGGTACAGTTCCGCGCTACACAAAAGGCGCAAGTCAATGAGCGCAAGGCGGCAGATTCAAAACGCCGCTTGACATCGTTAGTTGCAATTACATGAAACGTCGCTCCGTTTCTCTGACGAAATTTCCATCCACTGCAGATATGTCTTTCATGATAAGTTTTCTTAGCTGCGGGTTGGGTGGCGAGTCTTGACTGACAACGTTGATGTGGCGTGGTTACACAGGTCCGCGTGCCACTCAATACTGCTCGTGAGTGACCCAATTTTTCTTATTCTGGAACTGCGATCGTTTATACATGGGTATAATGTGCAGTGCTCGCAGTACAGAACATGGAGGCTTCTGGTATCGTCCCACGTGCGCAAGAAATCGAGTTCAAGGCCCTGGAAGGAAGCTTGAGCATGATGTCCAAAGGTGAGCACAAATTCACACGTATATCTTGTCTGATGCCGAACTGTTTACCAGTTCTCAATGATGTCCTGGATTTGTACGTTTCCCCATCGTCTTTTCACTCTAACGTGGCCGTTTGGTGAAACCGAATTCTGCTCGTCACGGGATAGTAATCGGATGGATAGTGGCCGATTCGAGTCCGTGTCCAGGCCATACTCCTTCCATCAAGTCATGCGTGGTTTATTCGTCCCACTACGTCTCGCAACAGATGCGCGCCAACTTGAACTTGTGACCGACCTTGACCCGTGCATCGATAAGGTCCGTTTTGTCTTACCTGTATGCCTTCTCTTCCTCCCTTTCTAGCAACTCGACAAACTCGACTTGTGGCTTGTAGTTTTCCTTCATCCTCGTCCACTACGATCGCAAGGCCGAGGTGTTTAACTGCAGAAATTTAGGTTGCACGGGATGCCGTGTATGTATCGCGGGGACTCGATCCTGAGAAAGCTCCGGAACAGGACGGCGATGGACTCGTTGTAGGCGATGAGACGCGGTTGATGCAGATCATCACAAATCTGGCAAGTAACGCTTGCAAGTTCACACCCCCAGGTGGTCTGCTACGAATCGCAACGCGCCTAATTTTGCCGGCATGCTCTCATCGCAGCTTGTCTGCGGAAATTGGCACGAGGGAAGGGGGGAGCACCGAGAAGACTGAGAGAGAAGATGAGGAAATGAGTGACGCACCTAGGCTCTCCGCGCACTCTCTTGATAGACATAATCGGTCGCACGCGCCTCAGAGAGATTGGATTGTCGTCAGAATTGAGGTGACGGATACCGGGTGTGGGATCCCACCCAAGGAAATGCTTCAATCCAAGCTTTTCTGTGCGCTCAGCCCCCATACCTTTCCATGCGTTATGCTGACTTGCTTCGTACATACAGCTGCATTCAATCAGACAGAGCAAGGCAAGCAGCAGGGCGGGAAGGGAACTGGTCTGGGCCTTGCTCTTGTCAGGCAGATAGTCAAGCGTAGTGGCGGGCGGTTAGGTGTCAGCTCGCGTGTGGGAAATGGGTCCACGTTTTGGGTTGAGCTTCGTACGTCTAGCTCATACTCATACTTTTTCCTTGCTTTTTATTCAATGTCCTTATCGCAGCGCTCGGAATCGGTTCTCAAGCGATTGTGTCGCGGACTCCTGCCATACCCTCCTTAGGTGATGAGGAGCTGCCAAATGGGAGTAGCCATCTCCCGATGGGTCTTGTGAACACCATTCCTAGCGAATTGCCCGTCACCCCTCCTTTGATCATCGAGACGGCGCCATTAAAAGCAGCAGCTCTATCTCGCCGGTGTAGTGGCAGTGGCAGTGGCGCATTTTCCTCCTCAGGGTCGCAACGCAGTACATCTGCAATGCATACCCTGATGGAACAGGGTGGATTGGTCGAAATCGGGCCCAAGGCAGATAGGTCACCCTCGGTAATTACACGCACCATCGGGGACACTCTAGCGCTCGCCACGACTCCTGAGAGGGAGGCAGAGAACCCAACCGATTCGTTGATACTGCCATCTCCACTGGCGTTGATACCTCCACCGCTACCATCTCCTGTATCTCCTGTCTCGCCTACTCTGGAAGTTCCGGGAACACCCTGCCGGACTCCATCTACATCGGAAATGCCCAAAACTCTTACGATTTCTGCAACGTCTCAATGTCCATCTCCGGCGTTGACGAACTCGAATGACGCTCCGATCTCTCATTCCCGGCCACCACAACCACAACCATCGCCAAGTAGGCCAGGGGTCCCCTCCACAACGGTCCGGCCGGGCCTGCGAGTGCTTGTGGTGGACGATGACGCGCTGACGCGGACGATGATGACCCGGTTGCTTACTCGGCTCGGCTGTAAGGTATCAACTGCAGAGAATGGCGAGGTTGCGTTAGAGATGGTGCTTGGCGGTTATGAGGGACGTTTCGCGGTCGTCTTTCTGGACAATCAGATGCCAGTTATGAGCGGCCTATCTATGGTGGCGAAACTGAGAGAGGCAGGGCGAAAGGATTTCGTGGTTGGAGTCACGGGGAATGCCTTGCTCTCGGACCAGGAAGAGTACCTCGAAGCGGGCGTGGACAGGTATGTGCTTTATCTCTACTTCTATTGTTTTCCTTGTGCCCTTTGAGTGAATGGGTTGATCGATTTCTTTAGGGTATTGATTAAGCCTGTTAAAGCGCGCAGCTTGAGAAGTATGCTTGCGCTCGCCGGCGAGCGACTAGCCGCGAGCGCAGCTGAAAATGAAGAATCACCATGACCTTGTGACCCTTTCCCCAAGCTCAGAGTTCTTGTATTCGTAAACCGTCCTTCTTCTCTGATTCACGACCTTTACCATCACCTTCACAAGTCATCTCTCGCATAAACGCCACTCTCATCTTTATCCTTATTTTTCTTGTTCCTCAGCAATGACTGCGTCCCATCACGCGCGATCTAACACCCGATACACGACCGTAGCTTTCTTGTGCATGGGCATTAAGACACTCTTTCTTTGGGTCGACTTTTATTTTTATTTTTATGTCTATGGGTTTTAGTCTTGCATCGGGAGGGTCCCCTGCATGGAAACAAACAATGTTGTACAATAAACGGGCGCCAAATTCAATCAATTCAATTTTGTAGTATATCATGTCATCTTGATCTCTCCTCTCCCCTGCTCTTGTTTTGTCAATGAGCCGGGTAACGCTCATCGTCGCTGCAACGACTCACAATGGGATCGGACAGGCAGGCAAGCTGCCTTGGCGTCTGCCGCGGGAAATGCAATACTTTGCGCGAGTGACGACTGGACAGGTTGAAGCGCAAAGAGGCAAAGGCAAAAAAAATGCGGTCGTAATGGGCCGCGCGACTTGGGAGAGCATTCCACGTCGTTTTCGCCCGCTACCGGGGCGAATCAACTTTGTCGTATCTCGGCAGGCAGAGTACGATCTGTGCGTGGGCGGGTCCCTTCTTCATAGGGTTGGACTGACGGGTGCGGATAAGCAGGGGATTGACGAGTGCGGGTACGGATAAGGCTGCGGACAAGAAGAAAGACGGCCATGACCACGACAGTGCGTCCCACACGGCGCTGGCAGTTCTGGCGTCCGGCCTCGACACCGCGCTCGAAGGCGCGCATGCTGCCGACGTGGACCGCGTCTTCGTGATTGGCGGCGCACAACTCTACGCCGCGGCACTGCCACTTGCGGAGCGTGTCCTCCTCACACGGATCATCGAACCCTCGTTTGAAGAATGTGATGTCTTCATGCCTGATTTTATCGGCGGGACCGGGGGAGGGAAATGGTCGCGAGCGCCGCACGAGGCGCTTTGTGCGTGGGCGGGGTTTGAGGTTCCGAGGGGCGTGGAGGAGGAGCGAGGGGTGAAGTATGAATATGAGATGTGGATTAGGACGGATGTGGAAGAGTTTGGCAGGGACACGAGGCTGGTCGGACAGGACTGAATAGGCACCAATGATGCAGGCTTACCCTCGCTCTCTACACGCACTCTCTCCGCCTCTCTCACATCCACTTCCCATCATGTCCCACTCTCGCACTCCCTCAGATACTGAGGAGAAACACTTCTCTCAGACTCCCCTGTCCAGGGAAAGCGCTGGCGATACGCCTGCAGCAGACAATTTATGCCCTAATCTCGACGATGAGGTCAGCGCTGCACGCGGCGCTGGTGTGTTTGCTTCTCTCTTGCCTCACACACGCTCCTGTTGTGTTTATCCCATGTCCTACGCAGATCTTGCTATACCACAGAAGCGGGAACGCGAGGTATCCCTCGAGGCCGCAACCCCACATCCTGATGATATCGTGCGTAAACCGGACCATCTTGCCCCCCCTTTGTCGCAGCCGTCTGACCTCAAGGATAGAAACTTGAGACTACTCTCCATGACAATCGCTCGCAGTCCCCTGTGAAGAAGAGCCGCGCGCTGTCCACGCCCGCGGAGGTTGACGAAAATGACAATGACGAAGAAGAGTCTGTTGATGCGTTGGAGCATCATGTCCCAACTCCCTCGCCACACCCCTCGCCACCACATGGGATGGGAACTCGTCAACTATCCCAAGAAGCTGATGATGGTGGCCTGCGTAATGGCCAACAGGACAGTGCTCACGCCGCCCCAGCACCTGTAGCACCCGTGGCGCCTGACAATGCTGTAACCCCAGATGCGCAAGCCCAAATAGGGACATCATCCCTGGCACCTGCTGCCACGATCTCAGAAATGCAGAATCAAACTGACATCGTAGAAATCTCCGCTCCGGCAGAGGTTGCTGCCAAAGCCCCAAGAGAGGAAACAGCCGCCACTGCCAGTGTTTCAGTGGAGCATGCTGCTGCGCCTTCGCCGGCCGCCGCCGTTCCCACTGCGACTGAGGAAGTCCAAGTCCCAGCCGCAGCCTCGGCTATGCCCATACCGCAATCCGAGGTTCAATGCACGCCGAAAATTGACAACCAAACGAGCTCCGTCCCCGTTGCCGAGGCACGTGCTGATTCCAATCCTCGGGAGATCAAGCGTCCTACCCCGCCAGTGTCCGAAGGTGACTGCGCAACAAAGCGTCCTCGTGAGGATGAGGACGGCGACCTGGATCCCAACCCTCGTGAAGCGAAACGTGCATCCCCACCACCTGAAAAAGAAAAGGAGAAAGAGAAAGAGAAAGAGAAAAAGGAGAGACCGGCGAGGAAGAAGAGCGTGGCAGATGCCCACGCGCAAAGCTCGCCGGTATCCCCTAGAGCTACTCCTGCAAATGCCTTTGTGCGTTGTCTATGTCGCTGTCTCTTTCAAGTTATTGGTATGCTAAGTGTGTTCATAGGGCGGTGGCTTCCTTGCATATGCATCCGTGGCGTCACCCCTCGCGGCTGTAAAAGGCCCTAGCCTTTTTGGCTCTTCGTCAACCCTCACCAAGAGCTCCACCGTTGTAACCACAACTACAATGCCACCAACAACCTTCAATGCTGTACCCGTGTTAACCACAACTGCCTCTCTTCCTAACTCTCCACCGAAGACAGCGCCCAGCTCTCCAGTGCAACGCGCTGCGAGCCCAACTCCCGCCAAACGCACCGGATTTGAAGCTTTCGCCGCAGCCGCATCGCCGTTCGTGTCGGCCGCGGCGCGTACCCGCTCCCCTGTTCGCCGCTCTGGTTCCCCAGGTCCTGGAGGCGGGGGACGGTCGAACCCATTTGCCGTATATGCAACGGGTGGCGCTCAGGGCCTATTCGGCGCCAGCGGTGCTCCGGCGGCGAAGCGTGCTCGTGGAGATAGCGAGAGCATCGCTCCCGGTGAAGGTAATGATAACGGTTTGCGTGAAGTCGGCGTGGGGACAGAAAAGACGTTCGGGGAACGGTTAAGAGCCGGTTCAGGCTCAGGTGGTGACGAAGAAGAAGAGGCCGACGGAGGGACCAGTGTCTGGGGAGAGCAAGTCACGGGTGGGAGATGGAGTGAACAGGAGGGTAAGTGCAATTTGTCGTGTTTTAAGCTGGAGAGCGACCCGAGAGTTTATTCTTTCTTTACTTGTTCAGTGATGACGGGCGAGGAAGAGGACGAGACAATCCATAGCGTGCGGGGGAAGTTGTTCGTGCTTAGCGAGCAGAACCAATGGAAGGAACGTGGGACAGGCTTACTGCGCCTCAATAGGCGGAAAGTGGACCATAGCGGTGCGCGGATTGGTGGGTCGTCTCATATTTCCACATTTTTTGGTAATTTTTCATGTTGACTCTTCGACCTTCTCCCCACCTCTTTTTCACGTGAAAGTAATGCGGAAGGATGCCGTGTACGCGGTATTGTTAAATGTAACACTGTTCCGGGGCATGAGCTGCAGTATCGCTCAGGACCCGCGGTACCTGCGCTTTAGCGTGTTGGCACCCAGTGGGACGATACATTATAATTTACGGGTGCGTTTCCTTTTCTTGCTCGAGGTTCAGTCCCTGATGGCCTATCTCTTGGTGGGCTTCAGGTGGGAAGCGCACAGGCGGCTTGCGATCTTCTCAAAGTGATCAATGACAATATCCCCCAAGCATAAACCATTGCATTCATCCACTATTTTCCTTATAATTTTTCCGCTCTGCCTTTTTATTGCGGGTGGACTGGCTTCCACGACGGTAAGCGTGATGATTCTATTTAATGCCACCACCCTTAGGATACACGCCTGCCATCGGGGGGCCACCTATCACCCAGCACATCCCAGAATCATGCAGAAGATAGAGTAGAACGCTGTGTCAATTTAAAAAACCGCCTGTACCATACTTACACTGTTTTTGTTTTCCTTTTTATTGCCGTGCCTTGTCGAACAAAGGGTACTGGGACAACTGCTGTCTTCGTCGTTTCGCTTGGCATATACACAAATGCACTCCACCCTGACCCTGGAAATGTTTCTCCCCCTTCAACACATGCGACCCAAGCCCGAGGGAGTCACCAGTGGTTTCGCGCCTGTGACCCGCACATATTTAAGAGATACGTGCAGCTGCGATACGTTATATGTCTAGAAGACCTGGAAGCGCAAATGGTGGTCGTTGGACGTCACTGTGTGCCTACTGTACCCCACTGCGGCGGCCGGTACCTACCCAGTCGGTCTGATTATCGTATCATAACAAAGTCGGTTTTTTGATTGTAATGGTCACACACCATGTTTCAGGTCCAACTCTCCAGCAGTTCCAAGTTGCACCGAAGTTGATTCCGCACAAAATTAACAAATGACTTGTAAGAAGGGGACTGTAGAATGTGAGAACAGCTGGGCAGCGGATCACTCGCTTCCGACTCGCGTTTATGCGATCACTGCGGCGTAAGGCTCGGCCGTGTCCGAGTCCCAGGCCACGAGACTGCCACGAGGTGATGAAAGACTGAACATTGACATGGACCTGCTCAGGGCTTTACGCCTGAGAGCGCGGCGCAGAATCTCCGTTATGCTGAGTGGGCTTTTTCCCATTCGATGCTCTTTCGAAAATGCAGCTCGTGCTTGGGACACCCCGGATGCGTAGTATTGTATCCTCAGTGGGGATTCGTAGTTGGTTCCAAACTGAAGATCATCCGACGACGTCGTGTTAGTGCAGTATCCGACCGATTTGGCACGATTAGTAAAGCCGCATTGAAGCTTGAGGTCTGGGCCTCCTTTCCTTGTCCCAGCCTCATGTGCTGGACTGGTATCTCCTTTACGGCAATTTGTCGGAGTGTGATTAACACCGGGTTAGGTTCGAGTACGTTAGCGCCTACAATCCAACCCCGACTCGGATATGAGTCGGATGTCATGATGACATTTTCCTTGCGCCCAACCTACAGGAACGCCCAGAGGCTGTGTCAAGTCGATGCTGTATAAAACTGGGCCTCCCTGGACTAGGGTTCTATCGCCCTGGGCTACTGCTTCAAGGAAATGCGCCTTCTTCGCCCTCTCATTGTCTTGTTCGCCAACCAAGCATTCCTCACCCTCGCTGGGACGCATAAACCCTTTGTGATACAAAAGCAGACCACACCCAATGTGCATTTTGGGGTCTCCCACATCGGTGGTGCCCCTGCAGAAGTACATCTTGATAATGCAACCTTCACTGGGATTCGCATAGGTCAAACAGCTCGGTTCCTGGGCATCCCGTTTGCACAACCTCCGTAAGCCCAGTTGCCATCCGTTCTTATCGTCAATGCGTTAACAAACACCTGTCTAGCACGGGAAACCGACGCCTGCGCATTCCAGAGCCCCTTCCGCCCTATGAAGGTACCTATGATGCTCATAAGTTTGGGCCATCATGCCCGCAGCAGCGCCTAGTGATACCTCAAGGGTTGCCGGTGGACAAACGTTTAGAAAAGGATATCACTGACATCGTGGCCATGCTGTATGAGGATGTGACCGAAGACAGCGAGGATTGTAAGGGTTCTAGCATTCTGTACGTCTTGCGCTGAGCACCTTTCCACCGCAAGGCTTGACGATCAACGTTTTTGCACCTGAGGGTGCCACAGAGGCGTCAAACCTCCCTGTCGTTGTCGTAAGCACGATGCTAAGAGTGGCAGTATAAATGGCATTCGCTCACGATGGGATCGCGTAGTGGATTTTTGGTGGTGGCTTCGAAATCGGTGGAACTGCCATGTACGTGCTGCCGTTAGCATGCGGTTGGTTTGACAATTCTTATTCATTATGATGCCTTGGGAAAGTTACGACGGCGCGATTATCGTCGGTCGCTCTATTGAAATGAAGGAGCCGATTATTTTTGTCAGCATGAACTACCGGTAAGTTGACCATCGTGTCATAGTCACTCGTTGAGGAGACCTACACCCACTAGCGTTTCTGGTAAGTTATGTTTCCTTCTTACCACTTGGCACCCTCGCTGGAATTTGCCTCGTAGCATTTGGCTTCTTACCTGGGAAAGAAGTCAGGAACGCGAAGATAGGAAATCTCGGCCTACAAGATCGTGAGTTCAAGTTGCCTGTCTTCCGACAGGCCATGACACTCATCCTCTTGAAAAGAACGCCTTGCCTTAAAATGGATCCAGAAGTATATCTCAGCATTTGGCGGTGATCCTTCTAAAGTCACCATGTCAGTCCAATTTTCTGTCGCTCTTCGGGCACGTGCTTATTTTTTTTGGCAGCTGGGGAGAGAGCGCAGGTGCTATTTCCGTAGCTCTTCACATGCTGGTGAATAAGGGCGATCAGGAGGGCCTATTCCGAGGAGCGATCATGCAGTCGGGTGGCCCCATTCCTGTGGGAGACATCGAACATGGCCAGCAATACTATGACGATCTTGTCAAGAATGCCGCCTGCGACAACAGTCCCGATACTCTGGAGTGTCTTCGTAATGTCCCATATGAAAGGTTTAAGTATGCCATGGATGTCTCGCCGGATTTCTTCGCGTACCAGGTGAAGCAGATGTCATACGAGTGGTAATTGGTCGAGGACTGACTGGATTTGTAGGGACTTGCGCTGGCTTGGCTTCCTCGTGTCGATGGAACCTTCTTGACTGAGCCACCGCAATATGCTGTTTTGCGTGGCCATGTGTCAAATGTACCTATGCTCGCAGGCAAGAGGCTGTCGTACGTCATAGTTCGGCAAATGCTTACCCCACTGCAGGCAATTGTGACGACGAGGGTTCACTCTTCTCATTGTCGTCTCTAAATGTCACGTAGGTTTGACGGGTGCTCGTTTGTCAGCGGCAGTTGCTAAAGGACGCGGCAGCACGACGGCGGAGGTGGGACAGTACTTTAGATCCTTCATGTTGCCTTCCGCTCCCCAAACCCATGTGGACCTTCTCCTGCAGTACTACCCCGAAGACGCCACAACTGGGTGCCCCTTCGATACGGGGCACATGAACAAGCTTGGTAGGCCTTCTTTCATTTCCCCATTTGGTCTATGTTAACGTTCCATGGCTAGGCCCACAATATAAACGAATTGCAGCAATCCAAGGCGATATCGTATTTCATAGCCCACGCCGGTTCCTCTTGAAATATCAGGCTGACAAGCAGAATTCCTGGGCCTTCAGTATGTCCAACCTTACCCAGCTCTATTTATACTCACTGAATCACCTGTAGTTCATAAGCGCGGCAAACTAACGCCCTTCATCGGCGCGGTGGGCTTTGCCATATATCCTTCATCCATTTACGACTCACAGTATAATTTTCTTACTTTAGGCCCACGGGACGGACCTCCTGAACTCGTTTGGTCGCAAGGAACTGACAGACTATATCATCTACTTCACGCGAAATTTGGATCCGAACGGCAACCTAGTAGAGGTCAGTTGGCCGAAGTACGATTTACGAAATCCCAAGGCACTCGTTTTTAAGGATGACCCAATCTTTCGGACGGCCGTAGAAGACGATAACTATCGCATCGACCCTCTGGAATTTGTCGCGAATTTGTCCTTGTTACATCCCATCTAGGATGGCTGTTGTCTGAGTATATTCGCTGTGACGTACGTATTTAAAATAGCCAAGAATGGCTGTAATAAACAGGAGACATTTCACCGCAATGACAACAGTCCACATGGCAAGAGTCTGTCATATGCTGTAATCTAGTCCGAGCCTGTCCAGCTTCTACAAGAGCATTTCAATTGCCAGTTATGATTAGGCCATGGTGTCTGATGTTCAAGGCGCTCTACTATATCCCAGTAGTCCCTGGCGGTGTTAGGACGTCGCGTGCGGTCCACGGCCGAATTACCTCGACGCTGGCGCACTTGGCCACAAGCCTGTATTTGTGAATTAGATGATTGTACTCGCGTTGTGTCATGTTGCGGTTGTCATGTGATTCATGCATCCCCATTGCTTAAGCCTCGCCTCTGGCTTCCTCATCCCCATCGAATCCTAGTTCCCCTCTTGTGTTTTGCAAAGACATCAGCGTCTGCGTTCCCGAGTACCTTTGTCACATCATGTTCCACATCGCACCCGAACCGAACCGTCACGCATCCAGCATTCTCACCGACGCCGCTAAGTCTCACTTTACACGCTTCCCGTCCTTTACCGAGTCTCTCTTCAGGGACCATATACTCTTATACTCCGCCACTTCCCTTCAGCGGTGACTCTATCGGCACCGAGGCTGATCTCGTTGCTGAGCTCTGCGATCCCGACTGGAAACGTGACTACGCCTTGTAGATCATACACACTCAGCAAGGTGCGCCAATGACAGGGTGTCCTCAATCACATTGGTGCCCGCTACTTAGCTCCCGATCTGATACCTGCTCCCCTCGCCCTAAGATCTGCTATACTGTCGTACAAGCTTTGCGAATGACCTAGCCGGGTCAGTAAATTACAATGGCTAGCTCGAGCTTGCTGCTGACATGGAGGACAAATTCAAGTACCATATGTACTTGATCCAGATAAAGCTCCACTGCCTGGACCGGCTTTCACATCTTCGAGGCCCAAATCTAAGTGGAGAACTTTAACAAGTTCGCACTCAATATAGTTGATTCCGAAGATGGGCCCATCTTCGGCATCAACTACGTCGAGTACCAGCGTATACCAACACCGCCCAGCAGCAAGAAACGCGGACAAACCAGGACACAGGCTTGAGATGCGTGACGACAACGGAGTCTATTTTGAACACTCCCTGCATCTCCGCCTGGATCTGCCCCGAGGCTGCTCTGATGATTGTTTGTCCACTGGGCATTCAGGTCTATACCGCCACTGGAATATGAATGAACATGCGCCGGGTCCAATCTTTTCGAGATCAACACGTGACATACTAATGTCATTACCAGTAACCATAGGCACTTAACAAGACTTCAGGTATTTCGAAGCTACAGGGTGATAAGACGGGACGAGAGAGACCCGCAACAAATACGAGACAAAAAGTGACACGGAAATGTAAAAGTCATTCATCGTCGGAGCTCTGGTCCTGTAGGAACGCCATGATACTGCGCCGGGCGTTATTCTGAAGGAATCAGAATTGATGGAGAAGGATCGAGTTGTAACTCACCATCTTGGGCGGCTCATGATCAGCAAATTCACTCTCACTTCCAGGGCCTGAACTATCGTTAGCGTTGTCGGCGTTGCTGCCCCTCCTCTTGGCGAGACGGCCGCTAGTGCCCCCAGTTTTGAAAGGTTTACCTGATACGATTGCCCTCTCGAATTTCTGTACATCGTCTGGAAGATAAAGGGTATTCATAACCTTGTGTGCCTTGGGAGAGGGCCTAATCACGCACCTAACTCCTGTGCGAGCTCTCGTTGAGCGCGAATCTCCCGTGCTTGTTCCATACTCAAACGCCCCACCATACCAAGGTCACTGAGTATTTTGCGGATGTGCGCAATCTGTGCATTAGCGTTCAGGCCGTCTAGCTCTCGTGTCCACTGTTTTCTCACGCCGCATGCAACGACGAGGG
>Ga0137358_10000602_pt1 | contig 17201 bp, 13 predicted proteins | sample Mad1_20_16metaG_FD_105551 | JGI IMG/M metagenome (GOLD analysis project Ga0137358, IMG submission 105551) | Vadose zone soil microbial communities from Angelo Coast Range Reserve, California, USA - Mad1_20_16 metaG | ecosystem: Environmental > Terrestrial > Soil > Vadose zone | place: USA... | reverse complement strand
CCCACTGGCCCACTGGAACGATCATGCCGGAAGACTCCGGCACCGGCGACGGTTCCGCCGCTGAGCCACACATAGCCTGATGGTATGGCTCCCTCCGCAACAGGGGGTGCCGCTTCTGACACGACCGCAACGCTGGACACAAAGACGGTAGCAACGAGAGTCAGAAATAACTTGTGCATGGCCCTACTCCTTAGATTTCTTAAAACAGATTTCTTAAAACAGCGATCGAATTTGGTAATTGCGGACGTCGCGGCGAGTCTTGACGGTTTTGATGCAATGTTATTCCTTTACAATAGGTGACCTGACGCAGCGTACTATCAGCGCTCACCTCATCGCCGTGTCGGCCGTGTCTTACCTCAGCGACCGCTCCGGTGGGATTTGCATGGAACGTGCTGATTCAAGGCCAGGATCGCGAAGCAGCATTTCGCGCGTTCGAAGCTGTGACGCTTTGGGCCGTGCGCCGCGGGCTGCCGATGCAAGAACACTGCGGGGGGGGTGCGCTATTGCCTGCGCGACGCCGCGCAAGTGTTCAGTGGCGCCGATCGCGAGACCCACTACCGAGGAGCTCGAGATGAGATCGTAGGGAACTCCGCGAAGATGCCCACGTTCGTCAGGCTACTGGCAGAATCTACTGCCACAAACGTGGAGACGAGGGGTTCTGAGGGAAAAACTAGTTCCCAATTTTTCAGTAACTTCTCGATTTCAAGGATTCCGTCCATGGGTTCGACAAAATCGCAGGATGCGATTTTGGACGCGCGCAGCGCGCCCGCAGGGCGAGGGCCAGGATGGCCCGAGTCACAACCCGGCGCAGCGCCGGGTTGGACGTTGCCGCGGAGCGACAACGGTCCGGAGCGAAGCGGAGGACGAGCGGCGTCCGCCGCGAGCAATCCCACCCTCTCCGCCACATCTGAAAAACAAAAGGGGCCTCGCGCCCCTTTTGGTTTTTATGGCGGATCGAAGAGGCGGGGTTCGAGAATGAGCAGAACCGATTATAGCGTGTGCATGCAAGAGACCGTACGACGACGCTCACCGACGGCTCTTGGCTGATTCGCCGCTCTCGATGAGCCGGGTCACAACTGCAAACAGGAGGCTCGCCGACAGTCCGCACATGAGAACACCGGCAACACTTTCTACGGGCCCGAGGAGCCGCCACACGGGTTGGAGCACGACATCTCCATAACCGACCGTCGAATAGCTGGTCGCCGAAAAGTAAAAAGCCGACTCCCAGGTGCTCAAACAGCGCCAGCGATAGAACGCCGTCCAAAGCAGAATTTCCAAGATGTGCAGGCAGATAATCAAGCTGGTGAACCGCACCACGAGTACGCCGGAACCCCAGGGGCCGAGCGCTTGCGCGCCTCTGGCAAAATGAGATTTGGCCCACTCGATGAGACCCGCCATCCCTGCACTCTGCATGCCGAGCGTGAGTATGACGAGAACGATCGCCGCACCGGCTTGGCGTAGGAACAGCATGGGCTCAAACCCTGCGCCCACGACACTCACCGATGGCTCACGGCGCCTATCAAAGTCGGTCAGAATGTAATTCGAATCCCGTCGAAAAAGGCTCGGGGCGCAGCCGGGCTTCGAAATCGGTTGTGGATTGCCGGACTAGGCCGCGGGGTTTATTGGTGAACCGGTCTAGCTTGGGTTGCTGGCCGCTCCGGTACCACCGCCAAACGCCGACTCGCCGCGCGAAGCTGCAGCTTCGTCTCGCAGACGGTACGGGGGAAGCGGTTTCTTTTTCGTTATGAATAACGCGACCCCTGCGCATGTCTCGGCCGGTCGGAACTGCGTGTACAAGTCCGGCTGACGCTGGCGGATGAATCTGCCGTCGCAACATTGAGCGCCCCCCCATAGGGGGGATACGCTCGCAGACCTTTGAGCGGCAACATTTCGCGGAGGACTGCAGAGCAGCCGACACGCAGGTGCATTCGAATGGGCAACTCTTCGCTGCCGGAGAGACGTCAATTTCTTCTGGGGTCGTACCGGCGGCAGCGTTAGGCACGCCAGGTGTCCCCGCGAGCTCGAACATCGGACGAACATTCACTTCATTCAGGACGGAACGGTGTGCCAGCGCTACGAGTTCGCGCACGTGACTCAAAGCAAACCAAGGGACCCCCACATGTGCACCAACGTCTCAAAGCCAACAGACGTGCTGAGCCGCAATGGCGGCCGCATGTCCATCACCGACTTCGCGGGTTCGGTCTAGCGTCGCAATCGCATCCTCGCTGTACTTCCGAGTCCGTAGCACTCTTAGCCTAAACCAATCGACGATAGGAGCATAGAGATGACAACCGCAACCGTAGGCGCGAAGCCAGCGAAGCAACCGAAGCCGCTGCCCGCGCCGAATAGTGACTTCTACGAGGTTTATGAAACCTTGAGCGCCGAGGAGCTCGCGACCGTGAAAAAGGTGCGCGCGTTCATGGAGACCAAAGTCGCGCCCGTCATCACGAAATTCTGGGTGGATGACGCCTTTCCCTTCGAGTTGCTGCCAGGCGTAAAAGAGCTCGGTATTGGCGGCCTTGGAATGCAGGGCTACGGCTGCGCGGGCGGAAGCGTGGCGCTGCTGGGCTTTGTGCTCATGGAGATTGCGCGCATTGACCCGTCGTTCGCGACGTTCTTTGGTGTGCACGACGGCCTGGCGATGGGCTCGATCTACATCGACGGATCGGAAGAGCAGAAGCAGAAGTGGTTGCCACCGATGGCGCGCTTGGAGAAGATCGGCTGCTTCGGCCTCACCGAGCCGCTCGTGGGTTCGGGCGCCTCCGGAGGCCTCACTACGACAGCGAAGCGCGATGGCGACAGCTGGGTCCTCAACGGCGAGAAGCGCTGGATCGGCAATGCGCCATGGTGCGACGTCTCGGTCATCTGGGCGCGCGATCTCGCCGATAATCAGGTCAAGGGGTTCATCGTCGAGAATAAGACCACCCCCGGCTTCAGCGTCGAGAAGATCCAGAACAAGATTGCGCTCAAGGTCGTCCAGAACGGCCACATCACGCTGAAAGACGTTCGGTTGCCGGAAGCGAATCGTCTCCTGGGCGGCAACTCGTTCCGCGACACCGCCAAGGTGCTGAAGATGACACGCTATGCAGTTGCCTGGATGGCGACCGGATGCGCCATGGGCGCCTACGAGACCGCACTCAAATACGCCCAAGAGCGCCTGCAATTCGGCAGGCCGATCGGCTCGTTCCAGCTGGTGCAGGACCTGCTCGCGAAGATGATCTCGAACATCACGGCTTCGCAGTGTCTGATCGTGCGCCAGGCGCAGCTGCATGCCGAAGGCAAGCTGACGGACGCCCATGCCGCGCTCGCCAAGGCATTCGCCACGTCCAAGTGTCGCGAGACCGTTGCGTGGGCCCGCGAGCTGCTGGGCGGCAACGGCATCGTCGCAGACTATAAGGCAGCGCGCTTTTTCGCGGATGCCGAGGCTCTTTACTCCTACGAAGGTACGTATCAGATCCAGAATCTCATTCTCGGCAAAGCCATCACCGGACTAAGCGCCTTCGTCTGAGGGCACTGTTCATCAGCCCGCCCACGTATACAGGAGAAGCCATGATGGATGCGCCAGCAACCGAGACACAGCCCGCAGCGACGCTGAGGCTCGCCAACGTGCTCTACGAGAAGAAGGACGGCATCGCCTACGTGACCGTCAATCGGCCCAAGGTGCTCAACGCCTTGAACACGCCGACATGGACAGACATTCGAACGGCTTTCGAGGACGCGCGAGATGACGCGGCAGTGCACGGCGTCATCCTCACGGGCACGGGCAACAAAGCGTTCATTGCGGGCGCCGACATCAGCGAACTCGCGCATGCCACTGCGCTCGATGCGGAGCGGGCCAGCCGTTTCGGGCAGGAGGTCCTCGATCTCATTGAGAACCTCGGCAAGCCCGTAATCGCGGCGGTCAATGGCTTTGCGCTCGGCGGCGGCTGCGAGACGGCGATGGCTTGCACGATCCGGATCGCAGTGGACACGGCGAAGTTCGGCCAGCCGGAAGTCACCCTCGGACTCGTTCCGGGCGGCGGCGGCACGCAACGATTGCCGCGCTTGGTGGGAAAGGGTCGCGCCCTGCAGCTCATCCTTTCCGCGGAGATGATAAGCGCGCAGGAGGCTTACCGCATTGGACTCGTCAACGAAATCGTGCCGGCAGCGGATCTGCTCACGCGTGCCGAGGCAATCTTAAGGAGAATCGCGTCGAACGCCCCCATGGCGGTAAAGTTCGCGCTCACCGCAGTGAACAAGGGACTGGAGACGAGCCAGGACGAGGGCCTGCTGCTCGAGGCATCCTATTTTGGCCTCTGCGCCGGAACGGAAGACAAGAAGGAGGGCACGTCCGCCTTCCTCGAAAAGCGCGCACCCCAGTTCCGTGGCCGCTAAAGAAATGCTCATGACGACTCAGGAGACACCGATGGCAAGCGATAACATTTTCTCCGGACTCAAAGTGGTGGACCTGGCGAGTTTCATCGCCGGCCCGAGTGCCGCTGTGATCCTGTCGGACTTCGGCGCCGACGTCATTAAAGTGGAACCACCCTCCGGAGATACCTGGAGAGTCGGGCACAAAATTCCGCCGCAGCCGCAAGCCAGCGATGCCTATCCCTGGCACTTGGCTAACCGCAACAAGCGGGGGATCACGCTCGATCTGAAATCGCCGAATGCTCGGCAGGTTCTCGAGCGCCTGGTTGAGTGGGCGGACGTGTTCATCGTCAACACACCGCATCCCGCACGTAAGCGGCTAAACCTCGAATACGACGATGTCGCGAAATGGAATCCGCGGCTGATTTACGCAGATCTCACCGGTTTCGGCGAAAAAGGGCCCGATGCCGATCTTCCAGGCTTCGACATCACCGCCTACTGGGCCCGAAGCGGCTTATTGTCCATGACGCGCGACGCCGGGGCGCCGCCGACTTGGCCGGTGGCCGGCAGCGGTGACAATGCCACCGCCGTGGGCCTGTACTCCGCGATCGTGACGGCGCTGTATCGTCGCGAGCGCACCGGCAAGGGATCCTATGTCACCACGTCGCTGCTCGCGCAAGGTGTCTGGTCGGCAAGCGTTTCGATTCAGGCTGCTCTGTGCGGAGCCAACTTCTACGGGCTGCACGACCGAATGCATCCCGCCAACGCGGCACTCAACGTGTATCGCGCGTCGGATGACACCTGGTTTGTGCTCATCGTCACACCTGACAAATTGGCCGCGGTGGCAAAAGCCATCGGTCGCGCGGATCTGCTGACAGATCCGCGATTTTCCGATCCGGCCAAACTGATGCAGAACATGCCACAGCTGGCCGAAATCCTCGACCAAGTCTTCGCTGCTCAGCCGATGACGCATTGGTACCAGGTCTTCAATGGCGTTCACGTCACATTCGGCGCCGTGCGAGGACCACAGGAAGTCACCGAGGATCCACAGCTGCGGTTGAATGACATTGTCGTGCCGCTCGACGGCGCAGGCGGCAAGCTGGGCACGACGATCAGCAGTCCGATTCAAGTGCATGGCATCACCAAGGTGCCGGCGAGGCGCGCCCCGGCGCTGGGAGAACACAATGAGGAGATCCTCAAGCAACTCGGGTTCAGCGCGAGTGAAATCGATGCATTGCACGCGAGCGGCACTGTCCCGAAGGCAAAGGAGCCGGCGCGAGCGACAGTCGGCTAGGTGGCTCGCCGACTACGAATATTGAGAGCGCCGGCGGACACTCGGGCGTTTCGGCAACGGATCACAAGGCGATGAGGTGACCATGAAGGTGGATGCGGAAATCGGAGTACTTCGGCGCGTTACGGCCGCACGCATGCCTTTGGAAGCAGCGAACCCACACGCGTTGCATTGGATTTGAATTTAATCAAAAGGAGAGCTGACTATGTCAACCACTAAGCCGATTCGCCGCGTCACGATCATCGGCACTGGCGTCATTGGCGCGAGCTGGGCGGCGCTGTACCTCGCCAAAGGCCTGGAAGTCGTGGCGACCGATATCGCGCCGAATGCAGAGGCCGCCCTGAAACAATTCGTGGAGGCGGCGTGGCCGGCCCTCAAGAGGTTGGGCCTTGCGCCTGTCGCGTCACAATCCAAATTGTCGTTCACGCCGAAAATGGAGGCCGCGGTAAGCGGTGCGGATCTCGTCCAGGAAAACGGTCCGGAGCGCCTCGACTTCAAGCAAAAGCTCTATGGGCAGCTGGATGACCTGGTGCCGGCGGAAGTGCTCATCGCGTCGAGCTCGTCCGGGCTCACGATGAGCGAGATTCAATTGGGCTGCAGATCTCATCCCGAGCGTTGCGTCATCGGCCATCCGTTCAATCCGCCCCATCTCGTTCCACTGGTCGAAATCGTTGGCGGCGCCAAGACCTCCGAAGAAACGATCGAGCGAGTCGCGGAATTCTACAAGAGCATTGGAAGGCGGACAGTTCGAGTCCGTAAGGAGATGCCGGGGCACGTCGCCAATCGTCTGCAGGCCGCCATCGCTCGGGAAGTCTACTATCTTGTTGCCGAAGGCGTCGTCAGCGCCGCCGATGTCGACACTGCGTTGTGCTGGGGACCGGGCCTGCGTTGGGGGCTCATGGGCAACATGCTCCTCAATCACCTCGGTGGCGGGAAAGGCGGCATCGAGCACTTTCTCGAGCAATTCACCCGTCCCATGACAGCCTGGTGGAAGTCTCTTGGAAATCCGGTGCTGACGCCCGAAGTGCAAAGGAAGCTCATCGACAGCGTTCATGCCGAAGTCGGGTCGCGCTCCATCGAGGAGCTGGCGGCCGAACGCGACGAAATGCTGCTCGGGCTGCTCGAGTTGCGCAGCGACGCGGAGAAAGCGCTTCGCGCGGACCGACAGGATGCCAAAGTCCGCTGATGTTCCCGGCACTTTCAGATGGTGAAAAAGCGAGCGCAAAAATGAGCGAGCCATTGGTCATTTCACAACAGCAAGACAATTCCTCGCTGCCGAAGGATCGCGGGACCAGAAGACCGCATGTCGTGATCATCGGCGGCGGCTTCGCCGGCATTGCGGCCGTCAAAGCATTGCGACATTGCGAAGCCGATGTCACGGTCATCGATCGTCGCAACCATCACATCTTCCAACCACTGTTGTACCAGGTGGCAACGGCAGTGCTCGCACCCGCCGATGTCGCCGCACCGATTCGGCAGCTGTCAGCGCGACAAAAAAACGTGTCCGTGCTGCTGGCTGAAGTCATTGGTGTCGACTTGGCATCCCGAACCGTCGAGATCAAGTATCCGGGCGCTGGAGACAAGAAGGTAGCCTTTGACTATTTGGTGGTGGCCGCGGGGGTGCAATCGAGTTATTTCGGCCATAACGAATTTGCGAAATATGCTCCTTGCCTGAAGACCATCACGGACGCGCAGGCAATACGCTCAAAAATCCTCAGGGCATATGAATTGGCCGAATTCACTGACGACGAGGACGAACGGCGGCGGCTGATGACATTCGTTCTGGTTGGGGCGGGGCCGACCGGCGTGGAATTGGCGGCATCGATCGCGCAAATGGCCAAAACTACCTTGCGCGCTAACTTTCGGCGGATCGATCCTGCCACTACGTCGATCGTTTTGCTCGATGGCGCGAAGCGCGTTCTCCCGAGCTTCGCCGAATCCTCCTCAGCAAAGGCGGCCCAACGCCTGGCCAAGCTCGGAGTGAAAGTAATCACCAACGCGATGGTCGAACACATCGATGATCAGGGCGTGACGGTCGGCGGAAAGAGGATCGATAGCGGCACGGTCTTGTGGACAGCAGGCGTCTCGCCGTCGCCGATCGTCAAGATGCTCGGCGTAGCGACCGACCGAGCTGGCCGGGCATGCGTCGGCCCATTTTTGAACGTCGCCGATTCTCGCGGGATATTCGTCGTCGGCGATGCCGCGACCTTGATACAGGACGGCCGACCGTTGCCGGGAGTGGCGCAGGTCGCAATCCAGCAAGGCCGGTACGTCGGAGGGTGGATCGCCAGAGAGCTCGGCGGCGGTAAACCGCCTCGTCCTTTCCGATACTTCGACAAGGGCAACATGGCGGTGATCGGCAAGAATTTTGCCATCATGGAGTCAGGCCGGATCAGGCTCGCAGGAATGATTCCTTGGTTCATCTGGGCGTTTATTCACATCATGTTCCTGCCGCAGCTGCAAAACCGGCGCCGCGTGCAGAACCAATGGTTCTGGAGCTATTTCACCGGCCAGCGCAGCTCGCGTTTGGTCGATGAAGCACCGCGAATTTAACCCAAACACCGGAGTCCGACATTTGAGCAAACAAACCGATAGCGTGTCAGCAGCAGCCAGAGATCAGCTGATCAGGGTCATCATCAATGGCCGCGGGGATACAAGGAGACTTCCGGTCGGCTCAATTGCCGCGCACTTCCTATCATCGAAGTGATCTAAAGAAAGTTCGCAGCTCCCTTACGTAGATTTCGGGAGCCTCGGCCGGTGCGAAATGGCCACCTTCGGGTAGCACGCTCCAATGGACTAGGTTCGCCGCACGTTCACAAGCCTTGCGCGGCAGGAGCACAATTTCCTCGGGATAAACGCCGATACCTGTAGGCACCTCGATGCGCGCCGGCGGCGCCGATCCTATGTAATTGTCGCCGGCAATTGCCCCCGTGCGGAACTCCTCGGCGTACAGTTGCATGGAGGAGGCGATGCTTTGCGTAAACCAATACAGGCAAACGTTCGTCAGCAAAAAGTCGCGTGTATAGCGCGAATAGAGATCGCCGTTGCAATCGCTCCAGCTCCGTCGTCGCTCCAACAGCCAAGCTGCGAGGCCGACGGGCGAATCGTTCAGTGCCCACGCCAAGGTCTGATGGTCTCTGGAGTGTACCGTCAGATGCGACACGACGGTCTGCCACTTTCGACGAGTCTTTTCGAGCCAGCCCGCCTCGCTTGCCGAGTAGTCTTCGCTGCATAGATTCTCAACCCCACCGACATGCCACAGCGGCGGAGTTGATAGATACACCCCGGTCATGGACGTTGCGTAGCGTCTGCCCATCTCCCAGGTGATAAAGCTTCCCCAGTCGCCGCCTGCGGCAGAAAATCGCTGGTAGCCGAGGACGTCATGCATCAATTTGTGCCAGAGGTCCGCAACTGCCGGCGCCGTGATGCCGGCTCTTGACAGCGGCGTCGATAGACCATATCCAGGCAAGGACGGCACGATGACATCGAACGCATCTACGGGGTCGCCCCCATAGCGCGCCGGGTCGGTCAATGGGCCGATCAGCTGGTGCCAATCCCAGAAAGTCCAGGGCCAGCCATGGGTAAGGATGAGGGGCATCGGAGCGGGTCCCTTGCCGCTCTCCCGGATGAAGTGTATCGGGACACCTTCCATTAGCTCGAGCCGAAAGTGCGCATAGCGGTTGATCGCAGCTTCTTGCTTGCGCCAATCAAAGGCACGTTGCCAGTACTCGAGCAAATCTTTTAGGAACGCTCCATTGGTCCCGTATTCCCATTGGGAATTCTGAATTTCAGGCGACCATCGTGTGCGCTGCAGGCGCGCCATGAGGTCATCAATGGCACTTTGTTCGACACGCAGCTGAATCGGTTGGGGGAGGTGCGGCATCGCTCAAGCGACAGTCGATTTAGAACATGTCTGACCGGCCATTTCAGGTGTCGCGCGTCCGGGCGCCAGGGCGAAGCCTTCGTAACCGTTGGCCGCGACCTCGTCGCACCGGTCGAGATACTTCTTCCAGCCGCCAATATAGGGCATGAAGGCGCGCTTCTTGCCCGCAACGTTGTCGCCCATGTACCAGCTCTTCGCGAGCGGATAGAGCGTCGCGGCGGCCGCCCTGTTGACCTCTGCAACCCACGCGTACTGTGCCTCGCACGTCGCGTCGATCGCGGTCAACTGGCGCTCGTCCATGTAGCGGATGCAATCGGCGATCCAGTCGGCGTTCTCCTCGATCGCGGCCATCATGTTGCCGAGCACCGATGGGCTGCCAGGGCCGGTGATGAGGAACATGTTGGGGAAGCCGGCGACGGCGAGTCCGAGATAGGTGCCGGGACCGTCGCTCCATCGCTCTTTCAGCGAGACGCCGGAGCGGCCGCGAATGTCGATGTTGCACAGCGCTCCGGTCATCGCATCGAAGCCGATCGCCAGCACGAGGATGTCGAAGTCGTAATCGGTGCCGCCGGCGCGGATGCCGGTCTCGGTCACCGTCTCGAGGGGCTCTTCGCGCAGATCCACCAGCGTGACGTTGTCACGATTGAAGGTCCCGAAATAGCCGCTATCGACACATGGCCGCTTGGTGAAGATCGGGTGGCCGTACGGCAGTAGCTTCTTTGCCAGCTCGGGCTTTTCAATCAACCCGCGGATTTTCTCGCGGACGAACTCTGCGGCAGTATCATTGGCCTTTTGGTCGGTCAGCAGATCGTAGAAGGTGCCGATAATACCGAGGCCGCCCCGTTCCCACCGTTCCTCGTAGAGCCGCCGGCGTTCCTCGTCGGACACGTCGTGGGCCGAACGCGGCGCGATGTCGCTCATCACCAGACCAAAGGCTGACTGGCGCTGTTGCTGATGGTATTTGTCGCGATTGTCGAACCATGCCTTGACCTTGGCCGGATCGGTCGGGCCGTTCTGCGACGGCATGCTGAAAGCTGCCGTGCGCTGGAAAACGGTGAGATGTGCGGCCTGCTCGGCGATCACCGGGATCGACTGGATACCGGAGGATCCGGTACCGATCTCGCCAACCCGCTTGCCGGTAAAATCGACGCCTCCCTTCGGCCAGAGGCTGGTGCGATAGATCTTGCCCTTGAAGTTGTCGATGCCGGGCAAGTCGATTTCCTTGGGGACCGACAGGCAGCCCGTCGCCATCACGCAATATTGGCCGGTGACATGATCGCCCTGGTTGGTAACAACGCTCCAGCGGTCCGTCTCCTCATCGAATCGCATCGCTGTAACCCGCGTGCCGAACCGGATGTCGCGCTTCAGGTCGAAACGGTCAGCGACGTGATTGGCATAGGCCTCGAGCTCCGGCTGCGAGGAATATTGCTCGGACCACTGCCAGTCCTGCTCGAGCTCCTTGGAGAAGGTGTAGGAATATTCGAGGTTCTCGACATCGACTCGGGCACCCGGATAGCGGTTCCAGTACCAGACGCCGCCGACGCCGGATCCGGCCTCATAGAGCAGAGCGGAATAGCCCTCCTTGCGAAGCTTGTAGAGCGCGTAGAGCCCGGCGAAACCGGCGCCCACGATGATCACATCATAGTCAGCCATCGCCTTGGATCTCGACGTGGAATTCGCTGCGATATTCATTGTCAACCCCGCCGCCTAGCGTCGCGCCAATGGTAGCGCATCTGGCCGCACAAGCATCCGGCATTGGCGCCGTCGCGCTCACCTGCCGATCGTGCTAGCCTCAAAATCCAGGCAATGACAGTTCTGCGTTAAGCGAGAGGGGAGAGGGGGAGCGGATGGCGGTTCAACAGAGTTGGCCGGAGGGGACAGCCGCGGCGGAGTGGCGGGCTCACTGGCCGCTGGTCATGGCCAGCAGCCTTGGCTTCACCATGATCGGGGTCGCGAACTTCTCGCTCGGCCCCTTCATGGCGCCGCTGCAGAAGGCGTTCAGCTGGTCCCGCAGCGAGATCACCTCGGGGTTCAGCATCTACGCGGTCACCTGCGTCATTTGTCAGCCGATCGTCGGGCGCATGATAGACCGTGTCGGACCTCGTCGTATCGCGCTGACGGGACTCGCGCTGACCGGCTGCGCGCTCTCACTATTTGCTGCGGCGAACGGCTCGCTGACCGACTGGCTGCTGCTCTGGCTGGTCTACTCGCTCAGCGCCCAGCTCATCCTGACGCCGGTCTGGTCCTCGGCCGTGGCAAGCGAGTTCGAGGCGGGCCGCGGTCTTGCCCTGGCGCTCACGCTGTCGGGAAGCGCGCTCTCGGGTGCCGTGGTGCCGATTGTATCGACGCTGGTGATCGACACTTTCGGCTGGCGCATGGCCTATCCGATCCTCGGCGGTGGGGCGGCGGCGGTGCTGCTATTGGTCGTCTGGTTCCTCTTCTACAGCCGTCGTGACCGGCTGAGGCGCAGCCACACCGCTGCCGCGACGGCCGAGACCGGACTGTCAACCCGCGAGGCGCTGCGCTCGCCCACCTTCTGGAAGATGGCGGTCGCGATCCTCGCCAGCTTTTCGCTGGTGATGGCTTTCAGCATCCACATGCTCCCGATCCTCACCGCTACCGGCCTGAGCCGCGACAAGGCGGCGCTGATCGCCGGCAGTTACGGTTTGTTCGCCGTGGCGGGCAAGATCTCCTACGGTCTGCTCGTCAATCGATTTCCCGGTCAATTGGTCGCCGCCGCGATGGTGGTATTGCCGGTTGTTAGCTGCGGCCTGCTTGTGATGCCCAACCCCTCCGTCGCGATGTGCCTCATCGCGATCAGCCTGGTTGGTGTATCGTCGGGCGCCCAGCTCCAGCTGGTGGTGTATCTCACGACGCGTCATTTCGGCATGCGGGCCTTCGGCACCATATTCGGCTTTATCAGCTGGTCTTTGACCATCGCCTCAGGCATTGGCCCGGTTCTCGCCGGTCGCATCTATGACAAGACCGGCGACTATCGGCTCCTGCTGATGGCCGGCATTCCGCTGTCGATCGTCGCCAGTCTGGTAATGCTCTGGGTCGGCGATTATCCCGAGGTGCGGGCGGTGCGAGTGATGGCGCGTCACCGGGCAGGAGGCTAGGGCAGCGCATCGAGGCGGAAAGTACACTCTTGGGTGGTCTGTTGGATTTCGATCACATTGCCTTCCGGGTCACGTCCATAGATCGATTTGACGTGACCCACGTCGAGCGGAGAAGGTTCCCCGAAGGTCATCCCAACGGTGCGCAGCCGCTCGAATTCCATCTCGATATCGGTTACATCGCCGCGCGGCGGCTTGAAGGTCGCCATGCTTGCGTCGACGATGTGGTCGCACGATATTCATACTAATTTCGCGCCGCCGTCGATTTCGATCGTAGCAGCGCTCATGTAGGCGTTCGTCATCAGAAACAGCGCTGCCTGCGCCGCGTCATCGGCAGTTCCCACGCGCCGTGCGGGCACGCTCGCGGCAATATGAGAGAATGCTTGCGCCTTGGCGGACCCGAGAATCTTGTCGATCATCGGCGTGTCAAGGGCTCCCGGCGCGACCACATTCACCCGGACGGGCGCCAGTTCCAGAGAGAGCGCTCGTGCGAGACCCTCGACTGCGGCAGTGGCGGCTGCAAGCACTGCACACCCGAGCGTCGGTCGACGCGCGATACTGCCTGAAAACAAAACGATGGATCGGCGTATCTGCGGCGCCAGCAACTTGATCAGCGTCAGTGGACCAATTACCCGCTCCTCTACGATGCCGCGCCATTGCTCGACGTGAGTGTCGGCGAATGGCGTAAGGGCAGAAGTGCCGGCGGTGATTACCAGATGATCAACATCGGCCATATGGAGCGAGGCTTCTTCGATCGAGAGGGGTTTGTTGAGATCCAAATATCTGGCGTCCACATGGGGGAGGGTGCGGGTAACTGCCTGGAGCTTCGGGATGTCTCGGGCGAATAACGTGAGTCGTGCTCCCGCGGCGGAGGCAAACCGCGCGAGCGCGAGCCCGACACCTGAGGATGCGCCGGCAATGGCTACGTGTTGGCCGGCGAGCGAATGGCCGCCTGGGTATCTACTGGCCGAATCCGTCGTGTCACTCATTCACTCGATTCCCCAATACTCTCGAGATATGTCTCAAAGCCTACGATCAAATCTCTTGTTTTCATGATTCCTTCGCAGTCAGATTCGGGCCGAACCTGGTCGATCATGTTAAGTGACTCCAGCCGCATGTCAAACCGGGCCTGGCTCGGCTGCGCACGCGAGGAGGTGCAAGACTGGGTTAAGAGAAACCGTCGGCTGTAAACCGCAGATCCGCATTGGCGCGAAGCTCGCGCACCAAAAACTCGACCAACAGCTTGATTCGTGCAGCAATCTGTCGACGGCGGGGGTAGAGAATGAACATGTCGATACTCTCGTTGATACGCCAGTCCGGCAGCACCACACGCAGCGAACCATTGCGCAATTGCGAAATTACGGATGTCGCGGCAACCGGTGCGATACCAAGGCCATGCATGGCCGCGTCGACCACGGAATCCAATTGCTCGGTGAATACAATCTGGTCTCGCGGGTGATGGACATACCGTCGGGCCAACCCAACGCTCCGCGTCGTCATCCGCCATAACAGCGTGGAACCGGAAGAGTACCTGACATTCAGGCAGGTGTGATCGCGCAAATCTGCGGGCGTTCTAGGCGCGCCCGCTTTTGCGAGATATCCAGGGCTTGCCACCAGGATGAATGGCAGGCTGCAAAGCTTTTTTGAGATGTACCGCACGTGCTTGAGCGCTCCCCGCTGTATGCCGATATCGAAATCGCTCTCAGCCGACGCGCTGGCGCCGTCGCGAAACGCCAGATCCAAGTTCACCTGAGGGTATCGGCCAATGAAGGCGCCCAACAGCGGTAGTACATACAATCGCCCGAACGAGGGCGTCATGCTGATGCGAATGGGACCGCTCGGCTGCCCCCGGGAGGCACTAAGTTGCTCGACGACACTATCGAATGTGACAAGAGCATGGCGCGTGCTGTCGTAAAAGGCTCTTCCGTCGGTAGTCAGTTGCAACTGTCTTGTGGTCCGATTGAATAGCCGTATGTTCAGCTGATCCTCGAGCAGTGCGATGCTCTTGCTGACAGCGGCCGGCGTTCTGCCCAATTTGCGCGCAGCAGCCGAAAAGCTGCTGCTTTCTGCGGCGGTTACAAAGATTTTCAGGCTTCCGAGCGGGGGCATGGGCGATATATTTACAACCAAAGGTTGAAGATGATTATCCTATTAGTAGATTAACGCGCGCAAGGCAGACGCTACACTCCGGTACCCGAGGGGAGCGCACGAATAAGAGGTTGATGTGCCGCAGCAATTGCAGCCCTGGAATCATTACATTGACTTGCTGCGTCAATGCGATGAATTGATGCTCAGGACCTGGGAGCCTGCCAGCGAGCAACTGCGCGGCGAGCTCTACCGTCAACTGCTCATGAACATGTCGTTGGCATACTTCATGTATTTCCAATGCGATGCGGACCATCCCGAATGGATGCCGTTCCTCAACTCGGTGTTCCTGCTGCAGCCCAATCCCGATGACGTCTACTACCTCGCCCATATCGATGCGAGCAAGACCTACAGAATCACCGGCGAGCGCGGATCGATCCATCTGTTGAACTTCGCTCTCGGCGCGAAATCGATGGGCATGTACGAGACCAAGCCGCAAACCTATGCGGAGTACGACGCCGACTCATTGCCCCTGGGAGAGGATGGGTCGTTTACCGTGCTGCTGAGCGCCGAACCGCAGAAGGAGCAGTCGGGCGCATGGTGGCCGCTCACCGAAGGCATGGATTTCGTTCTCGTCCGACTGCGTTCCTATGACTGGGGCAACGAACGTGACCCGCGGCTCACCATCGAGCGCCTGGGCGACGTGGCCCCGAAGCCGCGCATGAGCCTCGCTCAGATCGATAAGAACATGCGCGATCTGATGGCGTTCACCGAACGGCTCACGCGAATCTGGTTGGATTTCCAGAATGAGATGCGCGCCCGCGATCTCGAGAATCGCTTTGAACTGAGTGGCTTCGAGGATTGGGCCGGGGTCAAGGTCCAGAGCTACTGGCGGGGTATTTTCAAATTTGAGGCGGGCGAGGCGTTGATTCTGGAGACAGAGCTTCCTGCCAGGCGTCCGTACTGGAACGTCCAGTTGGCGGACAGTCTGTTCAATGCTTTGGAGGTCAATTACCGGCAAACCAGTTTGAACGGCTTTCAGGCGGCGGTCGATTCGGACGGCAAATTTCGCGCGGTCCTCGCCTTGGAGGATCCGGGAGTTCCCAACTGGCTGGACGCAAGCGGGTATACATGGGGTACGCTGATCGGACGTTGGTACGCGTGCAGCTCGACACCGCTTCCTATCCTCAAAAAGGTGCCGTTCGCCGATATCCGTAAACATTTGCCGGCTGATACACCGGCTATTGGCAAGGATGCCCGCGAGGCGGTGCTGCGCGCCCGGGTTCGCGGCGCCCAGCTGCGGCGGAAATGGTGACGGGCAACGACATGACGCAGGCGCCGGACCGGTTCGAGGATTCTTTCGAATGGCTGCATGCGGCGGCAAAATCGCAGACGGGATTGAGCGATTTCGGCGACCCTGAATATCAAACGGGCTTGCGTGTACTGCTGAGCGCCATGGATCGCGATTCGTCCTTCTCGGCGTCGGGCCGGGAAATGACGATCACTCACCTGATAGGGGTGCTCAAGGCCCGTTTGCACACCGAAGAGGGATGGAAGACAAATCCTGAGTACCGATCGGTGGATATCCGGCCGCTGGTCATCACCGCGATGCCGCGCAGCGGCACCTCGGCTCTGCACAGACTGCTGGCGGTCGATCCGCAATTCCAGGGTTTGCAGCGCTGGCTGGCGGCTGCGCCCATGGTTCGGCCGCCCCATTCCGAATGGAGTCAGAACGCCGCATTTCAGGCATGTAAAGCGGTCACCGAGAAGTTCAATGCGCAGTCGCCGGAATTTTCGTCCGCGCACGAGGAAGCGGCGCATGCAGTCGATGAGTGCATGGAGGTGCTGCAGCAAAGTTTCATCAGCAATATGTTCGCATCCAGGTTTCCCACGCCCACCTACACCCAATGGCTGCTGCAATCGAGCGAACGCAACTCGTATCATCGGTACGCCAATGTGCTGAGGCTGATCGGCTCGGCCGATCGGGATAAGCGGTGGCTGCTGAAAAATCCCGGGCACACATGGTACCCCGATCTACTATTCGAGGTGTTCCCGCAAGCCATGGTGATACAGACTCACCGGGATCCGGCGGTTGCCATACCCTCGTTGTGCAGCGTCCTGCACATGCTGCATGTCGTGACCGTCGGCCGGGAGAACGCCAGCCCGGAACGTCTGGGCAGTGTCGAGGTCGCCAAATGGCGAATGGCGATGGAGCGCACCAAAGCTTTCCGCGAACGTAACTCCAAGCGATTCTACGACGTCGATTTCAGGGAGTTCCACGCCGATCCCATGCGTGTGGTGGAAAAAATATACTCCAATTTTCAGTTGGAGCTGCGGCCGGAGGTGGCGACTCGCATGCGGTCTTGGCTGCAAAATCAGCCCATTGCGCAAAAGACCGCGCACCGCTATGCGCCGGAGACATTTGGACTGACGGCCGCGGGTATCCGAAGCGAGTTCTCGGACTACATCAAGACCT
>Ga0137358_10000600_pt1 | contig 17224 bp, 19 predicted proteins | sample Mad1_20_16metaG_FD_105551 | JGI IMG/M metagenome (GOLD analysis project Ga0137358, IMG submission 105551) | Vadose zone soil microbial communities from Angelo Coast Range Reserve, California, USA - Mad1_20_16 metaG | ecosystem: Environmental > Terrestrial > Soil > Vadose zone | place: USA... | reverse complement strand
TAGACGATAACGCCCCAACAACAAAATAACTGCATGCTCACCGCAGACGTCTTTAGCTACCCCCCAGCCCCACCCATTCCATCCGCGCCCTGCCATATTACGGACGTCCATCATCCAGCTTCGGACCTGTCTCAATTCGCGAAGACTTGCACTCCCGGTGGGCTGATTTGTTGCTGTCCCTCGGAGTACTTCTTTCCACGCATGAGACCAACCGCCTTCCGTGCCACGTTCGATAGCCAAGCGAACGTTCTCGGCTGGAGCAGCCATCATGGCTTGTGCACCACCAGCGACTGCACCGGAGATTGCAGCGATCATGATCGGACGAGCTTCTAGGCTGTCACAACTGCCCAAGGCCGAGGAGCTCTCCGAGTAAGCCGTCCATAGGACAGTGCCCAATGAAGCATTCACAAGGAGTGGTGGGACAAAGTGCTTTGAAACGGCTAGTACCTGAAGAAAGACGATGAATACGACGTGTGTTAGGAGACTGTCCAGACGCACTCCCTGCGTTTTCACAAGCCGCGAGACAAAATCGAGATTCAAGGACGCTCCACCGCTGGTAGCGAGACTCCTGAGAGATTGCCAACCGCTGACTTTGCTTGCAAGTCGGACGACTGAGAACCAAAAAAATTATCGCTTGTTAAATGAGAGGACGCTTACTTTTGGACGGTCTGAACAGCCGTACGGGTCTTGAGAAATATAACGCCGCGCCACGCGTCAATGATCGTGCAACAGCGGCATACACTGGGTTCGTCGTTCCCGGGTCATCGTGAGGCTGATCATCATCGTACGGCTCAATCGACATCCTGGCTCATACAATAAGCTCTCGGCCGAACCTTTTGTATTTGGATGATGCACGCGTAGTGTTGCCCGAGGTCCGGATCCGCGTACCGGACTTCCGACAAGGTACTCGCGACGTGTCCATTCAGCTCCGCTCTCTACACCGACCGACCTCGGTGGACACACACAACACCCCAGTTCTGCATCGTGCCCTCAGATGCAATGCAGCATTCTCCCCATCATCCGTCTCTGTAGTATAGCGTCGCGACGGTGCTATGGCACACTTCCAGCCCTACCCGCCGACGACTTTCTTTTCTTTCCACGTTTCTTCGACTCCGCAGAGCAACGCGCGCTGCTTTCTGCGGCCCTTCAAAAACTCGACGCTGTTGAGCCGAGGGCTTCGCGTAAACGCCGCCGAGATTTCCTCGCGTCTCGTCGACGAGACCAACCGAAAGACATCGGAGATTCGAAAAATGCCTTTCTCCCCGATGACCTGTACCATTTTGAAGAGGTTCGTTCCTGGCGACTGCGACCGATTGCAGGAATCCCGCCTTACGTCCGGCACGGGTAGGGTCATTATGATGGCGTTATTCGACGCTTTCGGGAAATGCGTGTATCCACCTGGGATGACGAGAAAGACCCTGTCCTGAAATCGGCCCTCTGCCGCCTGGAGACACTTTACCCAGATGCGAGCAACGACACGCAAACTCATATACTGCATTTGGCCTCCGACGGAGAGATACATCCGCATGTAGACAACGTTGGCGTAAGCGGGTCTTGGATATTGGGCGTTAGCCTAGGTTCTGAGAGGATGTTACGAATGGAATCTGTGGAAGACGACGTTGATGGAATTCCGAAACGCACGTTTGATGTGTCATTGTCATCTGGGAGCGTATATGTCCAAAAGTGAGGCCAATTATCTTCTCGGGGTCTTCTTGCTTGAGAATCGTAGGAACTCTGTTCGATACAGTTACAAACACTCGATACTGTACGCCAACTCGACTCTCGGGGAAAAGGTGTCTCACGGCCAGCGTATGAGCATCATGATCAGGGTGCGCTTCCCACTTTGATTTCGTGTATTCAGCCAGATTAGTGATTTATGATTCTACACTCTGAAGGATTGTCTCCCTCCCACTCTGTCGCAGTAGGATCCACTCATCTCGCCCAGCGAGATAACAAAATTACCACACATTAAATCCTAGCAAGACAGATCGTTATCCTACTACTTCGAACGACTTTGCCCAACGCACGAGATTCTTCACGACCATTCTTGCGCTGATGGGCGCTGAACCTAGCGCGAGGTGTAAAACTGGGTATACACCGACAGTATAGGTGAATTTCGGGTGCCTAGAAATGAAATTATGCCTTGATGTCGAGTCACCAGTAAGGAGCATGTACCGTGATTGCACAATGCGATGTAGGATACCGAATAAGAGACTGTCCTGCACGATGAGTTGCCTGGATATCTTCTGTACTAACAGATTGAATGAACCCTGCCAATCTTTTGGCGGATAGTTAGAAGATATCCGAGAGTTAGAGTCCAGCGCATGTACCAAAAGGTCGCGAAAGATGCCTCTTTCTGTGAATATGATACTTTGAGAAGATCGACGAGCCAAAGGTCGCTCGACATACCGATTGCTACCGTGGCTCACTGGCAAGCGTCCTGTAGAATACTGCGCCAACGGCCCGAAGCGAATTGAGGAGACGCGAATACCTTGAGATTCTAACATTTCGGCTAAATTCTCAGCTGCAGCTGACCGACCCTTCAGGGAGAAGGATGCAAGGGGAGAGCCTATTTCAAAAGGATCAGATTTCACCGGGAGGTGAGTGCACTACACCAACGCTCAGCAAAGTTGGATAGTATGATCACTCGGCCCGATGCTTCTGAGAGCAGGGACCTGTAGTCGCATGCCATGATTACTGGTTCTGTGACCTCATCGACAACACTGATTCTCCATGCGTCTTCGGGGGCTATATCGGTATGCTCAGTAGAGTGCAATGGCGGGCTTGTGCCGGCGCGCAGCTGATTGGCGGGCGAAACGAGCAATGCTACGAGGCGGAGGTCGGAAGCAGCACAATGGGCACGGACGGTCTCGTGTACAGCTTCTCGCTGGGATCGAGACCAGAGATTGAGTGGCATTGGCGCGAGCAGGCCCCAGGGGATCGATCGAGACCGCTCCTTTCTGTTGTGCCAGATGTACAGAAGCTTTGGACGGGCGGTGAGATAAGCCACTGCCAAGAAAAAGGCGGGGATGAACAGATCTCACCGAAGCGACGTCCCTTGACCTGCCGGATGTCAGACGGGGCCCAGACACTTCTTCCGCCCGATTGGGACACAATGCAAAGACGGTGTAGCCCAGCTCAGAAAACGAAAGTGCCGCGTTTCTTCCCACACCTGGGCAAATTGATGGCAGCTGTCGATGTTTAATTCTAGTGCAAAGAGTAATGGGTGCACCTTCGTGGGCCCCTAGGATAAGGACCGCACATTTTTCTGTTGGAAATGAGGCGCGAGGGGGCACCCCATACCAGTCAGACGCGAGCTCGAAGAGAAGCGCAGAGAAGTGTTCGAAGGCGGAAAGGAGGACGGAGATCGCGGCGATGAGAGCAGATATCGACAATTGGACTGCCCAGAAAGAGACGAAGAGCAGCCAGTTGATCATCATGGCACGGGAGGTGATTAACGCGCGGATGTACAATTCCCATATCTTGCCAATCTAGATCCCCCAACCCAAAACGCTACGCTACACCACTCCTCCCGTCCTCACTGCCCTCCACAAGTCGCAGGCCCGCAGCCTCCGCAGCCTCATCAATGTCCACGATCATGCCGTATGTCAAGATTAACGATTAACACACCCATACACGCACTCCCATGCCAGTCGTTACGTGCCCCCGATGATACGGTGACCATCCCACTGGCACGCCCAGGCTCCCGCATTCCTTTGGCCACTCCTTCTCATTTCACGCTCCTGCTCCTCTAGCCGACCGTGATCTCTCGGCAATCCTTGTGGTGACTGAGGGATATAATAAATGAGCCCACTCCCGGGCTCAACTGCCGTATTGCGATGCTTGCTTTCCGAATTTCAAAGCTGGAAAGGAGATTTCGTGGCCGTACCGCATTGGCGTCGTTTCTGGCCCACCAGACCATGTCCCCCGTGCCCGCCGTATGGATGAGACCGACATTGTAACCCCAATTCTGCCATGTCTTTGTTAAGCAATTATTGAATTCTAGACTGGCCTCTGGGAAAATCATGCATAGCTCCTGGGAAATCAGATTGCTCTTTACGGGTCCTCTATCAAATGTCCAGTCCCAGTCCCCCTCCCGTTGGCCTGTTGCTGCACATCTTGACGTCACTCCTCCCACTGGCAGCGCCACCGCGCGTCATTCGAACTGAACTAGAATTATCTGTGGGGTGGGATCTATCGAATAATGACATAAATTATTTCGTGCGGTCTATGAAAATACGACTACAGGGGAATGTGTATCGAAACAGTCCATCCGAGTCCGCGATGCAAAGTGCTAATGTATACATACTGAGTCTGTCTATCCATAATCTACTAGATACAATCGGGTAAGGGAGTCACTCCACGCTGTCTTCGCATAGAACAGTGTGGGCTTCATTACTGCTATCCCGCCAGCTGTACGTGATCGATTCTGCATGCGGTTGTGATCTTGAGTTCACATGGTCAGAAATGTAAGCATTATGTTACGTACGGAAGCATCACTGTAGGTGGTTGACCATCCTCCACATGAATCACAACGACTTGAGAGCTCTAATTGCAAAATCATGTGAGGATCGGACAGTAGATCTGTCAAAAGACGCACATCGCTCAAAATGTTGATTGCCATTACTGTCCCATGCTTGAGCTGTCCCCGGGCGTCCCACCATCTGACACGACTGCCAATCTATATTGCCCTTGTCAGGGCCATGTGACGCGTCGAGAAAAGAAATTCAAGCTCGCCTGGGGCGGGTTCATAGCCGAAACAGAGGAAAGTGAGTGTTGTGCGAGGAGGAGGATGGCTCCAAGGCCTGAAGGCTAAGCCAGCTCCGAACCTCTTTTATAAAGGAGTCGCAGCGGAAAAGAGTACGAACGCGATCGTTAATGTCACTCCCAGACCGAGCACCAGGCCTCTGCATTCGGATGGGGGATGAGGGGATGAATAAAGTCAGAAGAATGCGTGAATGAAAAAGACCTCGCGCCTGATCAATGGAGATGGAGAAACTTGAGATGGTTTCATCACATATAGGTGAGGGGTTGTGTCAGGGAACAAACGGTTGACTGCCGCTTATTGCAAACTGTGATCATTAGAATACGTGAGGATTTCCAGGAGGGCGAAATTTCGGAAGCGGTTACGCCAAGGTCTCGACCGTAGAAGCGTGGTCTGGGAACCAGGCAATGTAAGGCAGCATGGTGGGGCGTGGCAGGAATGAGCTTTGCCGAAGTGAAAAGGGTTTCCGGAGGACCATATGAGAACATTCTCGGAACGAAAAGAAGCAGGCACCGTTACCAGACATTTACACGTAATCTTGTAACGCGCAGCCGACGAAGAGCCACGCGCGGCCGCACTAGGCAGGTCCGGTCGGGGATGTACGGGGCGAGGCTTCGGTCGAAAGGTGCGATGAGCACAAGTGGAAAGATGAGATGCTTTCACGGAGAAAAGGCGTCTGCTGCGGCGCGGCGCGTCCATGGCCAGATACGGCACGAGAGAATCATGGCAGAGCAGCATAAGAAAAGTGACCGAAGAAGACGAGAAGGAAAATAAAAGCGAGTGGGCGTGCATGCGGACGCTCTGCCATCATTCCTTTTACGACCTCCCTGTCAAACAACCTTTGCCTCCGTCCCTCTCCAGAGCGACTCCCACCCCAGAAGGCCCCGATCGAGCGAGCGGCAATAACTCGTGAGGCAAAACCAGTTCTAAAAATTCAACGGTATCCTGCCCCCTATTTGCCAAGGGCTTAACACATCCCCTATCATGCCTACCCATCCCTTGGCCCCTGCTCCTGCCCGGCATGACATGTCTGTCATTCTTGTCACCGGTTCTTACGACCACGAGATACGCTTTTGGGAAGCATGGAGTGGTATATGCTCTAGAACAATAGCTCGTTCCGGAGAGTCAGGAGTGAGGCATCGTCTCCTATCCAATCTTCTACTCTCACCTCCAAGCTATCATTTCCACAGCAAGTTAATCGTCTCGCAATCTCTCCAGAGTGCGTCCGCGTATCCCGGCGGTCTCTGTCCGGTGCCCTGATCCGATCCCCCTACAGCAAGCGGTTGTTGGCTGCCGCAATTCATAAAAAGGTTAACATATACGAGATTGCAAGCTCTTCATCCACTCCCGTAATTGGATCTTCGATTGTTTCACGCCCTCTTTTCTCAAGCGAAGAACATAGGTCACTACTTTCGAAGGCCACACCTCTAATGTCACCTCGGTATCTTTTCATTACCAGGGAAAATGGTTGGTGACAGGTAGTGAAGATGGAACCATAAAGATATGGGATCTCCGGTGAGTCTATTGCACACGCACCGTCGTACGTTACGATAAATTTATTTTCGCAGGAATACACATTTACATCGCAATTATAACAACGAGGCCCCAGGTCCATCTTACGTCTTTTACTCATTGTCGTGATCGTGACGCAAGCCGTCTATTTTCACAGTGAACGATGTTTGTGTTCACCCAAACCAAGGGGAACTCATATCGTGCGACCAGGCAGGCCGAATCAAGCAATGGGATCTATCCGAGAACATTTGCACGCATGAACTAGTGTGGACTATCTCTGCCTTTCCTTTATCTCATATCTAACTTGACAGCGCCCAAGACGCCTGCTGGAGACGTCCCGATACGATCTGTTACGCTAGCAGCTGATGGATCATGCTTGGTTGCTGGCAATAACAAGGTGGCAAACACGTGTATCCTAAAGTTTTCCTACAGTATGACTGATCGATTTCCAGGGGAAATGCTATGTGTGGAAAATCAACGAAGAAGGCTCAGGATTACCCCGGTTCCAGGCTGTTACAAAATTTCAGGCGCACAATAAGTATCTCACGCGCTGTCTTCTCAGCCCTGATGTCAAGTGGGAAATAGTCTTGATTTCTTCGCGGTTCCCATCTGAGATTAAGGCAGATATCTGGCCACTTGCTCGGCGGACACCACAGTGAAGATCTGGTCGATCTCTTCCAACTATGAGTTCAAACTCGAGAAGGTCTTGCAGGGACATCAGCGCTGGGTATGGGATTGTGCATTTAGTGCCGATTCGGCGTACCTTGTGACGGGTGAGGCAGACCCTGGCCCGTCATCAATTGCAATTCTTCTGATGCGCCACAGCATCTTCTGACCATACAGCACGCCTGTGGGAGATGACTTCCGGAGAAACTGTTAGGCAATACAACGGACATCATAAAGGTTTGTTCCGCGCGTTCTCCGAGGATATTTTGCCTGGTCTTGAAAGCTAAAACTCATTAGCCGCGGTCTGCTGTGCCCTACACGACGGAGCTGGCTGAGGGCAGGTCAGGGGCCGAGGTAGATACGAGCAACGTAAGTAATGTTGTATACAGTGCCCGTGGCGTTATTAGTGAGAATGCTGCTCCCGTTCCCTGGCCAAGCATACGTATGCAATGAGGCGGGTGACCCAGACTAGATCATTTTGAGGATGATGAGGTGGAGATAATGTCGCTGAGATGGAAACTTTGAATAGCCTGAACGATGATTGGCTCGGAATCACGTTCGGCAGACTGATTCGGCATGGCGGGTGAAGATAACGGATAACCCCACATCCCGTCTCCGCTCCGAAATTGTGTCAAATACCGTGAGCTCTTCCGTAAATAATTTTTTTTGTCAACCGGGGCCCCCTTTCGCTGCCAGCATCGAGTGGTTGCGCTATTCTATGCCTCATACTCCCTCCTTCTGCATCCTCCCTGATCCTTCCGAGTCCCTCCCTCTTGTTGAGGATATTGCTCCCCAGTCTTCTATCGACAGCTTCCATGCCGTACTACGCGATCCCGAGTCCTGGGCTGGCGCAATGCCTGCCAGCCAGGGCCTTTATATGAATGAACTCGAAAAAGATTCTTGTGGTGTCGGTTTTATTTGCCATATCAAAGGTGAACAGAGCCACAAAATCGTCTCAGATGCCAGACAGTTGCTTTGCGCCATGACCCACCGGGGTGCCACTGGTGCAGACAGCCGCGATGGTGATGGTGCTGGTGTGATGACTGGTATCCCTCATGCGTTCTTTAAGCGTGAGGCAGAGAGAGACCTTGGCTCCACCTTACCCGAGCCTGGCGAGTACGCCGTCGGCAACGTCTTCTTCAAACCCAACGATCCAGCACTGCTGCAGGAGCATCAGTCTGTCTTTTCCGATATCGCCTCTGACGTCGGGCTCAGAGTCCGTGGGTGGCGTGAGGTGCCGGCTGATGGTTCCATCCTTGGTCCGGCCGCCAGCCACACCGAGCCCGTGATTCGTCAGCCTTTTGTTGTTCTCCGCTCCCACTACGGAGACGGCAACGCCAGCCTAGGCGGGCGCTTTGACGAAAAGTACTTCGAGAGGCAGCTTTACGTCCTCCGGAAACGCGCGACGCATAGCATGTTTGTGATTTCTTATCTCTGTCCAACGCCCTGAGCTCAACATATCGGACTTGTCCCGTATAAAGTACCCTCGCCAAGGGCTTTTATGTCTGCTCCTTGTCATCCAAGAACATTGTCTACAAGGGGCAATTAGCCCCTGTTCAAGTATACAATTACTATCATGACCTCAACCATTATATGTATTATTCCCACTTCGCCTTGGTACATTCCCGATTCTCGACGAACACATTTCCCAGCTGGGATCGTGCCCAACCTATGCGATGGGCGGCCCACAACGGTAAGTAATATATTTGTCTTGGCATCCGGAAATGGTTTGGGTTGACTTGTGTTTGTTCACAGGCGAAATCAACACGGTCCGCGGGAATAGGAACTGGATGTTCGCCCGGGAAGGTGTTCTACACTCTACACTCTTCGGAGATCAACTAGACCACCTTTATCCCATTATCGAAGGGCGTGGTTCAGACTCCGCCGCCTTTGACAACGTTTTGGAACTGCTCGTCGTTAATGGCGTCCTTACTCTCCCTGAGGCCGTGATGATGCTCGTTCCCGAGGCTTGGCAAGGCAACGACAACATGGAGCCGGAGAAGCGCGCATTTTATAATTGGGCGGCTTGCCTTCAAGAGCCATGGGATGGTCCAGCGCTCTTCGCCTTCTCGGATGGTCGCTACTGTGGTGCAAACTTAGATCGAAATGGGCTGCGCCCATGCCGGTCGGTTGTCACGAGCGACGACATCATCATCTGTGCTTCTGAAGTGGGGGCTTTGGTCGTTCCCCCAGAAAAGGTTGTTTCGAAGGGTCGATTGAAGCCGGGAAGAATGCTCTTGGTTGACACCGTTGAAGGCCGCATTGTCGATGACAAGGAGCTGAAGAGTAACACTGCAAGGAAGCAGAACTTCGCTTCGTGGATTGAGCATAATGTACTTCATGTTCCGACCATTGTCAAACGTGTCATGCGCACCCAGTCGGTTGATGTGATTGTTGATGATTCACTGCTGAGGACCGATCCTCGACTTGTAGCTTTCGGCTTCACGGTGGAACAACTCAACCTTCTTATGCTTCCCATGATCGCTACCGGCAAGGAAGCACTCGGTTCGATGGGAAACGATGCACCTCTCGCCGCCATGGCCACACAACCTCGTATCATCTATGATTACTTCCGTCAGCTGTTTGCGCAAGTTACAAACCCTCCGATCGACCCAATCAGAGAGAGTATCGTTATGTCTTTGGAGACATACGTTGGACCCGAGGGAAATCTACTGGAGATGAGACCAGAACAGTGCCATCGCATCCTTCTACCCTCTCCCGTACTTTCGATTGAAGAGATGAATGCTATGAAGAATCTCAAGGCCGCGTACCCCGAATGGCAGTCCTGTACTATCGACCTCACTTTCCCGAAGGATGAGGGCCTCCCCGGTTACAAGAAAGCGCTGGATCGGGTATGTTTTGAGGCTACGCAGGCTATCGAAGATGGAATGAAGGTTATCATCCTTTCGGATCGAGCGACCTCCCCTACTCGTGTGCCCCTCTCCACTCTCGTTGCCTGTGGAGGGGTACATCATCACCTCGTTATCCAGAAGAAGCGAGCGAAGATTGCCCTCATGGTGGAGACAGCGGAGGCTAGGGAGGTTCATCATGTCTGTGTCCTCGTCGGATATGGCGCGGATGCCATTTGTCCATGGCTTACAATGGAAATCATACACAAGGTTGCGCGTGAAGAATTGTGAGATAGAACCTACAGAATTCGTACGCGATTGAACAGGTTTCTGACGTTTTTCTAACGAACAGGGTGAAGAATGACATGACATTGAGCGAGCTCATGTCGAAGTACCGGACGTCACTAGATAACGGTATTCTCAAAGTCATGTCGAAGATGGGCATCTCTACGCTCCAATCGTACAAGGGTGCTCAGATTTTCGAGGCGCTAGGGTTACACAAGGACGTTATCGACCGGTGCTTTATCGGCACGGCTAGTCGCGTTCAGGGTGCAGATTTTGATATCCTCGCTATGGATGCGTTTGAACTCCATGAGCATGGGTGGCCGTCTCGAGACACTATTATTCCTCCTGGGATGCCGGAATCCGGGGAGTATCACTGGCGCGACGGTGGGGAGCCGCACATCAACGACCCAGAGGGTATCGCCAATCTCCAAGACGCCGTCCACGAGAAAAATCGGAAGGCTTACGACGCTTATTCGCAGAATGCGGACAACCAATCGAAGTGCATTCATCTTCGTGGGCTGCTCGAGTTTTGCTATGATGAAGCGACGCCCATTCCGATCGAGCAAGTGGAGCCTTGGAATGAAATCGTTCGCCGATTTGTTACGGGGGCCATGTCTTATGGATCGATCTCGATGGAGGCTCATTCCACTCTCGCAATTGCCATGAATCGACTTCGCGGTAAATCGAATACTGGCGAGGGCGGTGAGGATGCCGAACGATCACATAAATTCAGTAACGGAGACACCATGCGCTCTGCAATTAAGCAAGTCGCTTCCGGTCGTTTCGGAGTGACCTCGAACTATCTCGCGGATGCCGATGAACTACAGATCAAAATGGCACAAGGCGCGAAACCCGGCGAAGGTGGTGAACTTCCGGGCCACAAAGTATCCACCTCTATTGCCCGCACGCGTCACTCCACTGCTGGTGTTGGCCTCATCTCCCCACCACCTCACCACGATATCTACTCTATCGAGGATCTCAAGCAGCTCATCTACGATTTGAAATGTTCCAATCCGCGCGGTCGCGTGTCTGTCAAGCTGGTTTCCGAAGTCGGCGTGGGCATTGTCGCAAGTGGTGTTGCAAAAGCAAAGGCAGATCACATCCTCATTTCTGGACACGATGGAGGGACTGGTGCATCGCGTTGGACAGGCATAAAAAACGCAGGACTTCCATGGGAGCTTGGTCTTGCCGAAACCCATCAAACTCTCGTTTTGAACAACCTTCGAGGTCGCGTGACCGTACAAACTGATGGGCAAATACGGACAGGTCGCGACATTGCGATCGCGTGCCTTCTTGGAGCAGAGGAATGGGGTTTCGCAACTGCGCCTCTAATTGCAATGGGATGTATTATGATGAGAAAGTGTCACCGTAAGTCCGATGCCCCCTCTTCCATTCGTGGTTATATTTCTAACTCTACTGGTAATGTTAGTCAATACCTGCCCTGTTGGCATTGCCACACAGGATCCACAGCTGCGCGCGAAGTTTTCCGGTCAGCCGGAGCATGTTATCAACTTCTTCTATTATCTCGCCTCAGAACTTCGCGGATATATGGCGAAGCTCGGCTTCCGAACTATCAATGAAATGGTTGGGCGATCTGACATGCTCAGAGTTAACGAGAGTCTTCGCACTCGGAAGACTGAGCGTCTCGATATGTCGGAGATCTTGAGGCCCGCATGGAAAATGCGTCCAGGCGTTGCGACATATTGCGTTCGGAGGCAGGACCACAGGCTCCATGTTCGCCTTGATAACAAATTCATTGATGAATCGGAGCCCGCCCTTACGAAAGGATTACCCGTTCACATCGAATGTGATGTGAACAACACTGATCGTGCCCTCGGAAGTACTCTTTCATATCGCGTGTCCAAGCAATATGGAGAAGATGGCCTGCCAAAGGATACCATTCATATCAACATGAAAGGATCGGCAGGACAGTCTTGCGGGGCTTTCCTCGCTCCAGGCATAACGATCGAACTCGAAGGCGATGCTAATGATTACGTTGGCAAGGGTCTTTCAGGTGGTCGGCTCATCGTTTATCCTCCGCGAAATTCGCAGTTCAAGGCGGAAGAGAACGTCATCATCGGCAACGTTTGCCTCTATGGTGCTACCTCCGGTGAAGCGTTCATCCGTGGCATTGCCGCAGAGCGGTTCGCGGTTCGGAATTCTGGAGCCAACGCCGTTATCGAGGGTACGGGTGACCACGGATGCGAGTACATGACGGGTGGAAGGGTCGTCGTTCTCGGTACCACAGGACGCAACTTCGCCGCAGGAATGAGTGGCGGAATTGCATATGTGTTAGACACTGCTCACACATTCGCGTCAAAGGTCAACCTAGAAATGGTCGAGCTCGGGACAGTAACAGAACCACGCGAAATCGCCGAACTTCGTAGCCTCATCGAGGAGCATCGTCATTATACACGCTCTGAGGTTGCTGATCGTGTTCTACGCGACTTCCACCACCTCCTATCTTCTTTCGTTCGCGTAATGCCCTTCGACTACAAACGAGTGTTAGATGAGCAGGTTGCGAGAGCCAAGGAAGACAAGTTGCGTCAGAGCGTAATTGACCTTGTGCCGTCACGGACGGCAAGCCAGGTCAATCTCGCGTCCGAAGGTCTCGAGGATATCCTTACTCCAAAGGAGCCAGCACCCGCACAGACTCCACCCATCAAGCGTCACGAACCATCCATCGTCGATGTTGAAGATTCGATGGCAGATGAAGCCTTGACGAGACAGCGTTTGAACAAGTTGGACAAGATGCGCGGTTTCATGAAGTACACTCGCCTTGGAGAGAATTACAGGCCCCCCAGAAAACGCACGAAAGACTGGAAAGAGATCTCGAGTCGCCTGACCGAAAGCGAATTGAAGTACCAATCAGCGCGTTGCATGGACTGCGGCGTCCCCTTCTGCCAGGCAGACACTGGCTGTCCGATCTCTAACATCATTCCAAAATGGAATGATCTCGTTTTCAAGGGACAATGGCAGGATGCGTTGAATAGGCTCTTGCTGACAAATAACTTCCCTGAGTTCACTGGTAGGGCCTGCCCTGCACCGTGCGAGGGTGCCTGTGTATTGGGGATCAATGAGCAACCTGTTGGCATCAAGTCTATCGAATGTGCAATCATTGACAAGGTCACTAATGATCTTCCTTCGCATGATCGCCGCCTCTCATTTCGTTTGCGCAGGGATTTGAAATGGGCTGGATGACCGCTAATCCGCCGACGTTTACCACCGGGAAAAAAGTTGCCATTATCGGATCTGGTCCAGCGGGGCTTGCATGTGCGGATCAATTGAACAAAGCAGGGCACAAAGTCACGGTCTATGATCGTAATGACCGCATGGGTGGGCTCCTCATGTATGGGATTCCCAAGTACGTAAGGGTCTTATCAAAGAATATTCGATTGCTGAAAATGTCTCACGTCTAGCATGAAGCTCGACAAGGCCATCGTGCAACGCCGCATTGACTTGATGGCCGAAGAGGGCGTGGTAAGGCTCGTGCACTCCATGCGTTAGGGCTCACTAACCCTTCCGACTTGCAGGTATTTGTGCCGAATGCACACGTTGGAGTAGACGTTGACGTACACGACATCCGGGCCAATAACGACGCGGTCGTTTTATGTACTGGCGCAACCTGGCCTCGGGATTTGAAAATAAAGGGCCGTGATGCGGCTGGCATACACTTCGCGATGGATTATTTACAGGTAAGCTATACTCCGCTCTGCTCACGGGCTTCTCTCGGCGTTGCGGCGTTGATCGAGATATTATCGTGTTACAATTAGCTGAACACTGCATCACTTCTGAATTCTGAGCTCCAAGATGGAAACTACATAAATGCGAAGGGCAAGGATGTTATCGTCATCGGAGGTGGTGATACAGGAAATGACTGTATAGGCACGGCCATGCGGCATGGCGCCAAGTCAGTTACCAACTTCGAGTTGCTCCCAGAACCGCCCACTCTGCGTGGCCGTGATAACCCTTGGCCCCAATGGCCCCGGTGTGTTCCGGACGTTCTCCCAATCAGCCATCGCAGACTAAACCCTATCTAGCATTTTCCGCACAGACTACGGACATACAGAGGTCGCAGCACACTTCGGAAGTGGTAAATATACTTATGAAATTTGCATTTCATCATTGCTGAGGCAGACTTGCGCACAGATCCCCGTGAATACTGCATTTCCACAAAAGAGTTCTTTGCGGACGAAGAGGGAAAGTTGAAAGGCCTCCAAACAAGTAAGTTTTTTTACCGAGCTTGATTCCCCCTCGGTCTCTCAACCTCTCGTTTGTATTCAGTTCGGGTGGAGTGGACGAAAGACGGTGGCGGTCGCTGGAAGCCAGAGGAAATGCCTGGCACAGAGAAGTATTATCCAGCAGAGCTTGTGTTCCTTGCTCTTGGTTTCTTGGGTCCACAAAAAGAGGCGCTTGAGGCGCTTGGGGTCAATCACGACGCACGCTCGAACATCAAGACGCCGAACAAGAAATACTTAACCAACGTAGAAGGGGTTTATGCAGCAGGCGATTGTCGCCGTGGCCAGTCTTTGATTGTCTGGGGTATAAAGTGAGCACGGTTGACTCGCTCAGCTCAAGTTTAGTCTAATCGCATTGATACACTCCTTTCACAGCGAGGGGCGTGGCGCTGCGGCAGAGGTTGATATGTGGTTGATGAACAATACCCGACTTCCCGCTGCCGGAGGCATAAAGGCAAGAGTAAGTGTATCTAACTTAGCTCCCTCGCAAGATAAACAGAATCTGACTTTGTCGGTTTTGCAGCATTTCATCGCGCCGCCCAGTAAGGTTCCCAACGGAGGCCCGCTTGCAGTAGCGGTTGCCGCATAGATTTGATGAGGAACGAATCGTGTCCCTACCTTTCCTAATTATGCAACTTTTTCTATATATCAGCTTGGAACGTGGATTGAAAGTTCCCTCGCAATCATTATGAGGCCAATGTTGTATTATCAAGTATCTAGTATCAATGATCAAATAAATGGTTAAAGTAACGCCATTTCTGTCATGCGGGCATGTCAAATTCTTTGATACAGTACAAAAGAGAGGGAAATTCGGCTGTAAGGCATTAATACAGTAAAACGGGATCGTATATTCAGCGAAGTAGATGGGATATACTTCTATTCTTGATATATTCGAACACCACCTTGACCCCACTTCTCCATCAATGCCTTGCCCGACGCAGTGGGTTGGGTGAAAGCGACCTCACCGTGACGGGGATTCAGAGGACAACCGCGCACAAAGGTCAAAGCCGCAGCATCGAGCAGGCGAAGAGCTATACCGTGCCTTTGGTACGTGGAAGGCACAAATACACGAGGGATGCCCATCGGCGTTGAAAGAGGTTCTGGTCTGCAAAATAGGCTGGAATTGGTATCCACGGAGACCAGGCGAGCTGTAGGTGGTGGTACAGGTTTCGCATCTGGAAACGCATCGGCAACTGACCCTTCGACCTCGGCCGGAGAAGCGATAGCCATAGCGGTAGAGATGTGGGTGGCGATCACACAGCCCGCGATAGTTTCGCTGGGAAGCGACCGCTCAGATGGAAGGAGGAAAAGGTAGACCTTCGAGATCCGAAGGACGTCACGGGTGAGTGGAGGCGACGAAAGGTGCAAGGATATCGTTTGAAGAAGTATGGCCAGCTTAACGACGCAATCATTGGGTTACTATCAGATGATATTACAATCGGTTGGAACATACCTTTGAGCCTATCTTTCCCCCAGCATCCGCGTTGACGGATATAATCCTCCCTGACTTGCCTTCCTTCAGTTTCACGCCGGTAGCGATCTCGGAGACCTGGCCATCGGGTGTTGACCTTTCTTCGTCACGACGCCACTGCATACCCCTCTGAACCCTTGCGCAATGGGAATTATGCAAAGTCTCATCCTCTGGTGCGCCCTTGGTGTAAGTGAGATCGCAGAGGGGACAGGTGCGTAGTACGGAGGAGTCGATGGCAAAATGGAGCTGGGTAAGAGCCTTGGGCGGGCGGTCTTCCTTGCCCTTGTACTTCTGTTTAGGCTTTGGCTTCGGTTTAGAAATGGGAGTTGAAGTAGAAGCGGTTGTTGTACGAGCACGTTTGAGAGGTTGAGGTATGTTGTGTAAAGAGAGGCGTTCGGAAAGGGGACGCTTTCTTGAGTGCTCCTGAGAGGACAGATCAGACGGAGACGACGAGCGGAGAGGCACGCGAGAAGAACGGGAGGAGGAGTAGGTTCGCATGCTGGTCACAAGCAGGATCGACGCGACGCGACGTCACGGGAAACGAGCACTGCCACGTGACTGCGGTACTGATGTGATGGCTCCCACGCCCACCGGAAATTGACACAGCCGCAGTCTGTTAATCAAAACCAAACCAGATAGACAAGGATGTCCCTCATTAGATTGTCCTTAACTTGTCTTTCAATAGCAGCAAATGCGTATGTTCTCCAGCTACTTTCGGTATCTCATTGATCTCCTAACGGCTTGTAGTCTCCTCGCCGGTGGAATCTTCACCTTCCCCCTGCTTTCACCCGGGCTTGCTCTCCATCTCAAGTTCACACAGCCACAGTTAACAACCATTGCCATTCTGTGAGACTTTAAGCTTACCACTACGTTGCCTCTTTTGAACTGTCCCAGTGGAATGGTAGGCCAATATCCGTTCGCTGCTATTGTTGGCAAAGTAATCGATGAATACGGCCCCTGGGCATGCTCTTTGACCGCCTCTATCCTCTTTTCTACGGGTTTCAGTCTTTTTGCGGCTGAGGTAGCAAAAACTCCAGATGACATCACGGAACCGTCCAAGTCGTCCTTCAGAATCCTCGCTGCTTGCTTCTTCTTGTTGGGACTCGGGACTGTTTCCTCGTACGTGTCAACTTCGTCGATGTCCACTTCTCCTCACACAAAACAGCTATTTTTCGTCCATCTTTGCTGCCTCTAAGGCTTTCCCTCAACATCCGGGTGCTGCATCAGGGGCAAGCATGACATTCTTTGGTTTATCTCCCCTTCTCCTTTCTCTCTTGGCATCCAGATACTTCACCGACCCGACCACGGGCTTGAATGTTACCCATTTCATGATTTTCTTGGCCTTCGCTTCTGGAATCACCCATCTTATCGGCGCCTTTGCCCTACGGATACCCACGTCGCAGTGCGGAGTTGCATCAGAATCCGACATGGTTGTTTC
>Ga0137358_10000599_pt1 | contig 17230 bp, 20 predicted proteins | sample Mad1_20_16metaG_FD_105551 | JGI IMG/M metagenome (GOLD analysis project Ga0137358, IMG submission 105551) | Vadose zone soil microbial communities from Angelo Coast Range Reserve, California, USA - Mad1_20_16 metaG | ecosystem: Environmental > Terrestrial > Soil > Vadose zone | place: USA... | reverse complement strand
GGATGTAACCATCGCTGCGACCTACATTAAATACTCCAGTTATTTTGAACTGTATTCCCTCATTGCTGCATCAAACACATCTCAGGCTGGACTCAAGACTGTCTCTTTACTCATCAGCTCCGAGTTTTCCGCCTGGCAGTGGTATTCGTACGTTATCGGACCTCGTGCACGCCTCACCCTCTCCTCATTGCATCCCGTTTCTTCACAGCCCGATACTCACTTTCCTCACGATTTTATTTATCCCTTCATCTCTCACCTTCCTCACCCTCGTAATTCACCGCGTCCGAGCGGCTCATGCCGCCCAGCGCGAGCGTGCGCCTGAAGATGTGGTTAAGCGCCTGCCCTGGCGTGTATGGACCGGATCTGGTTGGGAGAAGCACGAGGGTGTCCCCCCCGATAAACCAGACCAGAGCGTTATTCCAATCGCCTCAACGAATGACGTTGATGTCGAACTTGGGCAGAGCCATGCCACAAAGCCCACCACATCGACGCAACCCGATGAGGACGAGGACCCGATCTGGTTCAACACACAGGTCGAGTGCGCGATTTGCCTGGACGGGTTTGTCAAGGGCGACAGAGTAAGAGTCCTACCTTGCAAGCACATTTTCCACCTAGACGAGGTGGACGAGTGGCTGATTCAGCTGAAAAAACTGGTGAGTCAATGACGAGGTGAAGCTTCCGTTTTGTTTTTATGACACTGTGCGTGGGTTCCAGTGCCCTATCTGCAAGGCAGACGTTACCTGCCCTCCGCAGTTAGCCCACCCGGGTCCTACCAACAATTCTCCACAGGGACTCGTTCCATTCCCAGACCCTTTTCCCCCGTCACGGCCCTCCAGCCCTTCGGAGCGGACTCCGCTACTTCAGGCTCCCACTAGGGGCCCAAATTAATCGCGACTCATGATATCCGTGCTTCCGAAACCCCTGTACCAATGGTCTTAGTATACTTATTTCGGATCCTATGTATGTGAATCCATCGCATCTTGTCTTTCTCATCTAGATCCCACGATCTATACACTACACCCGTGAGGGTGTAGCATGCGCCATTGTTTTCTTCGTTTATTATGGCGAGGTCATCGTGCGAGCCATTCGGGGGCGCTACAATACGACATTGCCCAGAAATTGCCCGTAAATTGGCACATGCTTTCCATGCTACCTCAGTGTGCCTCTCAAAATTGGCCACGGCCAAATTTTGAGCGCTGACTTGTTTGTGTTCTAAGAACTTTTACGGTTCCACTGTTCCCCTTTAACGCACGTATTTGGGACAGTAGCGCAAGGGGAACTGAAATGAAGGGGGCGCGCCTTGTTTATTGTTTCGACGGAGCGATTTTTCCTAAACGGGATGACAGTTACCCATACTCCTTTGAAGGGACTCAGATTCGACGCCCAAAGGTCTCGCCGGCACTGTTCCCCTCTAGCCAAGTCCACCACAGAGTGTCACATTACAGTTTACGCTTTCCCCTTTCACTGACTCGGGCCCAACAGGTTCATCAGCTACGGCACGTCATTATTCCATTGTGCGAAAACAATTGGCGTGGTCCGGCGCGTGCTGAGGTAAACGCTTCTTCCTTATTGTTCTGCGGTGCTCCTCTTCGGCACGACCCCGTAAGTGTTCTGTCGCACGGCCATTCGCGTAGGGGTATCGGCCCACATGTATGGAAAGCCGACGTGGTTCTGTTCGCAAGCATTTTCAAAGACGCACGAGTCAATCCAAAACCATCACTACATTGTTCACTGGCAGCTAGTTCCCCCTTCATTTGAGTACCCTCGACTCAGTGTTTGGGATCATATGAGACGCAGGCAAGCCTTTCTTTTTTATTCATCTATAACACTTTTGTGGCCGATAGATTTCAATCAGGCCCGTCTACCCGTGACAAAGTCCCTTCACAAGAAAAAGCTTTATTATTATTGTTTTTCCCCAAAGCTTAGTCCTCACAGCGGCGTCTACCAATCTTGATATCCGCCTTGTCCGGAACGAATATCTGATTTCATCTCCCAAGCCTAATTCTTCTCGCGGGAACATATAAACGCGGATCGTCCATCAATTTTATTCCCTCAATCCTCTGACATTTTGTTTCACGATGAAGTCGACGCTTCACCACGAAAAGCGCCACAGTAGGTCCTTGGACTCTAACAGCAGTGTACGATTGCTAAATATATTACCCCAGCTAAGCCATGCAGATTCTTCCAGAAGGGTATATGTCCCCTTTCTGCTGACCGCTGCGATTTTGCGCACGTGAAGATCCATATTCTTCCAGTCAAGTACTCTTCCGACCATTTGAAGCCTCTCCAGGACGGACAGTGCGATTATCGCGACGGTCATCAGTTGGCCGCGCCCGCGAAGCACAATGAGATTGGTAATCAATATACTAAGGCTCGGAAACCCCCAGCCGTTCCTAACACCAATATGTAGGCTTGCCGAAAGATGCTACTCTTCACGTAGTCCCTGGGACCGAATCACACACCGTGGAGGAAGTGGCCGCCCTTACCTCCCCTCAGACAACAGGAGTATCAACAAATTCCCCAGCTGCTGTGACTAAGGTTGCCCATGGCTCCAGGCTTTCTCCGTATGAGTCTGTCTTGTTTCCTCCTGTATCAGGCCCATCGCCAGGCCCAAATGTTGCTTGCTCCACCCCAGTGATTTCGGATGAGGTTAGGCGGCTTATCTTCCGACACGGCCATTCCTCCCCTACCTCTCATCTACCTCGTCTCTCTGATGGAGATTCCGATCCACCGTCTGCCCCATGCGATGGTCCCGAGTTCCCGGAGCGCTGGCCCGGCTCGGCTTCAGTGCCGAGCCCGGTGGTTTACTGTAACCCAACGCCTGGCTTTTTCTCCCCTGGTGCTCCTTTCGTGCATCCAGCATACGTGCCGTGGGCTCTACCGAAGCCACCGGTGCGGTCAGAGTCTCGACGGCATGGCATGTCGACGAGGAAGTTGAAAGCACTCAAAAGTATGATGACTATTATTACTTGTATGCCGTTATTTTCGACTCACGTCTGGCGTATGTATCTATCAGCCAAACAGTGCAAATTTTACAAAAAAGACGGTGGCTGTCCCCAGGGCAGCCTTTGCACATTGTGAGCTCACATTATGACATCTAGTCCATTTGTTAATCTCTTGATTCGCAGCATCCATGACCCCTCAGTTGTTCAATCACCCCAACCCGAGCAGGAGTCCCCTTCGGATGGCTCAGCTTTCTCCCCTCTGTCACCCTCTGAATCACACTCCAAGTTTGATGAGGAGCACGAGCGAAACATTTACCCTGTTACGTGGCGGGTCATTGGGGGTGGTGTTATGATGGGTGGACAGAGTACGTACATCACATGTGTATCAAGTCTATGCCCACTGACTGGCCTGAAGGGGCAATCTGCACGCGCTACAAGGACGGCGTCTGCCCGGACAGTGACGACTGTCCTTATGTTCACCCATGTGAAGGTACGTTGTGTCATATTCAAGCGCCCTGCTGTACACTAACCCCCATTGAATGTGGCAGACGATGTAAAAACGCCAATAGAGGCAAGTTCTTCCCCTACCTCGACGCCTCGTGCGTCGTACTTTCCGCAAGCGCAGACGCATTGTGCGACGGCCATGAGCACGATTCAACAACCGGTCCCTTCGGTTCCAGAACTTATACCCGACTTGTCCCCGATAGCTGTGCATGGGTATCGATTGTCATCCACTTTGAGCGTTAGAGAAAACATGCCACAGCGTCCTTTTTCTACCCCACCGAGGATAAGGAGTCGTGCGGAGACAGATATAACGTGTGTTGCATGGTTCTTAAGGCCGAGTTATTGCCGTACTCATCCTGTGTTTGTCACCAGCCGTGGTCCATAACTTGTGTATCTGACATCGCCGTCCAACCTGGACACTTTGGTCTTCTTCGTCTTCGTCTACCGTCTTCCCTTGGGACCTTTGGGAAACGACTGCCAAAGTTTTTATTATCTATGGTAGCTTCTTCTGTCCTTTCTGTTTTCCAACAGTATGATTATACGTTCCAAAGTTTCTTGTTGAAGCTGTTGATTTCGTGCTTTTCGGGGGGTTTCAATGTTTGTATGAGCGGGAGACATGGGCGAGGGGGATGTCATAGTGGCTTTCTTATGTTTTTTTTGGTTACTAGGATCGTGTCCCTGATGTTATGGTTCGCGTAACTGTCAATAAGATGTAGGAATGAAGCACGACGCGACCACAGTCGAGATGGTTTACGACAGACGGTCAAGCGTCGGTTAAATAGCTTCTTGCCTCCCTTCGGCCATGGCCAGGGGTGGACTCGGACTGGTTAGCCCGTTCAGGCTCGGATGGACTAATCGAATTGAAGGTTGTGCCTGGTGTAACTTTTTTTACGCCGTTGTGATGGCTTCCTACAGCACAATAATCTGAGTTCCTCATCAACTTGGCAACCGTGACAGAATTGGACATGTTGTCTATCATGAGTTGTCTAACGCGGTCAACTGCGTCAATTTCGTCAATTCCCATGGCATTCCGGAGTCCCCTCGCCGCATTACCCTATTACTGCAGTGTATTATAAATTGACCTACGAGTTTGCCTTTCCAAGTCCTTTTCTTTCTACGTTCTTTTACTCACCCAACATGACTAACCGTTGAGTCGTTGACTCATTGGCCCTAAAAAAAGCTTGAGAAGCCCTGACTCTATTTTGTGTCTACTATCGCCAAGTATAGCATCCGCAGCGATTTGTGAGCTCGATGACAGGCGAATACAACTGCTATCACGCATGATGTGTCGTGTCAGTGTCAGTGCCACGTCAAGCCCAAGGGTCACAATTTTAGCGCCAAGACACGTGGTCGCGCGTTGCACCCACAGTAACGCTCTCGCTCAAATCAAAAGCCAAACCTACAGTAATGTACCTGGCTCACTACGACCGTGATCCGACGCTTCACAGCCACTGCACCATCTTTGCGTGCCGATATATCACATCTCCTTTTGCACACTCGTTTGGTCGTACCTGGTATTCCTGACTGTCGCGTTTTCCACTTGATGGTCTACGAGTCGTGATACACATATACTTCGCTCGCCTGCGTACCCTTCAAGTTTACAGCTACGTCGTATCCCTGGGCTCACTGCTTGCCCATGCATATACCCTCGACACACGGTCGATCTAATTCCGCAGTCAGACCGTCTGCCGATGTATATGTTGGGCATATCGTTGTGGACGAAGACAGCGACGGTCACGGGCGTCTCTCTTTTCTACGATACCAATCCCAAAGAGCTGGACGGTGGTGGCAGTGCCAGATCAACGACATTCAAGGAATGAATGAATGAAGCATCCTAATGGGATAGAAGCTGACTGACTGAGATTAAACAGGTCAGCGCCCATTCGATCGTCCTGTCCGAGTTCCGCACGTAATAAATCCCTTCGCAGAAGTGACCTTTACAAGATATCCACGTATGGTGTACCCACTCTTGGGAATTGTTCAATTCTGTAAAATTGCGCTGCTTCGAGCCGCATAACCTCAGGTATGTCGTTGCTCTCCCATCAAGAGACTGATCAGGTCGACCCTGCCACATGGTGAAGCGCCTACCGAGGACTTGCTATGCCCCGATCATGGCCGTCGGACGAGTGGTTCCTGTCTATCATGGAACATCATCTGGTTTCCAGCGCTCAGTCTAACCCGTTTGACTCTCATTCCTTCTCCGCTTATTACAATGAGGACCGGTGCGTGGCTGACACCAGTATTGGCAGTTCGGACGAGGCCGGGTGCCAGTGGACCCGGGTGGATTCGGACTCGTTCACTAATACACCTTTTTAGCACTGGGTAATACCGTTGAGTTCAATATCCATGTCGGTAGGCCTGTGAACATCTGGGCCATTTGACGCCTACCCCGAATTGTGGTCTTTGGTTGGAACCCCCCTCACATGTGGCACTGGAGCGGTGAGCCGCACGCCTGTGGATACACTCACGTTGCAATAGGAGATTGAGGGACCATTATATTTTAATATGGAAGAGAAGCAATGCTTTTTTTAACGGATCCCCTTCATCTCAGGTGGAGCACTCTTCCCTTGGAACTGAAGTACCATTTTCCGACAGGCCAGGCCGACCACCCGTCCTTCACTCTTTGTTTGAAAGGTAATTGGCGTCATTTTTTGGAAGGACTAACGTACTGTCCACTTTTCTATAGACAGATGTTGCACGCGATTTGATCACCGGATCTTGAATCAAGACATCGGAAATCTCTGAGTTGACCTATTAGCGACCCAGATAGAAATGATAAAAGTGGAGTCGATAACGCGAAACACGGCTGATACTATGAGCCCCTGGTCCTCGGTCATCAAGTGGGCGCTGGATCTGTCTCGTGGCATATTTTCTATAGATTCTCTGACGAGGCCAGGCTCTGATCTACGTTTTCCCTTTTGCTTATCGATGGTGTCACATGACCGTGATTTGACGGTTTGAAACAATTATTTACGAGCAATATTCACGATCGATCGGGGTGCTACTACTGCATAAGCATACAGGTTACGAACTTCCACTTGGTTACAAAGCCTGATGCAATAGAGCCAACCCATCCTTGTTCTGAGCTGTCGCATCCATGCAGGCTTTCCTTCAATACCCGCCATATTGATTAACAGCCTCCTCGCAATGCTGCTTGGCTACACGGCGACGTCAGGTCATTGTCTACGTTTCAAGAAAAGCGATTAATACCCACCCTGATGTTTCGCCTTCTCCCTGTCGAGGAAATCGAGCTGTTTTGTCAAGCGGCACCAAATCAGATCTGTCGGATATAAAGTAAGACGTGACCTACACCCTTGGTCTCAACTTCCCTATCGATGAAGGCACCGGCGAAGCCAGCACTATTTGGAGACCATGAGTACCAATCATCTGGACGCATACAAAACGTGACCTACAGGATCTCTTTGGCCTTGGCATGGCTAGGAGGCTGGCCGTTTTTAGCTACGTGCTGTTCATATGCCTTGGCAGCCTAGTGTGTGTTTGAACAATGAGGGGAAATGAGGGCACAACAAGGGGCGAACCTCATAGGAGGCAGCACCAGCAATGAGCTCGTGGCTGAGGTGAGCTTCGTGCTTTGGGGCACTTTGGTACTAGACCCAGTTGTGAACAAACACGACAAAGCACACATCATGAAGGACAAGCTCACACTATTGTAAGCCTGAGCGTGCTCGTGGTCGTCGTCGAACCAACCCATGATGATGATTTATGTAAAAGCGTGTAGTGACAAGGTAAGCAGGTGATTGAGTCTAAGACCCTGTAGTACAAGGGGGGGAATCGAGCCACTTTATATAACCGCCTGACCCCCCTCATTTGTCTCGAATTTGATAATCTGATCGCCATCATCGAGCACATCGGCCGTATTAAACTAAATAAAACCTTGTGACCGTCCTTTGATCCTGTCCTGGATGTGATTGCACGCCACATTATGTTCGGGTAAAATCATCCCCGGTCTAACACGCTGGCCATCGAAGAGCTCACTCGGCCCACCCCATGCGATAGGGGAAGCGCTGTAGAAGCGCAGGGCTCAAGGGGGCGATCGCCGAGGGCTCACACAGAGCTGAAGATATAATTTTTTTCAGACATTGTTCTCCGAGTCGACCCACCGGTTTGGGGGTGATACCGTACGTGGAGTTCGAGATCCCACCCCCCTCGAGCCCCCCCCACCATTCAGGGTACTAACTATGTTCCTAGTCCCGTGCCCAGTGTCCGTTCCCTAAACGAGTAATGCTGGGCGTATAAGAACCACAAACGTTTGATCGCATCTTATCGGGGATCGGCGCTCAGCATGTGCGCAGTGGGAACTCTGGAACTCTTGGAATTTCTCAAATTTATTTCCCATCGCAAGGGGCGGCGCGGCGCAGGCGATGATACCACATTTCGCATTTGTTGCCCACCGTCGCGAGCAGATTTGGCATTTTTTTTTGGAAATCATGTTTGCATGTTCACCTGGCGACAACACTGCCCATTGTCTCACTATCAGTTCCTACCATCAGCGCTGATTGCATGATCGCTGCTATAAGGTCTGATCATTACGGCTCGATGACCGAGAAAACCGAGTCGCTCCCCGAACATAACGGCCTGGGGATATTGCCAGCAGAAATACGTGGTCCCTGCCTGACCTTCACTGCCGCACTGCGGGATGGGTTGGATTAGCTGAGTATAGGAATGACATAGGCCAATCACAGACGCTCGCAGGTACTTTCGACAACGGCCACCTTGTCCTTGTCCTTGGTTCGTAGCACTAAAGACGACGTTGACATGGATCTAAATGGAGATGACACCGACAGTCAACTCCCGCACAATCGATTGCACGATTGCGCTGTGATTTATTCCCGATCTGTGCGCCGATCCGTGAATACGCTTAAAGCTGTAAAGAGTAAAAGACGAGTTATAATTAATGCACGATGCGATACACCCGAGTGTCCACTATAGAATCCATCGAGATTATGGTATAGTGCGTGAAGTAGTTCAACTTGAACTGCGTAGATATAAGCAGGAATGTCAGTGTGATGTAAAAAGTTAATATGTCATCTACGGTTAGCAACAGCATCATTCGTACAGACATCAACGTCATCATTGACCCTCCCATGGATCACGTTCCTGGTATTTCGGCGGTGGCCCACTGTAGTCTCCTTCATGTGTGGGCCCAACTCGTGCACGTGTAGTCTCGGCATGGGGATCATGCATTGATGCATGATCTACCTCAGTGTAGTATCCCTGCACACGATTCGTTTCGCCCGGAGGGGCATCTTGAAGGGAATGGTATGCAGTATGGTCATACTCAGTGTGAGCGGCGGGGAAATTAGAGCACGTGTTGAGATGGTGACTACGCCGGCGCTTCAAAATGATATATGCGGTGACTGCGGAAAAGACCAGGATGAAAGAGCTAGCAACCACACCGTAGATCACGATCATCCTCGTTTGGATGCCATCATTATTTGGGACGTTGGGGCTGCTGACAGGTCGGCCAGCAGTAAACATCTGCGTAGCAGTCGTGTCCACGCCGTCGAGCCGAGCTTGCACAAAGTCCAGGTGAGCAGCAGTGGCGTTCGTGAGTGACAATAATTGCACATAGGGCGGTGCCTTATTCGTAGTCCCGTCAACAAAATCGCCATAATTTATGAGTAGATATACGTTGCGCACTACAGCAGGGCTTAGTATGACGACCGTGAGGGCGAATACTCAGCAGTACTTACAGAATGCCATACCAAGGATCACGTCATAGTCAGGCGCGGCGCCAGTCGTGATCGGCTGGAACTGAAACAAATAAGTCCATGGGACATATACGGAGGTCTCCTGGATATGATACACACCCCACCGACACAGATTTGCTCCCCAGAGGAATTCGTCAGGTTAAGACTCATGTCAAGCGGGTGGACGGGGTATGATTTGTTGCCGAATAACACTGTAGTGTTGACTTCAACACTGCATGGCAAGGTCCAGGCGGGGCCAGTTGCTGTGACATTTCTGAAAACGGCTCCGGGAAGGCGAGAATAGATTGCATCGGCGACATATCTAGCCGTACCACGATGAGATTGAATCTCTCAGTCCAGAAAGACTAATCATACTTTGGGACCTGGTTAAAAGAAAAGCCCGTATCGAAGATGACGGTCAATGACGATGAGTTCATCGTACTTGATACTTTAGAGGAGAGTATTATGGGTTGCCCGTCCGGGCCAATGATACCATTTGGGTCAAGAAGGGCTTGCCAATGTTGGCCACCCGATCGGGATGATGGGACAGACTTCACGGTGAGCTTGGGTTGTTCTGAGATGTTCTGCATGCCGGGGAGGATATCGGATACCGTGATTTCACCAGGAAATTGCTCGGCGGGGTCATAAGAACGTGAGAGAAGGACGGTGAGGGTGTTTGGGGTGGATGGATCCTGGCGGAAAATTCGGTCAAGAACGGTGTCGCCTTGAGGTTGTTTCTTGAGCGCATCATGAACGTTTGAGCCGACATTCGGACCAAGACCAATGAGGCCTTGACCTGCTGGATAATCAGAAGAGGCATTGACCTGAACTAGAGGGCATGTTGGCGAATTATGGACGACGACAAATTCGAAACATACTGAATGCTTGATTTGGCACGGAGAAGTTCAGGAATGTCAATGGTGCGGTCTTCACCGTTCCATTAACACCTCCGACGGCATATTGAACGCCAGCAGGAACGCCAGTATCATTCGAGTTAGGGACAGGACCCGCAACCCACAGATCGGAACTGAGGAGTTGAATTTTAAAGGTCTCAAAAAAAGGAACATTTGCTTACCTCCCAGTATCGATGTCGACAGAAAAGGGCTGTCCTCCGAGGGTGATATTGGCAAAATACTTTAGGTTTTGGGAGTTGTCAAGGCCGGATATATGGTCTCTTTTGCGGACATGAGGAGATATAAGCATTCCGTTGACGGCAAAACGAAGGGCGGAAACGTGGAAAGAGGCATGAAAGATGAGAGGGAGCAGGACGAAAAGGCGGGAGAACATGAGGGTAAAGGAGAACAAAGTGCGGCCATGGTGACCGTTGGTTTGGTGGGGACGTGGGAGAGGGACGGAACGGAGGTGATATTACGTAAGAAATGGCTGATAAATGCGTGCGGCTGTGTCTGTTCTTGCTGTGCTGTTTCCATCCCCCAACCAAGCATGCGTCTGCTGGGGCTCGTCCTCCCTCTCTCTTCCATACACCTTGCCCTTGCCATCACTTTTCCCATTCGCGGCTTCCTCTCAGATTCTAACCACCTCTCCAAGCGCAGCAATCTCACCGGTATCTCTATCAAGAATGGCGGTAACTTAATCTACGGCGCAGACATCAATCTCGGCGGCAACAACTTCAGCGTCGTTCTCGATACTGGCAGGCATGTCTATCCCCGTTCTCTCTCCCCATTCTTACTCATCAAACCCTCAGCGCTGACCTCTGGGTAGCTGGGACGGTTTCCAACACTAAAGACACGGGAAAGCAGGTCTCAGTAGCGTATGCCGTCGGTGATGTTAAAGGTACGTACTTCCCCAATATTGGAACCTACCAAACTAAAGGCGGTTCTTTAGGGAACATCAACCAGGCTTCTTTAACTTTCGATAATTACACTGTGGATGACCAGGCTTACAGTAATTCTTCCATAACAACGGGTCTCCTGGTCGCTCACCAGGTTGCCTTTTTCCAGTCCTTGTCCACGATAGCAGCTCTTTTTCGCCTACCCTCCAATCAAACGGTTTTGAAGGTCTCATCGGCCTCGGTTTCGATACCACATCCGTCGTCCGGAGTAAAGTCGGGAACGACACAGGTGACACACCGTTATCCCGCATCTTTCAACTAAACAAAACCACTCAAAACTTCATATCATTACAACTCAATCGAGCGAAGGACCCGACAGATACAATTACCGGCCAAATAACTGTTTCTGAACTTATCTCTGGCTACGAGAATGTTACATCACAAACCAAACTCTGGCTAAAAGATGCCTTTTTGGACTCTTCCAACCAGCACTGGGCCGTCGTTACCGACTCGAAAGGTGTCATCGGTCCTGATGGAAACGACATTTCCCGGGAGTCAATCGTGAGACATATTTCCGGAGGGAAGATGGTAGCCGTCCTTGACTCCGGGTTCACGTTCTCCCAAGTGCCACGCAAGATGTCCGATGCGATTTACGGACGTGTTCAGGGCGCCACCTACAACACGCAAGCGGGAATCTGGAAGGTGCCCTGTAAGCAAAACCTCAGTCTGGCTTTCGTTCTCGGCGGTGTCAAAATGCCAATACACCCGCTGGACATTGTCAGTAATGACCTCGATGCGAACAACCCAAGTGGTCTTTGTGATGGCGCGGTCAGTGTCGCGTGCTGCACATGCAGCATTGTTCCTTGCTGACGAGCGCTTGGGCCGTAGTTCCAACCCATTTCGACCGCCTTCAGCATGCTTGGATCCTATGACATGATTCTTGGCATGAATGCCCGTAAGTACCCTTTGTCCTCATGATCCTGCCGAAGTTCATCCTCTATTTGTTTTTCCTCAACGCGTAGTGCGCAACTTTTATACGCTCTTTGATTATGGAAATTTCGTCTCGGATTCGTCCAACGATCGTGGCGATCCCTATATCCAATTGCTCTCCCTGACCGACCCCACCACCGCGCTCGCCGACTTTGTAAAGGTCCGCATGAATGGCACAGACACGACGGGCTCTTCCTCGAATACCCTCCTCCCAGCTTCGCAGCAGGCGCACTCCCCAGTCTCAGGTACAGAGAAGAAACAGCACCTCGAGGGTGCGATAGCGCGCAACTGGCCGTATATCTTCGTCGGGTGCCTGGCCTTTGTGCTCGCCGTTATGGGTTGCTGCCTGTACGCGTGCTGCTGTCGTAAGCGCCGCAAAGGTGTCCGTGCCTTCACCCGAAACCCATATCAGGCGATTCAAGAGCCGCTGCCGCCACCATCGATGCACATGCGGCCTATTAACTCTGGGGGGCGGTATTCCGACCCATATCGTCCGTAGTGATCCGTAAAGGAGAGGCCAGACATTCATACGACTATTTCTATGCACTTAAGTTTGGAGCATAGCACCAATCCTACAGGTTGCCTTGTCCAATCCCGCACATTTTTCATCATTTGTTTTGTATTTAGGACTCGCTGACATAGCTACAGTACCTAAATGATTTTTCCCACTCCGGATTTTCGAATTCTTCCTTGACATTTGTTACCCACATAACTTATGAGTAAGCCTACAGTGCTAGTCTAGACGCCAGAATTTGATTGCGAGCGGTAGGAATTTGACGAGGGGAACAGACTTCAGACGTCTCACATGATAGATCGGCGAATCGAGGCAAACGTTGCACCTTCACGTGGCTACAGTGGTAACCAGTTAGAGTAACCCCTAGCCGCAACCCTGCCATTTCGCGACTATACTTCACACAGCTGTGGAAACCGTGACTGATTGGGCCCATCGATACACAACGAAGGTGATCATCTTTACTCCGATAGCCTGGCGGCTCATTGGACGACTTCCAAATTCTCTGCACCTCAAGCTCCACCGGACCCACCCTTCCTCGCATGGAAGGCCATTAGCGCGGCCGCGTAACTCCACAACAGTTCGGCAGCGCTCGCTGGGGCCCCGCTGGACTTGTAAAACTCATCTGCGGACCTGGCGTCAGCGGGAGTGTGTCGCGCGACGGATGGCGAGAAAAATCCGTCAGCATATCCGCGGATCGCTGCGGAGAGGTCCTCCATCCGAGAACGTGGCCGAAGGTCGAGTCAGAGTTTTGAGTCTGCGCAGTACGTTCCTGAGGAGATGCCGGGAACGAACTGCGTGAAAAAGGTTCGGGATATGGGCGTCACCTCGATCCCGCGGGGCGCGTCCCCGGGCCAGACAAGGAGCGCATCGTAGAGTTAATCCCAACGGCGAGTGTGGTGAGGTACTGTACCATGGTCCCAGTCCCATCGTTCCGTCCAACCAAGAGAGAGATAATTTCAAATGATCGGAATTGAAAAAAATCGGGGTGAAAGTCAGATGTCAGATTGGCGGCGGGGAAAGATCTGTGCACGTACACCAAAGGAAAACATCCTCGGGATATCGCCCAGTTACGACAGGATCGATCGTACATGCGACCCTGTTCAGGGAGTAAACACGGCTAAACGAATTCGATGTATTTCTTGAGATTGGCGAGAGCGCGATCGGAGCATATGGCTGGAACGTCACAGAGGAGCCTGTCTGTGTAGGACCGAATGTGTGGTTCGAGGCGAGCACCGTGCTCGAGTCCAAGCCGGATCATCCGCCGCCACTCGTATTCGCGATCGTAAATGCGCCATCCGGGTCCCAGAACGACTGCGTGGAGCACCAGGAGAATAAAAAATTTACAATTGGCGGGAGCGGAGACGGACTCGGAGACGGAGACGGGACTCGCATAAAACGCTCATAAGCTTGAGTACTGTGTATTCCCGGCTTTTGGCGTGTCGCTGGAGTCCGGAGGGAAGCAAAAGGCCCTCGGGGAGCGATCGGCGCTGTACGGCGGCGGAGGGTGAAGAAGGGATTTCGAGTTGAACGTTGATCTCTTCCTGGAGGGTCAAATCTGTTTAGTTAGTCAAAGAAGCGAGGGGGGGGGATTGGCCGACGTCGGTTCCCTCCAGAAGGTGGCGACATGGTCGAGATTGAGATTTAATCGGATGATGGGCCACGTAGGTCGAATTGCCATTCTTCAACAGCCACTGATTTCGCGAATGTGTATTATATTCTCTTGCAAGCGCTATGAATTGGAGCCGAACGCCCCAACCTACAGTAACCAATCCCTAGCGGCAATCCACCTTACGTCCGTCCTCACATAGCAAGAGCCAAGCGCACTGGCACTGCCTGCTCGAAAAAGTGTTATTCTGTCGCCCTCGTATTGGCTCCCATGCCCTGTCTGTTTCGCACCCATCTCCCAATCCAACCAATCCCTGTCTAGTTGGATACTGACGCTTTTTTCCGCGCTCCAAATGTGGATTCTCGTCGTGCCTCGAGCTCAAGCCGAGCCAAGGCGTGTCCCCGCTTAACACTCGATTCGATATACAGTACACGCGCAACACAACATGCTTATTATTGTTCCCCCAACACACTCCAGATCAAATCGCCTGCCAATGCGGCGAACCTCTTCAAACGGCAGAACATGTTATCATGCACTGCACTCTTTTTACCGTGGCGCGCCACAAACATCTAAGGTTTAAAACGGCCGCACACGAAGCTTCCAACAGCTCCTCGAAACTCCGAAGCGCGTACAAGGGCTGCTTCGGTTCTAGAGGAGACGGACCTGCAACAAACCGCGGGGCCCGGGCAGTCTGGAACCAGACTGAGGCACAGGGTGTTTCCTTCTGTGGCGGAGTCACCTCCGCTGCAACGTACATACACACGCATACACGACCGCCACACAACAGCCTGAGACTGTATGCCGCACATAGATAGCCCACAACTATCTCACTTCCTTATTACCCATGCTTAGGTACTCTTCGCGACCGTCTCTGTGCCAAGTTGCACGCGCTGCGGAATACAAATCCGGATTCAAAAAAAAGACATCAATTACTGACCTGACACGAATAGATCACACGGCGTACTATTGATCCACATTTGTGCTCCGTTCAGCCCGGATTTGGTGACAAAAACGCGGCGCTCGCACACCTCGTTGCGGCCGGCCCCAAGGAGCAGGAAATGCGGAGCCACCAATGTTGAACTTGGGCTCGCGAAGCCCGCTTTTTGCCCGCAGGGCAACTCGGATTTGTGGTTTGCTAGATGATTGTTTGGGCGGAGATGTATGCGTCGGTTGGTCGGCGCAATGATGGATCGTCGCTTCTTGAAACAAGGTCCTCTACGAGGAGCCTGAAGACGAGAGCCGAGTCGCGGGCCCAGGAATACAAATAGAGTCGGGATTCTGACTGCTTGGGCTGGCGATCACGAAGCCCGCCTATGGGGAGCGTGTGACACAAATGAGAAGGACGCGCCAGGCGTGTGTGGTTGGTGATAAAAATATACAGTACTAGTGCCCCATGACTGACAATGCCGTCGGGTCCAACATTCGCGAGAAGAGGAGGTTTTGCGATGGGTGTCTCCTTCTTTATGTATGTGTCGACTGTGACGATGATCTTTGAGAGGTCAAGGGCTGAGCAAGTCAGCCCAAGAGAGTGGAGAGCCGTGGCGAGCTTCATGGAAAGGCGAGGGATGACGCGATGACGACCAACGTAAACGGAGGGCCGAGCTTGGGTTGTATGAAAGAGGACTCGCCCATGAATTGGACTTTGTCAGTCGGAAGGAGTACAAAACCCCGAGGGACGGCACCACGAATTGCGAAGGGACATGGCCTTTTCGAAACAAGCCCTGGCACAGTGGCTGGTCGGGGCGCAGCGGAAAAGAGCGCGCATTGTGTCAGACTCCATTTGGGAATCACAAACGCTCGTCCTAGAGTCGTTCGTCATTCGCCAACTGGTCGCACATACCAGCGCTCACATGCGAAGCTTGCCTTCAACCCGCTCACAGCACTGGGCAGGCAAGGAGAAGGAGGGACAGGCCCCAATGCTGTGACAGTGACCCTGCCCCCTAGTAACCGAACTACTGTATGCAAATTCAGCACAGCGCCTTTATTTCTTTATTTATGTATAACAACAACTGGATAGATTAACTTTTCTTTCCCCTGGTCTTCGCTGATCCCCCCTCTCCCTCCTCCCTCCTCCCCCCCTCCTCAGATCCTTTACCTGTTCCCTGCCCCGACAACGAGGGAAAAGGCAGGGACCCACTAGTGGTGCACATCACGGCCAGATCTATCAGAGATCCGATCGAGATCCTCAACCCAAATTGGTACCGCATTGCCGATTATGAAAATTGAAATAGCCAATATGGCGGCTCATGTGCTTCATTTGGTGCCACCTCACGCACGCATCCCGGCTCGAAGGGGAACTGTACGGTGCCAGAGATGTGATCTACAACCCGGGTTGGGTCGCCAGCCACAGAGAGTGAACCCACGAAGAGCCTCTATAAGCACACACTTGAAGACAAGAGAGGCACCTAACCTGCGGTCCCAGCATCCCCATCCCTGCCACCCCAAAAAATGTCAGAGTATCCAACCCCAGGTCTTCGCTACTGGCCATATCCGACTCGAGCAGTGAGCCCGTCCCCACTGCCAGTGTGATGGGATCGACGATCGTACTGACCATTTGGTTTCGCGTCAATTAGGTGTATCCCTCGGCTCCAGTCCGTCCTCCCCCAGGCTGGGCCTCGAGCGGTCCGTCCACAGAGGTGATTCCATCCCGCCCCCTTGCCTAGCCTACATGTTCTAACAACCACCAACCTATTTAGTTCCGCACCACTCCGCTGAGAGGAAGCATGTCCAATCAGCATCCTGGTTTCCCTTCCTTTGTTGGCCACCCCACTGCAATGCCCCGTAGTGCCCACGCACATAGCCATCACCAGATGCGCGTTCAGTTGGGTGTCGGTGTCGGCCAGGCTTTTACGTATCAGGGTACTAGTGGAGGATCTTCCGGAGCACAGATGCCATCCAATCTCCATCACGTCCCTCATACCATCAATACCATGCCAGTTCTTCATCCTCATCCTCACAGTGGAGACCCGCGCTTATTCCCTCCCGGTTATAATGTACGTTGGTGCTGTGTTATATCCGCTTATAAAACTCGCGCATTAAGACACCTACGTCCCATAAGCCCGAAATTCCACGTCAACCCTTGGCACACTTCCATGCCACACAAAATTCTTAGCAAGTGATAACGGGTTGGCATCATCAAACGACTCGGTCACTGGGTGCCTGTGCCCT
>Ga0137358_10000595_pt1 | contig 17250 bp, 15 predicted proteins | sample Mad1_20_16metaG_FD_105551 | JGI IMG/M metagenome (GOLD analysis project Ga0137358, IMG submission 105551) | Vadose zone soil microbial communities from Angelo Coast Range Reserve, California, USA - Mad1_20_16 metaG | ecosystem: Environmental > Terrestrial > Soil > Vadose zone | place: USA... | reverse complement strand
CCAACGAGCGCGGCACACTTCAGGGCCGGCTCCTATATGTAGTTGAAGTAAGTGACGATGATCCGCGTCTCAGAATACCCTGCTGAAGAGGAGCCTGACCGGACGCCGCCGGAGACACAGCGGCACGATGGCGAAATTGCGAGGCAAGACCCCGGTTCAGGGTCGCAGCCGGCGTGCCTCTTGAATGTGTTCTTCCGCTTCGATCGCCCGACCCTGACGCAGGAGGACCTCGCCCAGGCTGCGGTGGGCTTCGGCGTTTCGAGGGTTGATTCGCACGGCCTCCCGTAAATGGGCGGTCGCCTCTCGGAACTTGCCCTGCTCGGCGAGAACCAGACCCCACTGGTATTGGGCCTGCCCTGATCCGGGATCGCTCTTCACCGCGCGCTCGAAGTGGGTGGCCGCCTCTACCCCCTTCCCCTGCCTCTTCAGAATGAGGCCCAGGTTGGTGTGGGCTTGCGCGTCGCGGGGGTGGCTCTCAAGAGCGCGATGGAAATGGTCCGCGGCCTCGCTGAGCTTGCCTTGGCGGGCGAGGAGCAGGCCGAGACCGGTGTGCGCGTCGGCTTGGCGCGGACTGATACTCAGCGCCTGATCAAACTGTTCGTTGGCTTCCGTCAGCCTGCCTTGAAGGGCGAAGGCAAAGCCCAGCGCGCTATGCGCGGCGGCGTAGCGAGGGTTGATTCTCAGCGCCGCATGAAAGTTCTCGATCGCCTCGGTCACATCGCCCTGCTGCGCCAGAGTCACGCCCAACTTGAAGTGCCCCAGGGCCGACGGCCGGGCAGCGACGGCGTGGGTCCATAGCGTTTCCGAATCGCGCCAGACCTTGGCCTGGTTCCACGTGAGAAGGCCCAGCGCCGCCACGACGGAGACCGCGAGCCCGGCGAGCGGCACCGCGATCCGGGCGTCGAGCTTGCGCCGTTCCCACGCCTTCCATCCGAATGACAGCCCGGCGCCTCCCAGGAGTGCCCAACCCGCGCTGGCCAGATAGGTGTAGCGATCGGCGGCGATCCGCGGGACCCAGACCACCGGGGAGAGAATCACGATGTACCCGACCCAGACTACCCCCAGCGCCGGCCATCGACGGTGACCTGCAATCACCACGGCGGTGACGAGCAGGACCACAGCGCCACTGAGCGCGGCGGGCCATGTCTCGAAGCCGCTCGGGGGAGGCAGCTCATAGGCCGCGGAGAGAGCGGCAGGAACCGCTATCTTCCAGAGGTAGAACGAGAGGGCATACACCGAGATCGCGACGTGGTCGATCAGGCTCATTCCGGCATCAGGGGGTTGCGTATGGCGTGCGCCAGGGCAACCAGCACGGTGACGCCGGCAGCCAGGCTGAGCAAGAAGAACGGAAGCTTTTCCGTCACGACCGCCATCGATGATGCCCAAGGCCGGCGACCGCCGACGCCGCCGAACCGCCGGAGGGGATAGACGTCCAGCGCCAACAGGATCACCGGCAGGGTCACGGCCATCGCTTTCGAGAGCAGGGCCAAGGCAAAGAGGCCAAGCGATGCCCAGTACCATTTGCGCGTTCGGCGGCCCTCGGGCACGGCACCATCGCAGTAGCGGAGGTACGCCACGACGGCCGCCAGGTAGAACAGTCCCGACAGCACATCCCGGCGCTCAGTGATCCACGCCACCGACTCCGCCCGGAGGGGGTGAACGGCAAAAAGGAGCGTCGCGAACCCGCTGCCGAGCGTGAGGGCCCACGACCCGTCCGCGTAGCCACCCGGCACGCTCGCCCGTAGGAGGCGGAGTGCCATGAAGTAGAAAAGCACGGCGTTCGCGGCGTGGAGCAGGAGGTTCGTGAGATGGTATCCGACAGGGTTCATCCCCCAGACAACGTAGTCCAGTCCCAAGGTCATCCACGTGAGGGGGATGTAATGTCCCATCAAGAACGTCGTGAACATCCACCGGAGTCGAGAGGCGCCGAGGCCGCGGTAATTCGGGTTGTCGACAAAATTCTGGTCGTCGTCCCAGTTGAGGAATCCACCTTCCAGGGCCGGCACGAACACGACGAAGCTCACCAGGGCGAGGACCGCGGGGACGGCCAGGTGCGATATCCACCGCCGGGGTGCCGGGACGGTGGCGACCGCCGGAGCTGGGCGCCTCCTGGCACGCGCGGCCGCATGACTCACGGCAGTCGCCGGTACGGGCGGGACGGGAGCCCAGCCAGATCGGTAATCTCACCGAGGCAGGCGAACTGATCGAGCGGCAGACCCGCAGCGAGCCCCAGCGCTTTGCGGCGGTGCTCGGCGATCGACCCTGAGCGCGGATCCTGATCGAAGCCTCGACCGCACATGAGGCGGCCATCATGCGTCGGATCGATCCGCGAGAACCAGCGAACTGGCGGCGATCCATAGCCGCTGAACTCTAGGAGATGGGCCATGGCCGGGCTACCCGCGACGCTCCACACGGAGTGGAGCCAGCCGTCCGCCCCGCGCGCGTCCATCGCCAAGTGTCTTGTTCGAACGTGACCAAGGAACGGTCAGGAGGTCTCGAGCGTCAGGTCCCAGGCTTGGAGCGTCCGCTTCAGACGGTCAGCCAGGGCACCGGGCGGCCGTCGACGTCCTCGAGCCGCACATCGAGGCGTGCCGCGATGCTTGGAGCAATATCTTCGAGATCGACACAGGGAAGCACCGTGTGGCGTGGGACGCCGGGGCCGATAGCGAGCAGAAGCCCGTCGGGCCGGTGGTCACCGGTGCGCCAGTGGGTGTACGGCGCGTGCACGAGCCCGGTCTTGGGAGACCACACCGTCTCGATGGGCGCGGTCCGCTCCCAGTCTATGAACAGGTCCGGCATGGTGTCCGCCGCCGACCGCCGGTACCACCGATCGGCCCGTTCGACGCCTCGGATCACGCGGCCGCCAGTGCCAACGTTGACCAGCGCGAGCAAGTCGTGGCTCAGCCGCGCGCAGACCCGGTCTACCTCGTCAGGTTGAACGCGGCCGTTCGGTTCACGACCAGCGAGGTTGAGACGCACGCCGCCGTAGACGTAGTTATTGGGCTCGACAAAGAAGCGCTGGCGGGCCCGATCGTCGGGTTCGACGAACTCCGGGCAGGGCGTGAGCGCGCAGGCGCCGCCGCTCAGTCGCTCGCCGCGATCGGCCGAGTCGATGCGGCGCAGAATCTCGTCGAGCAGATAGGTGCCGTCGTAGTGCGGTCCCATGCCGTGGCTCAGGAGGACGAGCACGGTGGTGCTATCGTCGACCAAGCACAGCAGCTCGCCGAGTGCGGCATCAAGCTTCTGGTAGACCTGCAGCACCGGGTCGCCACCGACGGCGGTGGCGGTCACTGGGTTAAACCTTGGATGGCTTGGGTCGTGGAGGTGCCACTGCTGGTGGCCGATGGCGTGGCTCTCGCCGAAGACGGTGAGGAAGAGATCCCACCGGCCCTCGGCCAGCAGCGTCGCTGAGAGCTGGCGCTTTGCGTCGAGCCCGCGTAGCAACCCCTCGAACAAGACCCGTTCCTCTTCGGTCGTGCGCAGTGGGCCGGCGCGGTGCGCGTAGTCGTCGGGTGCGAACTCGCGCGCGGTGTGGGCATCGAGGCCGAGCACCGGGTGCAAGCCGAACGCCGACTCGATCCCGGCGGCCGCCGCCGGGGGCCAGGTGTGGAAGCCGAAATGCCGGTCGTGGCAGCCCCACTCCACCACCTGCACACCGTCGATCGGGGCATCGGCTCTAGAGTGCGGGACGTCGAGCACCGCAACCCGGCGGCCAGCGTCGCTCAGCGTCTGCCAGAACGGTGTGCCGACGGCCGACCGGGGCGTTGTCAATCGGCGCACGTAAGTGGCGACCTCGATCTCGTCCCAGCAATAGAACCGGTGACGATCCGGGCGGAGCCCGGTGGCGAAGGTCATCCACAGCGCGCCGACGAATAGGCCAAACGGGTTGCGCACGCGGCACCGAGCCGCTCTGGCGAATACCCGGCCGAGGGAGGGCAGATGCCCGGTGGCGACGAGGCCGTACGTGGTGGCCGGGTCGCATGCGTCCAGCCCCACGACGAGAACCGGAGAACGCCCCGTCATCGTCGGTTTCTGATACGCACCGCCGCCAGGTCGGCTTCGAAGGTGGGCCCATTGCTCAGCCGGTTGGGGGCGTCAGTGGTGTAGAAGCAGGCGATCGCCGGTAGCGCGAGCGGGAGTATCTCTCGGGTCAGCCGCAGGAACAGATCCCAATCACCCATCTCCCGCAGCGATTCGTCAAAGCGGGCCTCGGCGAGGCCGGCTCGATGGGCGATGCACCCCATGTCGGCGATGTTGGCCTCGGCGACCGCTTGGTGGTCGTAGGGATAGAAGTAGAGCTTTGGGAGATCACCGTGGCCGCGCTGGTCGATGCGAGCGGTGTCGTCCACCACGAACGCCCCGTACAGCACCTCGGCCTCGGGCCGTTGCTCAAAGGCCCACACCACCGCCTTGAGCCAAGCCGGGTGCATGATGTTGTCGTCGTCGAGATAGGCGATGAGCTCGCCACGGGCATGAGTGAGCGCGATATTGCGCGCCGCGCACACCCCTGCGCCCTCGGCGCGGAACGTGCGGAGCCGCTCGTCACTGATACCGGCGAGCAAGGCACGAGTGTCGTCCACGCTACCGTCATCGACGATAAGCAACTCCCAGTTGGGATATCTCTGGCGACTCACCGAAGCGATGGCGCGAGGCAGGAGGGCACTGCGGTCGCGAGTAGGAAGCACAACCGAGACCAGTGGCGTGGTGCGCACGGTGGCGTGCTCGACCCAGTCCATGACTGCTCGGACCTCCAGTTGTCGACGCTGCTCGTCCACCACCCGCTCGAACACACCGATGCGTGCGGAGGTAACGCTCTGGCCATTCTCGACCGCGTCCATCCTTCCCGTTAGCTCAGGCAGGGCCGTTACCCTCCTCTCGAGCTCTGCGATACGGCTCTGCGCCTGCTCGAGCTGCGAGCCGAGCCACTCAGTTCCGGCGTGGTCACGTAGACGCCGCAGGGTCGCCCGCTTCGCTCCGATCGACCCGCGGTCGATCCACCAGGCGCGCGCCTCGCGCTGCAAGGCGACGAGGAGCTCCCGCACTTCATCCATGGAGGCGATGAGCCTGGCCACACGTGGTCGCTCGGCCATATGCTTTACCCCCTCCAGGCAGAGACGTTCAACAGAAAGGGGCAGTCGAGGTAACTACCCAAACGTCCTCACCCCTGGCCACCAGGCTTTCGGCGATGCGCTGGAGCTCGCTTCCGCCGATAGCCGGAAAGTAACCATGCACGATCTTCAGGACCCGCAAAGCGACCCTCGCGCGATCATCTCTTCACTGGCGACGCTGCGGCTCGCAGGAGACCGCCTCGAGGATCTCGAGAGTTCGGTCCAGGCGCTGGTTCGGCATGCGTCTAGGAGCTCCGGGAACTTGGGACTCGCATTCCAGGTCAGCTCACTGGCGTCCTACCGCGCAGGAAACGGTGGTCGATCGACCCGTTCGACGCCTCGGATCACGCGGCCGGCAGCGGCAACCGTGACCAGCGCGAGCAAGTCATGGGTCAGCCGCGCGCAGACCCGGTCCAACTCGCAAGGTTGGACGCAGCGATTCGGTTCACGACCAGCGAGGTCGATTTCAATAGTGGTGAGGTCAGCACGGGTCTCTCTCAGGAAGTTGGCGTTACGGTTGGTTCACCTATACACATACACCGTGTATTCGTATAGACCGTAATCATGGCGAATCACAAAGTTTCTGCTAATCTCCTTTGTCAAGAAGGACGCCATTGGATCGAATGGCAAGTGAAAGAGATCGTCTCTTTCCCACTCCACCTGTTTAGACATCACATTGAAGGCAATCGCTGTTCGGGCCTTATTATAACTTTTGCCAATCACAGCCTTGAAGTATGCAAGCATTTCATCAAATGAAAGCTCGCCCTTATAGTTGAAGACACCATTGAGCACAATATAGTCGAAGCGTGGCAGTTCGAGATCGTCGCATAGAACGTCGAGATAATAGTACCGAATATAAGGAAACTTGCTCCTTGAGAGGTTCAAGAATTGTTGCGATAGGTCCAAGCCGCTATAGTCGACATTCTGAATATTGTGTTGCAGCATGTATTCGAGGAGATGTGATGCCCCGCAACCAAAATCGAGCAGACTGACCTTTCGGGATATATCTGGTTTGATAACCTCAAGCATCACCTTATACCGCAGGTCGGCATACTCCTTTTTTTTCGTCCAACCCACCCCCAAGAAAGTGTCTCCATGCTTTTCTAAACTGGCCTCACAAGCACTTACAATACTAAGATACTTTTTATGATTCATTTGTGTACCCCGGGAACCCGGCCCGTGCACTCCCACCCGTCAATGGCCTGGACGGTTGGGTTACGATAGGCGGGGAAATACGTCGTCACAGAAATGCCCTTCTCTTCCACGATGCGTAGATATCGTTCTCGATCAAAGATCCGACCACACAGGTAAGCAGTCCGCGTTCCGGTAGACCATCCGTTTTTGAATACGGTTAAACCATCTCCGCTATCAGGCTTCACACCCGCGACTCCACCGAGGTGAAGCCATCGCAGTTGATTAATTTGTAAGTACTCGATAGCGGACCAGAACAAAGCATATGACGCGCCCAATTTATAACCGAGTTGGTCGTATGCCGCCAAATGCGCATAGCCTACGTCTCCGCGGACATACCATAAGTGAATACCAACGATAGTCTGTCTATACACCGCCCGGAACATAACTAATCCAGGGACCATCAACTGTTTAGCAAGGGCGGATCTTGACAATGCCGCCGGTCCCGTGATGTTACGTTTCTTAATGAAATCGCCGTAAAGTTCGACCCAGTCGCCGAGGAATTGCAGGGCGTCTTCGCATCTTTCCACGTTAATGGATCGAAGTGCTTTTCGCGCGCAGCGACGATGATGGCTAGATACGATGTTGTCTGCGGGAAAGCTCAGATCAACGATAAAATGTTTCTTATAAGGAATCACGACATCCTTAAAGCACCGCCGCAAATAAGGTTCATCATACGTACCAAATGGATCAGTCACGACACCCAAACTCACCAGTGAGTCTCCAATGTCGTCCAAATCCTGCTGCAGTTGTGACCAATCTAAGCAAGTGAATAGCGGATAACAGCCCGTTGCATCCCAACTGGCAAAGCCTGGTATTTGTCGCTCCAAGATCCAACCCTGACTCTTGGGGAGCAACCGTGGTGTGCCCAATTCTGACAATGACTCTGCATAGCCAGAATGCAAATAGCCTGTCATGGCTTCATTATTGTCGGAGTTGTCAGACGCCATCTCACCAAACATTAAAACGGAAGGAAGATCCATCAGCGAGTGCGGAGTTCTCTAGTCTCTAGTCTCTTTCCCCATTATCTCAAGGAGCCTAGGAATTCAGCGGGTTGCCTGCACGGTCCCTGCAACCGCGGCAGGTGGACCGTGCTCTCTGATTTTGCATTCGTCAGCTCAGTCTTCACGCACATGCTGCGTGTCGGTCATGGGATCCTCGCTTATCGCGCGCCAGGCTCGGCCGCGCCCCGGCCCATCCGCCAGTGGTACATGCAGATGTCGAACGGGTAGAGCAGGCGCGGCACCCGAAATCGCTGCAAGGCTAACACCGGCGGGAACCGCGTCCACCATGGCACCCGAAACGAGCGGCAGTCGAGCCGGCTGCCGGCCGGCAGCGTCTCGCCCCCGATCTTCTCCAACTCCCCCCGGCGCCAGAAGTACATCGCTGCCATCTCTCCAGCGAGCCGGCGTCCCAGGTTCCAGCCCGCGCGCTGCACGGCCCAGGCCGGCGCCCATGGAGCGAGGTCGAAGACCAACAGGTCGCCCCCCCGCCCCAGCACCCGGGCGAACTCGGTGAAGGCCTGGCGGACCGCGCCCTGGTTCTCCCGCACGGTCGCCCCCACGAAATGGTGGAGCGAGTAGAAGCACACGACCGCGTCCGCCGAGCCCGCCGCCAGCGGCAAGGCCATGGCTGAGCCGTACAACCGCAGATCGACGTCCTGGTTTCGTCGCAGCGACTCGTAAGAAGCATCGACGCCGATGATGAAGCTCTCGGGTGGTCTCTCGAACACCCGCTTGGGTCCGCAGCCGACATCCACGACGATCCTGGCGCCAGCCAGGCGTCGCTGCGCCTCCTCGACCTGCTGGGCGTAGAACGCGGCGTAGGCGCCGGGCTCGTCGGAGCCGTGCGAGCCGTGCGTCATCACGCGATACAGTTTATCGAAGGACACGGCCCCGTCACCGTCCAGCGCGCTGACGATTCCGTCCGCGATGCTTCCGCGGAAGCCACAGCCGTCCCGTGAGCAGCGCAGGACCTCCCCGCTCCGCCCCACCCGCGCGTGGCAGCGCGGACAGACGAGGATGTCCTCAAGGGGAACTCGCGTCCGGCCTACTCCGTGATCGTCCAATAGTAGTCGCCTAGTGGTCGTCGGTGTCGCCGGCATCCGGGAGGGGCCGGCGCGTCACTCGCCGGCAGGTCCAGGCAATCCAGGTCCTCCGCATCTGCCTGGATACTGTGATCACGGTGAGTCTGGAGTACGGGCTTGCGGTGCTCCCGGCGAATCTCGTAGATCGCACGGGATTCTGATAAGAGGCGCTCGGTGCCGATCATTTCTGCACCGGAGAGTAGTTCAACGCGAGGGCGAGTTCATTCGCTTGGCTTTCCGCCAGTTTCTTGGCTTCCGCGGATTTGCTAACCATGCTCAAGACGCTGACGAAAAAGCTCGAGAAGATGGTCTGCACGCTGAGCGCGATCAACGTCGAGGCCGGGATCAGGTAGCGCATGGTCTGCACGTAATTGAGCGGGCCGAAGTCTACTCGCCACCATTGATACAAGACCAGCGCGATCAGCGCCAATCCACTTACCAGCCCCGCCAGGGCCAGCAGCAGCCCACGCTCGAGGGTCAGCAGTCTATACAGCCGCTTGTACAACTCGTCCTCCGGCAACCAGCCCGACGCGACGGCTAGGGTCTTGGTGAACATCGAGAAGACCAGCGCCTGGTAGCCGCAGATGACGGCGAGGCTGCCGATCAGGGCCGTGTTGGAGCTGACGGTGACGCCCGGCACGACCTCGACCGTCAGCAGCCCCAGGATGCCGACGATCAGCCCGCCCAGCATCAGCGCCAGACCCGGGATGACGAAGAGCCAGCGCGGGCTGAAGGTTAAGTAGAGGCGCAGATGGCGCCAGCCGTCGCGGAAGGTCCTCAGGTGCGGCGTGTGCGACTTGCGCCCGTCAGGGTGCAGGGTGATCGGGACTTCGGCGATCCGCCCCCAGAACAGGTAGGCGCGGATGATCATCTCCGTCGCGAACTCCATGCCCGGGCAATTCTGGTGGAGGCTCTGGTAGAAGCTCTTGGTGAAGCCCCGCATGCCGCAGTTAACGTCGTTGATCCTGGCGCCGAACCACTTGCGCATCAGGAACGTCAGGATGGGGGTGCCGATCCAACGGTGCAGCCAGGGCATCGCGCCGGGCATCACTCGCCCGCCGCCCGCCGGCAGCCGGCAGCCCTGCACCAGGTCGAACCCTTGCCGCAGTTTCTCGATAAACTTCGGGGCCTCGCCGAAATCATAGCTGTCGTCCGCGTCGCCCATAATGATGTACCGGCCGCGCGCTGCGGCGATGCCGGCCATCAAGGCGTTGCCGTATCCGCGCGCCGCCACATTGACCACGCGCGCGCCGAGGCTCTCAGCGATCCGCGGGGAACCGTCGCTGCTGTCGTTGTCGGCGACGACGACTTCGCCGGAGACGCCGGCGCGCCCCAGCGCGTCCCAGGCCTTCCGGATGCAGGGTGTCAGCGTGTCGGCTTCGTTCAGACAGGGCATAACGATTGATACCTCGACGTGATCGTCCCGCATGGCTTCCACCTCGGGTTGAGTTCGGACGGTTGACGTGTCTTATCAGGAAAGGCCTGCCCGCAGAGGGCGGCTTCGCGATGTGCTGAGATACCACGCTGACGGGGGCGGCTCCAGGTCACTCGATGATGAAGCCTTCCCCGTCAGTCGTGTTTGTCTTCACCCGTGATTTTGACCGCCTCAGCAGGGGTCGCGATCAGCAGACGATGCGCTAAAGGATGGGAACAAATATACGCAAGGTTTTGTTCTAGATTGATCTGCGGGTCCCGCTGCAGCGGTATATCAGATCTCATCACGAGGGCCAGATACGGGCGCGCGTGCTCCTTCAGGAGCGTTTCCATGAGGCTGCAGATGAGCGGTGAAGGGCCACCCAGATTCAGAGTCACGTAGTGGTCAACTGCACCATCAGTGGAATCGCAGCAGATTTCGTGGGGGGTGCCATTCAGTTCGACATTTGTTCCGGCCACTTTTACGCGAATCGTGTGCGTCTGGCCGTCCCTCAGCCGATCTGGGAGGGGACAGACGAAAGCATGCCTGCCGTTGCCTTTTCGCGCGACATGCAGGTCGGGCCGGAACAAGCGGGCCGCCATAGTTGCGAGATGGGTTGCGTCGGCATAGATATCAACAGCGATGACCCTATCGGGATGGACGGCGTCATAAATCCAGCCGGCAATCCCCTGCTGATCAGACCGGTCGTGCCACCCTTCGTAAACAGGTGTCGGTCTGACTTCCGCTTCATCCACCATTTGGGGAATTGCGGGAGACTTCTGTTCCTGAAACATCGCCGCCGCCCAGCCCGGTTTTGCTGTACTCACTGGGAGCATCCATATGTTTCGACGCCACCCGTCAGCGCTTTTCTGAAAATTGTCCCTTGATGGATGATAAGGCCGGCGCGGAGCGTGAGTGTAATCTGGAAGAGAACCAGTGAAGCGTTCAGCGAGCCTCTCCGGTCTCCGTCCCGGCTCGATCGTCAGATCGAATCGCGCTCCTAGTGTTTCAGCCAGAGCCAGAGTCGCATCATTCATCCAGCGATCACCGAACCGCAGGCTGCGACACGGCCGGCGAAAGCATTCTTCGAATGCGGCAAAGCTCTGTCGCACACAGTGGTCAATCCATGGCTGATTGCCGAAATCCGCGATCCATTCCTGTGCCATTTCATCCCATCGCCACGGATGAGGGTGCAATCCCGTCTCGTCTCCGGAAGCCTGAAGTTCGCGAAGGATACGCGGATATCGAATGGCGACCCAACTCGCGGATCCGTAAACATATTCAACCTGCGGATCCATCCGAAAGAACCATGAAAAATGCGCCGGCGATCCGGTCGCCTGTTCCAGATGCGGCCGGAAGTTGCTGAAATACTCCCAAGTTCTCTCGAATCCCTTCCAGTCAGGACGCGACAGCGGATCAAAGACGCGCTTATCAGGCTCGACATCAAGGCAAATGACCACGGGCATTTTGCCGGCCATAGATGAACTCGGCCTTCAGGTCTGAACCTGTCGTCTAGGGTGTCCGACGAGCATCAGCTTGCCCAGGCGAGTCCGGAGCGTAGCGATGTCAAAGGAGCGCCGGATCTCTCTCAGGATGAGGTCGGGCTGGGCAAGCCATTGCTCATAAGTCTCTCGCTCGTGCTCGATCACGGTCGCCGCCGCCACACCTTGCGCGACAGTAGGCGCGCCGGCCGCAGCGCGCAGACGAAATGGACGAAAGAGAGGAACGGTGTGAGTCACAGCGCGACGACCACCAGTCCCTCCCGGCGCAGGACGCGTCGCGCTTGCGGCGAGCACCCTCTCTAAATCGTCCGGGAGCTCGTGCAGATGATGCAGCCCACCCCGCACGACCAAGATGTCCTTGCTCTCGTTCTTGTCAGGGAGTGTGCGACAATCGCCGACCACTCAATCGGCGCGGCCGGCGTACCGTGCCACCAGCGTGGGCGAGAGGTCTATGCCGGCGAGCTCACGGAAGCCCAGCCGCTCGAGCGCCCGCAGGCCGTTGCCCCGCCCGCAAAACAGCTCGACGATCTGCGCCCGGCGTGGCCAGGCGTCGGCGCCGAGCGCCATCAGGCGGGCGGTGAACTTGGCGACCTCCTCTTCGGGAGTCTGAAACTGCGTGTAGGCTTGCTCCCAAGGCGAAAGGTTGTCAGACCTTTACTCCTTGACGGTCAGCCCTAGCCGCGCCACGAAATGCAGCGAGCTGCCGAAGACCCAGTTAGCGAACCAGGGATACAGCCCCAGTTCGGTCTGCCAGCGCTGCACGGTCAGCCCGAGGTCGGCAAACGTCCGGCTCCATTCCTGCCGCGTCCAATAGACGCAGGGCAACGCGACGCCGTAGCCGGCGTTGCCGACGTAATCCATAAACTTCAGCCGCTTGGCCGCCAGCCAGCCCTCGCGCACGTGATCCTTGATGAGGATGGACTGTCTGGCCACGCGCCGCGCTTCGCCAAGCAGCGCGGCCGGGTCGTCGGTGTGATGCAACACGTCAATCATCATCACTGCGTCGAAGCTTTCATCGTCGTAAGGAATGCGGCGGCCGTCGAACAGGGCGATTGGGAAGTGGGTATGCGCCCGCGCCAACACATCAATGCCTTTCGGGAAGAGGCCGGGGCGTGCTTGAACGATCCTTGAGAGCAGCAAGCCGTCCCCGCTACCAACGTCCAGCACGGAAGTGGTCGCAGCGGGTAAGTAACTGTCTATCCATCTCGAGAGGATTCTCGCGCGGCGCTGATGGACGAGTTTGAAGTGCGCCTGTCCTACCATCGTTGCCGCTCCGCCTTCGCAACCTGTCGCCTGACGCCGAGCAGACGGCGCAAGACGTGTCGGCCCTCAACCCTGTAGTGGCGGAGCAAAGCGTACGGGGTGATCAGGCAGAAGAACATCAACAGCGGGTAGACCGGGGCAAGGTAGGGATAATAAATAGCATGGAAACTGACAGTGTCAACCAGGGCGATCAAGGCGATGCGCGCTACCACCGCGATCAAGGCGGCCAGCGCGACTACACACAGCGGGCGACGGACGGCCGAGTGTAGCGCCCCCCAGAGCAGGGCGGCCAGTGCGACCAGCGCGCCCAATGCCAGCCAGCCGAAAACCTTGCGATAGGCAGCCATCAACAACGACAGCGCGCGCAGGCGTAATGACGGGGGCGGGGCGGACTGCGCGTTAGGAATGTTTCCCCCGAGGATCGCGTCAACATGCATAACCACCCGCTCCGCCTGCCCGATTATATTGCGACTGGCGATATCAACCGTGGCCACCGGTCCTTGCTGATCTTTTAGGACCAGTACTCGATCAGTGTTGGAATCAATCATTACTGAGAACCTGGCATTACCTGCGTGAGAGGAATACCTTGCGGTTTTCGTTGCCAGGGCTGCGATGTCGGGACTGGCGGCCCGCGCGACGGAGAACTGAGTGACGACCGCGTTATCGCTTGCCGTCCGCACTTCAAATGAGAGCTCCGACGCGGGGCTGTACGCCCAGCCAAGGACGACGACCGGGGCGTGGCCCTCCTCACAGGGGTAAATGTCACCCCGTAAAGGGAGGTTGCGGCTGAGACTGCGATCAAAGAGACAACGGCTCCGCTTGTGCTGCGCGGATAACGGCTCCGGGAGGTCGAGGTTGATCACGTACTTAACGGTGCGCTCAACCGCGTCAACGATCAGCGGTATGTATTCACGTCGCATCGGCGGGGACAGACTGTTTCGCGGTGACACGCAATCTAACGCCCCGCTGTCACAACTCCGATTGATGTCATCCGCCAGTCTCCAATAGTAGGCCCGCGCTGCGGGCGCCGAACGGTAGTAGCCCGCATACTCGACCGCGTCGCGGAAGGCCCACAGATACCAGCCGCCAAAATAATCCTTGCCACAGAGGGGGTGGTTGGGGTTGCAGTTTTGTAGCCAACCGCGCCCGACCCCTTCGAGGTAGGGGCGCAGTTCGGCGAAGGCCGGGCTCACCTGGTAGAGCCGCGCCCGAGTCTCGGCCGGCAGCGGTGCGAACGGCTGCCAGTGCTGATGCTTGACACGGGAAGTCGCACCGTAGGCGGCGAGGAAAGCCTTGTCGGACAACTCCGTGGTAATGAAGACCCCATAATGATAATAGTTAAGCGTCGCGATTGTTAACCCGCACAGTATCGGGAGTAGCGGCGCGGCCGAAATTAGCACCATCCGCCGCCACCTATCACTCCCGCATCCGTAGAGGATGTCAACGCAGGTGAAACTTGAGATCACGAACAACGCGGGAAGGATCCAGATCCCCTCTTCCCGCGTATGCCAAAACGCAGCCAGCGCCATCCCCAGCCCCGCCGCCCACCAGCCCAACTTCCACAGCGCCTCGCGGCGGTGCGCGAGCGTGCCGACGGCGCAGGCCAGCACGAGCAACGTCACCGACGCGTAAAAGTGATCGCGGACGACCCGCTGAATTGCCAGGGCGGCCGGGTTGAAGAGTAATACGAGAAAAATGGCCGGTAAGACCCAACGCCCGCCGATCAATTTACGCAAAGCTACACAAAGTACCGCGACCGAAACCGTATAGAGCACGTTCTGGGAAAAAAGGAGCGGCAGGCCGAGTTTGTAAGTGAGCGCGACGAAAGCCGGGTAGCCGAGTCCTTTGACGAGCGTCACGTTATCGAACCACCCAAGCCATTTCCCCGCGGCCAAATTGCCAGCGAGCCGTAAATAGAGTGCGTCGTCGATTCGGCCCCAGAACCACGCCTCTATCCTGAAAACCCCCGCCAGCCATAGGTAGAGTAACGTGCCACCCACATAGACCAACGAGGGGCGGTTACGAGAGAAAAACATAAAGGATGCGGGAAGCAACTTACTGACTCCTAGAACGCGACATCTCTTTTAGGGCATGGATAACAGGGTGAAGGACTTGGGACACCGCTATATCTCGTGTGAGGAGATTCCACGACTCCCGTTCAGACATGCGATGGCGGACCTCTTGGAACAAGTTATTGACTCGAGCTTCCATGTCTTCCAACATTCCCGTCTCGTGAGCCTAGGAATCGCCAACTTCCGCGGTCCCACGCCGAGGTAGGAGCCAATGAAGGCGACGGGGAGGCTGCATCGTCAGTCGGCTACACCTTCCCGGCGCCCGAACTCGCTTCAGGCTGTCGGAACTCGCGTCCGACGGCCTACGACGGTATAGAGTCGCTGCTGCCGGCCTCTGTATTGTTGATCGTGGTACGTGACCACGGCTTCCTCAAAGCCAAGGACTCCTAGGAAGCTTTCAATCAGCGCCGGCGGCAAGTTCCACCAGGTCTCTCTTGGCTGGATCTCTCGGAATCCCGGGACGAAGTGCATGTGCGCCCCATCCGCCATGCCAGGCGGATAGACATCAGTGACGATGACTGTTTCCGTCGTGAGCCGGAGCGCATTCTGAAGTGCCAGAAAGGGATCCCGGAGATGAAGCAGAACACAACCGAAGGTTGAAATGTCGACCAAACCAATGGCCTCTGGAATCGCATAGGCCGTGCCGTAGACCATCCTGGCCTTCGAGTTGAGGGCTTTATGATTGAACCAAAAGGCATTGTTGATCCGCTTTATGTGCGTCTTGAACGCCAACACATCCCGCTGGTGGTCATACTGCGCGTACGGCACAACGTCCCAGTCGTGATCCTGCGACAAGTCAAACGCCACAACCTCGGCACCCTGACTCTCCATGTAAAAGCCGATGAAGCCGCTGGCGGTGCCGATTTCGAGAACGCGTTTTCCTTTGAGACTGATACCGCCTAGATATTCACGGGCGCGGCCACGCAGATCCCACTCACCGTCGACCGTTCCATACCCTGGAACATCCATCGTGTGATAGAAGTGGCAGTCCTCGATGCTCGAGACAGGTTTCGGGGTTGCAAACAGGCTCGACATGTTTCCGCCTTCCTTGCTTGGCGGCGAGTTCCCCAACCCAGAAGTCGGGCCAAGCACAACACAACTTAGCGCTGTGCCCATGTTCGCTCTCGTTGGGCCCGGAGGGTCCGGTGGCCGGTCGGGCGCTGCAACCGCGCACGAGGACTCCAGCGCCACCCGGCTCACCGCGAAACCCAACACTCGCCGGTCGCGCGAAGGCGGAAACGCTTTGGCCGGGACGAAGGGCGCCCCAGGAATTAGCGCCAGCCGGACGACCTCGCTGTCAGCCTTCACGTCCAGGGCGTACTCTCTCCAGCCCCCGGGAGAGATGAGCCATTGGCCCTGGGGAATCCCGTTCACGATGGCCGTGGCGATGGTTTCTCGAGGCGATCGGCAGACTACCCGTAGCGTCGCTTCGCTGCGTGGCCCCGGCCGTTTCAAGAAGACGATTCCGTAGCCGCAACACCAGCGACACTGGAGCCCGTCTATCGCTTCGCTTCCGTACCATCCGAGGCCGAGCCTGCCGCGATCATCGACCCCAAGCCTCACCTCCGGTGCCGCACGCGATGGATCGAGAGAGTCCTCGTACGCCTCCGCATAGTCTGGGAGAGCAGCCCGCGCCGACGGTGCACCCCAGCCCTCCGTGAACAGGTCACTCAGAACCCGGCCGTCCACCGTCCGGCTCCTCTGGATTCGAGCCCTCAGGCGGATGCTCGATACGAGATGGCGGCCGTTCCACGCCCAGGCCTTCAGCCGTAACCGCAGACTCTTCCACCGTCGGTCCCTCACGGCCGCCACGACGGACTTCAGTTCGAATGCCACCATCCGCGGCCCGGCGCTGAGCAGCGTTGCGGCCGGAAGGTTCTTGAGCATCGTCCGCAGGCGATGTCTGTGATCGAGACACTCGTTGTAGTACAGCGATCGACCCGAGACCTTCATGTCGTGCCAGGCCACGGCCTTGGGAACATACTGCACCCTGAACCCGGCCAGCCACGCCCGCAAGCAGAGGTCGACGTCTTCGTAGTACAGGAAATACGTCGAGTCGAACGTGCCGATCTCCTTCAACATCGACCGTCTCAGGAGCATGGCGCAGCCGCTGCCGGCCACGACCGGTGCCTCCGTATCGTATTGTCCGCAGTCCCACTCCAGGAAGCCCCTGTCCCAGCCATACCCGATCCGATTCACGTTCAATCCGGCACTGTTGATAACCGACGGCTCCCGGGCGAGCAAGACTTTGGGCACGGCCACGCCGATACGCGGATCCTTCTCCATGGCCTCGAGCAGCTGCTGGAGACAATCGGGGGCCACGGCGGCATCGGGATTGAGCAAGAAACAGAAGCGGCCGCTCGCGATTCTGAGGGCCCGATTGTTTCCCTCGGCGAACCCCCTGTTGTCCCAGTAGTCGAGCAGGGTGACGTCAGGAAACGTGCTGCGCACGAAGTCAGCAGTCCCGTCGGTCGAATTGTTGTCGACGACAATGATCTCGTCCGGTCGTATCGTCGACCGGGCCAGCGAAGTCAGGCACGCCGATATGTGGCGCCGACTATTGTAGGTGACGACTATGGCGCTGGCGAGTGTTTGCCGAATCATACTCTTCAAT
>Ga0137358_10000584_pt1 | contig 17343 bp, 30 predicted proteins | sample Mad1_20_16metaG_FD_105551 | JGI IMG/M metagenome (GOLD analysis project Ga0137358, IMG submission 105551) | Vadose zone soil microbial communities from Angelo Coast Range Reserve, California, USA - Mad1_20_16 metaG | ecosystem: Environmental > Terrestrial > Soil > Vadose zone | place: USA... | reverse complement strand
CCAAAAAAGTCTGTCGGGCGCGTAAAACTCACTTCGAGAATAGATGTCCCATCAAAAGACTGAAGGTAACCAATGAACTACTCTCAATGCCGTTGTGCGCGAAAAAAATAAAATCTCACCCGAAAACAATCCATGGCATCCGCGGGCCCTGCACTGTGAGCGCGACGAAATATGTGACGAGCACATCTCCGAGCAGGGACAGGAATGGCCGACCCATATTAAGTACTGGTACAAAGTAAAATGACGCAACGGAAATGTTAAAGAGATGTCTGAGAGTTGGCCGCGTGGGTGGTATCCGTATGAATAGGCTGCCCAGGGGATATGATACAAGCAGACATGTGATGAGCTGGAAGGGCTACGAGTCAGCATCCAGAGACTCTGCGCCCACGCCTGGTCTGGACTCACCTTGACTTGGTCGAGCGACGCGCCGACCTTGATCGACAGTAGAGTGAAGAAGAAGTCTAACGACATGAGAGAGACGGGCGAACCCGGTTACAGGCACTGAGGGGTATAGTACGTAAACAGGATGATGTTCACATCACATGCCGCGTTCCAGAAATACCATGGCACCGCTCCGCTTTCCAACTTTCGATGTGCTACTGTAGCCTCAGTGCTTGTTGTCATATCATTCTCCTTGATTCACTGTGATTTGATCCCTTCGTGCAAATGCATGCCGTTTCGAATGGAGGCAAATTTGCAATAGACTTTGAAAGTCTCATCTGGACTATGGGCCTGGACGACCTACCAACAGAGCCTCTGCTGGCATATACTCGGACAGTTCCAATCGATGTCACGTATATATCAGCAAAAAGATATTCCAGAGTGTACTGGACGACTCGGACTGACTGACCGCCGTAACAACTTGAAGATGCATCATGATCAAAATCTCACTTTCCCCAATATGCTTCGGTCGTGCGCACATTTCCGAGCGGCAAGCGAGCGCACAGATACTGGTTAGCGCAAGACAAACCCAGAGTTGGAAAGGAACGATGCGGGTTGGTTCCACCATGACTAATGCCTCTGCCACCCCTCTCGGTATGCACCTTGTCTCCATGTCCACAAAACCAACTGAATAAGAATGCACTTACAGGTCTCTCGCACCGAGTCACGAAGAGTGATATCTACGAAGGCTACTGCATTCCTGCAGGTTCGATAATAATGCCAAATGTCTGGTATGACCCCTTCCCGCAAACTGTCATGTCGTGTCGACTAATCTTTCTCAGGGGAATGCTGGCTAACATCTCCGCCGAGACCCATCGGCGACCTTAATTCTCTTCGACAGTGCCCGCTTACCCAATCAAGGCGTTCGGTTTTGGGGCACGGCTGTGTCCGAGTCGTTTCTTCGCCCGCAGGAGCATATGGGCGAGTATCACTGGAATATGGGGGATGTCCTCCAGAAAAGATATATCCCTCGGGAATGGTATCGCGCGTAATTTAATCATAGTACCGTGGAATAGACCAAGGGCTAAGGGCTAAGCTGACGGTTCGCTGTTTGGTGGTGCTGGTAGCTACGCGAAACTATATCCGCCCGCGCTCTGAGGCTGCAGCTTCGTTGGTTCGCAACAACGAAAGTAAAGAAGAATAAGGTTGTGGCTCGTCTTGGCTACAGTTTATGGTGATACTTTTTATAAACTAGGGTCTAGAATATCCTATTCGTTTCCGTCTTTTCAGTTCGGGTCAAAGTAGGATGGGAAGTGGACGAGACGAGAGGTCCGAGTCACTACTGCTGGCCATTTGTTGGGCATGTGACAAATGCTATCCCACGCCACAACGTCAACGGCCGAGTACGAGTACGTTCGAAGATGCCAGCCCTAGATACAGTGTGAAAAGTGGCCTTCTTTGAATATGATTAAAGTAAAGAAATAAAATAACTGTACATGCCAGCAGACAGTGGGGATATATCGAGTTCACAGAGCAACGCCAAACGACGGCTCTTCGTCGCTATCACCACCGTCATTGTGATCTTGAATATTCTCGTTCTCGTGTTTGCGTGTATGTCCTTGACTCTCTGCATCTCCATCGAGGGCGAAGGAACTCTCCCTCGGTGTTTTCTCACCTAGCTCCGCGTCCACGGCTTGCCCCGCTGATGGTGTTTCAACCACCGTCGGTGGAAGCTTGACGTTTCCCGTTGACGAGGATATAGATGCCTTCAAGTTTTGCATCCACGGAACGTCTTGAGGCTGCACCACTGGTGACCCGGTGGTGCTCGATGGCGCACTCACGCTCGACGGGACCATTTTCTGCGTCGAAAACCTCGCCGCGCGCGATGCAAAAAATGTTCCGACACTCGCCCCCCACCCGCTCAGCCGTTCCTTTGCTTGAATTGCTGTTGCCTCTACGCCCGCAGGAGCGGTTGTAGGCGAGGGGGACGGCGAGTTGGTGAGCGCACAACTGTCCGGCACCTCCGAAGTCGAGATTATCGTGCCTGAGCTAGTGCTCGCACTGCCAACAGAGAGAGAAGACGCCGACCGCTGTACGAACCGGCCTTTGACGCCTTCAACAGCTTTGAAGAAGTTCGTTGAACCAGCGGTGATCGTACGCGAGATTGCTTCTCGTGTCGGTGCAAGCTGCTGTTCAAGTTTGAGTTCTTGAATGCCTTCGGAGAGGCGCAGTGTGATGTCGGCAATTGCACTCGGCTTTCCGTTACATGGATGCCTAGAGGCGTGGAGAAAATTTGACAAATTGACGCAGTGTAGATGAAAAGGGAGGCGTACCGCGGCTCGATAATGTCGAACAGCATTGGGTCTGTAATGCGCTGCCATACATCGAATGCATTCGTGCGTTTAAACTCGGCGATCCATATAGGATTAAAGTCATCTAGCGCGTCCGCATCCCCACCTGAGGCGCATATTGCGGATCACTAGAGCAGCAAGGAAGAGAATGAAGGGCACCTACCAGATCCAGGGGTGATCAGAACACCACTATTCTCTCCTTTCGCGAGAAAATTTCCGTATTTCACAGAGGCGAGCGCCGCAGAAATGTACTCTTCAAACTTCATGCCACTGTTTCAGCATCGCCTTCCAAAACGACGCTCGGGACACACCTTGATTCGCAGATGGTCATCGCTGCCCCTGAACCTCCTGCCATCATTCGCGTCTAGCAACAAAAACCAAACATTCATTTGAGAGACATGAACTCACCTCATACCGGTATCCTCATTATCCCATGTATCGTTAACATCTTTTATAATCTCGTCCACCCACTTCCTGTCTGCGGGCGTAAGAGCAACTGCTCGCTCAATCTTGGGGTCTCTGAACTCAATAGAGCATGATTCAACATCAACGAGCAACTCGATGTCTTTCTGCTGGCGCACGATCGCGTTCGTGCTCCCGCAAAGGAAAGAGCGAGTCTGAGACTTGATAAGGTCAAGCTGCTGCAGTGGGAGATAGGGCTGGAAGAATGCATCCTATGCACATTTTGGCATGAAGAGCCAACATGAATTTTGGGCGAAACAAGTACCTTTCCAAAGAGGTCCAATGGGAGACCGAGATAAGCCAATAAACTCCGGCGATCTGATGTACGCAGCGACGTGGGCCGGGAAAGTGTGGGCGCACGTGACGCCAAGGGAGGTGAGCCGCAGTCCTGCAGCGTTTGAAGGAGGCCTAAGAAAGTCTGTAAACACCGACACGGTGAAAACTCCAAGGAGATGTACCCGGTATAAGCGATATGAGCGAATATTGATATGTGCACAGTCGTTCAACTGGATGTCCAAAAAAAAATATCTTGAGAAACTTTGCGTAAGACACGTTGTTGAAAGTAATCAACCAGAATGTTAACCTTTTTCTGCAAAATTAATGCCTTGACAAGTACTAGAGTACGATGGCGGAAATCGTGAACCAGTTCACGGCTATCATTATGAGAGAATGCTAAAAAACGACAGCATATTACTCACAGAGACGTCCCTGAGCGGATATCAGCACCGATTTCCTGGAGGGAAGAGAAATCTCGTACCCATATAAAGCCCACTCTCTGTGAGCTGACTCCGCAGAGAGGCTTGAAGCGACTCATAAAACTCGACGAGTAAATGCGTATTGGAGAAATCCCTTGAGCAACATCAGCAAGTCGTAACCTTGAGAGAGGGGGGGCTAACTTCTGCTCAAAGAGTGCCAGTGTGACGACACCTAGACGATCGCGAATAGAACCAAATATGGGCTTGGACACGAGAACTACGACCGCTTTCTGCACCGTCGAGCGCGTCATGTCCATCCCCTTAACAAGGAGAGACGACGTCGCAATTTGACGATTGCATCTAAAGGCGTGTCGTTAACCTAGCAACGCGCGGCGTGTACGGTATGACTTACGATATGCCGAATATGGTGCTCGGATTCGGGATGTTGGGGACAAGGTGGAAATATGAATAATCTTCCGCTGCCTAGACAACGTGAGAGTGAAATTTTACACGAAGGCATCGCATTGACGTACGAGATGTGCCCCATCAGGGAGGGCCAGGAATGGGAGGACTTTGTTAATCTCTTCGTCCTCGTTTTCAAAGATGCTCCCAACAGAAAACTCTACGCGCGGGCCAACCTACACGTCATGAGTTGCTGTGGTTTTGAAAAGGTTTCAAGTAACGTTACCTGATGGTTAAATTCCACAAGAGCAACTCCAAGAACCAACGGCCCCTTAGGTTGGTCCGGGAGCAAACTTTCAGGTCTAGCCTTCTTGGAATACGAGGAAGTGGTAGTCTCAAAAGATGCCACCGAAGAATGTCCGGGGCTCTGTATTTGCGCCGGTGGATACACGTCATTCTGTAAAGCCGCCGTCAGCGGCGTCGGGGGTGCAGCCTTGGCGGGGCCGTCAAGTGAGGGCTCGCCATGCAAGGCGACAGAGCTTGAACGTCCATTATAAAGGCTGGTATCATCAGGGTCACCCGAGCTCTTAGTCGAGACGGTGTAATGATGCGGCCTGTGGCGTGACGCGTCGGCGACAGAGAATTCGGGGAACGTAGAATCACGAGGTGAGGCGGCGGGTGAGGAAGAGAAAGAGATCGAGTGTTGGGATGCGGTGTCTGCGTCGTCGTCATGGCTTGCGAGTGCACCGCTTAAATCAAGGGCTAGGCGAAGGTCGGGGTGGGTGTTTGTGTCATGATGGTCATGTACGTCGTTATCGGCGGCGAAGGCAGAAGACATGAAGGGGCCAGATCAGGCGCTCGCCACTCGCTCGCCCAGCGTCTGCCGCTTTCTCCTCACGTGCGCCATTTATGACTCAGGGAGGTATAGACCATGTTATGTCGTCGGTTCATGCACGCCGCGCGTTTGCTCCTTCCACCTCTCTCGACCCAGTACACCGGGATAGGGATAGGCAGCAGAAAATGTCAAACTACTTCGCCTCCGGTCTCCCATATTCAAAGTATCATCATATCTTTTATTAATAACCTCAGTCTCATCATGTTTCACACGGATTCATAACGACCGAATAGAAAACTCACAGGGCACTCTTCCTGTGTCAACGCCCTGGCGTTCTCCTCAGGAGAGGGGAGATGGTTAGCGAGTGCTGGAGATGGTGAGTCTCTACTCCCCTACTGAGTGGTATAGGTGGAACGTATTGGGGATATACTAGATCGCGTTGTTAAGTTGTGGGATTTACATCAAGAAGACGTGTCAGTGCCATCGTGTTCATTTACCGGTCCCGGTGTCAGTACCTGATCCACCGTCTTCGTTGCTATATGCTAAAGTCATATTGTAAAGTCGAATGTGTTCACAGTTGCATTCTCCACATCAAATCAATACGTGTATTCGTGCGCACTTCGCCTTTATATGACTTATCACTCTGAATCATTACCCCCCTCATCTCAGTGGTGGCGCTGACGATCAAGTCCTCAAGTATGACTTGACACGCCATACTACGAACAGGCTGGAAGGTGACGGTCCAGTCGAAGTTTATACCCAACATTCTGTCAGTCTGGATGGGGTTTACGAAATGCCGAGCACTGAAAGTGCGCGTAGGGCTTTATCCGGAGCATATCCTGTCATCCGTATCAGGACGAAGTCTTTATGAGTGCAAGGTGGGTGTAAGGAATCACCTTCGGTCAAATATCGTCTAGAATGTACTACAGCGAAGACGGCTGCGTCATGCTTCACGATGCTCGCGCCGAACGACGTATAACCCGCGCTCAGGCAACCCTGCAACAGGCAGCCGAGTTCTCTGGCGCATTTTTTCATCCACGCATGGAGCATTTATTCGCAACGAGCGACGTCCGAGGCAACGTTCGTCTTCGCGATACGCGTATGGCGTTTGGACCGCTACATCAGCGAACGAAGGAGGGTATCGTCCACAAGGTTACCTACACTAATTCGTGGTGCTTGATTTTGAGGTTATTGACAACGTTTGATCAGTACGTTACAAGGATAGCAAGAAGATCCGTTGCATCGTATGTCCGGCCTGAGGCAAGCAGCATAGCGTGGGATCGCGATGGTGAGTTTTTGGAAAATTTACGGTGCATCGACATCCTGACAACTCCCTAGGGACCAAACTCGGTGTGACCTTCCTTGTGAGTGAAAACTGTACTCCTTGAGATTTCCCGCTTTGATAGGTCCGAATTAGCACTGGTTCCCTACCATCTACACCCTCTCCGACTCTTATCTCGTAGCTGTCTGCAGCGGGCGCAACCTTCCGGATGGCAGCCCCTCTCCACCTGATGCCAGGACGTTCTCTGACTCTACCACAATGAAGGTGCGATTTATCCTTCATGTTGCATAGGCACCGGAAACCGACAAGCGTAGCATGGATCATTTGGCGGAAGCTCGCTAATTACGGGCGGCGAGACGTATTATTCATCAGGTTCTGATGATTTCAGAGGATACCTATGGCAGATTCCATCATTGGCCACACTTGAAAATGAAAGACAGGTTATCGGTGCGGACAGCTGGCTGAATGGGAATGAGGACGGCACCGTTGGTCCGCATCATTCCCTCGCATCTTGCTTGGAGATACGCTAAAAGAAGATTCTCAGCGTTCACTGCTGCATCCTATTCTAGCGAAAAATATGTCCCGAAAGAGCTCCCAACCCCGCTCGCGCGTCTTTGTGGTGCGCATTTGATCATGCCGAATATTTCCATTTCAATTCATCCCGCGCGATTGTACAAGGTCACCTATCAATTGTCAACACCACGCTCATCCATCCCGTGCTCCCGCTCATCGCCACCGCTGGTATTGAACGGCAGGTGGTACTACACTCTCCTACTCAGCATACGCCATGGGCGACAAACCTCCCACTGACGACAACCACGACGCGATCTCTTCCAAGCGAAGGGCTCACCATGTCGGATCCGTCCCTCCTACGGTTATTAATTCGGATGAACACCCTCATGGAACCTGACGAATCGCTGGGCGAGGACGCGCGCTCGATTGCGTATTTTGACATGTAGGTCTTTTCTTTCCTGATGTTCCTGTGGTTTATCTCCTGAACGCCGACTGATGGTCATCGCCTAATTGTTCGTTGTAGGATTCTGCAGCGGGAAGGCGAAAGAGATTTATTTGCGTCACGACACCCGGCGATGGCGTCGGATGACGATGCGGACGATGATGGGTATGATATTGAGATGGACTCTTCCGACGAGACGCAATTGGGAGCAGGAGCAGCAGGAAGACGAGGCGAAGCCACAGGTGAGTGCAATAACCCACATCGACTCTGTCTCATATCCTACATGGTCTATCGATGTACTAAGTTACTTCTAGGCGACGCTTAAAGATCCTGGGATGCTAAGTTGTTCAAGAGATGGTTATTCGACTCTTTTCAATGTTTGACTCAGATTCCATGATACTTTAGCCGAGGGGCGCCAGCGCGGTGGACTTGAGGTATTGGTACCAGTAGAAAAAATCGACTATGGGACATCTCGGACTGGCAATCCCTACTGTGACCGTGACCTCTCCTACTGTGGCACGGGAAACAGGGCGAGGTCCGAAGGACCAGGAAGTGAGCTCAAATGCTCGATGTCTCCAGGGTCGACGGTGAGCCAGGAAGCCGGAAGGGCTCTGACTGCGACATTGGATGTGCTCGCCGTGTGTCCATCCCGTGCTCGACAATGATGTCATTTATGCACTCTCCGTAGCGTAGTTTTCCGAATCCATCGACTTCCAAAGGTGCCCTCGTCGTTGCGCTTTATAAGCTTTTTATTCTTGGCCCGTACAGCCAGTATACATCCCCATCCCACTTCAGTATTTTCTTGTAATGATATCACATGATAACATACGTCTACGTCATCGGGCAGGCAGCGACATGACGGTCAACCGTGCGAGTACATATAGATTAATACCAAGAAGTGGGGTCGACACGCCTATCGACTTATCCTACTTCTACCTGCTCCTACCTCTCTCTGAGACACTTCCTACTGTCCTATTCCCGCCCTTGGTTTACTGTATCCCGAACTATCCTGATGCCACTCATCGAAGACTCTCAACTAGGTCAACCCAAACCTGGCAACGTTCAACTAATTGTGTTTCAGCCCACCGATAACGCTCCTTCCACATACCTCGAAATACCCATATCTCATCTGGAGTCATTGTGCAGGCGTCGCCGAAAGTACCTCCGCTACCTTGGATGGTGTATCGTTGGTGTTGAAGGACACGTTGGGATGGATTCTCCTGAGTCAGTGGATAACATCGGAGATGATGGAGAGTTGGAGAACCAAGGCGTGTACCGTTACCGTATGGCGGAAGGTGTTTATCCTTTTCATCAACATTTGCCTCGGTTCTAATTTTTCACAAAGGTGGTAGTAATCCCCTCGAACATGCAGTTAATTTGAACGTCTATGGGCGAAGCTCCGGTGCATCTCGCCATACCATACAATCCCAGGTCAATTTAGACCAACAAACCTTCCGCGAAGCCGTTCGTAGGCGTGACTTATACTGTATAGTCACCGGTCAAAATGCGGCATGCGAAACATCACACGTTATTCCCTTCGCAAGTGAACATTCGGTGAGCCTACTTCCTATATATCACACAGCACACTTACACCTTCCAGTCAATCCAGTTGATTGTGGCCAGCCGCCCAAACTATGATGAGGATGTCTCGGGTCTCACTTCTATAGACGACGTACGGAATGGGATGCTGGTCGCCCCACATATCCATTCCTGCTTGGATTCACGGAAATTTGCATTTCTGAAGGTAATGACCGTGATACTGAACTACAATGACACTGATAAATTGTCTGTAGACTCCGAATCACGTCCTGAATACCGACGATGTGGAAATTAATGCAGATCGTGAAATTTTGGATGGTACTGAATGTCCTGCCGACGGACGCTTCACACTCCAGCTGATAGAAATCATGGAAGGGCACGTGCGTTCAGCAGTAGTGCGGGCGTTCTATATCGGACGCGATGCTGCCTTCGCTGTCGACTCTGGTACTTCCAGACCTTCAGCACTCCTGCTGCACTATCGGTATGGCGCTGCCGCCCTCAGGTGGTGGGGCCATCACACAGATGTCCTTCGAACTCAAAGGCATACCCGTCCTCAATCTTCAGATCCTGGGCCATCATACCTCACCGGCCGTCCCATGTCTAATCATAATCGGACTACCGCGATTCAGAAACGTGAACACTCCAACACTGCAGGTGGCAGTAAGAAGAAAAGAGGCCGAGCCCCCAAAACAGCCGTTTGCTACAAAGATTCAATCACAGTGGATGTTGTCGATGAACCCGTTGATGATTGGATGGAATGGGACGAAGATGATTGGATGGCGTTTTTTATGTATAATACTAAGGCAGCGCGTGAACGTCGTCAGGCCGCTGAAGAGGAATCCTCAACTAATATCAAGGCATGGGCACAGAATGTCTCAGACAGTCAAAGCACTGAGCTTTGACATTCTGTATGTACAGTATATGATTCACTTTTAATTAGACATTTGTAGATCTGTTTGAAGTGTGGTTGACTGCGATGTCTTGCATGCTCCCGCCCTCTCGTCCGCTGTACTGTACCTCGGATTCAAATTCGGAACGGAACAATCGGATCGGAGCGCCCGTCAACCACGATTTCGACGAGCAATTGAATTGTCCATTCTTCACCGCCTCTCTCGCCTCTCGCTTCTTGCCCACCACCTCCCTCTCGACCACCGGTGTAAGACATCTGTGAATAGACCACACCCCTTCCCTTCCTCACAGCCTCCCGCTTTTCATTTTCCCTCACCTTTCGACGACCTTAGCCCTATCTTAATTTTTACTTACATTTTTCCTGTTCGTCCGGCACAACGACAACACGTATACCCACTCCTTGACGTCAGTCACAAGCGGAAAGATTCTTCGAACCCCTTTTATCCTGTTCCCGTGTTGACACGTTGACATCTACCCAAAGGAAGACCCCAGCCAGGGAGCGCCCGTCGGCCACGCGTTCGTCACCAACAAGTTCGCCTCTTTCTTTCTCTTCTTTTTCTCTCCTCTTATTTCTATCTTTCACTTTATACTCTAGACAACGGCAATCAACGCTTGGTCGCAGACACACGACATCAGTGCGCCTCTTTACAATCATTAGTGACCTTTTCCTTCTTTTATTTTGCTGACACTTTCTTTTACATTCCCTTGTGCGTCCGGTACAACAACACCGCTTATTATTATCATTAAACTCAACTACATGGTATGGACTCGGATGTATATAAGTGGCCTCCTCACTCCGAGGTTGGCATCATTAGCATAATTACAGTGTGTTCCTTTTCCCTCTTTCATTTCTCTTGTGTGTTCTCGTCGTCCCGTTGTCTCGGCATTCACGATTGTGGACCTGCTGTCCACAAGGTGCCTTGTGCTTCTCATCTCCCTCGGTCTCTCCTTCCCATCCATCTCCTTCCTTCCCTTTCCTTGGACGACAATCCCATCTCCCAGCCGCTATCTTACCTACACTATTCAAAACCCGTTCTCGGTAACACGCCAAAAACCAGTCTTTCTTGTATTCAACGTGTCCGCTCCGTACACACACAAGAACGGACACTAGTTACACAGCAACTCGTACAAATACACTTTGAGGTACTTCTTTCGTCAGTTTGCTTCTTGAACCCACAATCACCCCAGTTCCAAGTTTACTTCGTAACACCATACACAATCCGACCACCGATCCATGAGTAAGGGTAGTTACGCTGGAAATAGTTGCGCAACGTGCGGCGTTCTGCCTGACGCGGAGTTGTCACGTAGGACCCGCCAATCTTCCAACCGACTCCATGAGTACATGTGCGAAAAGAAAAGAAAAAAACAAGTGCAAGCAAAGAGGAATGTCACTTACCACAACGTTATGGAGGGTATCGAAAAAGTCTGCAGAAAAGCCTGGATAAAGGGATAAAGGCACAAAGCCGTCATACCCGTCAAACACAGTTGAAGTCCACTCCCATACACCGCCATTGTGCCCCCGCCCCCCACCTTCTCCCCCCGTCGTAGCGCTACAGATCCGATGACGCATTTCAGGATACCGCTGTATACTTTAGACCGAGGAGAGGTACTCACGGCACAGGATGCCAGTTTCGGAACCCGACATTCCGTCCACCTTCATATCCACTCTCGAACTTGTCGTAGAAGAGACGGAGTTCGGCCTCTGTTGGCAGGCGTCCACCCCGAACGATTGCATAATTGGAGAGACTGTTATAATCGGCCATGACAGGCCAGAGATGGGCGATTTTCATCGGAACCGGTCCATAAAGAGTGCGGACCTAGGCGGCCGCAGAAAAGAGCATAAACAACCGGCTACAGCAATTGGATTTCACTCAAGTACATGACTTACCATTACGTTGCCGTTTTGCATCACCCACGATTTTGGCATTGATACTTTTCCTTCGGCAGCCTTCCAGTATTCGTAGAACTGGCCGTTGGTGACAGGGCGCCACTCGATGCGGAACTCGCCCACGTCAACCTTGTGCTTAGGATGTTCGTTATCCCACCCAAACTCGTGGTCCTTCACATCGAGGGAATCATCATCGGCCTCGGAATCATCATGGCCAAGCTCAACAGTAGCAGGTCCTAGTGTGACAGTGGCAGTGGAGGGGTCCGGTGCAGCATTCCAGACCTCGGTAAGTGATTCCCAACAAGGAGTGGCAAAGCCGCCTACAGACGGCGGAATCGTACCAGTCCCTGCACGTTGTACGAGCATATACAGTAGTGTCTAAGGTTTATGTTAGGAACGAGGTCTGCCAGATAAATATAAAAATTCTAACCTCTGTATGCCAGGACTCATGTTCAAGAGTCATGAAGAGTACACGAGCCACCTTGCGTGTCAGCGGGCGACGACCGGAATCCAATTCTGCGTAAAGATTCGACAGGCGAGCACGGACACGCTCCTGGAAATCGAGGATCGTCGAATGCGAAGGCCAATCCTCGTCCTTCTGAGGAACTTCCGAATGTGGCTGTTGTCGTGCATGAGGAAATAGAAACCAAAAATAACTACGACAGCTTACGTGGCACTCTGTAGGGTCGTCCACATTCGGGTCTATGCCACGTTCAAAAATATACTGCGTCGTGTAAGAATGTCACCTGGGTAAATCTGAACACAAGACACAAGACGAACTTTGAAATATTCAGGTTCAGTGTTTGGTTCGCCTAAGAGATTAGACAGATGGATGTCCAAGAACGCCGGAATATGACCGGTATAGAAAAGACAAATGTGCCTCAGGTCAATCGGCTTTTCGAACAACATCGAATCTGGAATCATCTTCCTTGTGACGAAATCCCATGCTGCCCACATTTCTTGGAACTCCTGCAGTGTAGGCACGCCAAACGGCGTGTTTGATATCGCCGAGGCCGGAGACCGGAGGAGTCGGAAATTGAACGGTGGGCGTTCGAGAACCCAGAGAGTGAATCCAGAATCAGGATCCGTCCAGCGCCTCAATGGGCGCAGATTTGTATCTGTGAAAAGTTGATACGCGGTAGCCTCGGTGTACTACACCGATTAGTGCCCATTAGTTTGAGTTTGATGGTATAATCTGATGGAAAGTACTTTATGAGACACCTCGATGTGGATAAGCTCGTCCTCTAGGAACTCAAAATCGACCTGGGTCTGCGGGTCACGAACCGTCTGCGCTACGCGAGAGCGATAGAACGAGTCATGTCGGTCTAAACCAGAGCGAATGGTTACAGGCTGTCGGAAACGGACCCATAAATGCCGACTCACGTTCCTGAGCATCGTAGATGGGTACATACTCCCACTTCTCCAGCGGAAATAAGGACTCGTCTCCGAGTGTCCGGCCGAGGACTTTGAGCCCATTAAGAATGAAGCGTCGCGTAATACCCGCCCGGTCATCGTATGCGCGTTCAATTTTTGCGACATCAGACGCATGGTCCAGCCCCAGGAGCAACGTGTCCCCTTTATCAGCCCGTAAAGGGAGCGACCTGAGGAAGATGATCTCCTCGCCACGAGGAAAGTTTCCCAGCGAAGAACCAAGGAAGAGGATGTGTAGGGGTGAATCAAGAGTCTCCCTATCTGGAGTGGAAGGCGGGGTTTCGATCGTATCTTGCTGCGATGAAGTGGGAGAGGACAACTGAGTTGCAGCGCCATCGGAACTTAGGGAACGTGCACGGATAGTCGTCGCCATCGCGACATCGCGACCTCGCAAGCCGCCTTCCTCCACGAATTTAAGCCCGCCTTCGTATGTACCCCAGAGCCCGCGAATGTCGATCTTGCCCTTTGTCTCCGACCCAACGGGCGACGCAACGAGCTGGTCGAGGGAGCGTTCCAGTTCGCGTCGCTCCAAGTCGAGGGCATAGTACGTGGCCGGTGCGGAAGAAGATTGTGTAGGTACCTTCTTTGAGAGCGCAGAAAGAATGTGTGACGTCTTGCGCAAGGCACTGTTTTGTACATATGTGAAGACGGCATTCAGGAGAAGGCACGTGAACCCCGGCTTGCACAGATATGCCAGCCACAAAGGAGAATGATGAACTTACCCGGCCCCAAGCTCGAGTACAACGCTTTCCATCGGTTGATCCTCCTCACCGTGCATAACTCGTACGATCTCACTTGCGTGCCTCTTCAAAAGGTTTTCCTCGGCAGGGAATATGTAGTAATCGTCGACCCCGGTGGTAATCTCGTCGAAAATGCGAAGACCCTCGTCATCGTACAACAAAAGTTGGGGAAGGATCTTCTGGCCCGCAGGTCGAGAGAGACCCTTGATGATTTCGTCACGGACGTTAACCTCACCATTGGAGGCTTTCTTGTTGAGGCGGACGTCAATGATGCGTGCAGACATGTCGAACGTTTGGAGCCGTGTTGAGTCCGAGAACGTAGATATGCAGATAATTGATGAGTCGTTTATAAATGATCCGTGGAATAATCTGTGGAATAATCTGTTTCCAAAGTGACTAAGCGATGGTGAATTCGCCGCGAGGACCCCAGCTGACACTCTTAGTAAATTGTCATCCCAATGGTGGGACGTGGGACCACGTCAGTTACATTCAGATTTGTGATGCTGCATGTGAACTACATGACGAAGAGGGGAGTCTCGATATAGCACGTGGGTTCCTAGCACAACGTACAAGGGACACCGGTTTTGGAGCGTACGGAACAAGGAATACACCCAGAGCCGTGAATGGAAGTAAACAATATGACTATAGCCGGGGTGAATAACATGGGCGCCCATCAGAAATGCGATCTGTCTTGCGGTAGACCATAGCGAGCAGGTGGACGGAGAGGGCCATTGGACAGGAACGTGTGAGATGGGATGGGGGAGAGAGTGCCGAAACGGAGAACATTGATGCTTTGCTCGGACTTTATAAACTCTCGGTGGGTTGTGCGATGGCGCAATCGATGCGCAATCACTTGCGGGACCTGTTGCAACCGAGGCACTTGCTCACTACACGTAAAAGAAAGTCGAAGATGAGCACCCGAACCCACTCCAACACATATCCCATCCCTCTGGCGCCCTCTCCATGGCCAGGCAGGTAAGGTTTCATTAATTTCACCCCTTCCATCAGAACAGTCGGGCCCCCATTTGATTGTGGCTGCACCCAAACACCCCATGACCCACGAGTTCGCTATCATTCCAAAACAAAGATTCTGGGTGACAAACCCATCGGATTTGATCTGACGCCCTTGGCGGGGACCACGGGGTTTCGGAATCACATGGAATACGCGGAAAGCTGGTTGAAAAGTCCAGCAGGTTGGACGGGTTTTGAAGGCGAAGAGAAGCGCAGCTTATTGAAAGGCCTTGTGGAAAACTTGTTGTTTCTTTACCATTGAGGTCGAGGTTGGTGTACATGCATTACGTAACGGACGTCGTATGAGACTCGGACTGGTCCTTGTGAGATAACTTGCAACGTATGCAGCCCCTCAGCGAGAAAGCAAAAGGCAAGCAGCGTGCAGATACCATCCTAGAGGGTGTACCCAACAATGGTGGCCCTATCCCACCACGCCAGTTGATGGTGCGTTTCACGGAGGGCGTCCAGGACTTGGTGCTCCACGTAGCTGAGGACGACTCGGTGCGCGACGTCAAAGCCAAGGTATGCCCATCCTTTTCTCTTGTTTTTTACACCATCGTGCATCCCCGTTTTCTCATATACACCTTCAGATCCGAGAAGCACGCCCCAAACTCCAGCGCCGTCGCTTGCGTCTCATCCACGCTGGACGGCTTCTCACCAACGGCACGCAACTATCATCCTGGCTCGGTACAGTCGAAGGGCGCCAGCAGCGCGCCGCGACAAAAGTCAAAGACGACACCGACCCATCAATATTGCCTGCTGCTCCACCCACCAGCAGCTCCTCAGCCTCAGTTCCCGCCGCTGTGCCATGGCTACACTGCTCCGTAGGCGCCCAACTCTCTGACGGTGAGGAACTTGAAGATGGCGAGGCTCAGCCCCAGGTGCGTCCTAATATTACTCCCTTTACTTCCTCTTCCCTTTTGCCAAGATATCTGATAACCAAATCCACCTCACTCCACCGCGCTTGATCGTCCTTATCTCTACACCACATACGACCGTACTCAGGAGGCGCAAATCAAGCCCCTGCGCGGCTTTGATCGCCTCGCGGCGGCAGGTTTTTCCGAAGATGACATTCTCAACTTTCGAAGACAATTCCACTCGCGCTCCGCCGCGGATTACATCTCCACAGCAGAATTTCCAACGGAAGAAGAATGTGCGTCCCCCCTACCACCCCTACCACCCCCCCTTTTATACCCATCCTCACTATATTATCACTTATCTCAACCAGACGAGGAGCACGCACGGGCGCTGGAGGAACAGTGGATTGACGCCCTCGGCAGTGGTAGCACGGGTGCCGGTAGCGGGTCACCCGAGAGCGACTCTCGTGCGCGGGCGGTGCTCAACGGTATCGTCATAGGCTTTTTCTTCCCCCTCCTCCCGTTCTTTTTCTTCCGAGGGTCGAAGCCCGCCGCATTCTTCGAGAGCGGACATGCTATCGAGACAACAGAGAGCACCGTCTTTTCGTACGCGTTTATCCATCCATCATCACCGCGTTCCAACTTAAGCTGACTCCGATGCGGTTAGGCGACGCATGCAGATGGGCTTGGTTGTGGGTTTCATCATGAATGTCATGTTTGGGACGTGGCGATACCTTTGGGGTACATTTTAAACAGGAATAGGTCAATTCTTTTCCCACCGCATTCTTTTTCAACCCCTTTGCTCTCACTGGGGTTTTTGCTTGCAACATATATATTTGCTTTGTGTTAATGCAATGCAAGATCAACTCGTACCGCTACGTCCAGACAGGACGAAAAAGCAATAAATACATCGTACATCGATCGCTCGGTATAGCACAGTATGCACGCATGCACAACACAACAAGATATCTGCTAACGTAAGGACCACAAAGATCATTCTTTCCCAGCCCGAGTATGCGGCTGCGTACCCAATCCAATAGATCACGCAGGCAGGTTTTCCTTCCCTTCCAGCACCCCCCGCGACGCGCGCTTCGGGCTACTGGTAATAATCGCGCGCTCAGCATCGAAGCTCTCATCGTCAAGGCCCATCCCGCCGCCATCCCACTGCTCCTCGAGCAGGCTCGGCTCCGCCCGTAGCCCGGCGAGGTCCATGCGCAGCGGCGATTCCACGATCGGCGGCAAGCGCGCAAGAGATAGTTTTCGTGCAGGCGGGGTGTTGCTCAAACTGGATAAGGACGATGACGCAGATAGCCCCGAGGTCAGCGAGTCGAACTTGGTCACAAACGCCGCAAGGGCATGACGTTCGTCTTCCAGCTGTTGCCGTGCCTATGATTATAACACCGATCATCAGCTAAGGTCTTCTGCGAACTTATTTATTGAATGCGGGTCGGAACGTGCGCATACCTTTTTCTCTTTTTCGAGTGCGCGCGTAAGCTCGGTTGCCCATTCATCCGCTTGTTTGCGTTTCGCTTCCTCCGCGGTGAGCCGCCCACTCCACTCACGTTCGACATCCTCGCGCACCGCACGCAGCGGCGCGCCGAGGTT
>Ga0137358_10000578_pt1 | contig 17381 bp, 15 predicted proteins | sample Mad1_20_16metaG_FD_105551 | JGI IMG/M metagenome (GOLD analysis project Ga0137358, IMG submission 105551) | Vadose zone soil microbial communities from Angelo Coast Range Reserve, California, USA - Mad1_20_16 metaG | ecosystem: Environmental > Terrestrial > Soil > Vadose zone | place: USA... | reverse complement strand
TCCAAGCTACGAGGCTTCTGACTTTTACCTCGGTGGGTCTATCTCCCACTGTACACACCTGCATTTCCTGGTCGCACAACCGGTCGTGCCCGTTTCGGGCATCCGGCTCTCCGACTGGTTTCATTTCGAGGCAGACGGAAGAGTACCCACATGGACGTGGCGTAGCCGGAGAACACCCAATTCTCCGAAGACCACGGCATCCGAATAGCGGATGGCGCCTCGCGATGGCGCCTTGTGGCGTCGCTTCAGAAAGTGTCTCACGCGATCAAGTACGTAGTTATCGACCGCTCGATAGGCCATCAACCGTGTGCCGTAGCTGAAGTAGGCTGCCCAACCCTGCAGCATACTGTTGAGCTTATCCCGTACTTCTGGCCACGGTGCCACGTTGCTCGGCTTCAAGAGATCTCCCACTTTTCCCCGGAGTCTTGCCACACTCTTCTTCGACGGACTGGCCCCGAGATACCAGTGGCCATCCTTCCGATAGTGATGCGGTCCGAACGTGTAGCCAAGAAAGCTGAAGCTTTCTTTGCGAGCTTCTTTGATGCTCGTTTTCGCTTCGTTCAGAGTGAGCCCCAGCTTCGTCATGACACCACGAGTCCAATTTAGTGCCTGGCCAGCTTTCCCGCGGCTCAGGATCACAAAATCATCGGCGTAGTTCACGACCTGCGCTTGGAGACGCTCCTTCTGTCCGCTCATCCGCCAGTACTTCAGGAAACGGTTCATGTACAGGTTGGCTAGCACGGGGCTTACCACCCCGCCTTGCGGGGTTCCGCAAGTATTCTTGCGGCCCCCTGTCAGTCGCCGGTTTCCCTTCTCATCCCGCTCCTCGACCGGAACTTTCAGCCACATCTTCAGCAGATGCAGCACGTCTCGATCGACGATTCGCCGCGCAACCGAATGGATCAGTTGGCAGTGTGGAATGGTATGGTCCGCCTCGAAGATCGGCTCCAGCACCAGCTTCGCGGCAGTCTGTACCACTCGATCCCGGATACTGGGAATTCCGAGTGGCCTCTTACCGCCTCCGGGCTTTGGAATCATCACCCGGCGCACTGGTTGTGGTTGATACGTCTTGCCGCGTAGTTCCTTCCTGATGCCTTCGAGCCACTTCTCCAAATCTCCCGACTCGATCATCTCAAAGGTTTGCCCGTCTACTCCCGGCGCACCATGGTTGGTTTTCGCCTGGTGGTAGGCATGAGCAAGGATGTCCTCGCGATAGACCTTGTCATAGAGTAGATAGAAGCGGTACGTCGGCTCTTCCTTGGCCTTCAAATATAGCTTTCGCTGAAGCATCCGGATCTTTGCTGGTGTTTGCAGGCTCATCGCCAATCGCTTCTCCTCTTCTTCTTTGAAAGCGCACCTTGAAGTGAGGGCCCTTTGCTCCGCGGGCATTACCCGACTTCAACGCTCCTATGGCCCTCTCCGACTCCCGGTCCTGGCCATCATTTTTGAAGATGACGTTGGAGGTGCGAACCTCCGCCAATTCCGGGTCTCCCCCTTATTACGCAGATCACCCTCCTGGCATGCTGTGCTCACTACCCCGGTGGATCAGAACAGGTGCACGTGTCGGTTCCTTCCCTGTCCTGCGCGGCCTTCCCCGAAATTCAGGCGGGTCGGCATCCACGACTTCACTTTCGAGGCCTGCTCGAGCTTTACGCGTGTTACGGCCTGCCAGGTTGCTCACCCACCAGAAGTGGGCTTGGTTACGCGGCTTCGATCCGACTGGTTGCTCACTAGGAACCACCGGCAAGATCGCTCGTCAGCTACCATGTCAACCGATGACTACATGGGTGGCTCCTTCCTCCACTGGTGATCTGCGCCGTTGGGGCGCCCTGAATTTTTCGGGCTCCATCGCGGAGCTACGTCAACGCGCCCGTATTATAAGATCTTTGTAGATCATCGTTGACAAACATGCCTTCAAGGATCTAGGGTATTTATGGTATTTGCCTTAGTTCCGCCGAATAGTCGTTTGCCGCTGGGAATACCCCGTGAGAATCTCGGCGCCTTGAGGCGTAGGGTATTGCGTGCGCGAGTGGCCGCCGGTGAAGAGTTAAGCAAACCTATTCTGAGCTTCTAGAAACCGAAACCCAGGAGCGTCTGTCCAGCGTCCGATCGATTCTCTTTCACACTTAGCTGCGAACGCAGCCTTCGAGGTAGCAGCGGGAGTCTAGAATGACGAGACGGCAAGGACTCGGTACGCAGCCGGCAATGAGCAAGGGTCATGGAAGCGATCTCGGCGCGAACGGTTCTTTACAAGCCGAGGCCATCATTGCCAATGCGCCGGACCCTGTATTCGTTTCCGATCTTGAGGGAAAGATCCTACAGGCCAACGATGCAGTCTTCGCGCTGCTCGGTTTTCGTCCAGACGAACTGATCGAGCAGTCTCTGTCGCGCTTCATCACCCCTGAAGAGACACGGGAGTTCACTGCTGCGCTACGGGAGGTCGTCGAGCGGGGTGCGAGCCGCAACGCCCGGCTTAAGCCGCGGAGCGCGAGCGGGGAAGTGATCCCGACGGCGCTCAACGCTTCGGCGCTGCGTGACCCGGACGGTAAAGTGATCGGTGCCATCGGCGTCCTGCGCGACATGCGTGAGTACGAGCGCGTGGTTCGCGACTTGGAGAACTCCAAGAGCGAGCTACAGGAGAAGATTCTGGATCTGGAAAAATTTGAAGAGGTAGTTGTTGGTCGCGAACTGAAGATGATGGCTCTCGAGAAGGAATTGGAGCATCTGCGCAAGAACGTGAGAGGTTGAGGGTGGGGAGTTGATCGAGGAAATGTCGGAGATTGCGATCGACGATTGTCCGTCTGGAACGGAGCAGCCCGAAGTAGCTGCGACAGTTGAGAGCCAGCTCCGCGCGAAACTGGAGACGCTGGAAAGGCGCCTTCGGAGACGCGACGAACAGCGCCGCGCGACGCTCCACGTCATGACAGATCTCAGCTTATCCAACCACCGCCTTGCCAATCAACGCAAGGCGGTGTTCCATATCCTAGCTGATTATGAGAAGGACCGCCGGCGATTGTTTCTCCAAGCTGACAGACTCGACAATTCGAGGCGGGCCTTGCTTCACCTCCTGCAGGACTCACACAGGAGCAAGCTGAGCCTCGAGGCCAGTCGCAAGGCGATGATCCACATCATGGGAGACCTGCAGGAAACCACCACCGAGGTACAGCGACGCGAACGGGAGCTACGCGACAAGCAAGAGCAGCTCGTCCAAGCGGGAAAACTCGCGACCCTCGGAGAACTTTCCACCGGTATCGCCCATGAACTAAACAACCCGCTAAACAACATCGGGCTGTTTGTGGGTAACGCTATCGATTTGTTGGAACTTGGCGAGAGGAGCGAGGAACAGATCATCTGTGCGTTGCGCAATGCCATGCTACAGGTGCGTAAAGCAAGCGAGATTATCTTGCATCTGCGCACGTTCGGACGAGCGGCCCCCGCGAGCCGCGAGCGAATTTCCGTAAGGCAGGTAGTCGACCGGGCAATCTCTTTGATGCAAGAGCAGTTTAGATTGCGTCAGATCGAGGTCATAGTCGACTTCGAAATTGAGGACGCTATCGTTTTAGCGAATCCCATTCAGCTCGAGCAAGTGTTCATCAATCTATTGACGAACGCACGCGACGCTTTGGCCGACTCACCACGTAAGGTGATTCGCATTTCGGGTGCGGTGCGTTCCGGTGCGCTGGAGGTCACATTCGCCGATAGCGGGCCTGGAATTCCGTCGGGACTCGAGCGTCGGATCTTCGATCCGTTCTACACCACGAAGCAAGTTGGGAAAGGTACAGGTTTGGGTCTGTCTATCACGTATGGGATCATCCGAGAGCATGGCGGCACGATTTCGGTCATGAGTCGGCCGCAGGCAGGTGCCACGTTCCTTATCTGCCTGCCCTTGGCACCGTCCGGAACCACGGCGGTTTCGCCGATATGAACTCTTCTGTGAATTTTATGGCTCTTGTACTCCCCAAGGCTCCTTTAGGACAAAGTCATGATTGAGGCTCGCGTGCTTATAGTCGACGATGACCCTGACTTACTGCGAGCGCTTCCCGAGGCTCTGCGGCTCCGGATGGCTGACGTAAGTGTCGACACCGTCGATTCAGGAGCGAGCGCGCTCCAGCGGATCTGCGACGGCAACTACGACGCGATTGTCACCGACGTGAAGATGCCGGGGACGGACGGTCTCTCATTGCTGGCAGAGATCCAGGCGCGCTGGCCTAACACCCCCACCATAATGATCACCGGCCATGGCGAGCATGAGCTAGCGATACATGCACTTCGGGGAGGAGCCTTCGACTTCATTCAAAAGCCGATCGACCGTAACTACTTTGTATCTTCATTGCGCCGGGCTATTGAGACTAGCGAGTCAAGGCGCCGCGTTCAGGAGCGGCAAAGAACGCTCGAACGCCGCAGCGACGAACTCGAGCGAACCCTCGAGGAGCGCACCCGCGAGCTCCGGGAGACGACTGCGATCATGGAGAGTCCCATGAAATGGTTGATGGGCCCCGGCCAGCAAATGCAACAGGTCGTCCACCAGATCAGGCAAGTCGCCGACTCTCCGCTCACGATTCTTGTGCAAGGCGAGACGGGCACCGGCAAGGAACTCGTGGCCCGCGCTATCCATCTGCTCAGCACCCGGCGCAAAAAGCCGTTTATCGCTATCGATTGCGGAGCGATCCCAGACTCCCTGATTGAGTCGGAGCTTTTCGGTTATGAAAAAGGTGCGTTCACTGGTGCGGATCAGCGAAGGGAGGGTCGATTCCAGCTCGCAAACGGGGGAAGCCTTTTTCTCGACGAGATTGCCAATCTTTCTTTGGCCACGCAAGCGAAGCTTCTCCGTGTGTTGCAGGAGCGGCATGTACATCCGCTCGGCGGCAAGCAGCCGTTTCAAGTTAACGCGCGGATAATCGCGGCATCGAATGTGCTGCTCCAGCAAGAGGTCCAGGCAGGGCGTTTTCGGCTGGATCTTTATCACCGGCTTAACGAATTCGCCATCGTCCTGCCCCCCTTAAGAGAGCGGGACGACATCCTTGACTTAGCTAACGAGTTCGTCGCAGAGGCCAGCGCGGAGTTCGGCTGCCCAACCCGGGAGATCTCAGAAGCTGCTTCCGAGGTTCTTCTGAACTATCATTGGCCGGGGAACGTGCGGGAACTCCGAAACGTCATTCGCCGGTCGGTCGTCCTCGCTTCCGAAGTCATTGAGCCGGCCGACTTTTCATTTCTCGCAGCCGACGCGTCCCCGCCGACCGCAGTTGGTTGCCAGCCGGCTCTGGTCGGCAGGTCTCTAAGAGCGATCGCAGACGCCGCAGCCGCGGATGCCGAGCAGCAAGCGATTCGTTGCGCGCTGCGGGCCACGAACGGGAACAGGAGCAAGGCGGCCCGAGAACTCCAAATCGATTACAAGACCTTGTACCTTAAGATGAAGCAATACAGGATACCTGCAGCACATTTCGCCAGGTCTTCTCCGATTGTCCGCTAATTGGAAATGCGACAGGCATGATCCACGGTCAACTCCCCACTGGTGGAAAATCGGTCCCAAGAGCAACATCGTGACGGCAGCATGTCTACCGGCTTTGCGTTTGGATTCCGCCAAGTTCCGAGGGCGTGGTGTGATATAGCTGAGATCGACCGCGCTGCCCTTCCACGTTCCCGCAAGCGCGTGGCTCCCAACATCCAAAGGGCAGCGACATTAAGAGTAGTCTTCATTCCATGCGTGCAAGGTATTTGGCGTCTGTGCCCTGGTCCTGGTGCCATAGTTCTAACTAGCTAACCGTTCTCGAGAGCGAGTGTCCTATGAGTTCGGGAGACCGTTTCTTCCTGGACGAGCCCTGGGTATGGCATATCTCTTTCCAATATCATCACTTCTGTAAGTTGCTGCGCGCTTCCCGCTCCAGTTGCCACCGGACGAATGCTCAAGATAATGGGGCTCCTTGTTGGCCCACTTCTTGCTCGAGAATCAGGCCGGCGGGGCTTCAAGCGTAAGGAGTCCTGAACCTTCCGACCTCAAAGGGCGGCAGCCCGTCGAAATTAAAGTCGACCTAACAAGCAGCGACAGATGGGGGAATGGGAATACTCGCAAGACAAAACCGCCTGATCCCCCTTAGTCTTGGCGCTTAGGAGCCGCGGCTCCAACCATTCGACGTCCTTCCCAGTCATGGCGAAATTACAGGAATAAGCGTGTTCAAGGACTGTAGTCCAGAGTTCGCTTCGATCACGGCCAATGTTTGCAACCAAAAAGGAGTCTGGAATGAATCTGAGTAAGTTTGAGAGCCAATGGTTTGCGTTACAGGTCAGAAATCGAAAGGAACACGTTTGTGCGCAGATCTTACGGAGTAAAGGCTACGAAGAGTTCCTGCCCATTGACGTGACCGCCAGAGGTGATGCATCGAGACGCGCTACGGCGCAGCCCCGTGCATTATTTCCGGGATACGTTTTCTGCAGATTGCGGGCCAATGCATCTGGGCTGATTGTGACCACACCGGGTGTGATTCGGGTCGTCGGGTACGGAGGAGTGCCATGCCCGATCAGTGAAGAGGAAATTGAGAATATTCAGCGTTTGGTCAGTTCGGGCCGTCCCACCTGGAATTGGCCATATGTGCCCGCTGGACAGCGATTTCGCATAACAAGGGGGCCGTTGCGCGGGGTCACCGGAAAATTCGTCCGAGCCAAGAATGCTCATACGCTGATCGTTTCGATCGACCTGCTGCAGCGATCGGCGGCGGTCGAAGTGGATGTCGAATGTGTGGCAACCGCCGACCTAGTTACGGGAAACGTCCAGGCGACACCGAGACTAGCGGATGCTACCGGTGGCGTGATGTCGCTTCCGGTGTCCGACAACCGCCCGTCGGGCTCAGTATTTGCAACATTACCCGTTGAGTTGCGACACCCCGTATAGGAAAGGAGAGAACCGTGCAGCAGAACGGGGAAATCTATTGCAACCTCTGCCGACTGATTATCGGCCCGGGGATAAAGCACACGGCCTTCAAAGTACCTGGCACTGCAGGCGATAAACCGGAACACTATCAGCACTACCACAACCGGTACGTGGGCGACTGCTGGCATGAGGAGATCCGAAAAGTCGACCCGCATGTCGGGCAATCGAGGTACAACGTGAAACTCTCCGACCGACGGGCTAATGAACCCGCTCACAATGAGGGGACCGAAATATAAGGGAGAGTGATCGCGCCTGGCCAGCGTTCACAGAGCGCTTCTGGCGCAGTGATTCGGCAGCCTTCCGCAAGTGCAATTTCTTAAGGGTCCAACGGAAACGGGAGCAGCGCTCTTTCGCTAGAGCTGTTCCAGGGCAGGACTTTCTTTAGGAAGGGGGCTCTATGTCCACTCACCCGGCGATTCTCGATTCAACCCTGCGTAGCGCGGAGGCGTTGGAGTTTGAAGCGGAGCTGTGTGCGAAAATCGTGAGTCAGAAAGAGGCCGTGCACGCGATAGTTGATCTTTACCAGGTTTTCATCGCTGGCTTGAATGCCCCAGAGCGCCCGGTTGGCAGTCTCCTGTTCCTCGGCCCGACAGGGTCCGGTAAGACGCGCGTCGTGGAGGCGGCCGCGGAAATTCTCTTTGGGGACGAGCACGCGTTCATCAAAGTTGACTGTGGAGAGTTCCAGCATTCCCATGAGATCTCGAAACTGATTGGGTCTCCTCCGGGGTACCTGGGCCACCGCGAGACGAATCCGATGATCACCCAGGAAGCCCTGGCGGCAAGTTACACGGACAAGCTGAAGTTGAGCTTTCTTCTATTCGATGAGATCGAGAAGGCCAATGACGCTCTCTGGCAGCTGCTTCTCGGCATGCTGGACAAGGCGACGTTGACACTGGGCGACAACCGGAAGGTAGACCTGTCGCAAACCGTCATCTTCCTGACCTCGAACCTCGGCGGCGCAGATATCATGGAATTGATGCAGGGCGGAATGGGTTTCGTGCAACCTCGAGACAAGCCGATTACTGGCCTCCAAAAGAAAATGGAACGGACAGCAGTGCAGGCAGCACGACGGAAGTTCTCGCCTGAGTTTATGAACCGTATCGATAAGCTCATAGTGTTTCATACCCTGCAGCCCAAACAGCTTCGCGAAGTTCTGCAAATCGAGTTGAACCGCGTGCAGCAGCGTATCCTGGACAACCCAACGCGGCCATTCTTGTTCCACGTTACCGACGCGGCCAGGCAGTTCCTCTTGCAAGAAGGTACCGACGAACGCTATGGCGCGCGGCACTTAAAACGCGCAATCGACCGGCACGTGGTCTTCCCACTAGCGAACCTGTTAGCAACGGAACAGGTGAAGATGGGCGATACCCTGTGCATTGACTGGGACACGCGTCTGGGACACCTGGTGTTTTGGAAAGGAAGTTGCGGGGCAGCGGCGGCAATGATGACTGTATCAAAGCGCAGGCCAATCTCACTGCAAGTGTGGGAAAGCGGTAGTGGCCGCCCTGCCGAACGGCCCGCCCGCATGTTCAGTGAAAGAGCGTGACCCACTATCTACGGAAGTCAATCGACCGCAGTGAAAGTTAGACATCTTGAACGACAACATAGAACTCCTGCCAGCACGTGTGCGGGAGCGACGCCGCAGATACTGGCAGTGCGGCTGTCGGAACACATCGTTTCTTCGGCATTGGTGTGTGTGCAGCAGCTTCCGTGACGCGGAACGGGAAGCTGGATTCCCCGCAGCATGCCGTGTTCTGCGGCGATGAGAAGAGTTCGATTGGGGCACCGAACCGCAAGGACCGAAGGCGTCCAAGAGTTCGCTCCCCAGCAACAGAAAATGCTGGACCTGCGGAAGAGAGAACAACGACGAATTCCGGTCGACTCTTCCCGTCTATGTTCATGACTCTTTTCACAGGATAAGAGCCCTGGATGTGAGGTTTGCTCAACAAAGAAACAACTGTGCATCGAGCCAATCCAACGTTTATCGAGTCGGGGACCAGTTGCTGGCCGGACGTTATGTCGCGGGTCCCAACATCGGAATATCCTGCCAGGGTTCGTTTGTTTCGGCAGGGCAGCCACCCTGAGTGCGCATATTTCATTGTTTCGGGTCTTGTCAAGTTGGCGTGCCTCAATCCAGAGGGAAAAGAAGTTATTGTGGGCTTGCGAGGGCCAGGTACGTTGCTTGGGGCAGCGGCGGTCGTTCTCAGTCAGCCATACCTTACGACGGGGGCCACGCTCACTTCTTGCCGTCTAGCGCGTGTTTCGGCCAGCGAATTTGGCCGGTTACTGGAGGGTAATTCCAGTCTCTCTCAGTATGTACACGAACTGCATGCACGCGAGGTTCATGCCCACCTTGAGCTCTTGGTGGACGCGGTTTCGCGTCCCGCCCAATATCGGCTGGGCAAACTTCTTTATGATGTGCTTTTTGCGCTTAAGCCATCCTTGCGTTCAGCAACCGATCCGAACTTATGGCTACCACTCAGGCAGTGGGAAATCGCGGAGTTGCTCTCCGTAACACCTGAGCATACGAATCGCCTTCTGCGACGCTTGGAAGATAATGGTTTGATACGCCGCAAAGGGAGGCTCCTTTCCATTCCTGACCCTAATAGGCTCCTCGCCGTTCTCGACGCTTGATTTTCTCTGAACTAAACAGCAACCGTGATCACCTCTGCTGAACTTGACGTAAATCAACCAGGGGCATGACGAAGATCAATGCAGGTTGCAAATGCTGCTGTTATTTTCAGCCCGGAAGTCGCGATTGGTTGCGCGCTCTGTCGCTCGGGTCTGGCGACAGAGCAGCGCTGCTGTAACGAATTGGATCAGTCTCTGGGGCTGCTCTAGCAGCTTCCATGGCGGCAGCCTTGTCAGATTTTGCCCTTATCCATCGGACACCGAATCGATTGAGATAGCGGCTCTCCGCCTTTCCCCTGCTCCGAGGCAATCGAGCCCGCCATTTCCAAATGCGACGACACGCTCTCTCCTGGCCAGGTCAAAAAATCCATCTGGCCGAGGGCCTCATCGATCACTTCTCCTGACCCGAGCGAGGAGTGGATTGTCGTTAGTCAGTCCATTTTAGTCCCGAATGCTGGAATTGTCTGGAGGAACGCCGCGATGTATTTCCCAAAGTTTCATCGCACTGGAATGTCCAACGACAACAAGCATGTCGTCGATGTTGGCTGGGTGTTACAAGCTAGCCAGGCAAGCTTTCTCTGGGAGGCCCCGCGGCCATTCAGGCGGAGAGAAACGCCTCCGGAGCACGCCAAGTCAGTTGCATTCTGCCCTGCGGTAGTCGATCACGAGACGCGGCTTATTGAAGTTCTTTGTCCCTTCGACCTGCACCTCCGCGTCAGAATCAAAGACAACGGCGAGGCCACTTTAATTGATGTTGCCGGTGACCAGTCCGATATATTGCCCTCGTCCTTGATGCAGTTAGCGATGCTGCCTTCCAGAAAGGAGTGGCTTCACCCCCGTCGGCCGATCCTTCAGATCAGAACGCCGTATACGTTCATATCAGACGAGGTCGTCCATATGGTTCAACTGCCACCCTTTCTGGACTACCGTGATCCGCCGTGGCCGGGGCTTTTTATCGGTGGCCGCGTCCCCATTCAAATTTGGCCGCGCCCTCTGAATTGGGCTTTTGAATGGTACGACATAGAGAAGGATCTGATTTTGGCGCGCGGGCAGCCTTGGTTCTATTGCCGCTTCGAGACACCCGATGCAAGTCGCCATGTCCGGTTGGTCGAAGCAACACTAACTCCGGAGCTTAGAACGTACCTTGCAGGAATGGATGGGGTAGTGAAGTACGTGAGCAAAACCTTTTCGTTGTTTCCTATTGCAAAGGAGCGGCGGCCCGCCCGCTTACTGGTGAGGGTCAAGAGATAAACCTCCGAGCCCGTTTGTTGAGGACTTAATAGGCTGAAGAATTGCCCCAGCTCTTATGCGCTGTCCCGGGACGCTAGGATCCAGCAAATGCGAAAGTTTCGACAAATACGCGGCTGTCAGCGAAGAGCTTTGTAGTTGAGCAGAGGCTGAAATGGCACCGAAAGTCTTCTTATTCGATAGGTGAGGAGAAATAAAGCCCGGATTTTGCAGCCTTAGCGCCTGCGGCGCAGATGCTGATATGCCTCACATTCTCCATCAGTCTTCGAAGAAGTTGCTTCTTGATCATAAAGGACAATAGGGACCTATGTTGGTATCAATTCAATCATCTGTGTCGCACAAGAGCTACGAGCCGCTCGACCGTTTGGTCCCTATTGGGTTAAACATCGCGCTCGTAAACATGCCGTGCATCCCTGCCGAGCGGCCGTCCATCCAGTGTGGATTGTTAAAGGCGCTCCTCGTTCGGCAGGGACACTCCGTAAAAACTCATTATGTGAACCTCCATTTCGCAAAATATATTGGCCCGCTGAATTATCGCAAACTGGCGGACGAACGATGGGACAGCTTCGTGGCAGAATGGCTGTTTGGTGCCGAGGCCTTTGGGCCGCGAGCAGACTATGATCGATACATCGCAGAATTCGAGAGCAGTGATAGATGGGATCGCATGGATTCCAGTGTCGATGAACTGATAGAACTTCGAGACCGCAAGGTTCCGACCTTCATATCGCAAATGCTGGATGACAAGGGTTGGGATAGATACGACTTGGTTGGTTTTACGTGTACTTTCGATCAGAAAGTACCATCTCTTGCAATGGCTCGCCGCATAAAAGAGCGGTACCCGCACATCAAGACCGTATTCGGTGGTGCTACGCTTGACCAGGATAGTGCACGAGAGTTTGTGACGAAACTTCCATACGTGGACTTCGTGATTGTAGGCGAGGCGGACGTGAGTTTGCCGTTGCTGGCCGCTCAGCTGGCGGCCGGACAGGAGCCGAACGGAGTGCCAGGGCTCACGCAGAAGGTATGCCAGGGACCTCCTCGCTCTGAACCTCCTGAAATCGTCCGTGATTTGAACCTATTGCCGGACCCAGACTATGACGAATACTTCGAGACCTTAGCTTTGCTTGGTAAGGAAGTGCTGGCTTCTCGGGCGCCGGAGTTGCCTTTCCAAAGCGCTCGGGGTTGCTGGTGGGGCGCTAAGCATCACTGCACGTTTTGCAGTTTAAAAGATGAAGAAATGTTTTATCGCTCTAGAACACCTGAGGTCGTCGCCGCCGAGATCGTCCGCCAAGCCCGCAAATATCGACAACTTCAATTTACCGGATGCGACAGTATCCTTGATATACGATATATCGACTCGTTTCTCCCAATGATAAAGGAGCGCGCATTTGACGTAAGTTTCTTTTACGAGGTCAAGGCTAACCTTACTCGAGGTCAGCTCAGCAAGTTGGCGCACTGCGGGGTCAAGTACATACAGCCAGGCATAGAAAGCTTTAGCACTCATGTGCTGCAGCTAATGAAGAAAGGAACAACCAAGCTATTGAACATTCGGATACTAAAGTGGGCGCGCTACTACGGTTTACAAGTCGCGTGGAATATTCTCGCAGGGTTTCCAGGCGAAACGGTTGATGATTATGAGATGCAAATAGCACTAATTCCGTTGCTGGCTCACTTACAGCCGCCAACCGGAGCATATATTATTGGCCTCGAAAAGCACGCACCCTATGTGGTCAATAATGAAACGTGGTTTAGAAATCGGAAACCCCTTGCAGCGTACAGCTACCTATATCCAGCTAACCTGATCGACATCAGTCGTATCGCCCAGTACTTTGAATCAGAACCAGATTACTCGGCGGGCATTTTGGAGACACTAGACAGACTAAAGAGTGAAGTGCAGGCATGGAATGTGGCGTGGCAGAGCCCCCAGCGGAAACCCACTTTGGTTTATCAGCGTGGGCCAGATTGGAGTCGGGTAATCGATCGGAGAAGCGCTGACACACCAAAGGCATATTGGCTCGATGAGATCGAGACCATGGTCATGGAAGGATGCTCCGATACTGCCGTGGGTCCGCAGACCATCCAACGGAGCGTCAGTGAGAAGGTTCACAGAGACGTACCGCTTCAAACTGTGCACACGATCTGCGAGGAACTCATGGAGCGTCGTCTTTTCGTGGAAGAAGAAGGCAAGTATTTGAGCTTGGCACTACCGATCGGACCGGAGCGGTAGGGGCGTCTCGCCAAACCATACTATACGGCGTCGATGACCTCTGGCGAACTTGACGTAAATCAACCAAGGGCATGACGAAGATCAATGCAAGTTGCAAATGCTGCTGTTATTTTCAGCCCCGAAGTCGCGATTGGTTGCGCGCCCTGTCGCTCGGTGATCTGGCGAGAGACCAGCGCTGTTGTAACGAATTGGATCAGTCTCTGGGGCGGCTCTAGCAGCTTCTATGGCGGCAGCCTTGTCAGATTTGCATCTTATCCGTAGGACGCAGAATCAAGGTTCGCTAAACCGAAGCAAGCGATAGGTTTTAGTCCGGGTAAACAGCGCCAAAGATGCTTCACATCGACGGGCTTCTCCTGCGAGCTCGAAAAGCACATAAGTTTCACGAACAATTGCTGGCTCTCGGCCAGCATCGATGAGGATTTCCTCAGCCACCTGGGACATGCGGCGTTTGGTCGAAGCTTAAGGCCAGCTCGACTGAAAGGTGGCAAATCTCAGGCTCTCGACAAGAGCGGAACCGTGATAGGTACCTGCGTGATGCATCGTTTGAGAAGATCACACAGAAACTCAACGGGCATATCCGTTTCTGGCTCGCAACAGTAAGTCAGAGTAACAACGTCAGCGGCGATGGCAATCCACCCTAAACGCTCCAACCAGGACGGGCTGAGTTCCCCCGGCCACAACCAAAGCAACACAAACGGGACTCAAAACCAAAATAAAAAAAGAAAGGAAGAAACTCCATGAACAACAATGATGAGCTTGATGTTCTCTCGCTCGATGATCTCGCAATCTCCGAAGTTGAGATTGATGAGCTGAGGACAGAGGACGCGCTCGGCATTCCAGAGCTCGGTGCTACCGCGAGTTACTACGGATGCTGCAGCTACGGTTCGAGTCTCTAGCGCCGGAACAGCCCATAGATACAATCTGATCAACTTGCTATCATCGCTGACGCGGACCTCGACAAAAGAAAAGTTTCGGGCCAAGAATCGGACGGCGTTGATGTTTCGAAGAACGATGCATCACGCATGTACCCATCACCTTCCGACCTGGGTTTAATAACTCGTAGATACCGTTCCAACATATATCGCAATATGGTTTATATCACCGATAAAACTGCGATAGGTACTGCCGTCCACGCCAACCTACAGGCGATCTTGGGCAGCGAGCACGTTAAATGGGCGCCAAACCCAGTTGCTGGTCAACCGGGCGATGTGATTGTGGCAGCCATCGATAGTTGCCGGCTTGACCGACTTGATCATTGGGAGCGGATAGCGCGTGATGCAGAAATGAACTTGATCAGCATTCAAGTGCATGGCGGAGAAGTCGTAATTGGCCCGGAGGTCCGGCCAAGAGGGCCAGGCTGCCTGCGTTGCTGGGCGACACGTTACTTCGCCGGACGAGGGATAGCTCGTCGATTTACCGAAATGACCGCGCTATCCGGCGTGGAATCCGCGCAGGACCCGTGGCTCACCCCTCTTGCGGTCTCTATTGTTGGTCTGCTCGCGTCGCAACAAGTGATATGCGCACTCCATCACGACAGCCACCCACCGGATGATTCGGGATGGAAAGTGTATTACTTCGATCTCCAGACACTGACGGGACGGGAATGGAATGTGCTGCCCGATTCTTCGTGTTCGAGATGTGCTGACTTGCCGCTTGACAGCGCGGAGAAAGCTCGACTCAGGTTAGAGAGTAGGACCAAACCTCATCCACGGACGGACCGCCTCCGGTCGACAAGTGAACTCGGTTATGTATGCGATTTGTATGTGGGTCACCGGGCGAATATTGTATCGGACATTGCTGTTAGTTGGCCGCTCAAGAGAGGGGTGGTTGTTACCGTGGCCGTACCTCTAACGGAATGGCGGCCGCCAGAACCATGCTCTGGCTTTTCCTCCCGCTATAGTGATGCACGAACGGTGGCCATATTGGAAGGCCTTGAGCGATATTCGGGAGTTCGTCCGCGAGCCTCTCGGCCCTCTGTTCAGGGTAGTTTTTCGTCACTTCGCGACGTGGCAGTCGATCCCCGATGCTTCGGTTTGCCTTCGGAGCGCGAGTACAAGGCGAACCCAAAGTTTCTCACTCCCTACAACGAGCAACTTGAAATGGAGTTTGTTTGGGCGTATTCGCTTAGGCAAAAGAGGCCTGTTCTAGTCCCTCGCCAACTCGGTTTTTATTCCACAGGAACTCGAGAAGGTCCATTCTTTGTCATCGAAGGATCCGTCGGATGCGCCATTGGTAGCTGTCCCGAGGAATGTATTTTGCACGGAATTCTTGAAGTGGTGGAACGAGATGCATTCCTACTAACCTGGTACGCAAGGCTAAAGCGGCCTCATCTCAATGCGATGGAGTGCCGCGATCCCGAGACTCGCTATTACTATCGGCACCTACAAGCGGAAGGATTTGACATTAGCACGCTTGACGTTACGACTGACTTCGGCATTCCAGCAGTGTGTGTAGTGGCGCGTCGTCGTGAACACAAGATGCCGTACGCGGCTTGCGCGGGAGCGGCGCATCTCCATCCCGAGCAGGCAATCAAGAAGGCATTCCGCGAGTTGAGCGGCATCGTTGGACGCTACACAATCGAACTAAGCAGTGAAAATATGCGCCAACGCGCCTTACGCCTGGCCGAAGATCCCGCTAAAGTGCGCACTATGATGGACCACGCACTTTTCTATTGTGTTCCCGAATCAGGACCTTACCTCGAATTTCTAACGACCGCGGAGAAACGCACGTCATTAGAGGAGATGGAGGCTCACTGCCGCGAACTTTGGTCGCAGGATTTGGGAGAAGAACTCAACCGGACCATTGAACGAATCATAGCTGTTGGCAGTGATGTTCTGGCGGTTGACCAGACCGCACCGGAGCAACTCCTGGGTGGTTTGCGCACCTTTAAAACGCTTATTCCCGACGCCATTCCAATGACGTGGGGCCAGCATCTTCGCCGGCTCGAAGGGCTTCGTCGCCTAGACGCTGCTCTGGAAAGAAAGACAGATGAAGCTCGTGTTGTGAAGTCGGAGCCGAATCCGATTCCACACCCGTATCCTTGAGTAAACAAGTTTCGTTCCATTGATCAGCGTGTATGGCTCAGAGTTTTTCAGAAGGTAATCACCTTGCGTCCGAGAGGAACGCAGCAGTGTCGAACGCTCAATTTCAAATCGGTAGTGAACTCGCTGACGGACTTGCCGAGATCGGGATCATGCCATATGCCGTCATGCGCAGAGCCGGTGTCTCTCCGGTGACTTTTCAGAAGCTCATTTTTAACCGGACCTTGGCAATCATCGATCACTACCTGGATCTCGAAGCGTTCTGCAAGGGGCGATCGAGCGCATTGATCACCGCACTCGAAAGAATCATTGGAACAACCCAACCTCCCGAAGCGCGGCGGGAGTTAATTCAGCTCCGGCGGGATATTTTCAACGATCGCTTGCCAAAGCACGATCTGACCGCCGTTGCGCGGGACAGAATGGCGCAGGCGCTGTCCTTGCCGGAACATGAGGCGTTGGTGCGTTGGCTGAAGTACCGCCAGGAACGGGAAGAGCTTCTACGAGAGGGAGAGCGGGCGTTCCTTGGCGAACTGTCGACCAAGAGAGCGCTTTTCAAAAAGCTTTTTCGGAATCTTGAGTTCCGGAAAGGATTGGCGCTGGGGAGCCAAACCCTCAGCTACGAACTCGAGCAATACCTTAAGATACCTGAAGACGGTACGATGCCTCGGCTTCAGCGGACCGAACGGGCACTCATTCGGTATTACAGCCGCTGTGCGTTCAAACTCAGCCCGTTCAGTAGTTTTACCCGTACAGCACTGATCCGAATTCCAGAAAACGCAGAAAAAGAATTGGGTATCGTTGGATTCCCTAGATATCGGATTCAGCGTCGGACCACAGTGAACCGGGCATTGATTGGGGACTTGGCGCACTGTATTTCCCGTCATCCGAAACTAGGTGGATATGTACCCCTATTCGTTAGCCGCACATTTTCTAAAGAGGGTGAGACATTTCTGCTAGTACGGCACCGGCATGCCGATAGCGAACCGGTGCGCGTGCGAATGCCTCAGGAATCGCTTGTTTGCATGAGTAAAACCCGTGCAACACAGTGGATTGTCGATTTTCTCGAGTCTCGCGGGGGCGCTGCACATCGAAAGGAACTCACGACTGCGCTGGCTTCTTCATTGGATGACATACGCGCCGCCTCGGCCTACGTGGATAGCCTAGTGGAACTGGGATTGATAGTCCACAAGGTGCCTCTGCCGGAAGACGACACGACAGGCCTTGAGGCTCTGGCCAGCTTCCTCGCGAGCATCCCGTCGCCTGTCGCTGCAACCGTTCGACAATCCCTTCATGAGTTGCAGTCGCTAGT
>Ga0137358_10000576_pt1 | contig 17385 bp, 23 predicted proteins | sample Mad1_20_16metaG_FD_105551 | JGI IMG/M metagenome (GOLD analysis project Ga0137358, IMG submission 105551) | Vadose zone soil microbial communities from Angelo Coast Range Reserve, California, USA - Mad1_20_16 metaG | ecosystem: Environmental > Terrestrial > Soil > Vadose zone | place: USA... | reverse complement strand
GCCGCAGATAAACGAGAAATGAGTTCCGACCGCACCCGGCGGAGCTTATCTCGCTCCTCGCGCAGCAGTCACGGTTCCCCCGCCAAGCGCCCAGTGACTAATGACGACCCCGGTCAGAAGTTGGTAGAGTCAAGCCCAACTGTTGTTGCTGCATCGTCCGTGAACACTGTCAGTGATGGCATTCGTAAAATTACTTTAAGCCCCCCACGGGGTCGGGGACCACGTGCGCACGGCGTGGTTGTGGTTGGACCGGCAGGGTAGGCATCTTGTCTGAATGGAAGACCTGCGCGCCAACATCCAGCTTCTAGGGTCGGCAAAAGTTCATTAGTACTTGCCCATCAGGCTAAATGGCGAGCGTACGGCCTCTGGGGACATGCAAAGTTTCAAGGTACTAAATCTGCCCCTTTCGCTGCCTTGGTGCGTTCATTAGCTGGTCACACTTCGGGGACCTGACGCTCTTTTGGCTAGCTATCATGTCTGTCTTCAGTCCTTCGGCAGCTGATGGTTTTCCATACGGACCTCCATCGGTTTGTCACTACGCTCAAGGCGCAGTTAGGGCCACAACTACGTATTGTGCCTCTGCTGTATGAAGGTGTCCCCGAACTTCGGGACATTTTAAGTGTTTTCGATATCAGCCTTGACATATCCCAGGAGGCGCTCAGTACTCGTGAGCTACGTGCTCGATTCCAGTCTCTCGTGGAGAATGTGTTTTCTGTCCTCACAGAGACACGATTGTTTGCACTCTTTCTTGATGACCTTCACGAAGCAGACGAGTCGTGCGTCCCTTTCCTTCGAGTCTGATCTATGAAAGCGTTGAAATATTGTAGATCGCTCGATCTTGTTAACACGCTTGCCTGCTCTCGGAGTCATATTGTAAGGTCCTTTCCCGTATCTGTTGTATTTGTACTCAATCCCCCAAGCTCATATTCATCACTTTGCGGGAGGATAAGCCGTGGGTATAACCCCTTCATATACAGTGGCAACTACTGATAAAGACATAGGGAGATCGTTTCGCGTGTCAGATCGATGTTTCTCGGTCGGTCGAGGGCGACATGGATCCAACTTGATCCCCTGACATACTCCTCTGTGGCCTCGTTGGTCTCGCGTACTCTTCGTCAAAGCAAAGACAATGTAGCCCCGCTTTCTCGCTTTATTCACAGCATCTCTGCTGGGAATGCCTTCTCAGTTCGCAACCTCCTCACAACGTTGCAGCGGCAACACCTGGTCAGTTCCGAGCGCCCTGCGGCGACAGCGTTGGCTGAGTTATATGGGGCAGATAACCTTCGATTGGGATGGCAATTGTTGGGAGTCAGTTCCAGTCACTTTTTTCCCAACTGGCTTTGAACAAGCTAAATATTATCACAGATATGATCTCCCGGAAATTGAGAAGACTCTCCTATCTCAGAAACTTGTGGTGGACCCAAACGATATCTCGTATCTGACGTCACACCTGAAAAAGCTTCCTGTTGATGCTCGAAAGTACCTTATGTGGGCTTCGTGCTTTGGTGCAACGTGAGTACTCGAAAGTCCTGGTTCTTCTACTCTCGCTACACATCTTGAACGTTCTCCTTTACAGGTTCAAGACGACGGACGTTGCTACGGTGATGGACCACGACAGCCCATCGGGTAGCAGTAGCAGTGATTTTGATACGGAGGATGATCGGAGCTCCAACGGTCTCGTACATGTTTCCAGGGAGAAATCAACGGACACTACTCGCCGTTCTATGCGAGGTCTTCAAGTCGCAATTTCTGAAGGCTGGCTTGTGCAGCGTGCAAGGGATATGTGTAGTTTCGCGCATGACCGATATCGACAAGCTGCAGAAGCTGAGGCACTGAGCCTTCCAGATGATCTTATAGCGAAGATGTCCTTTCGCGTGCGTCTTTCTTCGGTCTTGATCACGGATGGTAACGGACCTTTGTGTTTAGATCATCTCGATGATGCTCCTCGAACCTTCTCCAGATGTCTACCAAATTTCTGAGCGCGCTCAGCGGTATGTTGGCTTCTGTTTTTGAAGCCTTTTCCTTACCGCAGACAGGTGTCTACCCCTCCTCTGTGAACACGACAGGCGGGGAGAACTCCTGTCTCTCCTTATTGATGCTGGGGATTCGGCATGGGCGCGGGGTGCTCATGAGGTCAGACGTTTATTGCTTAACGATTTCTTTTTGCCTAACGCGCAGGGTTCGTTAGATGGCATATCAATCTTTGGTCAACGCTCAATCTCTTCTCGAACAAGATGTCTGGGTTACTAATCCCGCTCGAACATTCTCTTTATACACGAAGTTAGCTGAGTAAGCATGCTGCCCTCTGCCACTTCGCGTCTTTTAGTTGACACTTTGATAGACTGTCGACTTGGAGAGGTACTTCTACCTCACCTTTCATGGAAGATGGATTCTGATCCGTGCCGACAGGTGATTATGTAGGATCCGATAGATATATCGAAGCCTGTTACGAAAGGGTCAGCAATTCTGAAGAGAGAGCCTTTCTCCTCCGCTTGCGCTCCCAGAATAATTGGATGCGGAATGACTTCGATGTTGCCCTTAAGGACACCCTCCTGGCTCTGCATATTCTTGGAATTGATCTAGATCCCAATCCAACTCTGGAAATAGCTGATTCCATGTTCGAACAGGTCAAGAGTGAAATTCTTGCTGTTGGGTTTGACGCAATCCTGGCAATTCCTAGAGCTTCCGAATCACGGACGGACCTTGGAGTGGCATTACTTGGAGATGCCGGTACGCATGTGTACTGGAGTACGGGAGAAGGATTCACGGATGTTATCGGTCTGACGGTAAGGTTCACATCCCCATCTTATGGCGTCCTCATTTGACGTGTCATAAGACTATTCAATTGGCTCTGCGGTATGTCGATATTTATCCATAGGTATCGTTTTGTTTATTCTTCGTCAGCTCGGGTATGTCTCCTGGTACGGCACTAGGATTTTTTTGGGCATTAGGAGGTGTGCATCGCAGACTTTGATCTATAAATGCACCTCTCATAACCTTCTCAGCCGCTGCGGAACGAAAGGAACTGTATCGGTTCTCTGTGGACCTCGGAAAGCTGGCGTTGCGTATTGCCGAGCGTTACGGGACGAATGCGGATAGATGGCATGTCTCTCTAACCTGGTTATCGTCAATACTCACAGTATTCTCTAGTCGCTCGTTGGTCATGTACTGTTCTATGGTCTCCGCCTATGAAAACGTCCATATCCGGTCAAATCTCCTCCGGCTGGAGGAAGCGACCAAATACGCCAACAGTGCTGGTGACCGGTGCGTTATTCACCACCCGCAGGCCAAACTGATTTTTTACAAACCTGCAGGGTATATACAAGCCTTGCAAACTTCTATTCCATCCAAACCAAACTGTTCATTGGCCAATCGCGTATGCCACGTTTCGTATTTGGTCATAATCCTGAGTTTCTGATGACTGACCCAGTGGATGAACTTGTTGGTGCGGCGGAGGAGGTGGTGATGATTTTGAACTTCATTTACTTTCTCGCTCTAACTGTTACCCGTATCAAAGGCTTACAATGATATTAAACAATGGCCTCAAGGAGAACTTGCTATCTGTGCTCAGGGTAGGCTGTGTTCAATCTCATGACCGCACATTTATAACTCACGATACAAGGCTTGTTAAATTGCATTCGTGCATTGGGCGGGTACACGGTCAACACGTCAGCAAAGGCCATTTACACGACGGACGCCTTCAACGAGGATGATTACCTGAAGTCGATCCCCGAAGGCGACGGAAGCTCACTCATCGGACTAACGTTGTAGGTCAAAAAACTTTTACTCTGTTTCGGGAACCTCACTCGGCTTCCTCCAGTTACAACGCATACAAGGCAAGTCTATCCTGAGTCCCAATACCTTTCGGCTTATACGCGTTGAAGGTTGTCGCGCTATTCAATTTGGGCTATGTTCAAGAGGCTGCTTTTCTTGGGTTCTCTATATATGACACCCGAGACCGTCACCCAAAGTCTGTCCTTCATTTCTTACCATTTACACAGGAGTCTAATATCCTCGAAATAGCCATCGGCATACTCGATTTGCGCTCTTTTTCCACAGCCTGGCTATGATCGCCTGTATTCGAGAAGAGTACATCAGCGATGACGAGCGTCAGCAATATCTCGAACAGATTGCAGCTAATCAAACGTACATCCGTCGGTATGTGACGATTGAGTCGGCTACGTCAAAAATCAATACTTATTGGCTTCCCAGATGGCTTTCTGCTAGCCCCGTCAATACGAGCGCCTGGGTGACTCTTGTTGTAAGCCAACTAGAGGGTGGGGATAACGCAGGCTAATGCTCTGCCACAGGATGCCGAGCTCTCGTCCCTCGAAGACAGTCGAGATGCACTCCAGTTGTATGACGCAGCTGTTATGTAAGCTCTTGCATATTGTTGAAGGATTGCTGGGGAAGAACTTTCTCCATAGATCGGCGACGAACCATGATTGGCCGCTCGAAGAAGGTTGGGCGTTGTATCTGGTACGTCGCACCTCATAAAAGACGCATTTCCGGAAGATTAATTCCGGTATAGCAAGGTTCCCATTTTGTCCGCTGCGGCGTGCATGGTCTAGGCGACGAACTACAGCGTCGTGGGGTATCCAGGCAAAGACAATGGGGAGCACGGGGCATTGTGTCAGTTCATCTTATCAGCTGCCCTGGGATGCTTACCACTTAATCACACAGGACTTCGCTATTTTCAGAGTCAATTGCACCGCCTCTGTACTTCAACAAAAGAAACACCGTCACCATGGACGTTGGTGTTCAGACAGATAGCGTCATGGTTGGCATTAACGGCCATAAAACTATGCACGAAGACGCAGGGGGCGATATTACAGAGGAGGAAGCGGTTACCAGCTTGCCTGCCTCTGCTCTCGCATCTGTCTTGAAATGGAGTAAGGACATCGCCGCTGACATCCATTTGTTTTCAGGTACGCATAACAATTTACTTTCATTCGTCACTGATTCTGATTTTGCGAATTAATGTTTCAGCCCTCCAACGCCTTACAGAAATTGCTACCGGTGAGCTAAGGTAACATTTATTGTGGTTCCAACGAGACAGCTGATGCGCCCATTAGAAACGTCTGGAGCACAGTGTGCATGCATCGCCATCACAGGGACGGGTGGGGAGTACAGGGTGGCCACCAGCATGACTTCACCCGGTCCCTGCAAAATCCACGAGTGCGTACCTTGAAAACTCAACCCAACAGCCTTCTCAAGGAGAGCGCTAGGCATCCCATATCCGTCCGGGGTATCAGTGATCCGTTACAAAGGGCTCTTATACTGCACTGTCCGTGTTTGTCATCACGCTGCATGCTTTGATCTGACAAGTACCCGCCCAGCATTAAACACAAGGGAACGTGTGGCTTATGATGACATATCGTTGGATTCACGATTCTCGTCTGAGGCTCAACAGAGTCCTTATAAATCGGTAGTATGCTTACCAATATTTAGCAATAGAGGACAGACGTTTGGCGCCTTGTATCTGGCATCCAAATACGCCTTCTCAAAAAACACCATAACTCTCCTCACACTTCTATGTCAGCAAGCGAATATCAGCGTAGCCAATGCCCTCCTCTTTCGCTCAGTACAGGCAGGAACGAAGGAGAATCTTAAAATGATATCTGCCCAGAAGGAAGCCCTTGAAGATGCCCGACAAAGTCGCGAAGGTGCTTTGAAAGCTACGAGGGTCCTCCACTTTCCCTCCCATCCATGATAATCCGGTGTCGTACTTACGTGTACATTTCAGATCAAAAGTAATTTTCTGGCTTCGATGTCCCACGAACTTCGGACACCTTTCAGGTAATCGCCACAGAGCATAACATATCGTGGACTTATTTTTTTGGTAGTTCCTTCTATGGTCTTCTGGATATTCTAAGCGGGACAGAGTTGAATAGTGGGCAGCGCGAGATTGGTTTGGGCCTTTAAGCTCGCCCTTTTCTGTTCGACTAAATATGCCACAGTTCAAACAGCGAAGCAGTCCTGCGAGCTTCTGCTCAAGGTACATGCTATCGCAGATCTGCGCGTCTGCATACTAATTCACGTTCCTTGGAGATCATCGACTCAATCCTTGATTACAGTAAACTCGAGGCATCAGGTGATTGTTTTCATCCATGCCCGTGGAAGAATGAATATCAATGTTACAATGTAGCCCTCAAGCTCGAATTCACAGGCTTCTCTGTCGAAGACATAATAGCTGTGCGTTTCTATCTCACTCAGCAAGCTACGAGAGACGTACTCGGTCTCAGGACTGCATGGAACTGCTCCTGCCTATGGCTGCGAAGAAGCTGGACCTCTCCTTCAATATAGATCGAGATGTACCTGCATGTACGCGTGCTCTCCTCCTGCTATTAGAATGCCCTTGACCTTCCAATTCAGGGGTGCAAGCCGATTACACTCGTATCCGTCAAGGTAGGCGCTCGATAGCTGTGCTATTGCAGGTTCTTATGCTTCTTAGTCTTGATGAATCTCATCGGAAATGCCGTGAAGTTTACCCCCCAGGGGTCAGTGAAGGTTCTCTGTACTCTCGATAATGAGAGATTGTCCACAAAGCCAGGCGACGTGACCCTGAAGTTTGTGATAGAGTGCGTGTCGTCCTAATTTCAAACATGAAAAACTGAATTGAACGTTTCAGAGATACTGGCATCGGTTTATCGTCGAGCGACGTTGATCTCCTATTTGTACCTTTCCAGCAGGCTGACAATTCTTCCACTCGTCGCTTTGGTGGCACGGGGCTCGGCCTCTCTATCTGTAGGCAGTTGGTGAAACTCATGGGCGGCGTTATCGGTGTCCATTCCGAGCTTGGAAAAGGTTCGGTATTCTGGTTTGTTGTACCCGTAAAGGTCTTCAGTTCAGAGGAGTCGGAGAAGGCAAGTCCGCCACATTATTGATTTCTGCCTAACGCTGACCTTTCCTAGGCAATGCTGACCATTCAGCAAGTGCGGACTCGTCTTATGGAACCGCGGCGGCCCCGAATTCTGATTAGCTCATCCTCTGACGCCACGACAGCCCTTCTGTGCTCCATGCTCGACGGATTCGAAGTTTCTTCGGTCTCGAGCGTGGAAGAACTCGAACAATGCCTTCGCTCTGCCGAGCCGCCGGATACTCCGCTGGATTGCATCATTCTCGACCATCAGGCAGAGCCTGTACCTGATGGCATTGCTCGACTACTGGAATCCCTTCATTCGCCCTCCTTACTGGATACAAAGCTCATTCATTTGTATACGCCCGTCACCGACACAATTACAGGCATCCTAGTGTTCGGCAATAGTACATCCGGTATTATTCGCATGACGAAGCCACTCCGCAAAGCTCGGCTTCTTCAAGCTCTAGCCCAGCTTAGGAAGCTGCCACCAGACACGTACGCCGACCTGAGATCTGCAGTAGCGTTGCCTGTTGAAGAGCCTGCGGAATCTCAACGTACTCTCTTTGGAAATGTCCTCATTGCTGAAGGTGAGCGTGCGAGCGACTGCGTGGTTCGGATCTACCTTCACGGACGACTGTGCAGACAACCCGGTTGCTCAGAAGTTACTCATCAAGCAGTTGCAACGCTTTGATCTCAATGTAATTGCTACCTCGAATGGGGAGGAAGCCATTGCAGGTTAGTTGCTCTTCTTGAATTGCCCGCACCCGAGTCACTGGACAATCTTTAGAATGGGACCGGCACGAGCCTGGCTATTTCAGCCTCGCGATGTTCGACCACCGTATGTGTCTTCTCATGCCATACTACTTTCCATTGGTCTGACACCACATATCAGATATGCCAGTCTGTGATGGAGTAGAAGCCGCCAAGAGAATACGATCACTTGAGAACCGGCGTAAAGTATCGGAGTTCCTTCCAGGTGAGCATGTTTTTTAAGTTAATTCAAAGGAGAACACATCTAATGACTACGTCAACGAAGTCGTGGCGCTAAGCGCCGATTGTCAAGAGTCTACAAAGATGCTCTGCCTCAGCGCTGGGATGAACTCGTTCTTCAGCAAACCTTTGAAGAAAAGTGAGTTTCGACTACTATCTTACGCTGAAACTCGATAAATCTCCCTGTAGGCGACCTGGCTTCCCTTCTCACAATGCCTACATTACCACAAAGTAACCACAGCGGATGATACACGAGTCACATGGACCACCTTCGATGATCTGATCCTTTATATTGAGTACGTGCTTGTTTTGTTTGCTTTCCTTGCATAGTTTGTCTGTCTTGGTGTCGTTTTGTTTTGCCCATTCCATTTTCGTGGTAATAACTGGTTCAGTCGCATATCATCCCACTTCAATTACAGTAATCTATACACTCAATGTACCCCCCAACCAAATGTGATATACGCTATGTATTTTCCACAGACCTTACGTACTACTTTATGGGTAACAACACGAGCCTCCATATTTTCTGTACCAGTACCCGGGTCTTACGTCACGGTAAATGAGAATGAAAAGCACTCGGTTCTGCTCAGAGTCTGAGCTGTAGGCTTTTATATTTTGACCGCCTCCCGTGCTACAGCACAGAGGGCAGAGAGGGCCAAGGGCACCAACAGGCAAGAGTGACTTATTCGCTCTCGCTCTCGCCCTCCTCTGCCTCCTCTGCCTCGTCGTCAATGAAACCGTTAAGCCATGGGCCCTCATCTCCTTCGCTGTCATCTTCGCTGTTCTCTCCATCGTCATCCTCATGCAACCCCTCTTCGTATGCCTCCTCATCCTCGTCGTCGTCTTCTTCGTCCATATCGACGTCAGCGTCAGGCCCGCTCTCAGCGCCGAGCTCGATGTCTTCGATGCTCCCCACGTCACTCCCTTCCTCAAGCTCGACATTCATAGCCTCCACCTCCTGCTCGCTCTCTCCCTCCACATACCGCTTTGGCTCACGCGTACTCGCGGAGCCAGCAGCAACCGTCGCCTTGCCTTTTTGGCCACCGTGGTGAGCCAATGGTGCTGGCGCTGCAGTTGCACGCAGATCGACTTGTTGTAATACCATATCGAGCCTGCCTGACAGCGAGAGGAGTGACTCGCGCAACGTAAGGCGCGCGGTTAACGTCGCATGCAACCCAGCAAGCCGAGCCACAAGGTCTGGCATCTGTCGAGCGGGGACCAGGGATAGTCGCATTTCAGAAGAATCAGTGCCAACATTAATAAAACGCAAAAGAGCGTTGGTGGGACGCACAGTCATAAGATGTCCACTATGGACAACGAGTACTGCTCGTATCCAGCGAACAAGCACAGCTGCTCGTTGAGTACCCGGAGCGGAGGTGCGGCCTAGGCGCTGAACACACGCGCCAAGTAGTGGCACGGCCAACTGTGGCGGCAGGCGTTGCACTGTCTGTATTATGAGCGTAGGGTCACTGTACATGAGACAAATCTCGAGTAGCTTCGTGTCCGTAGAGTGCAGTGCCTGGATCAGCGTCCGCGTGAGTGTAACAGAATTTGGCTGGTCTGTCTGTGCCGTTCGTGCGGGCCGGCGTTCTAGATCATCAGAATCTGAGTGCTCAGCGTCTGCAGGACGAGACGCAGGGGCGTCAAGAGCAGTTAGGCGCTGGCCAAGGGAAAGCTCGGCAAGGTCCACATCTAAATCGCCGCCCAGATCGGCGAGATCGTCAGCAGACGCGTCTTGTGCTAATTCTGTGCCGCTTCGGACGGCAAGCGATGACGGTTCCACATAACGCTTTTTTGAGGCAGCCTGGAGAGCGTGATCGTCAGAGTGAACGGCGCACTATCGGAGGTGACATACTGAAGCATGTGCATCTACATCCACAAGACCGGCACTCGAGTCCTCATGTACAATATTGATGGTCTCGATAAAATCTCCGGAATCGTCCAGGTATCGCTGATGCGCGCGTGGTCACGTCGAGCTTACAGAGAGAGACGTATAAGAGCCAGATAAACTCACAGCGACGTCGAACACCGGCCTTACACCACCGGCCAGCCATGCAACCCGTATCCTGCCGTCTTCCTCGAACGCAGCGTTGATCACTTGCGCTGTCATACCTCGTTTAAACGAGATTGTCGTCGATGACCTTGGCGAAAGTGTAGCAATTTTCTCCTTTGTCTTTTTGGATGTTGTTGAGGCGCCTTGGTCGTTCGTAGCTGTGAAAATCACGATGCGGCCAGAAGCAGAGAGGGCGAGTAAACTAGGGTGAACGGGTGACTGGGAGAAAGCTATGTGCCTTGCTTCAGAGTCGAGTGGTGCAGTAGCAACCAGCTTGCCCTCACTTCCTGAGACGCGGGGCACCTCCCATATGTGAACAATGCGATCCGACTCGGCGACTGAGGCAAATCTTCGCGGGGAATGACTGTCGTCGTCGAAAGGCTGCCATCGCACCGTTGTGACATTAGAAGCATGCCCAATAAAACGAGCCTCTTCCGTAAGCTTTTGGGGGGAAGTGAGCAAGGAGTCGGAGGAAACAGCGAGTAGACGGATACTGTGATGTGCAAGGAGGAAAGTAGGGTGATCCGACTCAACGCCAGGACGGAGGGAGAGAGAGGTCCCAGGTGAACGATCATCGGTTTTGGTGCTTGAAAGGAGCTCGCCCGTTTGGGCATTCCAAGTACGAATTAAACCATCCGCGCCCAATGTTAGACAAAGTAATGTGGGGCCGGGAACATCAGCGTATAAGTCAACGGAGAGAATGGATGATGTGCTTGACGGGTTAGAGAGTGTACGTATGATGCGCGCATGAGAATGGGAAAATATGAGCACGGAACCCGTCGAAAGGCCCAAGATAACCACAGGAGTCGCATCCGGTTCCAGGACAGAGTGGGGAACGCGAGAGTTGCGCTTTTTCCGTTTTTTCCGAGGTGCGGCGTCTTCAGTTTCTTGACCGTCGTCCAAAGGTTTGGGACTCTGAAAGGTAGCCCAGGAGAGGGCTGTGACACGTGCAGAGTCAACGATATACTCCGAGATACTCTTTCCTGTGTGGGTGTCATGTACGCGCAGACGGTGCTTGTCGACTGCAAGAAAAACGAAGGCAAAGAGATCCGCAGATGGAGAAAAGGCGGAAAGAAACGAGGAGTCTTTCGAGGGGGAACCAGAAAGAGACGTATTTCTCGCCTTGCGATGTTTTGTATTTGAGGCAGTCGAGGCCATAGTTTCTTCGCTCAATTGTTCGTAAAATGCAAAATTATCAGTCACATGTCACGTGTTCCGTGTGCCACAAACCTTTCCACCATCCGCCCTCCTCGGGTATCTCTTTCTCTTACTTATCTCATCCTTCTTGGCGTTCTAATGAATTATATCCAGGTTAGATCTCCCTATACTCCTCTATCGCTCTAACAATTAGCACTTCGACAGCTGGAGAAACTCGGCGCGTCCACGTAGTTTCCGGTATTTATTACCCTTGACTGATTTTCGTTCTGCGCAGGCGAGGGGACGTATGCCACAGTGTATAAAGTATGCTGATACCGACTTGATCTTCTCCGACACCTCATCTCTATGCTTTACCTAGGGCCGGTCCAGAACAACGAATGAAATTGTGGCACTCAAAGAGATACACCTTGATGCTGAAGAGGGGACCCCATCTACTGCGATTCGCGAGATCTCCCTCATGAAGGAGCTCAAGCACGTCAATATCGTGCGTTTATACGACGTCATCCACACGGAAACAAAGCTCGTCCTTATCTTCGAATACTGTGAGCGGGACCTCAAGAAATACATGGATGCGCATGGCGACCGCGGTGCCCTTGATCCGAATACAGTCAGGAGCTTCATGTACCAGCTCCTCATGGGCACAGCCTTTTGCCATGAGAATCGAGTGCTGCATCGTGATTTAAAACCTCAAAACCTACTCATCAATAGGAAAGGAGAGCTCAAACTTGGAGATTTTGGCCTAGCCCGGGCCTTTGGTGTCCCTGTGAACACATTCTCCAACGAGGTGCGTGATATGGTTCTTCCTCCACACAATCCCCGACTTATGATGCACAAAGGTTGTGACGCTGTGGTATCGTGCCCCGGACGTTCTTCTTGGATCTAGAACATACAGCACTTCCATAGATGTATGGTCATGCGGTTGCATCTTTGCCGAAATGATCTCGGGTGTTCCCCTCTTTCGTGGTAGAGATAATGCCGACCAACTCTTGCATATTATGAGGATTATTGGAACACCGGACGAGCGGACCCTCCGTAAAATGGCTGCCGAATCAGTGCGTTTGTGCTCCCTAATTTATCACCTGCATCGGCCAGCCTGACACGTACTTGGCAGCCTGAGATCCAGATTAAGCAATGGCCCAGGTATCCCAAGATACCTTTCCAGCAGGTTCTTCCAAAAGCGTCACCACAGGGTACCGTTTCCCCTTACCACTGTCCGATTGGTAGTTGACGTTTTCGTACCTGAGTAGCGATCGATTTGCTCGAGCGCCTCCTTCAGTTTGACCCCTCAAAGCGCATCACAGCAGCCGAAGCACTTCAACATCCTTACTTCACTTCCGCTGGTCTTGGATCAAATTCCGGCGGTGTACCTGCACCGTACCCTTCCACTCAGCAAGCACCCCCTATACCTCAACCGGCGCCACCTGGGCAGTACAATTACCCGCAGGCTTCCCAATCTGTTGTAGTGTATAACGTGCAAGTTGCGCCCATGGCACAACCTCAACAAACACAGCCCCAGCAGCAGCCCCAACAGCAGCAGAATGGTTTCGGACAACAGTACCCCGTCGTGTACCCCCACCCCACTCGTTGATATTTGTATTCTATCCTCCACCCACAGCCCCTTATTCCGTACCCTTCGATTTGTTCCTCGGAAATGTAGTAGCAAACCAAATGTGTAACAGTACATCCGATTCTATAGGAAAGGTCGCGGGCCGGTACTTCGAACTTCCGTCGCGCTCGCCATAATCGTGTCCCACCCACTTGGCTTCACAACCGCCGCAAAACCGTAACTGTTGGGTACAAGTACTCATACTAACACTTATATGGTACCTATATGAAGGCTCCTCAGAAGCGACGGTCCCGAGTTCTTTATCTCAAAGCACATGCCATTTATTATGTCTACTGTTCCTTCACGTTCCTAGGACTTACGGCAAGGCTCACGGATCAAAAAATGCGCGCTGCTTCTCTCTCTCTCCTATTGGTTCCAAACAGCCTCAGATCACGCCAATCACTTCTGATGGAATATGAGCGCTGTGTGCGAGGCTGCGCGAGCGATCGTTAGTACATTCATTACTGCAGGTTTGATATCTGAACATCCTACCCCGTGAAGAGGGTATAAATACGACTTTGAGCCTTCACGCCATTCCGGTCGATCAGTGCCATGAGGCTCGAGTTCTTCCTCTCTATCTTTCCAATGCGGTAAATGCGTCCGTAGTAAAAGGTTGTTAGTCGGGTCCTAGTAGAATATCTGGCTCTATCCTCACATCCGACGTCGTGCAACTTGTGCAAAAGGTTGTTGACGCAGATTTAATTCTGGGCTTGGCCGTGGCTATCGTCCATAAAAACAGGCCAGCGGAGTATGGCACATGGGGTATCAAGTCCGAGGATGGTACTAAAGTGACCACAGACGTACGCTGGACTCTCTGAGGCCACTATGATAGAAGTCACGGTGCTGAAGGTTCCACGATATGTCTTGTAGACACTGTTCAACCTCTCCTCTTGCTCAAAGGCCTTTCTCTCTACTTCTCTTGGGATTGTGATCGACGATTTTGCACATGGACGCAACACAACCGTGACACCCCTTCCTGCGGGTTTATCAACACTGTCTTGGAAGACCAAGGTGGCCGATATACTACCAAACGATTGGAAGCTCATGGGTCCTTGGGCAAGCCAAAAGCCAAAAGGCCAACTTGATTGCTATCCTTTCCCATGTTTCCGGTCTCTCCCGGTGAGACCTCTGTCCCATCTGTCCGCGAATCTCGTAAAGTTCTTATTAATTTTCGTCCTCAGCAACAACTATTCGTACAGGCCAAAGGACAGCGTGTGCGACTTAACCCTCTGGAATTTGCGACCATCGTTCGAGTTTCGCGAACAAATGGTATAGGCAAAAAAGCCGTGTTTGTACCACACCGCGCCCCAATAGGTGAAAAGATCGGGCGAGTTTGGCGAAAGAGACCCGTTAACGGTGCGGAAGTCGGCGTTCAGAACACTCTTGTATGAGGGAGAAGAGCTGTGCACGCCGCACAAGACGAGTGTACCATAACCTGTGCTATAATAAGTCCCTGCCGGGTCTAGGGGATAAGGCGGCGCCCCTGCGCCATTTGCCCGAGTGGTCGAACCAGCATCTTGTAGCTGTATAGAACGTGAAGTAACACTGTTGTTAGGTGGCGGGGAGTTGGAACAAGGAAATGATTGAGTAGCCGCCAGAAAACCGGTGTACGTTCCTACGGTCCACGGTCCGACTCAGCAGGAGTCCCGAGTCTTCGTCCCAACGGCGGCCGCACCCACAGCTATCCTAGGGTTTACGCATTCACAGGTCAAACAATGTATAATGCCGCTACTTCTTTCTCTCCTATTGGTTCCAGACAGCCTATAATTAGTACAGGTGACCTTGGAACATGTCAATCATTCCTGATGGAACATGAGTGCGTGCTGCGCAATCATTACTATATGTTTCGATATCTGGACCTTGCTGCGCTGCGAGGAGTCTATAAGTATGACTTCGAGCCTGCACGCCATCTCAGTCAATCGGTACCATGAGGCTCGGGTTCCTCCTCTCCATCGTTCCTGCGCTTTACTGCACGGTAGATGCTACCGTTGTAAAAGGACGACAATTAGTTCTCAATGAAACATCTGGCTCTATTCTCACACCCGACCTCGTGCAATTAGTACAAAAGATTGTTAATGCAGATGGAACTCCGGGCTTGACCTTGGCCATTGTCCATAAAAACAGGCCAGCGGAGTTTGGCGCATGGGGTATCAAGTCCGAGAATGGTACCAACATGACCACAGACGTATGCTCGCTCTGAACTCCCTGAGGCTGGAGGTACTGATGGGACCACGGTATGTGTTGTAGATACTGTTCAATCTTGCCTCTTGCTCAAAGGCTTTCCTCTCCGCCTCTCTTGGGATTGTGATCGACGATTTTGCGCATGGACGTAATACAACACCCCTTCCCGCAGGTTTATCAACCCTGTCTTGGAAGACCAAAGTGGCTGATATTCTACCAAACGACTGGAAGCTAATGGACCCTTGGGCGAGCCAAAAGGCCAACCTCATAGATATCCTTTCCCACGTTTCCGGCCTTTGCCGGTGAGAATTCTATCCCACCCCGGCATCCGCGCGTCTAAAGTGCTATTATTCTTGTCCCCAGCAACGACTACTCGTACAGGTCAAATGATAGTGTGAGCGATGTAACGAGAAACCTCCGGAATCTGCGCCCTACATTCGAGCTTCGTGAACAATGGCAATACAATAATCAGGTATGGCCTTTTACTCCTCAGTTCTGACAGTCGCTTATGGTGGAAAGTAGATGTACATAGTCGGCTCGTACGTCGTGTCCACGTTGTCTGGCATGCGCTACGTGGACTTTGTAAACAAACGCATATTCAAACTATTGGCCATGCATTCGTCAACCTATTCCATCGATGCGGCTATCCAGTCAGGTAAATTTACCGGTACATGGACCTCCTTTGGCCGGTACATACCCCCTTGGATCGAGAAGGGGTTTGTAGATCTCATGGCTGGTGCCGCTGGGGTCATATCTAGTGTGGAAGATTTGGTGCGTCATACTATCTAGAGTATATTATATTCAACTCACATCTTAATCAGGCCCTCTGGACCAGAATGATTCTGAACGGTGGCATCGACCCTAATACAAAATACAACAATCATCCCACCCGCAGAGTTTAACGTCATCACATCGGCACACAGTATCGCGAGTCCCAATGCCACTGCAGAATTCTCAACCGAAGTATACGGACTAGGGTGGGGTAGGTTATCGTATCTGGGCCATGACGTGAGTGAGAACTGTTATTTCTACCCTGTACGTGACATAATTCTCACTGACAGGTCATTTTGCACAACGGAGCTGCACCGGGGGTGTCCACAGCCATTGTTGCTGCCCTCGAGGATGGCATCGGGATTGTCGTGCTCGCGAATGCCGACTCGAAGGCATTATCCTTGAGGAATATTATCCTCGGGGTTGCACAGAAAGCTTTCAGTTCCGCAAATTCCTCCGACTCTCCACCAACCAATAAGTTGACTGTTTTACGTTCTGTAATGCCACAGCATGCTGGTGTGGTGGCTCGGGCAGATGGCGCAGGGACACCGCCTTATCTTGACCCGGCAGGGACTTATTACAGCACAGGTTATGGTACACTTATCTTGTGTAGCGTGCACAGCTCTTCCCCTTCATGCCAGGGTGTCCTGGACGACTTCCGCGCTGTTAATAAGTCTATTTCTCCAAACTCAACCGATCTGTTTGCTTCTTTCAATATGGTGTGGAGCAAACACGCCCAATTTACTCATACAAATGCCAGCAAGTACTTGATATTTCTTGGGACGATCTACCCGGAAGGCTATGGGAAAAATTCTACCCCTTTTTCGACACTAGCTCCTACTACAATAGCACAATTCGTGGTGGAGAACGGGAAGACGGTTGGATTTGGCTTCAATGATTCACCTGTCTCGGATTCGACGCATGGAGGATCAGTGGAGGAGACATCGCAGGTTTGGTTTGTCAAGGAAGCTTAATTCGAATTCTAATGATGGTCTTTTGTTTCGTTTTTTGTTTCGTAGTTATGGTTCTGATTCGAAATTCCCTGTATTGTGACCTTGGCCATCCGCTACTTTCGCCGCTGCCTTTTTAGTATGTTCGGCGCTGTAGAATCTCTCTAGACCCGTACTATACTCTGTCGGATCTCATGCCTTCAATCAATCGGAAGTCGTCGCTTTGTTTTCCATAATGCCATGAATTCCGATCATATTTCTCTTCTGGGGCTTAATCTGCCCGACCTACATGGCCAAGAGAGTTACTAGCCACGGGGTGATGAGAAGTGAAGAATGCATGTCTAACAGATCAGCCTCCGTGATAGCGTCTCTTACACAAGGGCCCAAGGGGTAAAAGACGTAGACTCGTCATTAGTTTACTCGCACGTGCTACCCAGGGCTAATCGTACTGAGCGAGGTCATGCGCCAAAGCTGAGGCTGGATCGTTATTGTATAGCGCGATGAATGGATACAGAAGACAGTCGTGCCGAGCGTGCACGATAAAGGTGAGAGCGCGGGAAAGGGGAATGTCACACAGGACACAGAAGATAGGAGATGAACACACGACTCTGATCTATTCGGGGTGAGACTACAAGATCTTAAGTACATGACGAAGCCTTTGTACCTACAGATAGAGTATAGTATATAACGTGGCTGCTGACAGAACAATAAGGACACGGAAATTAAGCAAGCGAGGGGAAGTAAGTCTTAGGGTACGGCGCGTTTGATAACCTGTGTAGCAGCGATGAAAGGGAACTGTCGTAGATGAGTAAAG
>Ga0137358_10000575_pt1 | contig 17389 bp, 10 predicted proteins | sample Mad1_20_16metaG_FD_105551 | JGI IMG/M metagenome (GOLD analysis project Ga0137358, IMG submission 105551) | Vadose zone soil microbial communities from Angelo Coast Range Reserve, California, USA - Mad1_20_16 metaG | ecosystem: Environmental > Terrestrial > Soil > Vadose zone | place: USA... | reverse complement strand
GGTTCTCATCAAAGGTATGAGCGCTGTAACGAGCGGCTCGGATGGGACATTCTCGATCGCGGACGTCGTGACGCCGTACGACCTGACCGTGATCCTGCGCGCGCAGAATACGGCGCTGGTCTACAAGGGGCTCACCCGGCTGGATCCCTCGGTATTCTACCCCGGCGCCACGGGCGCAGAGCGGACCGCCACGATCAGCGGCACGGCGCCGCCAGCGTCCGGTAGGGTAACAAGCATCTCTTTCTTCAGCAGCGGCGGCTACGCGTACGGCGGAGGCCAGGCAGATGCGACGACCGGTCAATATGCCTTCACCGTTTCGTGGAACGGATCCCAAGGCACTTACGCGGGACAGCTCTACCTGCTTCGGTGGACGCCCGGCGCGAGCCTGCCCTCGAGCTTTGACGGGTACGCAAGCAAACCATTGACGATCAACGCTGGCGGGGGTTTCCCGGGTAATGACTTCGCTGCGGTGGATGTGGCCGATCCACCGGAGCAGAGTATCAGCGGTACGGTCGCCGCACCTGCGAGCTACGTGCTCAAACACAGGCAGCTCGTACTCCTTTTCGGTGGCGCCGGCCTGGGCTGGGAGGAGAACAATCCGCTCTCCAATGCGTTCACGTACACCGTGCCGGCTCTGAGCGGAGTCCAAAACATCGTAGAGGCGCTCGCCTTTGATAATTCCTCCCGGGCCATCGATGGTACCGCCAGGTGGTCGGAGTTTTTTAAGACGGGGATCAGCGGTAACTCCAGCAACGTCAGCGTTCCGCTTGCGGCGGCTCCGCTGCTCTTTTCCCCGGCGGACGGCGCTGTCGGTCTGGATACCACGACATCGTTCAGTTGGGGTCAGGGAGAAGGAACCGGGGTCAATCTCTTCCGTCTGGAGCCTGGGGACCCAACCAACCCGACGTTCCTCGTATTCACCACGGCAGCCGACGCCAAGGTTCCGGAGCTCGCAGGCGCAGGGATGGCACTGCCGGCGGGCGCAAGCTACACCTGGGAGGTGGACAGAATCGTTCCCGTGGCGTCAATGAACGATGCGGCCAGCGATAGCTTCCGACGCCTTTTCAACGTGGAGGCCGGGGACGGCGGCGAGACCTATTCGGAGCATTTCGGTTTCACGACCAAGGCACCTGGCGGTACGGCGCTCCGAGCCGCGGCGCGTCCGACGGCGCCCGCCACAAATGGCGTCGAGCGTCGTGGATTAATGATGAGAGCGGAGGCAATCGCGACCGGTCCGCGCTGACGCCGTAAGCACCCAAAGACGCGCGCCCCTGCCATTGGCCACGGGACCATGTGTCGTCGACCTCTGGGTCACTGCGCAGCGACCTCAGCGCCGTTCGCCTTTCGGGGCGCGGGATGGATGAGACCGCTCGCCTACAGATTCGGGTCGATCATGGCGGGGAACGGACTGTTGCATCTGGCCGGGTCGGTCTGCACGAGGAAGGCGATGCCGGGGGTACTCGGCGCCACTATTGTTGGCGGCGGCGATCTATCTGCTGGATGTCGGCGCCCTAGCCCGTTGCAGCCGTGAGGATCGTGCCAGAGTCCGTCGAAGTCGTGGTGCGCGGAGCGGTGCAGTTGACCGCGGCGACGCTCGTAACGGCACTGAAGAGGGGCTCGACGACGGTCACCTTCACGTGCCAAGACCGGCGCGCCACGGCCGTGGTCATCGTGTTTCTGCCGATGGGTGTGTGAAATGAACACCCGCGTCTTGCTCCTCGCTGCGTTCATCGCTGCCTGTAGTCGCGATCTTACGCCACCCTCATTTCCCATTACGGTGCATTTGGCGTTGCTCAACCAGATAGCGGATTCGGTCTTTGTACGGATGGAAGGGGACGAATCCGCCTCCCGGGAATCAGCCGCCTCGCACCGGCCGACAGTCAATGCACCGAGTTGTACGCGTCGTCGGATTCGGTTCCAGTCGAAGTCCGTTCGTGGACGAACTGGGCCATGATCTATGGCACATCGTGGGTCTATCCGCTGCGTCACACCGCGTGGGAGGCGACGGTCAGCTCCACCGGAGTGACGGCGACGAGCGCCAGTACGGCCTGTTCATTCTAAGTGGGAGGTCCCATGAGAACCGTTCACATCGCCACATTGGCTTCCGTTGTCTTTCTCACGCTGCTCGTTGCCTGCGAGTCGACGCCCGATCCGGTCGCTCCGAAACTCCAGGCCATGTCCTTCGCTAACTCCGAGTGGTCCGCACCCGTGAACCTCGGCTCGACGATCAACACGACGTTCAACGAACAGGGCCCGACCCTCTCGAACGATGGGCTCAGCCTTTACTTCGGCTCGGACCGCCCGCTGGGTGGGGCCGGTTCATTCGACCTTTTGGTATCCCTACGCGACTGCGGCGACACCAGCGACCCGAAATGCGCCTGGCAACCGCCCGAGAACCTCGGACCAACCGTCAATTCGGCGGCGAGCGAAACGGGACCCGGCCTTTCGATCGATGGACACTTGCTCTTCTTCACCAGCACCCGACTCGGCGGACCGGGAGGGCAGGACATTTACCTCGCACACCGCAGCAACCCGAATACAGACTTCGGTTGGGAACCGCCAGTGGCTCTCGGCCCGGACGTGAACACCGCGGCGAATGAAGCCGGCGCGGAATACCTGCAGAGTGCCGAGGATGGGGCGGCGAACCTCTACTTCAACCGGGCCCCCGGCGGTGGCACGGCGGACCTCTACAACGCACCGCTGACACGGCAAGGTGAGACCCGCGGTCCCGCGGTGTCCATCGCCGAGTTGAGCGATCCGATTGCGACCGACCAAGGTCCGAGCCTGCGGACCGACGGGCGAGAGGTGTTTTTCTTCTCGACCCGTTCGGGGACCACCGGCGGGGCCGATCTCTGGACGGCCACGCGCCGCAGCGCCCACGATCCCTGGTCCACGCCTGTGAATCTGGGGACGCCGATCAATTCGACGCTCGCTGACCAGCAGCCAGGTCTGTCGACCGACGGCCGTACGCTGGTGCTCGCATCCAGCCGCTCGAGCAGCTTCGGGGGCACAGACATCTGGATCATCACCCGCACGCCGAGCGGCCAGTAGGCAGGAAGGCCCGTGCGCCGCGCTTGACAGCCCGGCCAGCGGGCGCAGATTGAAACGGACTCAGATGCTATGAACCCCAAGGCGCGTCGTCGTGCGGCTCGCCCATGCCTCGGGGGGAGCGAATCGCGAAACCGGCTGAGTGGAGGACCCGCTCGGCCGGTTGTGCTTTGGTGGCACAACCAGAGCCGGGCACTTTCGTCAGGTGGGCTCTGCCATGTCCGAAGCCCTCGCGTCGCTCGCCCTGCGCTGTCTCGGCCCGCCCTCGGTGCGGCTGGACGGGCGCGACGCGCCCCCCGATGTGGTCTGGCGCAAGCACCTCGCGCTCCTCGCCTACCTCGCCCTATCGCCAGACACGACCAGAGCACGCAGTCACCTCGTTGGACTGCTTTGGGCCGAGAGCCCCGAGGATAAGGCTCGTCGGTCGCTCAATGAGGCGGTTCGCCGACTGCGCACCGCGCTGGGCGAGGGGCGCTTGCTGAACCGAGGCGATGGACTGCAGCTGAGCGCGGACGGCCTGGACCTGGACGTGCATGAGTTCGAGTCGCTGTGCGCCAACGGCCAGCTGCGCGCGCTGGAGCTGCTGCGCGGCGACTTCCTCGAGGGATTCCACGTCGACGATGCACCCGCCTTCGACGCGTGGATGGAGGCGGAGCGGTCGCGCCTGCGAGACGCGGCGCGGCGGCTGGTCGTCGCGCGGGCCGAGGAGCAGCTCGCCGTCAACCGCTACGTCGAGGCCCGCGCGCTGGCCCGGCGCGCCCTCGCGCTCGATCCCTACAGCGACGCCGCTCTCTCGCTGGCGATGCGAAGCGCCGCGCTCGAAGGCGATCCCGCGAGCGGTGTGGCGCTGTATCAGGAGTTCGCCGAGCGGTTGGACCGCGACCTCGGCGGTCGCCCCAGTCCGCAGCTGACCGCCCTGGCCACCCGCATTCGTGACAACCTGTGGCAGCGGCCTCGCGGGCGCCACCGCGACCGCGAGGCGCCGCTCGTCGGTCGGCGTGACGCTCACGCCCGCCTGTTCACGGAGCTCGACCGCGTCCCGCGCGAGGGCTCGGTGTGCCTGGTGATCGCCGGTGAGCCGGGCTCCGGGCGCACGCGGCTGCTCGACGCGTGCGCCGAACGGCTGGCCCTCGCCGGCGCCACGGTGGCGACGGCGCGGATCCTGGAGAGCGACCACGACGCGCCCTGGAGCACGCTGCGCGCGTTGATGCGCGGCGGCCTGCTCGGGGGACCCGGGATCGCTGCCACGGATCATGTGGGGCTGCGGATTCTCGCGGGGCTCGTCCCGGAGCTCGCCGCCCGGGTCGAGCCGCTCGAAGCGCGGGACGTAGGGCAAGTATCCGATGCCCTGGCCTCCTTCCTCCATGCCATGGCCGACGAGCAACCCGTGGCCGTGCTGATCGACGACGCGCAGTGGGCCGATGGGGCGACGCTCGCCGCGCTGCGTGCGGCGTGGTCTCGGGAGCGACGTGCTGCGCTGGCGCTCGTACTGACGCTCGAGCCAGGGGCGGATGCCTCGCCCGAGCTGCAAGCGCTCACCGGGAGCATCGGCCGTGAGGTCCGCGGCGCGCTCGTTCACCTCGAGCCGCTGGCCGCGGACGAGATCCTCGCCCTCACCGAAGCGATGGCGCCGTGGTGCACCGTCAAAGAGGATCGCGAACGCTTGGCGCGGCGCGTGGCGCAAGAGTCGGGAGGCAACCCCCTCCTCGCGGTGACGCTGCTGCGCGACCTGGGCGAGGCGGCCCCCCAGCATCGCGGGACGGCGGGCTGGCCGCGCCCCGGCGCCACGTACGACTCCACCTTCCCGGTTCGCATCTCCGCGGTGGTCCGCAGCGCGATCACGGCGCGCGTGGCGCGCCTCGATGAAGACGGCCTCGCCGTGTTGCGGGCGGCGAGCGTGGCCGGTGAGGTGCTCGACCCGATGCTCATCACGGAGGTGCTGGGACTACCCGCCGAGCGGATCGACGCCGCGCTCGATCGGCTCGAGCGAGACCGGTTCATCGTGTTCACCGGCGCGCGCTACGCCTTCAACGGCCAGCTCCTTCCCGCGGTGATCGAGAGCGAATGCATCCAGGCCGGGGGCCGGCGCAGGCTGCGAGAGCGCTATATCGCGGCCCTCGCCGCCCGCGACGAGATCGACGCGCAGCTGCTGCGCGCGCGGCTCTTGGCCGCCGAGCAGGACGGTGAGGCGTTCGAAGCCGCCCGGCAGGTGGCGGAGCGGGCGCTCGGGCTCGGCGCGCGGCGCACGGCGGCCGCGGCGATACGGATAGCGGAGCGAGCGGCCGGAGCGACGGCGCAGCGACTCACGATGCTGGAGCCGCTGCGCCAGCAGCTCGACTCCCGGTAGCCGTCGGCGGCGCAATGACTTGTCGCGTGGGTCCCGCTGCTTGGCCGATGCGTGGGCGCGCGGCGGTAGACTCACGTGCGATGAAGCATTTCTGTCTCGCTGCCACCCTGCTCCTCGCCACCTGCGTGCTGCCAGGGGAGCCGTCGAGCGCCGATCGCGTCGTCTTCTCGTTGCCTTTCGCGCAGCCGTACCGCGTTCCCATCGGGTCCCCTGACTCGATGCGGGCGCACCCCGTGTTTCCAGAGATCGGCGCAACCGCCAACGGCGAGCCGCTCGACAACCCGCGTTACCGCCTGGAGAGCGACAACACGACCATCGTACGGGTGGATTCGAGCGGGCAGGGACTCCAGGGCGTCGCACGCGGATTGGCCCACGTCCGGATCGTACTGGCAACGGCACTGGGAGCCCCGGACACGACGTTCGAGGTGCAGGTGGTCGTTTCCCACGTGACCATCGACGCTGCAACGCGAATTCTGACCAAGCTCGACCAAAAGGCCCAGCTCACAGCCTTCGCGTCGGACGCGGGGTACCGTCCGGTGCCGGGCGTGACCTTCACCTGGGCCAGCAGTCGCCCCGGCGTCGCCACGATCTCGAGCGCGGGGGTCGTGGCAGCGGTGGACGAAGGAAACGCGGTGATCACCGCCCAAGCCGACGACGTCTCGGGCACCGTGGACCTCACGGTCGTGCAGGCCGCGGCGCGAGTGCAGGTGTCGCCCAAACTCGATACGCTCCGCACCTCCGGTCGAGACAGGCAATTTCAGGCGTTCGCGTACGACTCCACCGCCTCGCGGATGCTCCCCGTCAAGATCCTGTGGCGGAGTACGAATCCCGCCGTGGCGACCGTTGACGCCCAGGGACTGGCGATCGCCCGGAGCGCCGGCACCGCCAGGATCGTCGCCCAAGTCGGGTCCGCGGCCGACACGGCGACGCTGGTCCTCAAGCAGGTCCTCGCCTTCGTGGTAGTCAACCCGGGCCTGGACACGATGACCGCAATCGATGATTCCACCCGCTTCGTCGCCCAGGCGCTCGACAGCGCCCAAATCGCGATCCCCGATCTCCCGAGTGTAACCTGGACGACGGCCGACCCGACGATCGCGACCGTGGATCAGACCGGGCTCGTTCGCGCGCGCGCGAACGGTCTGGTCCTCATCACGGCCGCGGGTGCGGGGCAGTCCGGATCCGCGGTCGTCCTGGTGCGCCAGGAAGTCTCCAAAGCCAAGATCCTCGAGGATACCCTGTTGCTCACGGGGGACGGCGCCACTGCGCGGCTCCATGCCATGGGCGTCGACAAGAACGGCTACGCCGTGCCCGGCGCCGGGACGCGGTTCTCGTGGGGCAGCCGGCTCGGGCTCGTGGCGACGGTGGACACGGGCGGCCTCGTCACGGCGCACGGCGACGGTCGGACGCCAATCCAGGCACTGCCGATCAACGGCGGGCAATCCGACACCGCGACGGTGATCGTTACCGGCGCGCCACAGAACCTGATTGCGTTCGATTCGCCGCGCGGCATCGAGGTGGTTCGGGCGGACGGGACGCTCAGGACCGTCCTCGTCAACGGCTACAGCGGCGACTACTACTACGACGCATACACGCCGCAGGATCCGGCGTGGTCTCCGGATGGGACGCGATTGGCGTTCGCGCTTCAGTACGTCAGCTACTACTACGCCAACGCCTGGTCCATCGACGTGAGCTCGGCCGACGGGTCGATCATGACGGAGCCGGTTTCCGATTACCTGTTCAAAGGAGGTCCCGCCTGGTCGCCGGACGGCAAGACGATTGCCTTTTCGTGGGACGGGGCAGGAGGAAGCGCGATCTACATTGTGCCCGCGGCGGGTGGCTCCTCCACGAGACTCACGGATGCGATCACGCTCGACTACAAGCCCGCTTGGTCGCCCGATGGAACGAAGATCGCCTTCCAGAGCGAGCGGGACGGCAACAACGAGATCTACATGATGAACGCCGACGGCTCTGGCGTCACCCGCCTCACGAACGACCCGGGTCAGGACATCGAGCCCGCTTGGTCGCCGGATGCCTCACAGTTGGCGTTTTCAAGCACCCGACGTGGTTCGCGGGACATCTGGCTCATGAATGCAGACGGTTCGAACTTGAGCCTGACTGTGGCGGGGTCGGCGGCGAGCGCTGTCTCGCCCGCCTGGTCACCCGACGGTGCCCAGATCGTGTTCGCCAGCCTCTGCTCGAGGTGCACGCCACTGACATCGGACCTCTACATCATCAATCGGGACGGCACCGGTCTGCGACGACTCACGACCGACGCCGGCGCCGGGCATCCCTCCTGGCGCGTGACGACGCCGCTCGTGGCGCCACTCGCCGGGGCGGCCGCGGCGCCCCGGCGGCGACGGGGCCCGACCCGGTAAGCGGGGACCATGGCAACGTGCGTGCAGGAGCCCGTGGCGGCTGGCACCCCCTTGGAGCGAGCCGTATCGTACTCCCCCATGCTGTGCGCCCACTGCGCAAGCCCGCTCCCCGACGGCAGCCGTTTCTGCGTGAATTGCGGCGCCGACCTGGAGCAGCCGTCGTCCGGCGCCACCGCATCGCTGGACGACGCCGGGGTCGTCAAGCTGACGCGCATGCTCCGGGAGGAGACCGCGGGTGAGTATGAGATCGAGCGGGAGCTCGCGCGCGGCGGGATGGGCGTCGTATACGTAGCCACCGAGATCCAGCTGCGGCGGCGCGTCGCCATCAAGGTGCTGCCGCCCACGCTCACCTTCGGCGAGGCCGCGATCCAGCGGTTCCGGCGCGAGGCGCGCACCGCCGCCGCCCTCGACCACCCGAACATCATCCCGATCTACCGCGTCAGCTCGGGCGGCGAGCTGATGTGGTACTCGATGAAGCTCCTGGAGGGCAAGAGTCTCGACACCCTGCTGAAAGCACAGGAGCACCTCGCCTTCGAAAGCACCGTCGCCGTGCTCGAGCAGGTCGCCGATGCGCTCGACTACGCTCACCAGCATGGCGTCATCCACCGCGACATCAAGCCCGGCAACATCGTGCTGGACGATCGCGGTCGGGTCACCGTCACGGATTTCGGCATCGCGAAGGAGCTCCAGGAAGGATCGCTCAGCGCGTCGGGGGCCCTGCTCGGCACTCCGTATTACATGGCGCCGGAGCAGTACATCGGCGGCGATATCTCGGGCGCCGCCGACCAGTACTCCCTCGGCGTCGTAGCGTACCAGTGCCTCGGGCGCCGAGTCCCCTTCGAGGCGGCCTCCGCCTACGAGCTCTTGAACAAGCACATGTCCGAGCTACCGCCGCCGCTCGCGGAGCTGCGGCCCGATCTCCCCCCGCACGCGTACGTGGCGATCGAGCGCGCACTCGCCAAGCGGCCGGAACACCGGTTTGCGACGGTAGCGGACTTCGTGAACACCCTCGCAGGGCGGATTCCCGACGTGGCCGCACCCAGGCGCGTCGTGCCGCGCCGCAAACGGCTCATCGTGTGGGGATCGGGCATCGCCGCGACGGCCGTGGCGCTCTATGCCGGGGCGACCGCCCTGCGTCGCGGTGTTCAGCAAACGCCACGCCCCCCGATGGCCGACGATTCGCTCGCGCGCATGGGCGCCGCCGGCGCGGCCGCACCCGACAGCGCGCCCCTGGGGGTCGCACCCGCGCGACGCGCACCGGCTCGGCCGATCGCGCCGCCCCCGGCTCAGGCGCCGATGGCCGTTCTCATCATCCGCCTCGCCAATGGCTGGGCCCGCATCTACGTCGACGGCGACCTCCGAGGCGAGCGCCCCGTGCACCGCGAGGAGCTGCCGCCCGGCACGCACAGCCTGCGGTTCGAGCGCCCGGGATTCATGCCGGTCGACACGACCCTCACGCTCCAGGCCGGCGCGAACGTGATCGAGATCGAGATGCGGCGGGCACCATGAGGCGCTTCACACCGCTGATCGTCCTCGCGTGCGCCGCGACATCGGCCCAGGCGCAGGCCGGCCGACGGGCGCTGGCGGCCGGCACGGACAGCTACCTGCTCGCGGACTATCAGCGCGCCGTGCCGCTGCTTAGCCTGGGGCTCGACCCGGCGGCGGGAGCGCCCGACGTGCCCTGGGCGGAGGGCGTCGAACGCCTCAGCGATGTGTTGCTCGTGCTGCGGCAGGATTCGCTGGCCGCCACCTGGCTGCGCTGGGCCAGCCGACTGGTGCCAGATCTCGAAGTCGACGAGGAGGTCGTCCCCCCCGCCGTCCTGCGCGCAGCTCGGGCGGCGCGCGCCTTCGTCGATGCCACACCCGAGGACCCGTTCGTCTCGCGGACGGAGTTCCGCTGGCCGGCCACCTTCCGGGCCGCCGCGCCCGGGACGGTTCGTTTGAGCGCCGCCAGCATCCCGATCACCGCGCGGATCGGCGCCGACCAGTTCTTGCGGGGTGGCGAATCGCGCACCCTGCCCCCGGGGAGCTACGAGGTGGTGGTCTCGGCCCCCGGCTACCTGCCCACGCGTCTCACGATCGAGCTCTTGCCGGGAGTCGAAACGCTCGTCCGGGTGTCGCTCCTTCCCGAGACCGCGGGCCTGCTGTACGTCAGCGCGCGGCCGTGGGGTACGGTGTTCATCGACGGCCAACGGATCGGCTACACCAGCGTAACCGCCCACCGGCTCCTCCCGGGAAGCCACACGCTCCGCCTGGAGCGCGATGCCGGACCGACCATCGATACGACCATCGTGGTCGCGGAGCGTCAACCGATCCGCCTGTCGTGGATCGCGCGGCGCGAGTCGGTGGGCGAGCCCCGGCTGGACAACGCGCTGGGTGCCCTGGATGCGGGCGACATCGAGCGTGGTGCGGAGATGCTCCAGGTCCTCCTTCCCGCGCGGCAGCCGTCCGCCGGGGCAACGGCCCGGGCGGTCGCCCTGGCGCGGCTGGCGGAGGCGACCTGGTCGCTCCACGCCCGAGATTCCGCACGCGCGTGTCTCCGTCGCATGGTCGAGATCGACCCGTTTTACCTGCCGCCCGGCGATCTCTTCAATCCCGAGCTGCGGGCGATGTACCAGCAGGTACGCCGCGAGACCCCGGCCATCGCGATCCGAGCTCCGCAAGACACGGTGATGGTGCCCTCCCGCGATCTCCTGCCCGTCGAAATCGCCGTGGGGCGGCCCGGCGAGGTTCGGCTGTACCTGCGGCTTCCGGCACCGCACTCGCACGATTCGCTGTTGGCGGCGGTCTCGGTCGAGAGCGAGGCGGTCGCGCGAATTTCTCTCACGGCTCCCGACAGCACGACCTTGCCACCAGGCATCTATGGGATCGAGGGAGAGGTGGCGCATTCGGGCGGCGTGGCCCGCGATCTCCTCACACTGAGCGTGGAGCGTCTCTCGGCGGACACTGCGCCCCACATTGCGCCGCTCGCAGCCGCCGCCTTCCAGCCGGAGACCATGAGAGGGCGCCTGTCGTTTCGGACCGTCTTGCAGGGAGTGGGTCTTGGCGCGCTCGCGGCGCTCGTGCCCGTGGCCATGAACAAGGGGGATCTCAGCGGTCGGTCGGTTCCATTCGCAGCCAGCCTGATCGGCGGCTCGATCGCGATCGCCAAAATCGCCGTCACGCGCCCCACGGTCCCAATTCGCGAAAACGCCCGGTCCAACGAGGTGCTGCGCACCCAGTGGGAGGGGCGAAACCGCAGCATCGCGGCGCAGAACGCGCTCAAGCTGCAGCGCACACCCTTGCGGATACGCATGACGGCGACGCCATGAACACGCTGCGCGCACTGCGGCTTGCCCTGCCGCTCTTCGGCTGGTTCACGCCGACCTGGAACCTCGCCGGTCAGGCGGTCTGGGCTCGGGGCATCATGGGAGCGCCCAAGAGCAGCGTGCGTGCCGCCGGCGTAACCGAGCGGGTGAACGGGTTGTGGGGCGGCGTGGCCGTCGGTTTCCAGAGCGGCCAATGGACGGTGTCCGCGCAAGGCACGCGGGGCAGCCTGTCCTCATCGGGTGGCGGCCCTGTGCTCGACCGCGATGTTGGTGAAGTGTCGCTGGGCGGCCGATACGAGTTCCCCCCGGGAGTCGGGCCCGAGCTGCGCTACGTCGCCCGGGCTTTCAGATCGGCGGCGGGTTACCAGCGATGGAACATGCTGGCGATCGCGGTCACCGGGTCCCACGATCTCGGCAATCCGGCGGTACACGGGTTCGCCAGCGTCGCGTACCTCCCCATCCTCAGCGCGACCGGCGGCGAGCCCCGGCCGACCGGCGGCCTGGGCAGCGAGGTCGGCCTCGCGGTCGCCCCCGACCGATTCCCGCTGGCCTTCGCGCTGGGCTACCGCGTGGAGCGCTTCTTTTTTTCGCAGTCCGCCGCTCGCTCCGAGCAGTTCGAGGCGCTCACCCTGTCGGCCGGAGTGCGGGTGCGGCGGCACGCCCGACGCTGGGCGCTGAGCGGAGGAGGAAAGGAATGACTTGGCTCGTAGGGCGCGCGAATTGGGCGGCAATTGACCGGCCGGGACGAGCTTGTCGGCGGGAGGTGTACCCATGCGCGTTCCGGCGACAATGCGGTGCCTCGGCCTCGCTCTGGCTCTCGCGGCCGTGGCCTGTGACAACAAGGCGACGTCCCCCACCACTGGCGCCCTGCGGGTGACCGTGGCGACCACGGGCGGCGATCCCGACCTCGACGGGTACATCGTGTCCGTGGACAACAGCGAGCGCAGCGTGAGCCCCAACGACACTGTCGTATTCGCCGGCTTGGGCACTGGCGCGCACGCGCTCCGACTGCGCGATATGGCGCGCAACTGCGCGGTCCCCGGCCACAGTGCGCCGGCCACCGACACCAGCCAAGTCGAGATCGGCCAGCCATCCGTGACGGCCAGCGACACTACCAAGCTTGCGATCGTGGTCACCTGCGTCGCGACGGGTGTGCAGATCACGACGACCACTAGCGGCCCTGATCGCGACGCCGACGGCTACACGGTGGTCCTGGACGGAGCGCTCCAGGCGGTGGTCGGCATCAACGGATCCATCGCCATCACGCGCTTGAGCGCCGACAGCCATCGAGTGGCCCTGGGCGAGGTGGCTGCGAATTGCACGATCGCCTCCCCGCATCCTCGTTGGGTCACCGTCGCCTTTGGGCAAGTCGTGCCGGTCCCGTTGGCCGTGTCCTGCACCGCGACGACGGGTGCCGTGTCCGTCGCGGCCGCGACGACGGGCATCGATTTCGATCCAACCGGCTACCGCGTGAAGATCGACGGCGGCCCGGTGCGGGGGCTCGCGACGAACGGCTCGATCACATTCGAGGGAATCGCCGAGGGAGACCACACGGTCACGCTCTCGGACGTCGCCGACAACTGTACTCTCAACGATGTGAACCCCGCGACTGTGCACGTCAGCATCGGCGGAGCCACGCGAGACACCGCTCGCACGGCGTTCCACCTGGCTTGCATTTCGTCGCTGGGCACCATCAAGGTCACTACGGTCACCACCGTGACGCCCGGAGCCAACGTCGACCCCGACGGCTACACGGTGTTCGCGGAGAGCGGCTGCGATTATTACTCCTGCGTCTACCAATCGCAGGTCCCTGTGGTCGTCAACGGCGTCGCCACATTCGCGCGCGCGCCCATGGGAGACTATGTCGTCACGCTGGCTGGTGTGGCCAGGAACTGCACGGTCGACGGGGGATACATACGCGACGTCCGGGTGCCACCTTCCGACACCGCGAGGCTGAGCTTCGCCGTGACTTGCCAGCTCACCGGCAGTCTGCAGCTCAGCGTGACGACTATGGGTGCGGACCCCGATCCGGACGGTTACACCGTCCGCGCGCGGAGTACCGCGCTGGATACCAGCGCGGTCCTGACCCCCAACTCAGCGCTCACGATGCCCAACCTTCCGCCGGGCGAGTACAGCGTGCAGCTCGGGGGCGTTGCGGGAAACTGCAGTCTCACGGGAGCCAATCCCCGAGCGGTGACGGTCCCGAGCGGCGGGTCAGCGGCCGTCGCGTTCGACGTCGCGTGCGCTGCGGCCACGCCGATCGCGTTCGTGAGCGGCGCCAGCGGCAACGACGAGATCTACACGATCAAGTCCAACGGCAGCGGCGTCGCGCGCCTCACGAGCAATGGGACGCGCGATGCGGAGCCCGCGTGGTCACCCGACGGCAGCCGGATCGCATTCCGCGCCGAGCGCGACGGCAACGCCGAGATCTACGTGATGAACGCCGACGGCTCGAGCCCGGTCCGGCTCACGAGCACTGTGGCCGCGGATTTCGCACCGGCCTGGTCTCCCGACGGCGCCAAGATCGCGTTCGTCAGCCAGCGCGACGGCAACGCCGAGATCTACGTGATGAACGCCGACGGCACGAACCCCGTGCGGCTCACCAACGATCCCGGCTACGATGCGGACCCGGCCTGGTCGCCCGACGGGAGCAAGCTCGCGTTCATGCGCGGGGCCTGTGACCAGCAAGGCTGCCAGGGCCGCATAGAGACGATGAACGCGGACGGTTCGGGAGTCGTGGCGCTCACAGCCGGCGCCGCGGATCTGCAGCCCGCTTGGTCCCCCGACGGCACGAAGATCGTGTTCGCCCGCCTGCTCAGCTGCTACTACTCCGCCTGCGATCACGACCTGATCGTGATGGGGGCGGACGGATCGGCGGCAGCGACGCTCGTCTCTGGAGGCGACGATCAGAGCGATCCGGCCTGGTCACCCGATGGGCGCAGGATCGCGTTCGCGGCGGCCGCATGCGACTACTCCTACTACTATTATTACAGCTGCTCGACGCCCGTGATCGAGCTCGTTCGAGCCGACGGGACGGACCTGATCGCCCTCACCGGAAGTCCCGGGTTCAATCCAGCGTGGCGGCCGTGAGGTCCCGCGTGCGGGCACCCGTCGGCGTCGCGGCAACGGCATTCCTCGCCGCCTGCTCGGACGAGCCCTCACGTCTGGGGGCGCGGACCGTTCCGGCAATCGACGCTGCAGCGGTGGCGGCAAATCCCACGAATGTCCTGAGCGCGGTGGTCTCCGTCCGCGCCCGGAACACGGACAGCGTCGTGGTGCGGTTTCACCTCGCCGGCACCGCCGCGGCCGTGGACAGCGCGTCCGCCGCGGTCGCAACGAGCGCCGGCTCCGCCGAGGTCCCGGTGCTGGGGCTGCTCCCGGACAGCCGCTACGTCATGCGCGTCATCGCATACGGAGAGGACACGAGCGCGGCAGGCGACTCGCTGGAGTTCGCCACGAACCCCTTGCCATCCGATCTGCCGGTCTATACGGCCCAGGGCTCCGATCCGTCACCCGGATACGTCGTGTTCGCCGCCGGCGCGTACGGGCTGGCGATCGACAACACGGGGCGGGTCGTGTGGTATCACCACTTCCCGAACGGCCTGGGGCTCAACTTCGAGGTCCAGCCGACCGGACACTACTTCGCCCGGCCGCCGACTCCCGCCGTGGGCGACATCGAGCCGTGGCTCGAGGTCGATCCGCTCGGCAACGAGGTGCGCACCTTCGGCTGCGCGGGCGGCCTGCAGGCCCGGTTCCACGATCTCATCGCCGAAGCAGACGGCGGGTACTGGATCATGTGCGACGAAACGCGGTCCATGGACTTGTCCGCCCTGGGCGGTGTCGCGACCGCGCAGGTGATGGGCACCGTGGTCCAGCACGTGAGCGCCACGGGCGCGCTGCTGTTTCAGTGGAGCCCGTTCGACCACTTCGACATCACGGACCTCGATCCGGCGAGCCGGACCGGCGCGAGCGTCAACTGGACCCACGGCAACGCGCTGGACCTCGACGCCGACGGCAACCTGCTCGTGTCGTTCCGGAGCCTGAGCGAGATCACCAAGATCGACACCAAGACCGGCGCGGTCCTGTGGCGCATGGGCGGCCGCCGGAATGAGTTCACCTTCCAGGACGCGCCGACGCCGGCGTTCGCGTTTCAGCACGGGCTACGACTTACCGGCCCCGGGCGCCTCCTGCTGCTCGACAACATGGGCGATCCAGCCGGATCGTGGGCGGAGCGCTATGTGTACGACGAGGCGTTGCACACCGCCCGGATGATCGGCTCGTACGGCTCCGACCCCCCGGTGACGGCGTCGCTCGGCGGGAGCACGCAGGATCTCCCCGGTGTCCGGACGCTGGTCTCCTATGGGCCGGCGGGACGCGTCGAGGAGTACGACGCCGCCGGGCAGGTCGTGTGGCGCATCGAAGGCAACCCGGGCTACGTATTCCGCGCGCAGCGCATCACGTCCCTCTACCACCCCGGCGTCGGCCAGCCGCGTTAGCTCGCCCCGACCTGACCAATTGATTCGATCGGCTCATCACGTGGCCGGGAATTGACCGCGCTACCTCAACTTGTCTCCGACACGTACAACGCCAGGAGGCGGTATGAGGACCGGTCTCGTCGCTCTAGTCTTGGTGTGCGCCTGTCAGGCCGAACCAGACCCGGCCGGCCCCAGGCTGCGCGCCATGTCGTTCGCCAATTCCGAGTGGTCCGAGCCCGTGCATCTCGACGCGCCGGTGAATTCTCCCTGCCAGGACCAGACCCCCACGCTCTCGAAGGACGAGCTCGCCCTGTACTTCACGTCCACACGCCGCGGCGGGCTAGGTAACGACACGCCGGACGGTTGTCAGGACAGCTTCGACCTCTGGGTTGCGCAGCGCGCCTCCCGCGATAGCCCGTGGGAAACACCCCTGAATCTCGGGCCACCGGTCAACACGTCCGCCAACGAGGCCGGGCCTGCGTTGTCTGCCGACGGACACCTGCTCTTCTTCTACAGCTTCGTCGGTACCGGGCAGCGCGACATTTACCTGGCACAGCGCCGCGGGGCGACAGACGACCTGGTTTGGGAAGCGCCGGTGAGTCTCGGCCCTGACGTGAACACGATGGATTCGGAGGCCGGGCCAAGTTTCGTACAGCCCGGGGAAGACGGAGGCGGCACCCTGTATTTTTACCGGGGGGCGCCCCCCAACACGGATCTCTACTCGGTGTCGATCACGCGGAGCGGCAGGACGCTCGGGCCCGCGGTGGCGGTTGCGGAGCTCAACTCGCCGGTCGACGATAACCATGCCTCGGTGCGCGCCGACGGGCGGGAGATATTCTTCAACTCTCGCCGCCTGGGCAGCATACTCAACCCGGGCGGCCAGCCAAGCTTCGACCTCTGGGTTGCCACTCGCCGGAGCCTCCACGATGCCTGGTCCACGCCGGTGAATCTCGGCGCGCCGGTGAATTCGGCGGCCGCGGAGTTTCACCCGAACGTGTCGCACGACGGCCGCACGCTGCTGTTCATCGTCAATTCGGGCGCCGTCCGAGACGGCCTCGGTGGATTCGACATCTGGATGACCACCCGCACGGAGAGCGAGAGGTGACCGGGGCGGCCTCGGTCTACTCCGTCGCCGCGATACATTCGATCTCCACCCGCGCGCCCACCGCGAGCCCGCTCACGGCCACTGTGGAGCGCGCGGGTGGATCCTTCGGGAAATACGTCGCATAGATTGCATTCATCGCCGCGAAGTCCTCGATGTCCGCGAGAAACACGGTGCACTTCACCGCGCGGTCGAGTGAGCTTCCCGCGAAGGCGAGCATCGTCTTGATGTTCTCGAGCGTCTGGCGCGTCTGCGCCGTGATACCTCCATCGACGGGCTGGCGCGTTCCAGGCACATTGCCGATCTGGCCTGAGAGAAACAGCAAGTCCCCGACCCGCACCGCCGACGAGAACGGCAATCCCGGGACCTCGCCCGGGCCGTGAATCACCTCCCGGTTCATCGTCATCCTGCCCTCCCTGAACGGGCCGCCACAATCGGCCACACGAGTACGAGCCCGAGACCTCCGGCTGCGCTCGCCAGAAACGCGGGGCCCGCCCCGTACCGCTGGAACACCCCGCCCAACGCCACGCCTCCCACCAGCGCCGCGAACCCCGTGATGCCGTGGTACGCGCCGAACCCGCTCCCCTGGTGCGTGCCCGCGAGCCGCGCCACCAGCGCCCGCTCGGGGCTCTCCGTCAGGCCCGACACGAGGCCCAGCGCCAGGAACAGCCCCCACGCCGCCCCGGCTGTCCCAGCACGCGCCATCCCCGCCGCGAGCAGCGCGTACACCAGCC
>Ga0137358_10000568_pt1 | contig 17420 bp, 16 predicted proteins | sample Mad1_20_16metaG_FD_105551 | JGI IMG/M metagenome (GOLD analysis project Ga0137358, IMG submission 105551) | Vadose zone soil microbial communities from Angelo Coast Range Reserve, California, USA - Mad1_20_16 metaG | ecosystem: Environmental > Terrestrial > Soil > Vadose zone | place: USA... | reverse complement strand
GATGCGCGGCGTCGCCGAGCAGTGTCGCGCGCCCACCCGGGGCAGTATCCCACCTGTGACCAGGCGGCAGCACCCACAACGGACGCACGACGAAGCCCTCGGCACCGGGTGCAGCGATAAGGGCACGCAACTTTTGTGACCATCCATCAAAGTGCTGCAGCACGGCAGCGCGCAAATTTGCCTCGCCCACAGTGGCATCGAACGCACCGAGGGGCACGCGCACCGCAGCGTAGACACGCACCACGTTGCCGCTGTTGCGCTGCGCGATAATTGCTCGGCTGTCGCCGAGAGCGAAGAGGGTCCCATGTCCCACGAGAGTCGCCAATTCCGATGGTGCGGCTGTTGTTTCTTCCCCCTTGTTTTCGTCGCCGTCATTCCCGTCGGCGTCTCCCAATGCAAGCTGAATGTCGACGAATGTTACACCGGTGTAAGTTGGCTGTGCGGGCGACAGCAGCCGCCGCGTACGCGACCACGCGCCATCCGCACCGACAATGATGTCGAATTTGAAGGTGACGGGGGGAGAGGGCGAGGAACGCGCAAAGGTGAGTGAGACCTTGGTGTCATCATCGGAGAGATGTGAGGATTCGAGGTTATGTTCCCAGTGGACCGTACCAGGGTGCAATGAATCGAGCAGCAGCTGGCGCAATTGCCCACGGTCTACCTCTGGGCGGCCTGCATGCGGACGGCCCTCTTCGGGAGTGGGTGGTGGGAGGTCCTCAAAGACGACTGTGCCGTGTTTGTCCGTAATCCTCGTATCTTCGCCCTCGGGACGTGCGACCTTGCGAAACTGTGCTGTCAGTTGCGCGGTCTCCAATGCATACTGCCCAGTTTCGGGGTGAATGTCGAGCGAGCCCCCTTGTCCGCGAGGTGAGGATGTAGGCTCACGCTCAAAAACGGTTACTGTGATCCCATGGAGCTGGAGCACCCGCGCAAGGACAAGGCCGCCAAGCCCAGCTCCAACAACGGCAATGGAGAATGGCGGCACGGCAGTCATAACTTGGAGTAACAAAAGCACTGGCAAACCTGAGGCTTTGAGCACGCTGTGCGGCAGTAAGATAAACCTTCATGACTACGATTGTAAGAACTTACTGGCAGACGTCGAACGGATGCTACCCCTCGACTGAAAGAGATTTCGGAGTTGAACCTGAAGCCTGCCTGTTTTAGCGCTTATAGCATATCGCTTACGTTGTCAGAATTAGACCATGTCACATGACCTGACATGGGTACAGGATCGATCCGTCACATCTTGTCTGTAAGTGTGTACTTGTACTGTACCCTGAAATGTATGAGAGCCTGCCAGTGATACCAGATTAATCCCCGTTCTCAACGGGAAAAGACGAGCAGTAACTAGTAGTAAGTCCTGAAGTAATCAAGTTGAAGGTTGACGGAACAAATGATCGAATGTGATACTACTTGATGGTCCCGACACCCAGCATACTGGGGAGACAAGATTCAAGTGCTTGAGCTGGTGACTGACCCTCCGATCTGACCATACTGAACTGGCCTGGAAGCTAAGCCTTGATATGAACGGAGGGGAAAGGTTTTAATATAGGTGTAACACCGTGGAGTGGTGTGAGTGAGGTCAGTAAGATAGAGATAAAGAGAACTAGAAGAGAGAGGTCGTCGATGCCTAAACGGCTGGGCCAATGTACGATGGCCCGTCAGCTCAATACACATTATCCGTGATAGGCTGGCAAAGAAAGAGAAACGGGAAATAATCCTGAGATGACTGGCATGATCAGTGGCACGCAGAGAAAGTGAGACTGAAAGGGGTCTTTCGTTATTGTGATCGATAGGGTGTCAGTTTATAAGACACAGGAGGCACGTTGACCATGTGGTCACTCAGGCATCACATGGCACGTGTAGACTAGGGGTGCACTCGCTAAGTCGTGCGCGCGCGTGGTTTACCAAGCCGAGTCACGCTGTAAATGAGCAAAGTGAATAGAAAAGAATAAAGGAATAACGTCTGAGAGGTATGACATCTGTGGTTGCGAACTGAAGTATGGAACAAAATACATCGCATTGGTCAACTATACCAAGTCAAGCGATCCATGGCGAGAAGGAGTTGACGTGTCAGGAAGGGGATCGAAGCTAAGATGCTCCGGAGCACAACTGCGTGCAAGGGTTTATTGATGCTAATAGTTTGCATACAATGTTGTCCATTGTCCAACACCAGATGCAAGAGGTCCAGCTTTGGAACCCCGGGTGGCGACCACAATCGTCAGATACAACCGATGGGCCCTTGCAAAATCTGTCACGCACCTGATCATTTCGTTGCATTCCGCAGTATGGTCCACGTGCCACAGTTCATAATAAGTCTAACATATAAGAAGACTAGATTACGATGATAGACGTCAATGGAATGGACCGCGGGGGGGCACTCAAGAATTATCGACCTACCACGCCTTCGCTACCATCGATTCCAACGGTGGATAGTTACAGGATGACCTGAAAGCTGTCGTGTGGTAACGAAATGGGTGACTTCCTGGATAAGAGTTGGTTCCCAGGGCCATTCTAAGAATAGGCTTTGTAGCGCGGGCAACAGTCCTTTACCAGTGGTCTCCGTCAGCACTGGTATGATATAAGGTGTGGTGAAATTGAATAAATGGAGGTCCTTCACGGCCGCTAATGAGGGTAAAATTTCCAACAACGGATTGCTCCATTCTATCCTCCAACGTGAAAGCGTGGCAATAGTGAGGGTTTCCAAAGTGGGAAAGGGAAGAAAGGGAGAGCGAATGATATGGGTTAGATATGACAGTAGCTCATTTGGCTCTGTGAATGGAATTTCCAGCAAGAACTGTGCTTCGTCTACTGTCAATAAAATCAGGGAGAGGTCGACCTCGTAGCCGTGGTCATGGAATTGGAAGACTGCTCTATTCGATGTCCGGAAAGTTTCCGAACGATTAATGAACTGCTGAAGCTGTGAAATTTCAAAAATTGGTGACTTGAAGAAAATCGCCATGACCTTGCGAAGTAGAGGGGCATCAATCTGGGAAAAAAGGTCCTCCAAGTACTCGGTGGTCCCTCCGTAATCGAAACGAGTGAGAGCAGGGAGGGGTGTGCGACTCAGTGGAGGCAAACACCTTCTTTCTTGTACATGTAGGGAAGAATTGAACAGGAATCCAAGGCAGAAATAAGAGAGCCTGGTCAAAGAAGACAAACAGGTAACCATCTCGTTGGGTGAAATATCCCAGGGATCCGGAATAGCATCGAGGTCAAGTTCGACTAGGCCACTGGCGGACGCAAGTAGTTTGGGTAATGCCGGAAATGGAACGCGCATCAAGGAAAACGATCGCAGACTTGGGGCAGATCCACCCAGGAATGAATCAGGGAGGGCTGTCATCGTTTGTTCAGTTGAGCAAATTACTAGAGCCGTCAATTCCGGGTATGGCTCTTGCATCGCATCTATGACTCTTCGCCATATAGAACTTGCAAGTGGTATATCATAGAGATAGATTTTCACTATGCGATCATTATGGCCGAGCGCAGCGACGATGTTGTCTGCGCCCGCAGGCTCCTGCCACTCGAACCTTGGGTCGTCAGCGACCCGAATCTCAAGAGGCAGGGTTGGCCAGACATCCAGCATATTCCTAACGGATTTTCTGGTTGTGCAGAGAAGGCGGAGGTTAAGATGACGTGGCGATGCAAACACGATGTATCGCCATCTCCGACAAACGTGAATCAGAGTATACCACCCGGCTCTCCATTCGACGTCCACTGCATAGAAACTGAATATTATTAGAAGGGCATCGTCTGGGAGTATTTCGATAGTCCGCTGTTGAAAAAGCGGGCCTGTATCACTCAACTCAGTAGTCGCCGTAAAAGGAGAGTGTCCACTTAATCCTCACCGTTGTGCTCTTTGGCCCACAATTCGGATGCAATATCCTCCTGTGTATTTGAATCCCTGGAGGTCATCATAGGGGTAATTTGAGTTGAGTTGTTGAAGGTGATGCTTGAAAGCACAAAACAAATACTCAAGTATAGGTACGTTGTCTGCCAGTGAGAAACTCACGGTATGTTTTTTAGAGTTCTGGAGGTTCCGGGATTATCGGGCCGGTGTTCTCATCATTTTTGTTCTGAGCAACTCCGAGTCCGACCTCATTGAAGTCAACTAGTACCTCCAACTATCTGTCTTGAGTGTCTCTACAACTGCGGAGGTCTATCCTAGAATTTCCAACCGCCTGTAAGGCCCATCACGTCATCTGGATCAATCGCCGCTTTGATCTTCCGGAGCCTCTCCACATTCCCCCCATACATGTCCTCCAGCGGTATGCCAAAAAGCGCATAATTCGGATATTTCGCTGCATACGACACATTCTGCCCAGCCTCGAGAGAAATATTGCGGATTGTATCTGCGAAACTGCGTAGCGCGAATGCCATCGTGTCATCGAGCGAGCTATTAGACCACACGACGTTGAGGGCAGAAGGGAAGATGGCCTGTGAACGGTCCGGCGGATATGCAGAATCGCTCCCGTGTGAGAAGAGGCCTCTGTTGAAGGTCTCAATGGTTGAAAATACGTTTGAGGTTTTGTCTTGAGCATAAAGGCGCTCCCCCCAAAACTGAGAACCCAGTCACGACCCGGTCTCAGAGCGTGGTAGCCTTATAGAGGGACTTACCTTGGTCTGGTTCACAAATGCGTCGAAAATGACAGGTGAATGTTGAGTGACCGGAGCATCATTGTAAAAGACGCTGAATAGGCCACGTCAACCCATATTCCACCACACATCAGCCTGTGTTACTAACCGTTGGTTATGAAAGTCGTTCGGAGGACCCAAACTTTGAACAAGGTCAGAGAATGAACTTGTTGACACGTTCCCCCCAGTAGCCGGGATCGCCAAGAGTTCGTCGAACACCGCAGAAGGAGTGGGTGCGTCGTAAAAGAAAAAGACAACGGCCAACAACTATTGACGTTGTTATTTTGAATCAACAGTGATGCCTCATGACGGAGCATACCTGACCCGAGGCATAAACCAGGGATACGTCAGATGCAGCCTTAGTATCGTTGTTCTGATCGAATGTGAAAAGCGCTTTCTTAAGCGCGTCCAGTTGGCTCTCGTCGTAGGAACGTAGGCCTCCCTGCCATATTTCGAGTAATCCTTCAATGTGATTTGTGAATGATTACAGTGAACTTACCCATACGTCAGTTTGAGGGTGCGACTCGAAAATGAATTTAGTCACAATTCCCTATAAATGGTTAACAATCCAACAAATGGACTCTTGCCTCGAGTTGATAACGTACGAAATTATTCATCCCTCCCTACGATTACCGACCCTCAGCGAAACCAATTTGTATCGAATTTATCTACTTACTCTCAATGCAAACCAAAGATCTTCGTCCTTTGGCGTCACGTTTATGATGATTCCGTTTGGAAGCACAACTTCGAACCCCGCAATGTTGTCAACCGTAAGTCCATACTGACTTGTTTTGAATGAATAGCCTGAAACCATATAATATATAGCTCTCGGATGATGGAAAGCACACACCTCCGCCAAGGGTCAACCCTGCAACGCCGATGCCCGGTACACGCCCTCCTACGACATTCACTCCAGTGTGTTCAAGCATCGCATACACTTGGCCCCAAGTAAGACCAGCTCCGACTTCAACTGTCCCACATGTGGAACTGACGATTGTCTCATTGAAGCGTGTCATTGCGATCTCTACGCCGCTCGTCGAGGAAAATCCCGGGTTCGTAGCGTGACCTCCACCTTTCACTGCAAAAGGCGTTCGGCTTGACCCCAGGATACGTAGCTATTGGAACGTGAGTCACCAAGAGCCGGTGGGTCGGATCAGGGTAGCTTACAATCTTGCTGACGTCCTCGGCACAGCCTGGCTCCACGGAGCAAGTAGACGCCTGGGAACTTGAAGAAGCAGCGTGTGAAATGTCGGACAGGTACTCAGGTGCAGCTTGATCGCGCATTAGAATGAGGTATATAAAGGAGAGAACGACATACGAGGGAAATATACTTGTGAAGCACCAGAGATAGCTGCGGCAATCTCATTGCAGGTACACAGGATGTCTGAAGAATTTCGGGTGTCCAAGGTTGCTGGCGTCCCGTATGAACGTAATGCCAGAACGAATGCGCAAAGAAGCAATGTTAAGGGCATGAACGAACCGGTGGTACAGAGAAGCCCACCAACGGATAAGTGGGGCCTTTTATATCGTCCAGGAAGAGGGTGAGAGGACAGACGCCGATGACCTTCTGACGCCACTTACTTCATGAATCACGATTCTCGAATTGTAGAGAAGGAATTGTCCCAGGAAGCAAAGAGTACCGGGGAGTGTGAGCCAGTCCGCTCGCAAAGATTAACAGAGTCGAGCTAAGATCATACAGTGCGCTTTTCAGGAAGCAAATGGCTAAAGCGCATATGTCAACTTGTCGGCACCCGGGCCGTTGGCACAGAGTACCAGTGACCCGTCAAGTGCATGTCGCCGTAGATTGGCCTCGCACCTTGTTCCGTTGCCATGGCAGGCTCTCCCCGCCTTTCAGCCAAAATAGAAAGGAAATTTGTCAATCTGGGGTAACCACCAAAATCCGCTGAAAAGATTCTCGGATGCTGCATGGATCGTGTGAATGTCAATGTGTTCGCCCCGCCGTAAGAGCGCGAAGACGTGGGCGAACCGCAACTCCGGAATGGAAGATCTATATCATCTGGGGCTATTCTACATAACCTGACGCCGAACTCGTGCTTATGACAAAAACTTATTACCATGTCGGGCCCGGGAACCAAGTCAGGGTCAGAGGAGAACCTTCAGAGGAGAACAGAACCACCCTCGATTTGATCAAATCAATTAAGCTGGGTTTGAAAAAAGATCACGTGCCACCTTTTGTTGGTGATCCCATCATTTTTGTTGACGGACGGCAACCTCATTGAAGTCATCTAGTACTTCCAATTATTCGTCTTGGGTATCTCTACAACTGTGCAGGTCTATCCTAGAATTTCTGACCACATGTAAGGACCATCACGTCATCTGGATCAATCGCCACTTTGATCTCGTGGGGCCTCTCAACATTCCCACCAAACAGTACATGTCCTCTAGTAGTGCGCCAAATAGCGTAATTTGGATGTTTCGCTGCATGCGACACATTCTGCCTATCCGCAAGAGCAACAGCATGGGTTGTGCCTGAGATGTTGTGCAACGCAAAGGCCAACGTGTCATCGAGCGAAGAATTGGACCGCAGGACGTTGAAGGAAGAAGGGAAGATAGCCTGCGAACGATCAGGTGGATATGCAGACTTGCTGCCGTGGGAGAAGAGGCCTTCGTCGAAAGGGCTTGAGGTTCAAGGTCAGTGTTACATTTTTGTCTAGAGCCCAAAGACGCTCTCCCCATAACTGAGAATGTATGCGTGTTCCAGCCCCAACGTGTATTTGCCTGAAGGAGGAACTCACCTTGGTCTGATTCATAAATGCATCAAAAACAGCAAGTGAATACTGGGTGACTAGAGCATCATCGTTAAAAAACACTAAACATACAACGGTCAGCCATATTCCACAAAACAACGCAACGGCCTGCACTGACCGAGGGCCGTTAGTCATAGCCTGAGAGATCATGCTTAGAACGAGGTCAGAGAATGACCTAGTCACGGTGGACACGTTTCTCCGGATCCCTCAGGCTATTGTAGAGACCACTCTTGAAGAGCACGCCAAACCATCTTCGGACCACGTTCGGAAAATCTCGGCGCTTAGAATTTAAACCCTCTCGTTGGCCCCATCACATCTTCTGGGTCAATTGCAGTTCTAATTCCACGAAATATCTGTGCATCCACCCCGAAAATTGGTGGCTCACATACATTGTTAGCGTTGCGACTGAGAGAAGTTACCCATCCGCAAACACCAACTGCAAGACACGTGCTAGTCCTCACCAAATCGCTGCTCAGAGCTCACATTGAGTGTATTTTACAGGACATCCAAATAATTTGTTGGCTTGACATTGACATAGATTACTGTGACTTCTCGAATTCCAAAATGAAGAACAAGACCCCATCAGAACCGCGCTGGCGGCGGATTTCAAGACCTCTTCCGAGCTCAGTCGAGTAAATGGGGGATAATCTCGAATGAAAGAAGACTTACTCCAGGCAGTTCAAACCCTGATGCAGGAGGTACGAGACGCGCGCGCGATAACGGCAAACTGGGGCACAGACGAACCAGCTATATACCGCAGTGCATGCATTTGTCAATGTCTGCCTAATAGACCTGGAACAAGCCCCCGTCCCTAAATTTATCGGAGCAGTTCCATGAATACTTGAGGTAAAACCAGAGACCCGGGTCACCGGGATTTTGATAGATCAAAGCGCGGTGATAGAGGGAGGAAGCGAGGCCCGAGTCGGAAATGTGACAAAAATCGATCAGCAAGTCCTCAGCGTTTCTCCGATGCCGTCACCTCGTACCAGGTCTTGCTTTGTACTGGAACTGGAAAGAAGGCGCAGGTGCGAACTTTATGGCAGAGTGCGCCCGCCACGGATAGCCGTCTATTATAGAACAGCAGCCCCATAAGGCCACCTTGTGCGCGCTTCGGGGTTAGATTGAAGCCATCAGCCATGAGGAAATCCATCACCTCCGAGGCCGGTAAAAGAACTGGGACTGACGATCATAGAATGGACGCAAATCGAAAGTACACGAGTGAGGAAAGACGCCACCCGAAGCGCTCCTTCCTCTATCTTCATGTGAACGTGACTCAACTTGCTTCCAAGGCACTAGTACCGTCAGAATTGGCCAGCTGATTCTCCGGTACCATGTGGGAAAACCGAGGCATGACTCAGATGAGTGCCACACGGTATAGACAGTTAAGCGAATGTGGGCCAAATGGCAGTGTCAATTGGAAAGTGTCACGCTGGGCCTAGCATTGTTGTCGACGGCCCGGGTGCCGTAACAGATAGGGGCCTCATTGATTGTGCCTTGCGAAAGAAAATTTACACGAACGAGTCAAGCAGTTGGGCTGTTACTGACGTTGCTGTCAATGTAGTTGGCATAATGGCATCTAGAAGACTAGGTGACAATAACCAGGGAGTCACGATACGTATTCAACGTGCCTGGTTGTATGAGGGTATTAGGGTATTTCAGGGTGCAAAAACGCCCCCGATTCAAGCGCAGTATCATGAAAGACTCACATCCACGATCAAGACCACCCGAGAAAAGCTCGAGGAGACATCCATGGCGTCTCCGTAGTTGATAGGAGCTTACGTGGGAGTCGTCGACGATGGCATCAGTGCTTATTTGGACATAATGAACAACGGCGAACAACAATAACGAAAGTTGACGTGGCTACAATTGCGGATCAGTTGAGCGTTGCCCAATTCTTGACTCGTGGCTAGCGCTCACTCATCACAGTACGATTGTCAGTCAACTACTACAGTCAATCAAGGACGACTCTATTGTCGGACGAGTTGGTTGCTTCAAAGCCCACCGGCTTATCGTCTATTTTTAGCAAGTCTCATGCTGACGAAAACCTGATGACGAGAATACCATGACACAGCCTCGCCGCACAGCAATTCGCCCGCGCCCGCGCCGACGCGCCAACCTAACTTCCGTCGTGCCCACCCAGCCGCGCGTGGCGGTGCGATATGAATATTGGCACATTTGTGGTGCTGGGCTGAAAGCCGTTAGACGGAGATGCTGTGCTGGAGTGTCCGGTGCACACCAATAACCGTACTACATACTCTTACGGTTTGGCGCATTGTAATTGTTCCCGCGAGAGCCACAGAAACTCGCACTTGATTTCGTTTTTTCCTCCGGGTCGGGTATAATGGCCCATTTGATGAACTATTTGGTGGTGTAATACGTTTCTATGTGCTACGTATGTGTGGCCATGGCGAGGTCTCCGATCCGTCAACGCCGAGAGGAAAGCATGCGAATGTCCATGCGAGGTGTTTTCACCTTTAGGGATATTGTTGGTGACTAGAGCCGCTCTCAAGGACGTGCCTAGCGTGTGGCTCCAAGCATTGTACAGGATATCGATTAAATGGCACGAAACGTACTGTCCATTCGGATTTTCAAGCTCTCAAGGCCCCAGATGTCCGCATCCGAGTCCACGTATCGATCATTCACCATCTCGCTTCCCCATTGCTCCTCAGACGCCCATCATTTTTGTCGTATTTCACAGATAGTGATGATGATGCGGGTGCATTGACAGGGTCGGTGACTTTCCTTGCACTCATTACGGCGTGTACTCGAACGGGATGATCGGACGCCTTCGCAAAGTGGCCGCTGGGATGAAAAATGGCTCGTCGGGACCGAACACCATACCGCACGCCGCGTGTTGTATGTCCCACAACAGTCACCCGTGGTCTCAAGAGATGAAAGAGGGAAGAGAACGGGGGATCATTCGTCTTGGTTACAGGCGCTCATAGGCAAAATGTGGTACAGACCCTCTATCTCCTCTTGAGCCAACATCTCCCTCCACGGTCAGCTCACGTAAATCCGTTGATCAAGTCTCAACCCTATTTTTACTATAACTTATCGCGAAGAGATGCAGTATCCGACTTCAACAACCTCGACCGTCACTATATGGAAGGTTTCCTTATGGGCGCTGGGTTCTCCTTGCACACAAACAACGCGCATCACGCGGGAACGATGCGTCACTGATGCCAGTTCGTCCCCACCAGTTGCAATGAATTTCCTTAATAGGGATGCCAAAGGGCATTCGGGCAACGCCGATTTCGGGCCAGCCCCATGCCAGCAGGTCTCACCACTAGGCGCTTGTTCTAACGCCACCGCATGGCACAAGGGTGTACAATAATCCTGGCGTCTTATGTGGCGACCAATGATTAAGATTGCTAGGAAGGCTGTTCCGTCATTTTGACAATGGTGCATGTCACGGGGTGCCCATCTAATATTAGAATCAATGTCGTTGACTAACTGTCATGTCCGGGCTCCACGGGGCATGGAGCCACTGGCACACTCTCGAGAAATTTAGTACGGGGTATGACACAGATGCCTCATGATTACTGGCCTGAATTCCATGGGCGCCGCCCCGTAGTAGTGATGGTAGTGGTGATGATGACGGTGATGATGGCACGCCAGTGGTGGTGCTTGGCATAAGGAATAATTTCCGGTTTCCAGAAGGGCGTCGTTGCTGACTCCAATTGCCACCCACTGGCAGGCCTCGATCATTCTCAATCTCGCTGCATGGACCTATCCATGTCCATGTCTACCATTGTTCCTTTCAAGGAAGACATGGGAAACCATGAGAGACCATGAGAAAACCCCAGATTCTTGCGGCATGAAACTCGTAATCCAGTCATGATAGGACGCCGGGCGCCAGACCGCGTTCAAAGTTGGGGGGGCAGCAGAAGACGGCGAAGTTTAAGCTACCCTCTTTGGGAGTCAGCTGACACCCAATTGGCACGGCACGTGGGCCCGGCATCCGGACGGGCTGTAATCGGTACCTTCGCTTATTGTCCCTTTTGGCCCCATGTCACCAGTGACTTCGAAACCCCTACAGTCCATCCGACGCATTTAATCCGCATGGGATGGAACTCCTTCATTTGGAAGGAGGTCCTTGTTCTGCTCCCAAAGTTCATCCTCGTTTCGTCAGAACGTGAATACGAGGGTTCTTAGAACGTGCCAGTGGTACTTACAGGGAATGGGAAATGCGAGTTGGAGGCAGGCTGTGTCGAGACACCCAGGGCCTCTTCGAATTCGGTACTTTAAGGCTATGATCGGATCGGCGAAACTTACTACCATGGCCATTGCAGGTGGAATAGTGATGGGGAAAGTGCCACCCCTACTGTTCTGGGACCTTGGTGCAGCGATTCACCATAGGTCCGTGCCATGACACAGTCCATAAGGACATGTTTAAGAAGGGATTGCAGAAGAATGTCCATTCAATGGGGATTAGTAGTGAATCAGTGCCTCAGTGTACTATTACCACATCACCCCTTTATCACAAGTTGGCGGAACAGTGCTTCTGTTATTGGGTTCAACGCATGCTAGTGCCAGGGGTCGTAGAGGGATGGTAGACCTAATAATAGTGTACGAAATTGTGATACGGCATGCTGCAATGATGAAGATCCTGATGGCAAGTGGCAGATGAGCGTTTCAGGACGCAAAAACGTTTGCGCAGCGTCAAGATCAAGGATCAGAGATGGTGTCGAAGCGCATTTGCTACGTAGCACTGTATGTCGACATGTGCCGTGCGTAGATCCTAGAACGGCGGAGTGTTACATGGAGGAGAGGGAGAGGGCCGGAGAAGGTGGAGGAGAGACCACAGCCCCATCACAGCCTCATGGCTAGGATAGATGGCTGTGTGCGTGGTATATCGACGTGGTAGGCGCGGTGTGCACAGCCGCGGAACTGTATTCTAATTGAGATACTGTATGTCTAAATTACATTAATATTGTAGATGACGGCACCACCCAAGGGATGGCCGCTGATGGACGTGTGTTGCGTTTTAGACCTGTGCATCTAAGTGTGAGCCACCGCGACGAGGTGGGCGCATACGTGAAATATAATGCCACCCATATGTGAAGTAGAAATGAGCGACATAACCCCCGAAAGACGGTTTAATGTCGTGCACAGCCTTGTCTCGGGCTGTGCGGGCAATGGCAGTTCAGGGGCACGTGCTGGCAGGACACCGGACAGGGTGTCACCGCCTCTTCGGGGTGTCTCGGGTCTGTTGCGGGATTGGTCGTCTTTTCACCCTTCGCACCGACGGATATTTGGGCACACCTCTCTCAGTCAACAACCATTGTGTCCTTGCACAGCATCGCCGGAACAGCATTTTATCATCCATCTCGTCCCCTTACTTGTTCCCGGTCGATTTAAATCTCCTCCCCTCCCTCCCCCGAGTCATGGAACAGCTTCATCAAGACCAGCGTTTTCTATCTGATCTCGACAGTGGTGTCGACTACCGCCCCTCCGGTCTCCTTCCTGACAACCTGAATCTCTCTCCCCATCACAGGACGTTCGACTCGTTCGACCTTCGGCCCTCCAGCCCTCACTTCCCCGCCACGCCGTCGTATAACGGCTCTTATCACAACTCGCCGTACTCAGCAGTCTCAGAACTGGATTTCGATTCCAGAGACGATAGCCTCGGCCTTTTTGATAGTGACCCTCTAGCCATCCCACCCAGAGAAGACTACGACCCTTCCAAATACGACCCCCCCGCATCCACCGGTCTCTTGATGTTCGACGACGGCTTTATGTCCGGTGTCAATAATTCGAATCGCGTTTCCGTCTCCGTTACCCCCGCTGATGATGCACATTCACCAGCCTACTACGATCAAGGTTCTCCTTCCTCGAGCAATGGGGGCGGTGAGAGTGGGGGAGAAAACGGTCGTCGAAGCCCAGCATCATCCGTTTCTTCGCACCTAGGCATCACCGCATCCCCCCATCTTGACTTCAACCAACTACATGTCGAATCCCCGTATCATCGCCCTATGTCGATCCCCAGCGAAGGGGCTTCTCCTCAGATGAAGGCGCAATCTCCGCCTGTCCTTGTCATACCTGAGCCCGGTGGTTATCAGCAAGACCAGCCAGTGATTCATGCTCCCGAGGGCGACGGGGTTGGCCCTCGTCTTCACATCGTACCCGCCACCCCCGTTAGTGGTGGGGGTGAGGCAGCGCAGGCGGGAGGGTTCAGGAACGCCGTATCACAAGGTCCGTATCCCTGGGACTAGCCGGGGATCTTGTTTTCAGAAGAGTTTGTTACTGAGCGTTCACCCGATCGCAGGATCAGCAAATCCATCAACTGTGCCATCGTCGGGGTGGACCCATCATTCATCCGACCATTCGGCAAACTCCACAGCATCACAGCCGGCGACTGACTTCCGTACCGGAGCCGGATCCGCCGGCGCTCCCGGCCTCCCATTTAACTTCCCTGCGACTGGCCAGTCCGATGGAACTACGACCGAGCACCCAGCTACCGTCCAAGGCGACGATTACCTTCTACCCTCTTCTCCCTCTCGTACTCGCTCGAAATCCGACACCTCTGCCCGTCCGCCCCAGTGGAATTTCAACCAACCCCCATCTTCGACTCAGCACCTTGAGCATAGCTCGTCTAACGTGGGCAGTAGCCGGCCTGTTCAAATGAACGAAGTTCTTCCCCCTGTCGATATCATTCAGCGCCCGTCGTCATCCGCAAGTGCCATTCAGACCTCTTTCAGTTCAGGATCCCTCCCGCTTCCATTCCCTTTTGCGGGCAATACTTTACAGGGCAGCGCGCCATCGTTCCTTTCTCCGGACTATGCTGTCTCGCTAAGACGGGCCCGCTCTGACGGTGGCGGGGGACCTAGACTTACCCATAGGCAATCTCGTTCAGAAGATTTGCGACCTACGATGCTTGGCCCACACCCTGGCTCTGCTATTCCCAGTTTCCCGCCCAGTCGACACGTTGATTTCCTCGCACAGCAGCGAGGAGGTCAGTACTTGCACCCCCCTGACATCCCACCATTCGTCCGCGGGCACCATCGCCGCGCTTCGAGTGGCTCTCGGGAGCGTGGGCCTATGGCGGGACCAGCCTGGGGGGCACAGCGCTCGTCACCCTATCCGGCCAGCCCATCCAGCAGTCCAGCACGCCATTCAGCAGCTCTTCCGGACACTGGCCTCGGGAGTGGGCAAACCCCGCTTATTAACAACGTGACAGGAGACATGGGTGCAGGTTACGTTGACGCTTACCCTCACGAGCCCCGTGGGACAACGCCAGTGGCGAGACCCAATGTGACAACGACCGCAACGGCTGATGCCAGTATGAAACGGCGCATCAATGATGCGAAGTTCCAGTGTCCCGTTCCGGGATGTGGCTCAACATTCACTCGTCATTTCAATCTCAAGGGTATGTCTATTCACTGATGGTCAGGACCACTGTCACTCATACTGTGTACCCTAGGGCATTTACGCTCTCATAATGACGAGAAGCCTTTCCACTGCAAGTGGCCTGGGTGTGGCAAGGGCTTTGCACGACAGCATGACTGCAAGCGCCACGAGCAGCTACACTCGAATCATCGACCATTCATTTGCGATGGTTGCAGGAAGCCGTTTGCACGGCTCGATGCCCTTAATCGTCATTGTGCGTTATATCCCACAATTAGCGCTCCGCCCCGCCATTCTGATCAGAGTTTACTTCTTCAGTGCGTTCTGAGGGTGGATCGGGCTGTATGAAGGCTCAAGAGCTGAACCCTGACCAGCAAGCAGCCCTCAAAATTGAGCCAGACGTCGGTGGCCAGGAAGACTGGGAGACCGCCTACAGCAACGGGCCTGTGATGATATAACCCTCTTCTCACCCATGTGACGCCCTCACCTAGCCTCGATGCCTTTCCGCCCATATTCGGGCCTGCCACGCCAACTTCTCTTGTCGCGCTCAATCCTTCATCTCCGCAAACCCTGTCTCTTTGGCGACTCTGATGCGCACTGAGGCCCCACAGTTTCACTACTTTCTTACTCCTTATCGTAGCTCTGACTCCGCACAGCTTATCTTGTTTTGGACACGTTTCTGCGCTGCCTGTTAGTTTACCCCGCTTGCTACTCATGCGTGTTGTGGTTATATCTCTCCGCGGTCCTATCTGTCAAGTCTAACCGTTTAGGTCAAGGACTTTTTGGTGTAGCGTATTGTTAATAGCCCCTTAGATTGAATGATGGAATGCTTGTATTTATTGTATGTAGAGAAGAAGTGAAGAAATATATCATACCTCAGCTGAAGGACCTGAAACACAAGCTCGTACCTTATACACATTAGGCATGAGGGCGATGCGCGCTCATCTCCATTACCTATCATCGGCGCTACGTATTTCAGTGATGCTGTGTGCACACAGCATCATTTAATTAGGGTTATAATACAAAAAGCCGAGGGTAAAGTACAGTACCCGGTCCCTCTCCGCAATCGCTCCCGTCGAAGCTTCATTTTTATCCTCCTTCGCGAACATATTACGAGATAGCAGCAGCAGCAACTCTCCCTGAGCAAAAATTACCTCGCACATGCGGGCACAGCGAACACGGAGACGCCGTTCCGCGGGTGATGACTGCGGTCAGTGGCTTTAGAGCTACTACGTTAGTAGCCATTACAGTACAGAAAAAAAAAACATCAACCGCCTTCTCTCACAGAAGAGTCCTGATATGGCAAGCCTGGGAAGCAATCGTCGCCGCCGGGTGGTAAAGGATATTTAGCTCTATTGTTGCTGTAGCTGTAGGGGTAGTAACTGACATCCTTTCTTCGATGGCCCTCGACCTCGATCGCGAAGGCCCGACTCTGAGTCTGGACCTGGAGGTGCCCGGGTTTGAGTACTGGGGTTACCCGTGGGGGGCGCTCATCGTACAGTATCTAAGTTACCATTCCTATTGATAGGGTTATGGCCTGGCCCATCATGATCATGCGTGCGAGTGTTCCGAGTTCCACGTTGCATGTCTGAAGTCGTAAGGCGCGAATGTTAACGTGCTGTTATATTTATCGCACCAAGAAAGATTGTAAAATTTGAACACCAAAATCATCCCGCGCTGTTTTCTCCTACATCTAATGTGATATGAACGCCGCACCGGCGTGGGGACCGCGGTGCTGATCGCATCCTGAGGGGCTGAGGATACTACCGTGGCGTCACGGTGGTGGACCGTCAAGCTCAAGGTTCGCTCATTACTTGACCGCATCGGTGGCGGGGACTCTGCGAATAGATAGGATGATGGGATGTATATTTCAACCGAGCGGATCGAATGGTTTGTATCAATGAATCCATACACAGCAACCTACGGTTACAGTGATACTGTACCTGGTAAGTTAGAGTGTTTCGAACTTATAATAATAGAGTGCGGCCCATGTGGGAGGGGTTCACGGCAGGGGTCAACGGAAGATTTTGAATTCAACGTGGAGGCGCCCAATCAGTGATGATGATCCTTCTGAAGCATTACTGTGTTTGTGATCGCGCTGAAATGGCTTTGCGTGAAATCTGGGGGTACCCATGGTAACTTGAAGGTGCGTCAGGTCCAAGATGAAGCCGGTGAGTTCCAGGTCAACCCGAAAGCGCAAAACGAGTCACGTGAAGTATGGCCCGGCGGCACAGTTCTCTTTGCCACGTCAGGCGGGCCTATCATGATGGGACAGCCCAATGCCCACTGGCATCCCCCTCTTTCCCTTCCATACCTCTGCGCCGAGTTTTCTTTATCTTGGGTTCATGGGCACAGGGAATAGATGGCGCCGGATGGGCTTGGATGCCAGGCGCTGCCGAGCATCTCACCGCATTCAGGTTATAGACTGGAAACCATGTCCGGTATTCATCCTAGTTCATGGGCTCGCCACTAAACCTACGCTTACGTGCCACTTGCCAAAGCTCCAAATCAACATTCTGATACTCATCATCTGTGGCGCGGCGAACCAATCACGTTCTCACCACAGGTTCTCTCTCGTACAGTGCTTCCTTAACACCTTTGCCTGATTAGGATAAATGGTACACACACTCGCTGCTTCTGCATCTCCTGTGGGAAACTTGGAATGTGGTG
>Ga0137358_10000566_pt1 | contig 17440 bp, 14 predicted proteins | sample Mad1_20_16metaG_FD_105551 | JGI IMG/M metagenome (GOLD analysis project Ga0137358, IMG submission 105551) | Vadose zone soil microbial communities from Angelo Coast Range Reserve, California, USA - Mad1_20_16 metaG | ecosystem: Environmental > Terrestrial > Soil > Vadose zone | place: USA... | reverse complement strand
TGGCATCGGCGGTTTCATTGGCTCGACTCTGCGCTACGCGGCCACTGGCTATGTCCAGCAGTTGAGCCGGAGCATCGACTTCCCATACGGCACTCTGACCGTTAATCTCATCGGCTGTTTCCTGATCGGATTTCTTTCACAACTGGCTGAGTCGCGCGGTTTCTTCACGGCGGAATCACGCACCTTTGTCTTCATCGGCATTCTCGGCGGATTTACGACCTTCTCAGCCTTTGGCAACGAGACCATGAACCTTTGGCGCGACGGCCAGAATACACTGGCAATGGCAAACATAGCGGCGCATCTGGTTCTCGGATTGGGCGCGGTATGGATTAGCCGCGCGCTGGCTTATCAGATTTGGGGGTGACGTCATGATGCTTCCATCAGAAGGTTACTTGCTGCGCATTTTCATCGGCGAGAGTGACCCTCACGACGGCCAGCTCTTGTACGAATGGCTGGTGCTGAAGGCGAGAGAAGAAGGTCTGGCCGGAGCCACAGTGATGCGCGGAATGATGGGTTTTGGCGCCCACAGCCGGCTGCACACGTTCAAGATCGAACGGTTGTCTCAGGACCTGCCCATTATCGTCGAGATAGTCGACACGCGCGAGAAGCTCGAGAAGTTTCTCGCCCTGATCGATAAAGAAATCGAAGAAGGCATGGCCACCCTGGAAGAGATCCAGATCCATTTTTATCGTAGTGGGAAGACGGGGCAGTAGCCCGACCGTGAATGAAGAGGACAGCCGAAGGCGTCCAAAATAGTAGCCGGGGGTGGAGCGAAGCGGCGCCACAGGATCGCCGACGCAATTCACGAATCGACCCTGAAGGGGTCGCAGGACGGTGACCGTCTGTGACCCCCTCAGGGTCCGCATTGCTGGCTCGACGCCTAGTTACTTTTTATCTTTCGGCTCCGCTGCTCCGCGGAACTACGTCACGCTCAAGCTATTAGCACGTATATAGATAACAGTGTGCTGGTTGATTCTCTGGGCAGTCGATCCTAATTGCGATCTCAACCTCCGGCAGAAAAAGTTGGGTCATATGGAAATTCGAAGCCATTAAGAACATTTTGTAAATACCCGAAAACAGAATGCTTTTGGTGGAGCAGAGGGGGAGCGAACCCCTGACCTCCGCATTGCGAATCGGACTACCGGCAAAACGCTAAGTATTTGCCTTTTCAAAAGTTGCAGCCACCAAGAGAAATCAAGAGTTTTCCCGTTCTTTCCCATTCCTTACCATCGCGTATACGTCGCGTCCTGTTTTTTTTGGCCACGTATTGGCCACTTGGGAATGCCGCCAAAAAAAGCGCGGTCGGTGGCCGCGCCTCCCAATTTAGTGATATCCCACTTCCCGCTATTAATTCATAGCAACTAACTCGTCCTTGGATCTTGAAATCAGCGATAGAGCGGAATAGATACTCTCTGGATGAGTCTGGGGAATCTCATGGCCTGTATCTTTCAGTTCGATCAATTGCGATCCGGGAACCACGCTATGAAGTCGATTTGCATTCTCGTTCGCTGATACGATTTTGTCTTTATCACCAGTCACGATTGTGAGGGAACTCTTATTTTAGAATATCGCTCACTCATTCTTTTCAAACTGTTATTCAGCGCCGATTCATCTTCGATGTATGCTTGCAGGCAAAGTGATGAAGCTGACGACGACAATTGAACCGTAAGTTCTCAAACCCTACGAATCGTAATATCACGAAGTCTTCAGAGAATCACGAACTCCCACTTCACTTCTGCGCCACAGTCGAAATCCGAGAATACGCGCTTTGTTAGGAATCCAATCGAATTTCGATAGCTCGAGGCTCGCACTTTCGTGGCAAGGCTATTGCTACTCACCTCGCCGAAGACAGAGTGACGATGCGAAACCAGAATAGGAGTTAAGCGAAATGCAAGCACAAATCAGGATCATAAAGCGCGGCTCACACAATGGTATGAGCAGTGTTACTGCAAATCCGATAATCAAGTCTGATCGTGAACGCGAGCGCGAAACGGTAAACACAGTCAAAGCTTGGGTCGCTGATTGGGAGAAGCGAAAGCGCTCGCTTCACGACGCTGCCATGCTAATGCTCCGCTCAATAGACCGTGTGAGCGACAACGCAACAACGGAATTCGCAGTAGCGCGCTGATGAACATAGAGCGATGAGGACAAAGAGGTTGATGGAAGCACATCTGAACCGTAAACCGTCGCGACTTTGTCGGTGAGGTACGTGAAATGCTGAAACGATGCTGGCCCGCTTTGCTCTTACTGATTGCGTTCGCGCCCGTGCTGCGTGCCCAATCAACGAACGCGTCGCTCAATGGCCGCATCACTAACCCGGTCAAGGCCGTTATCGTCAAGGCGAACGTCACCGCGATCAACCTCGGCACCAACGTGCGGTACGAGACCACGACGAACGCCGACGGCCAGTATTACCTGCCGAATCTTCCTCCAGGCCTCTACCGGATCGAGATCGAAAAGTCTGACTTCAAGAAGTTGACCAAGTCGGGCGTGAGCCTTCAGCTTCATGACGCTACCGAAGTAGATTTTGAGTTAGCACTCGGTTTTATGTCGGACGAACCTGAGCCATCAACGGCATCAGAAGAGAGCGCCCCGCCGACTCCACCATCTGCACGAAAGCGGACGAGCAACGATATTGCGAACGACCCTACATCTCGCCTGTTTCAGCTCGTGCTGCCGAGCGAACATCTGCTTGGGGACTGGGGCGGCCTGCGATCGAAACTTGAAGAAAAGGGCATCACACCAAGGTTGATCCTTGTCACCGACCTCGCGGGCAACACCAGAGGCGGCCGATCGCAAGGCGCGACCGCACCCAGCAGTTTCGAGCTCAGCCTGTCCTTCGATCTGGAGAAGATCGTTGGTCTCAAGGGCGGCTCTATCCTGGCCTCGTTTTCGGAACGCTGGGGCCATCAGCTATCCGCGAAACACATCGGGAACACGTTCAGCACACAACAGATTTTTGGCTTCCAGACGTGGCGCGTACTCGATGTCTCGTATCAGCAGAAGCTGTTTGCCGACCGGGTTGAGCTTCGCCTCGGACGCTTCGCCGCGATGGATGACTTCCTCGTTTCACCGTACAACTTCGGGTTTATGCAGAACGCTTTTTGCGGAAACCCATTCGGAATCATATTGAGCGCCCCTGGCATGAGCGCGTATTACGGCACGTGGGCGGCTCTCGGGAAAGTTAGGACCACCAAACGAAGCTACATGATGACTGGTATCTACAACGGAGATCCCAAGGTTCGCGAGAACAAATATCATGGCGTGAATCTTTCACTGAAGGGCCCACTCTTTGCGATCACCGAGGCCGGTTACCAGATCAACGGGCTGCCCGGCGACCGCCAACGCTTGGGTAATTACAAGCTGGGTGCCTGGTACGACCATTCGAAGCTTACCAATTTTGATTCCGGGGCCAGCAAGCGCGGAAGCTGGGGCTATTATGGGCTCTTTGATCAGGTACTCGTCCCATTCGGCGCTTCCGGAAGCAATCGCGGATTCGGCGTCTTCGGCTCCGCGACTGTCGCACCTGATTCCCGCTTCCAGCAATTGCCCTTGTTCGTCACGGCAGGCGTTTCGGCGCGCGGTTTGTTTGAGGCGCGCCCGAGAGATGCCGTTTCCTTTGGCGTCGCATCCGGTTACTTCAGCGACCACCTGAGACGCGCGCAGCAAACTGGCCGTTTGCTTGGTCCTGGCGGCGGCGTTCCGAATCGCGAGACGATAATCGAACTGACTTACCGCTTCGATCTCCGCAAGGGCGCTTACTTTATCCAGCCGGACTTGCAATATATCAATCGCTCTGGCGGCACGGGCCAATTCAAGAACGCGCTCGTGTTGGGTGCCCAGTTCGGCATCAACTTCTGATCAATCTACTTCCCCAGATCACACAGACTGCACAGAAAAAATCTGTGCGATCTCGATTGGTCCACACTATCGTGATTCTACGAAGAGTTCGTGGAATTACGGAGGGCAATCATCTCCTGTTCTTTCTCTTCACAATCTACTGAAGTCCAGCAGAAGTTCAATCACTGAGCAAAACATGGCAATCGAGAGCTTCCCCGTGAGGTGGGGCTCGCCTTGGTCCAATGGCAAGCCTATTGCTTAACAGGTCCATCGGAAGGCGTATGGAGAACCGAACGGCTTAATCATCATGAAGGCATTTACCAGAACAACGCAGCGCCTACGTCGAGGATCGATAGTTGGTCCTTGCGTTCAGCCAACGAAAGTTCTGAGCGCGCTCGGCCAGCTAAGCCATACGCCATCCAAGATGATCGAACCGATCAATCCACGAACATTCACTAACACAGCGAAGGAGATTTTTTAGATGAGTCAAAATCAATCCAACTCAACAGAACGAATCACGAGCGCCGGCGCGTGGGACCTGCGGCACCCCGGCCTTGTCATGAAGGGCGCAAACGGCGAGGAGATCCACGAGTTCACGGGCATGTGGCCCCTTAAGCCGGATGCCGACCTTGTGGAGATGCAGAATGCCCTAACCCGTGAGGCGCCTTTCTGGGCAGGTCCTGGAAGGACGTTTGCCGAGGCGACGACGCACCTTGGCCTGATCCGGACGGCGCGATGGTTCATCGGCACCAGCACCGAGTTCGGTCCCACCCTCTACTTCGTCACGCAGTTCGATAGCAGCCTCGAGAAGTACTTCGACGACTTCGTGCTCAACGGAAAGACGAACCTGTTGAAAGCCTGGGGGAATTGCATCGGCTGTCCTAATGGCCCGGACACGACGGCGCGCGACGTCGTTCAGTACATCGCACGCGGGCAGATCAAGACCCTGGTCTGTTATGACGCGCTTCCGAGCCTGAACTTGGGCCAGATCCAGAAGATGGCCGACTGGTACGAGAAGACGCAGAAGTTCCAGCGTGCGGTCGCCAAAGGCGATGGCAACGTTGAGGACCAGGTCAATGCTTTTTTTCAGCGAGTTGGCCAAGCCTTATGAATTCGTGCCGAGCGGCGCCGACATCGACACCGATGTCGCCAACGAGTGGCAGTACACCGACGTCCCCGAACGGCTGGGCGTGATGGAGACCGCTTAGTACCTGAATTTGCGGGAGGTAGATCGGCCTGGAGGACATTCTCAAGGCCGATCTCATCCGCCGATGTAGTGAGGAGTAGTTTTCAAGTCGAGGACGACGATTATGAGTACCTTAGTTAAGGCAGAAAATTTGGCGGCTGCCGACCTGAACGAAAACATTCGGGACATTCAAGACAATGTCGTAGCGCCGATCTTGATGCGTTACGGGCGTCACATCTTTTTCAAGTTCACCGATGGTCAAAAAGCCCGCGCGTGGTTGCGCAACATGTTCAATCGCGTGAATGCCCGACAGGAAGAGCATGGAACGCGATTCAGCGTCAACATTGGATTCACTTACGAAGGGTTAAAGGCTTTGGGCCTTTCTCAGCGATCGCTGGATAGCTTTCCGCGGGCGTTTCGCGTAGGCATGCGCGGGCGTGCCCGTGAGGTCGGTGACGTTGGACCACATGCGCCGGAACATTGGGAGGGAGGCCTCGGTGGTCCTGATATTCATGCTATGGGTTGGATTCGAACCGATTCCGATGAAGGCCGGGACTTGGCCACGCAGATTATTCGCGCCGAGATGGAAGCGATCGGCGGCGTTGAAATCCGATTCGTCCAGGACACGAAAGCGCTCGCGCATGAAAACGGGATCGGATCAGAGGGTGAACATTTCGGTTTTGCCGATCCGATTTCACAGCCGCCGATTGAGGGCGCTGATGCGCCTCTTTATCCCGGCGACGGTGTGCTGGAACCGGACGGCACCTGGCGCGCGCTGAAACCTGGCGAGTTCCTGTTGGGCTACGAAGATGAAGTTGGCCCCGAAGGTACGCAGGCGCCCGAACCGTTTGAGCTCCGCGTAAACGGAACGTACATGGTCTTCCGCAAACTCTACCAGGATGTGGCGGCGTTTCGCCGATATTTGGCGACAGCCGCGAGGGGACTCTACGGTTCCGACGACCAACATCATGAGGACTTGGTGGCAGCAAAAATGATGGGCCGTTGGCCCAGCGGCTGCCCGGTCGATTTATCGCCTGACAAGGATGATCTCGCGATCGCGGCGGACCCTCATCGTCGCAACAACTTTACGTATGCAGGCGATGATCAAGGCCTGCGGTGTCCGCTCGGTGCGCACCTGCGTCGCAGCAATCCGCGGGCGACGCCTTTGAAACGCGCAACTGCGGTCAGGCGGCACCGATTGATTCGGCGCGGCGTCGAGTATGGGCCTCATTTACCGGACGGCGCGCTTCAGGATGACGGCGTCGATCGCGGCCTCGTCAACTTGTTCATCCAAGCCGATATCGAACGGCAATTCGAATTCGTCCAGAAAGAATGGATGAAAGGCGGCGAGTTCATTGGACTCGATCCGCACGAACAGGATCCGATCAATGGCGGCGGCGGCGAAGGTTCGCAAATGTTGGTGCCGGGCGCGAAACGACCGTTCCTGTTCGACCTGCCTACCTTCGTCACAGTGAAGGGCGGCGAATATCTATTTGTGCCCGGGCTGAATGCGCTTAAGGGCATCATCGAACAGAAATTTTGAACCAGCAGAAAAAGGAGCAAAGCAAAATGTCAGATCATTTCAGTGGGCCAGCGGTGATGGGGGATCCATCAATCGATATTACCGATTTCTACGCGTTTCTCAGCCCAGAACGCGCCGGCAATCTTGTCTTGATCATGGATGTATTCCCAATGGCAACCTCGCAGTCGTTCTTCAGCGACATTATCACGCATCGTTTCCGCCTCCGGCCGCTGATGCGTCGCGAGCCAACACAACACCGCGGCGTAAGGTGGTGATCATCGGCGCCGGATTCGCTGGGATGGCCGTCGTCCGTGAGTTGCGAGACAGCGATGCCGAGGTCACGCTCGTCGATCGTAACAATCATCATCTGTTCCAGCCGTTTCTTTTCCAAGTCGCCACGTCAATCCTTGAGCCCGCGGAAATCGCGACACCAATCCGGTCCCTTATTAATGATATGACCAATGTCCGAGTGGAAATGCGCGACGCAACCCGCATTGACCTATCGCGCCGAGTCGTCGCCATGGGCGAGGGTTCTGATCTTCCCTTCGATGTGCTTGTAGTCGCAACCGGAGCGCAGACCAGTTATTTCGGTCACGAGGCGAAATGGGCGCAACATGCGCTCGGGTTGAAAACACTTCCCGACGCCATTGCGGCTCGCAATCGACTCTTGAGGGCATTCGAGCGTGCGGAAATGGAATCGGATCGAGCCAAACAGGCGCGTGACATGACGGTCGTCGTCGTCGGAGGCGGGCCGACCGGCGTCGCGATTACAGGCACGATTAGCGAGTTCGTACAACGCACTCTGGCTGGTGACTTCCGCAACATCGATCCGCGTCGAGCGCGCATTGTGCTCGTGCAGGCGGGACCACGGCTGTTGCCTGCATTCAGCGAAAAGCATTCCTTCTATGCGACCCGCGCACTGCAACGTGCGGGAGTTGAAGTTAGGGTAGGCCTGCCCGTTACTCATGTTGACGCAGCAGGCGTGACGATCGGCGACGAGAGAATTGAGGCAGGAACGGTGCTGTGGTGTACGGGTGTGCGGGGGGTGCCACTAGCGCAATCGCTCGGCGTGAACGTTACGGCTAATGGAACGATAGCAGTTGAGGATGATTTTTCAGTTCCTGCCTATCCCGAATGTTTCGTGGTTGGCGACGCGGCCCACGTTCTCGGAGCTGACGGCCAACCCATTCCTGGCCGCGCATCAATCGCGCAGCATCAAGGTCGATATGTTGGCAAGCTGATCGCCGCCCGAATAGCGGGCAGTGCCCCGCCCACTCCTCCCGAGCCATTCGTGCCGAGCATGCTCGCAACTATTACTCGGCATGTAGGTGTCGCTGAATTTGGCGGTCGTTCAATCACCGGTTTTCCTGCCTGGCTGTTGTGGGGTCTGCTACATCTTCGAACGCTGGCGGGAGGCCATTCAAAACTGTCGATATTGGCAAACTGGCTACGCCTTCTAATCACTTATCGCCGCAGTGCGCGGTTGGTTGTCGAACCAACGTTCAGCACCGGAATGAGGGCACTTGTCGCCGGGTTTCGAGACTAAGATTACTAATGAACAAACCAAACAAGAATCGGCGCAATGTTGAACGTATACGGCTGACATAGCTCAGATTTCGAAGGGAAAATATCATGACTCTATTTTCGATTCTCGCACTCGGTTTTTTGCTTGGAATGCGGCACGCGACTGACTCCGATCATGTCGTTGCAGTTACAACTATCGTTAGTCAACAGCGAAGAGTCACCAGCGCGGCTCTTACCGGAATCTTTTGGGGAATAGGTCACAGCATCACGTTGTTAGTGGTTGGCGCTGCTATCATTCTCTTCGGCGTGGTGGTTCCCGAGCGGATAGGCATGAGCCTGGAGTTTTGCGTGGCACTGATGTTGATCCTCCTGGGTTTGCTAAACCTTGGCGGCTTCCGCCGCCGCTCGTTTGGCTGGAACTGGCTCCCGGTTGGAGTTGGACTGGCCTTCGTACTCCTGATGGCGTTGGTCATATTGCGGGCGATGCCGGGTTTACGTCCTACCGGCGATGAGCTTCTGGCCCAGGGGATCACTTCAGATCACGTGCGCTCATTACAGATACCTGGTCATCTCACCGACATGCTCTCCTCCGATCAGCACACTGTCAAGCCCTGGTTCGACGGTAAAGTGGATTTCGCTCCCCCGGTTAAGGACTTTGCCAGTCAGGATTTTCGTCTCTACGGGGGGCGATTGGAATACCTGAACAATAGAACTGTGGCTACACTCATTTACCAACGCCGCTTGCATTACATAAATCTGTATATCTGGCCCGCGGAGCAAGCTGGTTCGACAAGTGAAGTCACGACGCAACGCCAGGGCTATAATCTGATCCATTGGACGAAGTCAGGCATGAACTATTGGACCATATCCGATCTAAACAACGTCGAGCTGCACCAGTTTGCAAGTCTGGTCCAACAAGGGCAATGAAGAGATCAGATGGCTTCAACCGTTAACTCTCCCGAGGTCTCTTCGTTTCTCGCGACTGGCAAGGCCTTCTTGGATCCGTTTAAGGCACGAAACAGGTGTGACATCACGGTCCCCAGAGGAATATCAACTACGTCCGCGATCTGTTTGTAGGACAAACCTTCCCGTTTCTCGGAGCACCATTACCTCGCGAAACCCAAGCGGCAGGTCTTGAGCGTGTTGAGCAGGGTTGGCTTTATTAACCGCGAACGGAAGCGGCGGCACCAGGTTGAGAAGCAAACCAAAGGCAACTCTGCTGCGGGATGGCGCGGTTCCTCCTTCAGTTAACGGAGAGCCCTCTATTGGAATCGAAACGACTCCTGGAGGGGCCGCATCGCGTTGAGGAAATGAGGAGACTGATCGTCTGCTTCCCAACGCGGAAGCTGGAATTCGCAATCTCTTTCTTTCCCGAAGTAGCGAATGGAATACTGCCATGAAGCTTCGCGAAATGCGACGACGGGTCGGTGTGATCCCGTCGCCGCTTTCTCGAATTTATAGATTAACGATCGTCAGAATCGCGTCCAGCCGAAGCCGAGACAGCCGGGTTAACGCTTACCAGGAAACCGTTCAGCACCCACGCTCGCTGGCTGGGCGCGAAGCGCGGCGCCAACAGTCCATCGTTGATCTCTCGAGTAACCGCGAAGCGGTTAAAGACCGTTGGCGCGAGAAATAAGCGGTCATTAGTTGGAAACCCATCCGACGCTGTGTCGATATCACCTTCAACGGCAGAGATCACACCATCGCCATTCTGATCGACCCGCGCGACTTCTGCGGCATAGGCGTCATTCAAACGCCTTGTCAGGTTGGTCACGGAAGGTTCAAACGAAGCAAGCCTCTCGTAAACATCCAGAAAGATCTCATTGGCCAAGCCGCTGGGAATACCCCGTTGGCGAAATTCCCGTTGCGCGTCGATGTCGCCGTCAAACTTATCCGGGTCGCGCGGGAGATTGGGATTGTCGCCGTGGGTGACGGGGCTATTCTTCACACCTGCAGGCCCGGAGCCGGGAACGATTGACTGCAGCCCTCCGATCTCGCCGTCCTGGAAGGTGTCGGGTTCGCCGCCGAAGTTATCAGGGAAACCGCCCGTAAATGGCAACTCATAAAGTGGATGTACCCAATTGGTTCCCAGGTAATTAAACTCCCAATAAGAGTGCGAGTCGCCCTGCTGGTCAGAGTTGTAGGCACCCATACTAACTTGCAGTGGCACCACGTTCGTCTGTTTATCTGGAAAGTGATCTGTCTCGCTTGGGAAGTGTAATGCTTTCCCATCCATCGTGAAGATATGGCCGGGAACGTTGTTGCCTTCTCCCATCTCATGCAGTCGTTCGGCATCTGCTTTTGTGATCGTACCGAATTGGGTGTGGCCATCGGGCCGCGGCTTGGCTATCGCCGGCACAGTGAGATCGTGGATCATCCAACCTTCGTACCAGCCTGACTCATTGTTAATGACGAACAGCCCGGAGATGTCTGTAAAAACGTCGATGAATGCCCGCGGGTTATTTGGATCGATCGGTAAACCTGGCTTCGGTTCCAGGACCAAGCGGACGGCCCCAATGGTGTCGAGGCCACAGTTAACTCCTGTGGCGGTCAATTGGGCGGCGTCATTGACGCCCTGAATCCTGCTCGTGAAAACGTTGGGCTCAAAACCGTGTGTATCCAGCAGGTAGTACTGGAAGAGTTGGCTGGGCTTGTCAGACTCAGCAAAAGCCTGGACGGGCAAAATACTATGCGGTCGCCCTGCCAGTATTCCCAGCCGCTCCTTGAGTGGCGCAGGCAGGTTCACAACATCGTCGCGATTACGGACCGTAGCCATGTCCTGGTTAGCATTTGGATTCGGATGACACGGCGCGGGCGGCTGTATCTGCTGAGCAAGAGCCGTCTTATTGAGCAGGGCGACTTGGCCCAACAATAGCGAGATCAAAGTAATTAGCGTCGTAGAGTTTGCTATCCTTCTTCTTCTCTGTCCCTTCACTGCGTTGAACTGCTTCATCAGCTTCTCCTCTTTATTCTGTTGTGTGTTGCGTCTCGGGGAGACAACTATCAAATCGGTGGATGTGTTCTTTCTACTCAAAAAGTGCGGGGTTCCACCGAAGGGTAAACCCCGCACTGTCGCTGAGGTAAATCATTGCGAGGCGCAAATTGTGAAAAGCTCCTGCTGACCGAGCGCCTCGCGATTTCGCTCAAGAGATCTAAAACTTAAACTTGGCGCCGAGAGTGACCGAGCGGTTTCCAAAGTTGTTCAGGTTCTTGCCGAAGTCAGCACTGTTCAGACTATTAACAGGAATCCCGTAATTATCCTGATTGAAAGCATTCAAGAAGTCGGCGCGCAAGATGAACTCGCGTACTTCGTTGAACTTGATGCGCTTTGAAAGACTGAAATCAGTGTCGTAAAACCCGGGCGCTCGATAGGTGTTCCGACCCAGCGATCCGTTCCCCAAACTGAAATTCAGCGGCAGACCATTACTGCCGCGCGGAACAAAGAACGGGCTACCGGAAGTCGTGAACGTGCGAAAGTTGTGAGTAGAAGGGTCGAGTATGATCTGCCCAGCCGGATTGAAGTTGGGCCGATCACCAGCGGCGCCGTTGCCGTTTGAGTCAACACCCGTGAGTATTGAAAACGGTTGACCCGACTGTCTACTTGTGATCCCGGAAATCTCCCAATGGCCAAGCATCTGTTTCAGAACTCTATTGTTCTTCGCAAAGCCCGGCGTCGGCGCCTCGTAGATGTAGTTAGCGACGAATCGGTGTGTGCGATCGAAGGCTGAGAGGCTCTTCTCAGCTCCAAGGTTAAAGAAGTCTTGCGGCACCTGCGGTGAACCACCAGTAATCGCGCCGACGCCCAGTGATTCGTCGTTGTTGCTCAGGAGTTTCGAAAAAGTATAAGCAACACCGAATTGCAAACCACGCGACAACCTTCGGTTGACGGAAACGAATCCGGCGTTGTATGTCGCCTGGGCCGTGGTGTCGATTAAGACCCGCGAGCCAAACTGCGGAAATACTCGACGCTGCTGCACGGTCGGAATCGAATTAGGGTTACCCGTCGCGGCCACAGTGGCCGCCTGGGCGGCGGTCAGAATTCCCGGATTAGCCTGCAGCTGATTTACCTGGTTAGTCGAACGGCTTCCGGTATAGCCCGCCTCGATAATGTAATTCCCATGCACCTCACGTTGGAACGATAAGCTGTAGAGCTGAGAGTAAGGCGTTTTTGCGTCCGAAGGTGTATTGACGAATGTGGCCAGCGGATTAAATACGGCTGAGCCGGTTACGGGCGCAAGGTTGGGAAACTGATCGGTGGCATTGTCTATTCTGGGAACGACCACCCGTGGAAAGTTTGAAGCGTCCACCGTCAGGAGGTTATAGAACAGGAAGTCGTACGCAATGCGATATCCGCCGCGCAACACTCCGGTCCCATCACCAAAGACCTTATTAAGCAGACCACTCTTGTAGTGGGGACTAAACGCAAAGCCAACTCCTGGCGCCCAGTTGTTTCTATCAGGCCGCACAGGTCCCGGAACCAGCGCCGCCAGACTTTGTGGATCAGTGGCGCCGAAAAAGCCCAGGGGCACACTTGAGTATTCATAACGCAGTCCGAGGTTCAGTGTCAGACTCTGGTTCACCCGAATGTCGTCCTGCGCGAAATACGACTGTTGAGTCTGACGGGCATCGAAAGTTGCCGTCTGCAGTGCTTGTTGGAAAAAGAGCGCATTGTTATTCAGGAAGTCCTGAAAACTGCTGAACTGGAACGTGCCCTTGGAGTCAAACGCCGCCAGATTGAACAACTGAATGCGGCGGATATCCGCGCCAAACCTGAATGCATGACGACCCTGCTGGAGGGTGGCTGTATCAGAAAACTGATAATCGTTCTGGACACGCCCCTGGGGAAAGTTCGCCAGTCCTCCGATCGAGAAAAAGCCGGTAATCGCGGTGCTTGGCGTTTTTGGATCGTTCTCAGGAAACTGAAGGTTGCGGCGAACGTAAGAGAAGCGGAACTCATTGAGCAGCCTGGGGCTGAACACGTGGGTCTCACTGACCGCAAAGTTGTTGTCGTTGATTACCTGGTCGCCGGCGAACAACGTGCCGAACTGAGTGTTGCTGATCTGGGCGACGTTGTTCGGCCGGTTAGTAATGTAACGAAACGTTAAGGTGTCATTGTTTGTGAGTTTGTGATCTATCCGGAGAGTGTGATTCAAGATATTTGTCGGTTGATTCGCGGCGATGTTTGTCAAGCCCGTCTGGATCGGCACGCCATTGACGGTTGTGTTTGTCAGACTTCTGAACGCGGGACTCGTTCCATAAATCCCGCTCAGGAAGGAAAGCGAATTCAACACCCCGGCGCGACTGGCCGCCGATTGTCCAGCCCGCAACGGCACGGTGCTCAGTGCCGCGAAACCAGCCATTGTCGGGATCCTGATGGTGGGTCCGAGACTGGCTCCGGTTCGAGTGCGATCCGCTTCGAATAGATAGAAGAAAAAAGTTCGATCGTTGTCGTGCGGCAACTTAACAGGGCCGCCGATATCACCGCCAAATTGGTTACGATTGAAACGTGCAGGCCGAGTCAGCCCACTCTGCTTTTCAATGTTATCAAGAGAATTCAGCGCGCTGCCCCGATAGTACTCAAAGCCCTCGCCGTGGAAAGCGTTTCCACCCGACTTGGTGATCACATCGATCTGTGCGCCTGAGTTTCGCCCAAATTCTACGCTGTAGGGATTGGTCTGAAGCCGGAATTCCTGAACTGCTTCCGGAACCACCGGGACTGTTGCGAGCGTAACGCTGATATCATTGTTGTCGGAACCGTCGATACTAAAATTATCATTGCGAGCTCGTTGGCCGTTCACCGAGATACCCGTTGAACCGGGCGCACTAAACGCGTTGGGAGCAAGCAGCGCCAAATTATTCACATCTCGGGCCGGACCCAACGGCAGGTCCACGGCCTGACGCGAAGTCGCAGTCAAGCCGAGCGTAGGACTGGTCTTGTCAAGTGTTATAGCTTCGGACTGACTAGTTACGTCAACAGTAGCCGTAAGGCTGCCGGTCTTTAGCGCAGCGTCGAAGGTAACTTCGCCGGCGGATTTCACCACGACGTCCCGGTTCTCCAATCTTGCGAAGCCGTCCTTCTCAACCAGAACGTTGTAGGATCCAGGATCTAATGCGCCGACGCGATAGAAGCCCTGTTCGTCAGTAGTGGCGTCCCGTTTTGTCAGGCTGCTGGTAGTGCTAGTGATGGTGACCTGTGCTCCCGGCACGACAGCACCATTCTCATCTCGCACTGTGCCCGAAATAGTGCCGCGCGTAATTTGGGCCTGGCTTGTTAGAGCGCCGAACGCCAAGAGTAAGAGCGCGCCGACGAGCACGAAACCGAACTGATAATCAAAAACTTTCTTCATTTTTCCCTCCCTGTTGTATAGCTTGTGGTTCTAAGAGTTAACTGGGGACTTTTCGTTGAGCAGTAGAAACCAAAAAGAAACTTGCGTACTCAAGGGCGCAACAGCAGGCGCCGTCCCCACAGGGTGTCTGGCGTAGAAAAATGCCAAAGTCTAAACACGCGCCGCTTCGAAGTTCCGGACTCCAACCACTCAACCATCTAATACCGAGCGGCCTGCAGATTTATTCCCCGGACCCACTGGTTCCGAAGACCACAACTCAACTTTTTTTGATGGCTCTGACAAATTCCCAGAAATCAGGCAAGGAAAAAAGTAGCCGGCCCACTCACAACTGTAGAGATAACCTTCTACGACACGAATAAATCAGCGCGGATCAGAGCAAAAGGTGTTTGTAGAATTCTAACGACTGGTCCATGGTGTGCGCCCTCGCGCTGCTTCCTCACTCATCAGTCCGTTTCATCATTAGATATAAGACCCACTCACCTGCCAATTTATTCCCGTTGCTGAATTGTCACTCGCCCCTGGAATTTTTTTTGAACAGTTGCGGTATGGAGGAGCAGAAGGCGATGAGAACTTGAGTCAGGCTTTACGACAACTCGTTGATTGATAGTCGTCTGGATCATTGCAATGAGAGGACCAACTTCACTCTCGAGAAGGTCAACGTAGGTGGGCGCAGTTGGGGGCAGTCAATTGGGCGCCGCTCGCCGAAAACAGATTAGGAGATTGTATGAAAAAGAACGTTATCAAGAGGCTCACGATGTTGAGTCTGGTTTCAATGTTCAGTCTTTGCGCGGCGGTTGCATCCGCGAACGCGCAACTCAGTATCCCCATTAAGGCAAAAATCCCTTTCGAGTTCAGCGTGGGTGATAGGAAGCTTCCGGCCGGCGAATATCGCTTCATGCGTTTATCTGGGTCCTCTGATACCAAGACGATCTCGGTTATCGGAGTCGATACCAGCACACACTTGTTTCAGTCAACTTTTGCGGCTCGAGCTTCTATACCTAAGAACGAGTCCACATTGGTATTCCACAAGTACGGTGACCAATATTTCCTCGAACAGATTTGGACGGATGGTGAACAAGAGGGCACGCAATTGCCCGAGTCGCGAGGTGAGCGAACTATCCGCCAGCAATTAGCACAAACCCAGCAGAGCAATATGTCTGGGAAGGTGATGAAGGTCGAAACGGTCGACATCGTCGCCAGCTTGTTGTGAATTGCAAATTGTTGGCGGCCACTCCGGTTGGGGCAAAAGTGGATGACAACCACATAGCCCCGACTGGGGAGGGTGTGGTACAGGGACACCCGCGTAACGGACACCACACTCCAGCAGCCTGAAGGTGATTCTAATTCGGAGATCGATGCGTTGAATTTAATAGGGAGAAGACAATATGAGTCGTAGATTGATGCTTTTCGCTTTCGTACTTTGCTGTTCAGGAATTTCAACGCGGGTTGACGCTCAACAGATCAGTGAGACTTATCGCAAGGTAAATCCATCAGTGGTCATTGTTCACGTACAACAGAAGACAACGGCTTCTGATCCGCAAAAAGGCTTGGTCAGTTTGCCGAGCTTTGGCTCTGGGGTTTTGATTTCGACGGACGGCAAGATCCTGACTGCTGCACATGTGGTCCAGGCGGCTGACCAGATTAGCGTTGAGTTCTTTGACGGACAGCTTGTTCCGGCCCGCGTGGTCGCGACATCGGCCGCCGCCGATGTCGCCCTGGTGCAACTCGAACGAGTACCAACAAGTGCCGTGGTTTCAGTCATCGGCGATTCAAGCAAGGTCGAAGTGGGGGACCAGATTTTCGTTATTGGGTCACCGTACGGACTCAGTCACTCACTCACTGTGGGACACATAAGCGCTCGGTATGAGCCAAACAGCGTCGTTAGTCTCCCCAGAGACGCAGAGCTACTACAAACAGACGCCGCCATCAACAGTGGAAATTCCGGCAGTCCATTGTTCAACATGAGGGGCGAAGTGATTGGTGTCGCAACCAATATTCTAAGCCGCTCCGGAGGTTCGGAAGGATTGGGATTCGCCGTGACGTCAAAAGCAGCGAGTCAGGTTCTGCTGGAGAAAAAAAACTTCTGGTTCGGTTTGGACGGAATCCTAATTGAGGGTGATGTGGCTAAGGCGCTGAATCTGCCTCAAGCGGCAGGCATCCTGGTGCAACACATCTCCGAAGGGTCACCGGCGTGGCGTCAGGGTCTGCGAGCAGGAACTTTGCGCACATCGGTCGACGGCGAAGATATGCTACTGGGAGGCGATCTTCTGCTCGAGATAAATGGGATGCCGGTGACCGCGGCCGCGGGTGCGGTCGATCAGATTTACGCCAGTCTGAACCAGCTCAAAACGGGCGATAGACTCCGGAGCAAAGTACTCCGCGCCGGACAAGTAATCGAATTATCAACCATCATAACGGCTCAATAGATAACTGATTTGACGCAGCTCGGCCCCGTCTGGATCGGCATGGTTCACGTCACTCGGATGGGACGAAGACCGGATTGTTCAGGACTATTAAGAATAGAGCAGGAGAGAATTATGAGGGCTCAAGGTTGGCACGCTACTAATAGGTTGCGCTTCCTGGTTATCTTCCTTGTGTTGGGCTTGCCTCAAACCATGAGAGCCCAAGTCAAAGCTGCCAAACCGGCAGCGACCACGCTTTCGGAGGCGACTCAACAAAACCTGAACCAGGGCGATGACCGAGTCATCATCAACACGGATCTGATCTCCTCTAATGTCACCATATCAGACCAGTATGGTCGTTTCGTAACTGGATTACCGAAGAGCGCCTTTACCGTGCTCGACGACAAACAACCGCAGGAGATCACCTTCTTCAGCGATGAAGACGCTCCGGTAAGTCTGGGCATCGTCTTTGACCTGACTGGTTCGATGAGCGGCAGTAAAGTAAAGAGAGCGAGAGAAGCCCTCGATCATTTCTTTGAAAGCAGCCTCGAGGGAGATGAGTATTTCCTCATCACTCTCCAGAACGGGCACGCCAATCTCGCGCTTGATAGAACGCGGG